>WNGD01010912.1_pt1 | contig 14001 bp, 18 predicted proteins | sample 5400671 | NCBI WGS metagenome assembly WNGD01 (sample SAMN13153369, study PRJNA577476) | soil metagenome | isolation source: 40 cm soil or saprolite under grassland replicate 2 | place: USA:California | collected 2016-06-15
CCAGGACCATCAGCCGATCCCGCTCCAGTCAGGACTCATGCCCGCCGAGCATCGTGGCAGCCAGGAATATATCGCTGCTCGCTGGAGGCCCTGGCTGACGGCCCTGGACAGTGCTCACTAGGACGAGCTGTCACTCATTGTATTAATTATGTAACTGCGGGTATACGTTGGGTGAGCCGGTGTCACCGCAACGGCTGGCTGCCGGGGGGCGGCCAGGGCGCGGCACGCCTATCCAGGCTTCCGCAAGTGAAAGGACTCTTATCGTGACAATCGGGGGCAGTCCGGGAGAGCCGCAGGATTCGGGCGGGACCGCATGGGGCCAGGAATGGCACGAACCAGACTTCCGGACGCTGTTCGAGTCGGCGCCCGGCTGCTACCTGGTCCTGAATGCCGACCGGGTGATTGTCGCGGCCAGCGATGCCTATCTGCAGGAAACGAGCACCAGCCGGGCGGAAATCATCGGCCAGGAAGTTTTTGACGTCTGCTGTGACCCGGGCGGCCCCGGCGAGTCAGCAGACGCCGAGGATCTCCGCGCCTCCCTGGACCGGGCCTGCCGTGACCGCAAACCGGACACCATGGCAGTGCAGAAGTACGAAGTCAGGCTGCCCGAGGCTGAGGCTGAGGCCGGGGGCGGCACCGACATCCGCTACCGCAGCCGGGTGAACTCGCCGGTATTCGACAACCATCGTGAGCTCGCCTACATCATTCACCAGGAGGAAGACGTCACCGGCTACGTGCGGCTCAAGCAGCAGGAAACCGAGCAGCAGCTGCTCAACGGGCAACTTCAGCTGCGCGCCGAGCAGCGCGAGGCAGAGATAGTCGGCCGCTCGCGGGAGCTGCAGGCCGCCAACGATGCGCTGCGGGCTGACTGCGAGGCGCTGCGCGCCGACAACGCCGTCAACAAGCATTTCCTGTCCCGGGTCAACCACGAGCTGCGTACTCCGCTCAACACGATCCTCGGCTTCGGCGAGTTGCTCAGCTTCAGCGATATCACCGCCGAGCACCGCGAGTGGATGTCGATGATGCTCAAGGCGGCGCAGCAACTGCAGCAGCTCCTCGATGAGGTACTCGACATCTCCCGCAGCGATTCCGGCGAGCTCTCGCTGTCGATCGAAGCGGTCCCGGTACAGGACGTGATCGCCGACGCGATCGAGCTCATCCGCCCGCTGGGCCGGTCGCGTGGCATCCACCTGGATCCGCCGCCGCGCCTGCCGGACAGCCTGTACGTCGCGGCCGATGGGCAGCGGCTGCGGCAGGTACTGATCAATCTGCTGTCCAACGCCATCAAGTACAACTACCCCAGCGGCAAGGTGACCGTGACCGTCGGGCAGCAGCCCGGTGACCGCATCCGGATCAGTGTCACTGATACGGGCAGGGGCATCGCACAAGATCAGCTGGGCAAGCTGTTCGAGCCCTTCGAGCGGCTCGATGCCGCGCAAGCCGGCGTCGAGGGCGCGGGGCTCGGCCTGACGTTGTCGCATCACCTCATCAAGACGATGGGCGGAGCCTGCGGCGCCGCCAGCACTCCCGGCGAAGGCAGCACTTTCTGGGTGGATTTGCCGGCCTCCGAGCCGGTCGCTGTCACTCAGCCCGCCATCGGCCACGACCCGATCGTCGCCAGCCGCACCTACCCGGCCGCCAGGACCGTGCTCTACGTGGAAGACATGGTCGAGAACCTCCGGCTCGTCGAGCAGGTGCTCAAGCAGCGGCCGTCCACCACTCTCATCCCCGCCATGCTCGCCGGGGTGGCGCTTGACCTTGCCCGCCAGCACCGGCCAGACCTGATACTGCTGGACCTGCGGCTGCCCGACATGCCGGGCCGTGACGTCATGCAGCAGCTCCGCACCGATCCCGCCACCCGCAACATCCCGATCGTCATCCTCAGTGCCAACGCCACGCCGCGGCACATCGACGAACTGCTGGCCGCCGGCGCTACCGCCTACCTGACCAAGCCGATCCGGGTCCGGGACCTGCTGCAGACCCTCGACGGCATCCTCGGCGAACCCGTGCCCATCCCGGCGCAATCCACGCAATCCGTGCCAGTCGCGCAAGGGGCATCAGCAGCCGATGCTGCCCTGAACATTCCCGGCACCCGCGGCAGCGGCACCCCCGGCAGCGGCGCGCCGGGTGCGCCCGCCGGCGGGACACCGGGTACATCCTGGACGGCCGGGACACCCGGCAAGTCCGAGAGCGGGACTCCCGGGCATTTCCGGCAGTTACGAGTAAGGTGCGGCACCTGGCGGTCCCGCGGCACGACCGGCAACCCCGGCGGCTGACCGTAGCGCACCGGAGGCCGAGGCGCGGCGGCCGCGGCGGCCTCCGCTGGCCGGCCTGCGCTCCCGCGAGCATGCTGCCCGCGTGCACGCCTGCCGTCACGGCGCGCTCCATAAGAGAACTCTTAATCCGCTGTCGCCTGCGGTCACTACCAGGACTTACAGTCAGCATAGGACAGCAGTACTGGCTGGAAGGTACCGGGAGATGAGCCGTGAGCCGGATGAGGCCCTCGGAGTGCTTCGCGGGATATGGAGCGCCCAGGGACAGACCAGCGCGGACCTAGACGAGGACTGCGGCTCCACGAAGTCCTGCAAGCGGATGGCCGACGTCGGCTTCGACGGCATGGCCGACGCCGACGGTGACCTGCGCGCCGCGTGGCGGGCACGGCTCGAGCGCGAGGGCAAGCTGAATCCCGGCGCCGGCAGCGTCCGGGACCTTGTCTTCGGGTCAGCTGAGTCCCGCTGACAGGCGGGGATGCCGGCGGCAGGCAGAGCGGTCCGGCGGACTTCCCGGAAAGTGTCGGCGGGCTAGCCGACAGCTTGCGCCAAGGGGGTTATCTTGCCGACCGCGGGCTTGCCACCGCGCTGTTCGTGGCGCTATCCCTGCAGCGCCCGATCCTGCTGGAGGGCGAGGTCGGGGTCGGCAAGACCGAGGTCGCCAAGGTGCTCGCGTCGGTATTCGGCCGGAAGCTGATCCGGCTGAAGTGCTATGAGGGCATCGATACCAACCAGGCGCTCTACGAATGGGACTACGCGCGCCAGATGCTGCATATCCGGGCCCTGTCCGAGCATCAGGTAGCCGACGAGGACGCGGTCGACAAGTTGTTCGGCCCGAAATTCCTGCTGGAGCGGCCGCTGCTGGAGGCGGTGCGTGCCGGTGACCGGGCGGTTCTGCTGATTGACGAGATAGACCGCGCTGACGACGAGTTCGAGGCGTTCCTGCTCGAGGTGCTCTCCGACTTCCAGATCAGCGTTCCGGAGATCGGCACGATCAGGGCGGAGCGCCCGCCGCTGGTCGTGCTCACCTCCAATCGCACCCGCGAGCTGCACGACGCGCTGAAGCGGCGCTGTCTCTACCACTGGATCGGGTACCCGCCCGCCGAGCGCGAGGTGGAGATCGTGCTCGTCCGGGAGCCGGGGGTGTCGCGGGCACTGGCCAGCAAGGTGGTCGCCGCGGTCAACCGGCTGCGCGAGCTTGATCTTGCCAAGCCGCCCGGGGTCGCCGAGACGATCGACTGGGTGCGAACCCTCGACTTCCTCGGCGAGACCGAGCTCGGCGCCCAGGTTGCCCAGGACACCCTGGGCGCCGTGGTGAAGGAGCGGGACGACCTGGAGCTGGTGCGGGACAACCTGGAAGAGATCACGTCCGGTGCCTGAGCGGCCCGCTCCGTTCGTCGGCCTGCTGGTGGACTTCGCGCACGAGCTCCGCGCCGCCGGGCTCGCCGTGGGCTCCGGGGACGTGCTGACCTACTGCGCGGCCATGACCCCGCTGGACCCCACCGATCTGCTGGACCTGTACTGGGCCGGGCGGACCACGCTGGTCACCCGCCGCGAGAACATCCCGGTCTACGACGCCGTGTTCAGGAGGTTCTTCCTGGCGGCCGCCGCCGACCCGGGACGGGAGCTGCTGTCGCTCAAGGTGAAGGTCACCGCAGAGACCCCGGCGGTGCTGGAGGTCCCGGCCACCGAGCCAGCCGACGGCGAGCGCGGGGAGGAGGCGATGCTCGGCCTGATGGCGTCCGACGCCGAGGTCCTGCGGCACAAGTCGTTCACCGCCTGCACGCCGGAGGAGCTTGCCGCGCTGCGGCGGATCATGACCCGGATCCGGCTGACACCGCCGAGGCGGCGCACCAGGCGCACCGCGGCCGCTCGCTCGGGCCGCACCCCCGATCTGCGCAGGACGGTCCGGGAGTCGATGCGCATGCACGGCGAGCCGGCCGAGCTGTTCTGGCGTCGGCGCAAGGTCCGGATGCGGCCGCTGATCCTGATCCTCGACATCTCCGGCTCGATGGCCGACTACTCCCGCAATCTGCTGCAGTTCGCGTATTCAGCGAAGCGCGCGGCGGCCAGGGTCGAGGTCTTCTGCTTCGGTACCCGGCTGACCCGGGTGACCCGGGCCCTGCAGCACCGCCGGCCGGACGAGGCGCTTGATCTTGCCGCGAAGGCAGTATTCGACTGGGAGGGCGGCACCAGGATCGGCGACTCGCTGGACGCTTTCGTCCGGGACTGGGGGCGGCGGGGCCTGTGCCGCGGCGGGGTCGTGGTGATCTGCTCCGACGGCCTCGACCGCGGTGATCCCGGCATCCTGGCCCAGGCCATGGAGCGGCTTGCCCGGCTTAGTCACCGGGTGGTCTGGATGAACCCGCACAAGGGCGACAACCAGGACTTCCGGCCCAGCACCCTGGGAATGATGGTGGCGGCCCCGCATATCGACCTGATGCTCTCCGGCCATGACCTGAATAGCCTGGAAGAACTTGCGACGCTGCTGCCGACCCTGAGCTAGCCGCATGCCAGATCCCGGCCGAGGCCCCGACCCGGATGAGGAGTACCCAGTGAGATGGAGCGTTGGCATCGAGGCCGAAGGCGACCGGGTGCTGTCGCGCGAGGAGGTGGTCGAGCTGGCTGACGCGGTCGCCGCCAGCGCCGGCATCGCCACCGGCATCGGGACGACCCGCTACGGTGCCCGGCTGGTCGTGCAGGCGGGCGGCCGGAACGAGGCGATCGAGAAGGCAACCGAGGAGTTCGGGCGGGCCGTGGCGAGGGCAGGCCTCCCGAGCTGGCCCATCACGCGGACCGACGCCGTCAGCGAAGCCGAGGACCAGGACCAGGACGAGGACCTGGCGCAGGATCACGCCCCCGGCGGCGGCGGCGGATGATCCGGCTCGGCTCGCTGGCCGGGTACCCGTTCGAGGGCCCGCGCCTGCTCGGCGGGTGGACACCCCGGCCGGCCGCTGCCGTCTACGCGATCGTGTACAAGCCCGAGCCGGACGCCAGGCCCGACCGGTACGCGGTCATCTACGTGGATCACTCCGACGACCTCGCCGCCGAGCGGTTCCCCTTCCAGCACCCGCGCGCGCACTGCTGGGTGCGGCGGGCCGGATCACGGTGGAAGGTGTACATCTGCACATATGAGGTGCTGGGCGGCGGCCGCCCGCACCGGGAGCAGATAGCCCGCGAGCTGATGGCGATCTACCAGCCGCAGTGCAACGCCCAGCAGTACGACCAGTCGTGGAAGGACGAGTGGATCGGCGAGTATACGGCGCCGACCACCGGCCCGGTAGCGCGCCGCGGCCCGGACGGCTCCGCGCCGTCCTAAGGAACGGCGCGCGAGCACATCACGAGCACGCCAAAGACCGCGGTGAGAACCCCGCCGCCCACGGTGAGCAGCGAGTGCCGTCCTGCCGACCGTGACCGGGTCCGTTACTGGCCGGGTCGTTACTGCCGCGGCGCGAACCCGACGGCGTCATGCAGGCGCGAGCGGCGCCGGCCCGAGGCCGGCCGCGCGGGCTCCGGTTCGGCCGGCTGCTCAGGAGCTGGTGTGACGTCGGTCACGATCTCCTCGGCCATCCCGTACAGCAGCGGCAGCGCGCCCGCCACCACCCCGCCGGTCTGGTTGATGTGCTCCACTCCCGGCCCGATCAGCTCGGCGTGACCGACGATCGTCCGTACGAGTTCCGCGCACTCCTCGAGGTGCGCGGCGATCCGGGCCAGCAGCGTCCCCACCCAGTACAAGTAGAACGCCAGGCCGGCGACCAGCAGCAGGATGTCGACGACCGTCAGGATGACCAGCGTGGTCATGACTTGACCTTTCCGAGCACGCGGCCGAGGAACAGGTGGTGCTTGAGGCCTTCCGCCAGGACCGCCTCCACGCCGTCTGCGACCTGCGGGATGAGGGCGGTGTCCGCGGTATTCGCCGCCGCGGCCTGCAGCGTGTCCCGCACGGCGACGACCCGGCGGTCGATGATCTTCACGAGGTAGATGAGCAGGCTCAGCAGCGCCGCGACCGCCAGCACGACGACAAAGCCGACGATGATCGCGCTCACCCACAGGGTGTGCTCGCTGGACGACATGGCCAGGGTGTGCATCGCTATCCTCCGAGCCGGGCGCGGCCGCGCTGCAGCCCGCCGATGATGATCGTGGCGTGCTCGATCGTGGTGCGCAGGGCCCCCAGCGGGGCGGTGTTGTGCACCGCCTGCGTCAGCGCATCATTGATCTTCGGCGCCTCGTTGCCGATCGACCGGGCCAGCAGCAGGATCGGCACCACCAGCGCGACGACGACCAGGACGATCACGATGCCGATCGTGTAGCCCACAACCCAGCCGGTGTGGCTGGCGGTATTCCCGGCGGCCTGCGCCAGGGCAGTTCCGGTCATGACGTGCATCAGCGGCTCCCTTCCCTAGCTCAGACCGATTCGCAGAAATCCCTGACCGGCTTCAGGCTCGCGTTGACCGAGGTAAGCCGGTCCGGCACCGTGCTGGTCAGCTGTGCGACGGCCTGGACCCCGCCGGTGGTCGCGACCAGCGTCGCGCGCACAGCGCGGAGGTGCAGGATGACCCTGAGCAGGCCCACCGCGGTGATCCCGATGATCAGCGCGGCGATGATCAATGTCACCCAGGCAGCTGCTGGCATGGCCGTTCTCCTTCCTGCTCAGCCGAGGAGCTCGCTCAGCCGAGAAGCTTGGCGACGGAGCCCGCGTACCGGACGGCGCCGACGGAAACCTCATTGACGGTGCGGTCGGTCGTGGCCAGCGCGTCGGGGACGCCGTTCAGCTCCCCGACCAGGGCGACCCCGCCGGCCAGGATCTCGTCGGTAGCCCCGCGGATCCGCTCGACCGCGGCGAGCACCCGGTTGAGCAGCGCGATGACGACGGGCAGTATCACGACCAGCAGGACGGCGTTGCCTATCCACCACAGGACCATGGTTCGTTCTCCTCAGCTGGCGGCCTGGTAGGGGGCGAAGAACCGGCGGAATACGCGGCGGAGCGCCATCATCGCGGCGCGCAGGCCGACCGTGAGGCCCTTCGCCTCGGCGGCGGCCGCGGCGAGCTGCTCCGGTGACTCGCCGCGCTCGGCACGGTTGATCCGGTCCTGCAGGTTGACGGCGAAGTCACGCATCAGCACGGCGGTGACGTCGGAGATCATGCCGCGGCCGTACTGCGCCGCCGCGCCGGACAGCTGCAGGTCCTGGGTCACGCCGACCTTCGTGCCCCGCCCCGAGCTGGCCAGGGTCGCCGTGACAGTCATGCTGGCCTGGCCCCTGCCCTTTTCCTCGGCGCCGCTGGCGTGCACCACGATCCGCCTCGCTGCCTCGTCGCGCTCGGTGATGTCCGCGGTTCCGGCGAAGCGAAGCCTGACCGGGCCCATCCGGACGGCCACCCCGCCCTTGTACTTGTCACCGCCGAGGTCGTCGGTCAGCTCGGCGCCGGGCAGGCAGGCCGCGACCTGCGGGATATTCTCGAAGAACCGCCACACCTTCTCGACCGGCTCGGCGACCTCGAAATCGTTCTTGATCAGCATCGGGTCTCTCTCTTCACGTAGGCGGCGGGATCCTGCTCGAACGCCCGCCGGCACCCGGCTCCGCAGAAGTAGTAGGTGACGCCGTCGTGTTCCAGCGGCAGGCTGGACGGGCCGGCCGGCACGGTCATCCCGCAGACCGGATCCACGGCCTCGGCCGGCGCACCCGGCCCGCCCGCGGCGGCGCGCGCCCCAGCGGCGGCGCCCGCTCCGGCGGCGCCCGCTCCGGCGGCGCCCGCTCCGGCGGCATCCGCGCCGCCCGACAGCGCCCCGGAAGCACGCAGCTGGACAAGCTCGGCGAGCACGGCGACCGCGATTTCCCGGTGCGACGTGCGGCCGAGGTCAAGGCCGGCCGGCACCCGGACCCGGTCGAGCTGCCCCCTGGGCACGCCCCGGTCGGCGAGGTATCCGAGCACTGACGCGCCGCGCCGGTGCGAGCCGACAAGACCACCCGGCGCCGTCCACCAGCCGCGCGTCCCAGCCGAGCTCCCGGGCGAGGCCGGTGAGCGTCCGGGCCATCGGCGAGCGGCCGACGACCACCAGCCTCGGCGCCGGCAGCACGGGCTCGATGTAGACCTCGAGCGCGCCCTCGCTCTGGCAGGCGATCGGCACCACGGTCATCCCTTCCGGCACCGCCGCCCCGAACTGCGCGGGGCTGCCGAGCAGCAGCAGCCGCGGCACGCCCTCGGTGATCACCTGCCGCGCCTCGCGCAGCACCACCGGCTCCGCGCAGGCACCGCCGATCCAGCCGTGCAGCTCGCCGTCCGCCGTGATGATCGCGCGGGAGCCCTGCTGGCCCGATGACGGGCCCTGCCGCCAGACCACGGTGGCCAGCGCGAACTCCTGCCCGCGCCGCCTCAACTCGGCGGCCCGCTCCAGGACGCCCCAGCCGTCCATCGGCTGCGTCACGTCAGTCATCGCCGGTGAGCACGGGCGGCGCGCCGGAAACGTCGCGATGGTAGGTGATCGCCTCCCACACCCGGTCCGGCAGCAGCGGCATGTCGATGTTGCGGACACCGGTCCCGTGCAGCGCGTCGAGCACCGCGTTGACGAAGGCGGCGGGACCGCCGACCGCGGCGCACTCGCCGATCCCCTTGGCGCCGATCGGGTGGTGCGGGCAGGGCGTGACCACCTCGCTGTGCAGCTCGAACCCGGGGGTCTCCCAGGCGGTCGGCAGCAGGTAGTCCATGTAGTTGGAGCCCACGCAGTTGCCCTCGGCGTCGAACGTGATGAATTGCATGTTGGCCATCGCGTAGGCCTCGGTCAGGCCGCCCATGATCTGTCCCTCGACGATCATCGGGTTGATCCGGATGCCGCAGTCGTCCACCGCGACCATGTTCAGCACGTCCCATACCCCGGTCTCCGGGTCGACCTCCACGGTGACGATGTAGACGGCGAACGGCCAGGTGAGATTCGGCGGGTCATAGTAGGCCGTGTTCTCCAGGCCGGGCTCCATGCCGTCGGGCATGTTGCTGTACGCGGCCATCGCGCATTCCTGGATGGTCACGCCCCGGTCGGGCGCGCTGCGGATGTAGAACCGGCCAAGCTCCCACTCGACGTCCTCCTCGGACACCTCGAGCAGGTGCGCGGCCAGCTTCCTGGCCTTGGCCCGGATCTTCCTGGAGACCATCGACACCGCCGCGCCGGCCACCGGCGTGCTCCGGGAGGCATAGGTGCCCATCCCGAACGGTGCAGTGTCGGTATCGCCCTCCTCGACCACGACGTCCTCAGCCGGGATGCCGAGCTCGTGGCTGACGATCTGCGCCCAGGTCGTCTCGTGCCCCTGCCCCTGGCCCCGGGCGCCGGTCCGGACGATGGCCTTGCCGGTCATGTGCACCTTGAGCTCGGCCGAGTCGAACATCTTGATGCCGAGGATGTCGTACTCGCGGCTGTTGCCGGCGCCGAGCGGCTCGGTCATGGTGGAAATGCCGAGGCCGAGCAGCCTGCCCCGGCCGCGCGCCTCGGCCTGCTGCCGGCGGAAGTCCTCGTAGCCGACCGCCTTGAGGCCGACGTCCAGGCACTTGGCGTACTGGCCCGAATCGGTCAGGAAGCCGAACGGCGTGCGGTGCGGGAACTGATCGTCGGCCACGAAGTTCATCCGGCGGAACTCCGCCTGGTCCATGCCCAGGTCGCCGGCCGCCGCCTGCATCATCCGTTCCTGGAAGAACATCGCCTCGGTCACCCGGAACGAGCACCGGTACGCGACGCCGCCCGGTGCCTTGTTGCTGTAGGTGCCGCGGGCGGTCAGGTGCGCGACCGGGATGTCGTACGCGGCGAACGCCGAGTGCATCAGGCCGATCTTGAACTTGCTCGGCTGCGCGTCGGAGAAGAACGCCCCGTGGTCGGCGTCGGTGTGCATCCGGACGGCCAGGATCTTGCCGTCGCTGCGCAGCGCCATCTCGCCGTCCAGGTACACGTCCCGCGCGAACCCGGTGGAGATCAGGTTGCCGGACTTGTCCTCGATCCACTTCACAGGGCGTTCCAGCAGTATGGAAGCAAGGATCGAGCACACGTACCCGGGGTAGACCGGCACCTTGTTGCCGAACCCGCCGCCGATGTCCGGCGAGATGATCCGGATCATGTGCTCGGGCAGCTCGGCCACCAGCGCGACCGCAGCGCGGATGATGTGCGGCGCCTGCGTCGTCATGTACACCGTGAGCTTGGAGGTGGACCGGTTGTAGTCCGCGATGGACCCGCAGCACTCGATCGGCGACGGGTGCGAGCGCGGGTAGTGCAGCCGCAGCCGGGAGACCTTGTCCGCCTGGGCGAACGCCCGGTCGGTGCCGGCCGAGTCGCCGACCTCCCAGTCGTAGATGACGTTGTCGTGCTGGTTCTCCTTGTCATCCCTGATCACCGGCGCGCCCTCGGCGACGGCCTGCTGCGGGCTGACGATCGCCGGCAGCGGCTCGTAGTCGACGTCGATCAGCTCGCAGGCGTCCTTCGCGATGTACGGGTCGTCGGCGATGACGCAGGCCACTTCCTGGCCCTGGAACCGCACCTTGTCGGTGGCCAGCACGGCCTGCGTGTCATAGGACAGCGTCGGCATCCAGGCCAGGTTGCGGGTGGCCATCATCTCGCCGGTGAGCACCAGGTGCACGCCCGGTATCTGCCATGCCCTGCTGGCGTCGATCGACTTGATCCGCGCGTGCGCCAGCGGGCTGCGCAGGATCTCCATGTGCAGCATCCCGGGCAGCGTGATGTCGTCGGTGTAGTTGCCGGTGCCCCGGATGAAGCGGCTGTCCTCGACCCGCTTGCGGCTTGCGCCCAGCCCGCCGATCTTGATCTCGTCTAGTGCCTGCGACACTTCCGTCTCCCGTCTGGCCAGCTAGCGACCGTGTTAGCCAGCTGATTGGGACCTGAGCTTCTCGGCGGCCCACAGGACCGATTTGACGATGTTCTGGTAGCCGGTGCAGCGGCAGAGGTTGCCGGACAGCGCCCAGCGCACCTCGTCTTCGGTCGGGTCCGGATTGCGGTCGAGGAGCGCCTTGGCGGCCATCATCATCCCCGGGGTGCAGAAACCGCACTGCAGGCCGTGCTGCTCGCGGAAGCCCTCCTGCAGCGGGTGCAGCTCGCTGGCGGTCGCCAGGCCCTCCACGGTGCTGATCTCGTGCCCGTCCGCCTGCACGGCGAGCATCGTGCAGGACTTCACCGGCTGCCCGTCGACGAGGACCGTGCACGCGCCGCAGTTGGTCGTGTCGCAGCCCATGTGCGTGCCGGTCAGCCCGATGCCCCGGCGGATCAGGTGGGACAGCAGCAGCCTCGGCTCCACCTCGGCGACCTTCTTCGCGCCGTTGATCGTGAACTTGATCCGGCGGGCCGGGATATCGCTGACCTGATCGCCGGTGTCGTCAAAGACGGTCGTCATGTCACGCTGCCCTTTCCGCGGTCCCGTCAGCACGGCTCAGGATGCGGGTGACGAAGGTGCGCACCATGTGCCGCTTGTACTCCGCGCTGCCGCGATGATCGGTCTTCGGCCGGGACGCGTCCGCGGCCAGGCCGGCCGCCTGCTCGATGGTCTCCGCGGTCAGCGGCCGCCCGGTCAGCGCCTCCCCGGCGGCTGCCGCGTTGATGGTGGACCCGCCGACCCCGGTCAGCGCGATGCCGGCCCGGGCGACGCTCCCGCCGGAGGTCTCCACCGCCACCGCCACCCCGACGGTCGCGAAGTCGCCGACCCGGCGCTCCAGCTTCAGGTAACCGCCCGCCCTGGTCCCCAGCGGCGGCGGGATGACGGCCTCGACCGCGATCTCGTCCGGCTCGAGCACGTTCTGGAACGGCCCGGTGACGAAGTCGGCGGCCCGGATGGTCCGGCGCCCGCCCGGTCCCTGCGCCACCACGGAGCCGCCGAGCGCCATCACCACCGAGGCCCAGTCACCCTGCGGGTCGGCGTGGCACAGCGAGCCGACCAGCGTGCCGCGGTTGCGCACGATCGGGTCGGCGATCAGCGGCGCGGCGGCCGCCATGGTCGGCTGCGTCCCCGCCAGCAGCGCTGACCGCTCCAGGTCAACGTGCCGGCACAGGGCCCCGATGCGCAGGGTCCCGTCCGGGTCCGCGCGGTGATAGCCGAGGCCGGGGAGATTGTTGATGTCGACGATGAGCTCAGGGGAGGCGAAGCGCAGTTTCATCAGCGGGACCAGGCTCTGGCCGCCGGCCAGCACCTTCGCCTCGTCCCCTGCCTGGTGCAGCAGGCTGATCGCCTCGCCGAGCGAACGCGGTGCCTCGTACCGGAACCGGGACGGGTACATACGATCCTCCGTGTCCTGTCTGGACGTTGAACCGCAGGTCAGCCCCCCGCGGGGGGCTCGGGCGAGGGGGCAGGGCGCGGCCGGGAGGATTCGGGGTCGGCCACGGCCACCGGGAGTGCGTCCTCCTCCGGGTCCGGCCGCGGCTCCTGGTGCGGCGGCCATGGCCCGGACACCGGCTGCCCGGCGACCTTGAGGTAGTCCATCAACTCGGGCCAGGCCCAGACGGTCGGGCTCTTCCCCGTCTTCGGCGTGTGCTCGACCAGTTCGTATAGGCGCGGATTGCCCCGACTGTGCCCGCTGGACTCGATCCGCATCGCGCGCGCTCCTGCCCGGACGGGCCACGGCGGCACCGTCACTCCGGTACTCGTCATGGTCTGCCCGGCCGGACAGCGCCGCAACACGCGAATAACCTCTTGCTTAAGTCGGTCTCCACGAGCCTGTGGCCTGCGCTTTCTCGGCTCCGGGTCCCCGGCTCAGCTCCAGATCGTCACATAGACGGGAGGGCGGAACCGCGACGGCGGCACGCCAGCGGCCGGCGAGCGCATCAGCCGCATCGCCTCCGGGGTGCCGAGGAAGCGCCGCAGCGCGCTCGCGGTCGTGCTCCGGTGCTGCCGCTCCAGCATGGTCACGTGCCAGCAGGCGTCCATCGGCGATCCCGGCAGCTCGACCAGTGAGAGCTCGCCGCGGCGCAACTGCTGAGCGACCAGGTGCTCGACCGCGGGAGCCACCCCGGCCCCGTCAGCCGCCGCGGCCCAGGCGGCGGTCTGGTTGGGGAACACGCCGATCCGGTTCTCCGGTATCCGGAGCTGGGCCAGCAGCTGGCCGGTGTCGCTGCCAGGGTCGGTGCCGGACGGATCCACCAGCCAGCGCCACTGGCTGGCGCTGCCCCGGGGCCTGGCCTTCCCGGCGGTCACCACGACCAGCCGGTACCGGAAGATCGGCTCGGTGACCACCGGGAGGGCAGGATCGCGGGGCACCCCCGGGCCGATCGCGACGTCGGCGAGGCGGTTGGCGACCAGCACGGCCATCTCGTTGCTCGCGGCCACGCCGGCCGACACCTCGACCGAGCCGGCGAAGCGCCGGGTGAACGCCTCCATCAGCGGGCTGACCACGAACTCCGCGATGGCAGGCGTGGCGACCAGGCGGATCTGGTCCGGCGCGCCCTGCGCGGCGCGGACGGCGGCGTGCGCCTCGGCGCCGAGCACGACGATCTGCGAGGCGGTCGCCAGCAGCCGGGAGCCACCCGCGGTCAGGGTCATGCCGGCCGGCCCGCGGCTGACCAGCTGGTCGCCCAGGTGCACCCGCAGCGCCGACAGCGCCTGCGATACGGCAGGCTCGCTGACGCCGAGCGCGTTCGCGGCAGCGGTCACCGAGCCGAGCCGGGCAACCAGGACAAACGCGTTCAGCTGCGTGAGGGTCATGACAGTCTCGATTATCCCGCACCGGCCGCGCGGCCGGCCGCTCCGGCGGGCG
>WNGD01004338.1_pt1 | contig 13997 bp, 12 predicted proteins | sample 5400671 | NCBI WGS metagenome assembly WNGD01 (sample SAMN13153369, study PRJNA577476) | soil metagenome | isolation source: 40 cm soil or saprolite under grassland replicate 2 | place: USA:California | collected 2016-06-15
AGATATCCAGGGTGTCTTTACAGGAGAGATCGTCGTTGACGATGATCCCCTGCTCGACAGCGAGGCCAGCCTGCTGCGCAAGCTCTACGTTGGGACGAATGCCCGTTGAAATGACGACCATATCACAGTCGAGTGAGGATCCATCCTGGAAGGCCAGGCCGGTGATCTGTCCATTGCCAAGAGCAGCGGTGGCTCGCTTCTTCAGGTGGAGATTCACACCCATATTTTCTAAAGACTTCTTTAAGATCTTGCCAGCGGGAGGATCGAGTTGCACATTCATAGGATGGGTCGTCACATGGGCCACGTGCACTTCGAGGCCGCGATTGAGCAGACCACGCGCGGCCTCAAGTCCCAGCAGCCCGCCGCCAACCACCACCGCGATCTTCGCGCTGGCAGCGTATTCAATCATCTCCTGGCAATCATCCATTGTGCGAAAGACGAAAACGCCATCTCTAAATTTACCGCTCCTATCTGTGAGATTCTCTAAGGCTGGCACAAAAGGAGAACTGCCGGTGGCGATTACCAGCGTATCATAGGGTTCTACCAGGTCTTCTCCGGCCAGTACTACTTTCGCTACGGGGTCAATCGCACTCACACACTTCCCCGCGTGCAGCACAATGTTGTTCTCCTCATACCAGGTGAGAGGATTGATAAAAATATCCTTCGGGTCGTGAGTGCCAGCCAGTACGCTAGAGAGGAGAATACGATTGTAATTGCCATATGGCTCATCGCCAAACATGATGATCTCAAAAAGCTCACCACCCTGGCGCGCTAACACTTCCTCGACCAGGCGCGCACCAGCCATACCATTTCCGATGATCACAAGACGTTGCTTCTGGGTCATAGTTCATCCTCTCGCGTTGCTACTAGCGATGCGAACTGCGCATACTTTGAACTCCGGCATGCGACTCATGGGGTCCAGCGCCGGGTTGGTTAAACGATTGACAGATTGGTTTCCACCCCAGTGGAAGGGCACGAAGATGGTATCTTCGCGAATATCCATTGTGACTTTCACAGTGAACGTTGCGGTTCCGCGCCGCGTCGCCAGTGTTACACTGTCGCCATCAGTGAGCTTATAGCGTCTCGCCACGATGGGATGCATCTCTGCCAATGGATTCGGCATGATTGAGCGTAATGGCTCGACGCGCCGTGTCTGTGTTCCCGATTGGTACTGAGCGAGCACACGCCCGGTGGTTAAATACAAAGGATACTCGCTATCTATCGTCTCGGCAGGGAGCTGATGACGAATAGCGTGAAAACGAGCCTTGCCTGTAGGCGTGGGAAAACGTTCCTGGAACAGGCGTGGCGTGCCGGGATGACCCTCAGACGGACAGGGCCAGAACACCCCGTCATTGTCCTGAATTTTTTCATAGGTAATGCCCGAGTAATCAGCAATGCCTCCAGCACTGGCCTGGCGTAGTTCCGCAAAAATCTGCTCCGCCTGACTACGCCCGTTATACTCAAAGTACTGACCCTTTCCCAGGCAAGCAGCCAGGTCACAAAGCAATTGCGTATCGCTTCGTACTCCTGGCGGAGGCTCAAAGGCACGCTTGCGCAGAATGACGCGGCCCTCCAGGTTGGTCATCGTGCCTTCCTCTTCGGCTCATTGAGCCGTTGGCAGTACAATATCGGCAAACTGCGCCGTCTCTGAGAGGAAAAAGTCGGCGACTACCAGTATATCCAGCGACTTGAGACACTCCCGGACATGCACAGCATTGGGAGCGGATACGACGATGTTTGATCCCATGACAAAGAGTGCGCGTACACCATCTTCCTTTCCAAGCCGGTCGAGCATCTCGTAAGCCGACTTCCCCGAACCTGGAAGTTCGCTTTCCGCGATCCCCCACACTCTCGCGACGTGACGACGCGCAGCCGGATCGTCAATCTTACGATAACCGGGAAGCTGATCGGCCTTCTGGCCATGCTCGCGTCCACCCTGACCGTTCCCCTGCCCGGTCAGGCAGCCGTACCCACTGTAGGGACGCCCCACCAGGCCAAGCGCCAGCGCGATATCGATGTATGCCAGCGTATTATTTACCCCCTGACTCTGCTGCTCAGCACCACGCGCCGTGAAGATCATCGCTGATGCAGCCGTACCGAGCATATGCGCGGCCTGCACCAGTTGCGCTTCCGGCACTCCTGTCAGGCGCTCCACGCGTTCCGGCCAGTAGGTTGCGGCAACGGCTCTCACCCTGTCGAATCCCTCGGTTCGTTCAAGAATGTAGCCGCGATCGATCAGGCCATCACGGATCAGGATATGCAGGAGACCATTCGCTAGAGCAGCGTCCGAGCCGGGCGTAAGACTGAGATGCAGCGCGGCAGCACGCGCAGTCACAGAGAAACGTGGGTCCACAACGATAAGCTTGCCGCCATTGCCGCGCTGTGCCTCAATGTACTGCATCATGGGAGGCATGGTCTCAGCAATGTTGCTGCCGAGCAAAAGCACTACTTCAGCATGTGGGATATCGGCAAGTGGAAAGGGTAAGCCACGATCAAGGCCAAAGGCTTTCTGAGAGGCGGCTGCGGCAGACGACATACAAAAGCGTCCATTGTAGTCGATATTCGAGGTTCCCAGGCCGACGCGAGCGAACTTGCCGAGGAGATAAGCCTTTTCATTGGTGAGTGAGCCACCGCCAAAGACGCCCACAGCATCGCGTCCGTAGTGCGCCTGTACACGCTGAAAAGATTCCGCAATGTGTGTCAGTGCCTCGTCCCACGTTACTGGAACGAATGTCCCACCCGCATCACGAACCAGGGGAGAAAGCAACCGATCAGGATGGGACAGTGTGCCGGGAGCTGTCCACCCCTTGACACATAGCCCTCCCTTGTTCACCGGAAACGACGCGTTTCCAGCTACCGTGGCGTTCTCACGCGGTCCCTTCAGATACATCCCACATTGAAGAGCACAATATGGGCAGTGAGTAGCAACGCTTGAACGAGCAGTAGAGACTTGTGTTTGTTCTAATGCAGTAACTTCCAGCACGGTTTCCTCCCGGTTCGCGCGGCGATACAAGCCAGCAGGACGTATTCTCGCGATCGCCCTGTTTCATACTTTTTACCTTTATGGGTTTTACCCTCAAAGGCGTCTTCGCCATCCGGGATATCCGTTTGTTTTCACTGCATCGTTGATACGTCAGGCTCTCTGCCGAGTATGAGGACAATAAACTACAGCGACACTGCTATGTATATGCTTTGACCAGCTATGAGAATAGTATAATGTGCACATTCCTATCTTTCAAGGTTGAGGAATATATCTTTCCTCTTCATCAAAAATGGTTATGTATTTAGCCATAATCAGGGTCACATTTTATATTTTGTGCAAGTAGCACAATTTTATCAACGTCACAAATGCAAAAGGCGCATTTACACAGATATAATGAGAAATTTAAACTTTTCATATCTGTAAGATTGGTCAATGTGCACAGAGCACGCTCATACAAGAGGAATAAATTGTTCCTCTTTAAGGGAGAGGCCGTGCGAGATGCAAAGATAGTAGAAATGCGGAGTGGAGAGGTCAGCGCTCCACTGGTCCATGCAATATTTCGCTCAGGGATCGGCTGGCCTGTCTCATCAGCAAAGATTGATCGTCGAGATAGTACTGCAAACGATAGAGGCGTTCGATGAGGCGTTGGTGACCATACATCTGAGCAAGGTGCGCCACCTCTACCAAAAAGGGCATGGCTTGAATGATTTCACCACTATGAACCAGTATTTCAGCATGAGTCGCCTTGAGCAACATATTCCAGAGGTTATTCGCGGGTAAGTGCTTTTCAGCAAGCTGGAGATAGTGAAGGCTCTTTTCGAGCTTGCCCATTCTCGCATAACCGCTTGCGTACTCTTCATAGACGGAGCCAGGGCTATAGAAAGTGAGAGGAGTAGGCGTTGTGGAAACAATACGCGCCATCTGCTCGGCACATGCCATCTCACGTTCAAAACCCTCGTAGTCTTCATTGCTTGAGTATGCTCGTCCCAGCAATAGTGCATTGTTACCCCGTGCTGCTGCATCGGCAAGCGGCGTACACTCACGCGCCTGCTCAAGATAGAAGATGGCCTGGGCAGCCTCACCGCGTCGGCGCAGCATATCACCCTGGTAGGAGAGCGCGAGATTGAGTAGCGTCTGATCATCGATGGCTTGCGCAACCTGTGCCATCTCCCGGAAATGGTAGAGCATATGCTCCACTTCGCGTGTTCTGCGCGTGATTGCCTGAATTTGACCGGCGAGACAGTAGGCCTGCGCGAGAGCGCGAAGAAAGACAGGATCTTCATTGCCAGATTGCCGTTTGAGATTGCGAAAAAATGTTTCGATGGTCGTGCGTGCCTCGACAAAGCGCGCCTGCGGGATCAAGGATGAAACGCGTTCAACAAGTTCTTGTACCTGTGCCGTTGTAGAGATATCATGCCTTGAGGCTGCGAGACCAAGCTCTACGGGATCTATCTCCAGAAGGTCCGCGATGCGACGCAGGTCCGAGATATTCTCTAGCACGCGTTCGCCATTCTCATACATGCGCAGTGTACGCGCTTCTACGCCCAGTTCACACGCGAGTTGTTTCTGAGTAAGCCCACGCGCCTTGCGATGTTCTCTGATGACGTGCCCAACGGCGGAAGAGCGGTATTTCGAACTATGAGTCGTCATCTAGCATCTCTGCCTTTCTACATGTCTTTCAACAGGTTGACGGTTCTCTCAACCAGTTTGTGAGCAATGAGATGGGACGCCTTATGCAGACAGTCCTTTTGTTTGTTGCGCTTCTGTTGCGAGAGACGGCTGTACACCTGGCTCAAGTGCCGGTACCTGCGTGACCCCTTTTTACAGCGATCTCGCTTCGAGCGGATCGTATCCAGTTGTTTATTATACCACTTGCCACCTTTAAAGCCGTCGATGTGATACATCCGGTAGTGTGTGTTTGTCCCTGTTGCCAGCGTCTTGATCCCCAGGTCATCTGACTCCCATGCAGGTATTGTCAAGATATCATGCGCCAAAGGGCGCATTGCTTCATGAGAAATCTTACCCGTGGGTAAGATTCTCGCACCCTTTCCCTCCACACATTTTTGCGTCTGCCGCAAGGCCTCCGTTCGCTTCGAGCTGATTGTGGGAACCACCAGTCGGCACACACCTCTTGCACTCTCGGGTAAGATATCTCATGAAGCAAGTGGGAGGATGCTCGTCGTGGCTGCCTCATCAAGAAGATCCCCCGGAAAACCATTTCCGCGCACGCTGTGGCCAGTGGAGGAGGGGTTGCGTCTTGCGCGTCCTCACGTGGTTTTTTGGCAAGAGAAGCGATCGGTTTTCCATGAAACTGGAGCGATGCATCTCCTCTTTTCCCCTACACCACCTGCGGCAGTGAACCTCTGTTGCAAGGAAGGAGCATTCCTATGTCGTCGAGTCCTGTCATCTCCTTGAGCTATGCCGCTCGTCGTGAACTCATCGAGCGAGTGGCACCTCTTTACCGTGAAGCCTTCTTGGCCCAAAAAGGGCTGCTGCTTGATAGGGTGGTGGCCATGACTGGCTATGCCCGCAAGTATGCGATTCGCCTTCTCAACCAAACCTCGGAGGGCAAGCGCACCATCCAGCGTCAACGGGTGCCTCGGTATGGCTCCCAGGTACGGCAAGCCCTCTTGCTCACCTGGAAGGCTGCCAGACACATCTGCGCCAAACGCTTGATCCCGTTTTTACCCACCCTGGTTGCTGCATTGGAGCGGCATGGACACCTGCAGTTGACCCGGGAGAGCCGAAGCCACCTGCTCCAGATGAGTGTTAGCACCGTCGAGCGCCTCTTGCGCTCCCATTGCACGCCCGCTCCTCGTGGTCTTTGCATCACACAAGCTGGACCTCTGCTCAAGCACCAGATCCCCATTCGTACCTTCCACGGCTGGGATGACGCTCAACCTGGTTTTCTCGAAGCCGATCTGGTCGCCCACGGTGGTGGATACAGTGAGGGATGCTCTCTGTATATGTTGACCCTCACCGATATTGCCACTGGCTGGACCGAATGCCTCCCGCTCCTCTCTAAGAGCCCGGAGGCTGTTCTTGCTGCTTTCCAACAGGCACGAGCGCTCTTTCCGTTTCCGATCCTGGGTCTGGATACCGAGAATGGAAGCGAATTCATCAATGAGACCCTGATGAGGTATTGTGAAGCCCAACAGATCACCTTCACACGAGGACGCCCCCAGCTCAAGGACGACCAGTGTTTTGTCGAGCAAAAGAATGGAGCCATTGTTCGCCAATTTGTTGGCTTTGACCGCTTTGCTGGGCACCAGGCATACCTGCAACTTCGCGAGCTGTATCGAGCCCTGCGTCTGTATGTGAACTGCTTCAGGAACAGAGGAATGCTAGGCGCAGTCGCAAAACGCTGGAATGGCATCAGACCGCGCTGGGGTTCTTGCAACAGTATCTGGTGAGGGAGCGGCATCTTTGTTTCCTCAGTCAGATCACCGAAGGCGAGGTGCGAGGCTGGTTGGCGTTCCTGCGCACCACGTCTTCGGTCGCCGGAACGCCCAGACGAGCCAGCACGATTGCCACCTATGGACGCTCTGCCCGGGCCTTTTGTCATTGGGGGGTGCGCAACGGCTATCTGCAACACACTCCCATCACTCGTGGCCTCTTCCCCAAGCAAGGGAAAAACGCCTTCATCTGATCGAACCGGATGTGTTTGACCGCTTGCTGCTAGCTTGTCGACCAGAAGGAGCCATCGGCTCCATGGGAGAGCGAACGGTGGCACGCAACCGTACCATCCTCTGGATCCTGATGGACACCGGCATGCGGGCCTCTGAACTCTGCGGGTTGCATCTCTGGGATGTGAACCGTGAGCAGAAAACCCTCAGGGTTGAGGGAAGGGGCAAAGAGCGATGGCTCGGGCTCTCACCCAAGGGATGGGATCAGGTGCTCTGCTACTTGGAGCAGTACCGCCCAAAGAACGTGCGCTCGGAAGGGGGAACGGGTCCAAGAAGCTCCCCTGTTCCTCACAGAGACGTACGAGCCACTGACGATCAGACACCGCACACAGAAGGCCTTCCTGTAGACAAAAACGTTCGAGGAGAACCCATACACGAATCGTACCTACAGGTAAGATTTCTCGTGACGCAATGCGTACCTCCTCCTTATAAGAGAGTGGTATCGCTACAAACGGTTTTTCGTGGCGATATCTCTCTTATCTGTTATTAGTTATTCTAAGGAAGGGGATGGTAGGCATCTCTGCTGGTGGCCGTCTTGCCGCTTGGGTTTTGTCAGAAGAGCCAACGACTATAAGAATGCTTCCTGCTAGCTGATGAGAGATGCCAGAGCGATTTGGAGAGTCTCTCCTCATTGACCACGAGTCACCGTAAGCGAGGATGGTTTTGTAGGGGAGATCCTTCTGACGAGCGGCTACGACGATCACTCCCTCACTTGCCTCATGAGACATCTTCCCCGATCGTGCAAAGGGGGCCTGCTGATTGATCATTTCCATCCCGGCTCGACGTGTACAGGGATCTTGCTGCGGACAAAAAGATGAGCCAGGAGAAAGAGCGAAAGAATCATACTTCTGGGTAAGGTTTCTCGTGACGCAATGCGCTTCGCGAAAGCGAGAACTTCCAGGCTAACTTCTGAAAGGTACCATATGTGCGTTTGTGGTGTCAACGCTCAATCAGGCTCATCCTTTCAAGGGTTTTTCAACTTTGCTGATTGCCTCCTGGCTCGTTTGTATGCTATACTTCTCGGTATTGGGGAATAGTGGGTGAAACACCCACCAGCAAAGGTAGGGAGTTGTGTCCAAACCATCACAGTATGTGCTCATCTGGATGCACGAGCGAGAGCGCTATGAACTGCATCTGCACGGGCAACTCCAACAGTGTTTCCAGGGAGGAGACGATGACGCATTCTCTCGCTGGTTGGAAGCGCACACCGCATTTGCCTTTGCGGGCCAATCGGGGCGAATCTCGGCCCTCAAAGAAGCGAGACCTGGCGGGGCCGGCTATTGGTATGCCTATCGGACGCAAGATCGACACACCCGCAAACGCTATCTGGGACCGTCGGCCAAGGTAACACTCGCACGTCTGGAGCAGGAGGCGCTGGAGCTCTCTCGCTCACCCTCTGACTACCGAGCAGCAACTGGCCAAGCAAGGAAGAGGACCGCTTCTTCGCCGCAAGTTGAGCAGCGGGGAACGTTGCTCTCTTTAAGGCTCTCTCCTCCCCGTCTGCCAGGCTCGCTGGTGGAACGCTCTCGCTTATTCGGTGAACTGGATGCAGTGTTCTCTCACCCGTTGACGCTCGTCTCGGCTGCTGCCGGAAGTGGGAAGACCACGCTGCTCTCCGCATGGCTGGCAGCTTCGCCTCAGGTACTTCCACGCGGGGAGACGAAGCAGAGCGCAGAACCGAGGGGATCCGAACCGGCTTTTGCCTGGCTCTCCCTTGACGAGCCAGATAATGATCCGATCCGCTTCTGGCTCTCGGTCATTGCGGCACTGCGGACCTGCCAGCCTACCTGTGGCGAAGCGGCGCGAGAGCTACTGTACTCACCACAGGCTCCACCGCTCTCGACCATCCTGATCACCCTCCTCGATGAGGTGGAGCAGGTGGACAGAGAGCTCATCCTCATCCTGGATGACTACCACGTGATTTCTGACCAGGCCATTCACGAATCCTTGCTCGCGCTGCTCAATCATCCACCTGCTAATCTGCACCTGGTGCTCTCCACGCGCACGAATCCTGCGCTTCCTCTCTCCCGGTTTCGCGTTCGCTCGCAGATGATCGAGATCCGCGACCAGGATCTGCGCTTTACCCGACAAGAGGCAGCCAACTTCCTTTTAGAGGGGATGGGTTTGCCCCTCTCAGGAGAAGACGTAGTAACCCTGGCGGCGCGCACCGAGGGCTGGATCGCAGGTTTGCAACTGGCGGCGCTTTCTCTACGCAAGCGGCAGGATCTCTCCGCCTTTGTGAAGGACTTTGGAGGCTCCCACCGCTATCTGTTGGACTACGTGCAGCAGGACATTCTCGCGCATTTACCACTCACGCTCCAGGACTTTCTGCTCCAGACATCGATCTTAACCCGTATGAATGCGGCCGTCTGCCAGATGGTCACGGCAGCGCCAGACGAGTCCGCCTGCCAGCAGGTGCTGGAGGAATTGGAGCGAGCGAACCTCTTTGTGGTGCCGCTCGACGAGCAGCGGCAGTGGTATCGGTATCATGATCTCTTTCGTGAGGCCCTGCGTGCTCATTTGCACGCGAGCCAGCCAGAACTGGTCCCGCTCTTGCACATCCGGGCTGCCAGTTATTATGAGGCGACGGGCGAGCTGCGGGAGGCGATTGCACACGCGCTCGCCGCACCTGACTACCCCCTTGCCGCCTCCTTGATGGAGCAAGCGGCACCTGCCTTGTGGCTCAGCGGTGAAGCCAGAACCATCCACACCTGGGTCTTCTCCCTACCAGACCCCGTCCTGCGTGCACATATACGCCTGGCTCTCGATGCTGCTCTGCGCTTCGTGAACTCCGCCAATCTGGGCAACGAAACGCTGTATGCCAGCATGGCCGCCCAGGTGGAGCACACCTTCACGCGTCTGGAAGAACTCTTGCGGAGCAAGCGAGAACTGGTGCTCTCCGAGGCCGAGGTCGCCTTGATCGAGCGGCGCCTGCGCCTGCTGCGGGCCTTGATCGAAACGAGAGCGATCATTCAGCATGGCGACACCGAGCGCTTGCGGCAGCTCGCGCAAGAGACCGAAGCGCTGCCCCAGGACGAGGAGGTGGGTTGGACCATCATCCCGCTTTTCCTCACCTTTCGGCTGATCGCGGTGCTCAAGGGTGAAGGAGCGTCTCTGATCTCACGGCTCCTTGCAGCGAAGCAGCGGGTGGCAGAGGCAGGAGACTTCCTGGCGACGATTCGCGTGATGAGCTGGCTGGCTCTTGCCTATACCCAGTCCGCACAGTTGCACCAGGCGAAACGTGAATGCCTGGAGGGACTTCGTTTGGCAGAGCACACCGGTGGGCGTACCTTTCAGGCAGGATATCTGTATTATCAGCTCTTCGAGGTCTCCTTCGCCTGGAATCGGCTAGAGGAGGCTTCTGACCGGCTCAAGCGTTTGCAGCGTATCGCGCAGGACTGGCAACAGGTGGAACTGCTGGTCAGGGGAGAGATCTGTTCAGGGCGGCTTGCGCTCGCACGAGGGGACCTGGAGACCGCACAACAAGCCCTGCAACGGCTCGAAGCGCTGCTTGAGCAGGAGGGGTTTGCCTATCATGCTCCCTGGGTGAGCATGCTTCGCGTGCAATGGTGGCTGGCCCAGGGAAATCTGGCGGAGGCGTCGGAGTGGGCAGCCCAGGCAATGTACTCCCTCGATACACGGGATCCCTTGCGCAAAATGGAGATGTTGATGCTGGTGCGTGTCTCCCTGGCCCAGCAGAATGCAGACCAGGCCATCGAGATGCTGGAACGCTGGAGCCAATACCTTGATCAGAGCGGGGATAGCGAAACCGCCCTCCAGTTTCTGGCGCTACAGGTTGCGGCTCTGCAACAGGCAGGGAAGCGCGAGCAAGCAGCAGCGGTCGCAGCCCGCCTGCTCACGCTGACGGAACCAGAGGGATACATCCGTGTGTATCTGGATGCTGGTCCACCGATGAAACATGTGCTCAAGGCGCTCCTGGCAGCCCTGCAAGATGGCAAACCCGGTGCTCCAGCTCTCTCCATTTCCAGGCCCTATGTTTTGCGCGTGCTGTCAGCCTTCGAGCAGGAGGAGGGTAGGTCCACACAGGGCAGAGATGCATTACCTGCCCCCACACAAAAGACCCTATCACATACACCACAGAATGCCGTCCAAGGAGGGCCCATCGAGCCGCTTAGTCGGCAGGAGCAGCGAGTATTACGGCTGCTCGTTGCCGGACGGACGTACGTGGAGATGGCCCAGGAATTGATTGTCTCCCCCAATACGGTCAAGACCCAGATCAGCAGTATTTATCGCAAACTGGGCGTGAGCCGTCGCGCCGAAGCCATCGCGATGGCTTCGCGGCTGCACCTTCTCTAATTCGAGCAGCGCAAAGCGCCGGTGGAGTCTCTTGGGGGATTGGGTCGGCCGACAATTCCCCAATGGTGAGGCATCAATCACCCGTTCTATCATGCAGACAGGTGATGTTCGTTCCCCGCGTCCAGACTATACTTCCTCTATAGAGAACAGCACACAACTTGCAGATCACGAGGCCACTCATGTACGTGTCGATCCGCATCAAAGGGCATCTGGACCCGTCCTGGCAAGAGTATCTGGAGGGATTAGAGATCGTGCAGGAAGCAGATGGCACGACTCGACTTTCCGGCGTTCTCCAGGATCAGTCAGCACTCTATGGAGTGCTCAACATGATGAGTCGGTTGAACTTGTCGCTCCTCTCACTTGAAAGGAGCGAACGAGCACAGAAGGAGCTACCATGAAAACAGTCATTTCCAAAGACCGCACCCCCATCGCCTTCGATCGTTCAAAGGAAAGGTGTTCTATGAAAAATGAAGTTTTAACGCGCGATCTACCGGAGATCGAAGTCATAGGAGCACTCCTGGCAATGGTAGCGGCAGCGGCTACTCTCCTGCTGCTTGTCGGCTTGCACATCCTGAGCCCAGAATTTGATCCGTCCTTTCGCATGGTGAGTGAATATGCCCTGGGTCATTACGGCTGGGTGCTGTCGCTGATGTTCCTCGCCTGGGGGATCAGCTCATGGGCATTGGCGCTCGCAATTTGGTCACAGGTGAAAACTAAAGCCGGTAAAGTCGGCTGGTGGTTTCTGGTCATTGCGGGCCTTGGCGAGGCCATGGCTTCCGTCTTTGACGTCACTCATGACCCTGGGCACAGTATCGCAGGGGTACTTGGGATGGGCGGCTTTCCCATTGCGGCAGTGTTGCTGAGTGTCAGCCTTGGCCGCACCCAGGCGTGGCGTGGCGCGAGATCGCCGCTCCTCTGCATTGCGAACCTGAATTGGATCAGCGTCGTCCTGTTGGGGGCAACATTGGTTTTGATGACGGTTCAATTCGCCCAGGTAACTGGCGGCCACTTACCTCAGTACGCACCGGCGCAACTGCCAGCAGGAGTGCTTGGAGTAGATGGATGGGTCGACAGGCTGATCGTCCTCTCCAACTGCTTGTGGGTGTTTGTAGCTGCGAGGCCTGCGATGAAGTTGACAGGCCGAAAGGAGAGAAACAGATGACAGACAAAAAGCGCTTCACGACTATCGACGAATACATCTCTCCCTTTCCAGGGGAGATCCAAGCTGTCCTTGAAAAAGTGAGGCAGGCCATACATCACGCGGCGCCTGAAGCCGCAGAGACCATGAGCTACGGGATGCCTACCTTCGACCTCAATGGCAAACATCTCGTGTTCTTCGCTGGCTGGAAACATCATATCTCCTTGCATCCGCTCCCGGCAGGCGATGAAGCGTTCCAGCAAGAACTAGCGCTCTATAAAAGAGCAAAGGGGACAATCCAGTTCCCGTTAGATAAACCGATCCCATACGAGTTCGTGGAGCACATTGTCACTCTCCTGATGAGGGAAAGCCCAGAAAAAGAGAGGTAAAGGAGATACTATGAAGACAGTCCAGTCTGCCGATGGCACGACTATCGCGTTCGATCAGTTGGGGAAGGGACCCGCGCTCATCCTGGTGGCTGGCGCACTTTGTGCCCGATTATCCTGGTCTGGACCGGAACTTGCCAAACTCCTTGCGCCGCACTTTACGGTGTATAACTACGACCGTCGAGGGCGAGGTGACAGTGGAGATACCAAGCCGTATGCCGTCACGCGTGAAGTTGAGGACATTGAGGTATTGATTGATGAGGCTGGTGGGTCGGCGTACCTGTATGGTCATTCTTCGGGGGGCGCTCTTGTTCTTGAAGCGGCCCTACAGCTCGGCGGCGAGAAAGTCAAGAAGCTCGCCATATATGAGGTTCCGTACAATGATGATCATGAGGCACAGCGGGCATGGAGAGCATATACCCAGCAACTGACAGAAGCTTTAGCAGCCAATCGCCGGGGCGATGCGGTCGCGCTGTTTATGCAGTATGTTGGGATGCCAGCCGAGCAGATCGAAGGGATGCGTCATACGCCGGCCTGGCCATCGCTTGAGGCGATAGCGCCGACGCTGGCCTACGACCACGCCGCCATCCTGGGCGAAGACGTTTCGGTGCCCACCGGACGAGCAGCGCAGGTGCGTGTGCCAACGCTGGTCATGAACGGTGGCGCGAGCTATCCCTTCATGTATGAGACGGCGCGAACGCTAAGCCAGGCGATCCCTCGTGCGCAGCTCCGCACACTGGAAGGTCAAGACCACGGCCCGGCTGACGATGTGCTTGCCCCTGTATTGGAAGAGTTCTTCCTGGGCTGAGACGCACCCACCTTTCGCACCTTGCCTGCTCTCATGCGTTCCGGACAATGTGCTCCATCTTTCCTGAGTATACTCAGTGTGAACGTCCACGTATCAGAGAAAGGAATATCGAGATGGAAATGAAAACAACGGTTCTGGTAGACACTGTCAGGTTCCCCGAATGTCCCAGGTGGCATGAAGGCAAACTCTGGTTCTCCGATTTCTTCGCGCGCCGGGTGATGAGTGTTGATCTAAGTGGTAATGTTCAGATGGTAGCCCAGCTCGAGGATATGCCAGGCGGACTTAGCTGGACGGCGCAGGGACATTTGCTGGTCGTTTCGGCGCTCGCCCGTCGCTTGTTACGACTCGAAGACGGCGAGCTGGTCGAAGTTGTTGACCTGTCTTCTGTGGTGAACTATCCCAACAACGATCTGGTCGTCGATGGGCAGGGCCGGGCCTACATTGGTAACATGGGGTACGTGTTCGGCCAGGGCACGCCTCGGCCAGGCTCGATTTTGCTCGTCACTCCGGAGGGTAACGCGCGAGTGGTGGCCGACGATTTGGCCTTCCCCAATGGCATGGTGATCACGCCCGATGGGCAGACCCTCATCGTGGCGGAAAGTCATGCCGCCCGCCTGACCGCTTTTCACATTGAACCGGATGGATCGCTCTCGCAGCGTCGGGCCTGGGCCCAGTTTGA
>WNGD01004339.1_pt1 | contig 13997 bp, 11 predicted proteins | sample 5400671 | NCBI WGS metagenome assembly WNGD01 (sample SAMN13153369, study PRJNA577476) | soil metagenome | isolation source: 40 cm soil or saprolite under grassland replicate 2 | place: USA:California | collected 2016-06-15
CCGCGGCCTCGTGCCGGCCGGCGGCTATTCGCCCTCAGCGGCCGCCGTCGCGGTGGCCCGCCTGTTTCGCGGTCCCGGACGGCGTTCGGTCGCCAGCGGCACGAGCGCCGCCGCGACGATGGGCAGTGCCCCGGCGGCCGCGAACGCCGCCGGATAGCCCGCCGCGCCGATGAGCACGGCCACCACCGGCGGGGTGAGCGCGGCGAAGGCGTTCTGCCCGGTGTTCTGGATACCGAGTGCACGGCCCGCCCAGGCGGGCCCCGCCTGCTCGGCGACGGCGGTGAAGGCGAGCCCGTTGGTGCTCACCACCAGGACCGCGGCGCCGAAAAGGATCGGCACCGCAAGCGCCGGGGCGAAGACCGCCGCCAGGGCCAGCGCCAGCAGGACGGCCGTGGTGGTCAGCGCGAGCATCCGCATCGGCCGCAGCCGGCTGCCCAGCCGGTCCGACCAGTGCCCGGCCCCCAGCCGGGACGCGGCCCCGCCGGCGGCCGCGAACGCCAGCAGCGTCCCGGCCGCCGGCGCGGACCAGCCCCGGGTGTCGACCAGGAAGACGAGTGCGAAGGTGGCCACCGTGAACTGCGGCACGACCAACAGCGCGCTCGCGGCGTGGATCCGCCACAGCGCCGCGGTCCGGTACGGCGAGCTGCGCTGCGCCCGCGTCCGCTCCCCCGCGCGGGCCGGGTCGCGCACGACGGCGACCACCAGCACGGCCGCCACCAGGCAGAAGCCACCGAGGAAGACCAGCGCGGCGGCGGTGCCGCCCGCCGCCAGCGACGGCAGGGCGAGCGCGGCGACCGCCACCCCCAGCGGTTGCGCGCTCTGCCGGATCCCCATCGCCAGCCCGCGCTCGCGGGCCGCGAACCAGCCCAGGATGAGCCGCCCGCTGGCGGCGTGGACCGAAGCGCCGGCCGCTCCTGCCACCACGAGACAGGCGGCCAGCGTGGCCATCCCGCGTGCCCGCGCGGCAGCCAGCAGCACCAGTCCCGCGATGCCCAGCCCGGCGGCCAGGATCCGCCGCTCGCCCCAGCGGTCCGCGGCGGCGCCCCAGGCGACCAGGGTCAGCAGGAGTCCCGCCGTCGGGCAGGCGACGATCACGCCGGCCTGGGCGAGTGACAGCCCGCTCGCCCGCAGGGCCGGTATCAGGTAGGCAAGGCCGTACTGGAAGGCGCAGCCGGCGGTCACAGCGACCGTGCCCGCCGCCAGGATCAGCCAGCGCCGCGTGCCGCGCCCGCCCGTGTCGCTGCCGTCAGCGCATCCGCTCACATCCTGATCGTATCTGTCCGCATAATGAGACCGCGGAGTGACTTCGCGCCCGCACGGCTCCTCGCCGCACGACAGAACCATTCCAAATCAGGGCAATTCCGGCGGCGGTCCCCTCCGGCGACTCTGAGGCGCGTCGTGATCATGGCATTGCTATTGCTAGAACGACACCAAATTCTTGATCACGAAGCCGAGACCGGCCACAACGGAGCGCAACGGGCAGATTCCCGGGTACTGGGTACCTTGAACGCATGGCACGTCCCAGACTCACCGAGTCAGCCCGCGTCTCCATCGCGCTCAAGGTCTCGCAGGTTGACGCCGCGCGGATCGACGAGGTGCTGACGCGGCCCGAGTTCGCCGGGTGGACCCGTGCGGAGTGGTGCCGGGAGATCATCCGGACGGCGCTGCGGTACTACGTGGGAGACGCCCCCGCGCCCGATCCTGGCCAGGCGCGTGTCCCCGCGCGGCCTGCCGCCGCCCAGCGCGTGCCACCCGGGCCCGCGCCTGCTGGTGCACCCCCGGGCCCCGCGGAGCGCTCGCCCAGTCGCGCGGGCGAACCCGGTGCTGGCGGAGCTGGCGCAGCCACGCCCATGCCGCCGGCCGCTGGCGAGGCGAGGCCCCCAGCCGCCGGCGAGGCCGTACCGCCAGTCGCCGGCGAGGCCAGGCCCTCAGCCGCTGGCGAGCCCCGTTCTGGCGGCTTGGATGCACCGGAGCGGCCGGCCGAGACCGAGTGCTCGCACCCGGCCGAGGCGCGGGACTGGCAGACCGGCACCTGCGCCGCATGCGGAGCGATCCTCTGGGACTGAGCGAGGGCCCTGGGGCGGAGCGGGCCTCATCCGCCGCCCACCACGCTGCGCCCGGGTTCGCCATGCCTGGCGCCGTCCGTACCAGGGGCGGGAACTTACAGCAGGGACGGGAACCTACGGGATGGCCTCAGGTGCGGTCACCGGCCGTGGCACCGGTCGCGCCCGTGCCCGGCTCCGCCGGGCCGGTGGCTGGTCCCGCCGGGCCGGCGCTGACCTTGGTGCTCCCACCCGGCACCGCCTGCGCCGTACCGGTGCCGCCGGCGGCCGGCCCCTGCCCGTCCGGCCTGGCCGGCGCCGGCCTGCGCCGCTGCGAGCGCCAGAACCACACGATGCCGACAATGGTGAGGACGGCCGCGACGTACATGTTGAGCCGCAGGCCGAGGAAGTGCTCGGACGGGTCGACCCGCAGCGCTTCCTCGAAGATCCGGAACGCCGAGTACCCGGTGACGTACAGCGCGAACAGGCCGGGCGGCTTGATCGAGCGATGGTGGCCCAGCCACACCAGGAAGGCCGCGAGCGCGAGGTTGAAGATCAGCTCGTAAAGGAACGTCGGGTGGAACGTGCTGAAGCCGGCGTACCCGGCCGGCCGGTAGGCGACCGGGATCTCCAGCCCCCAGGGCAGCGTGGTGGGGCCGCCGAACAGTTCCTTGTTGAAGTAGTTGCCGATCCGGCCGACCGCCTGCGCCACCAGCAGAGCCGGGGCGACGGCGTCCATGAACAAGGTCACGCTCGCGCCGTGCCTGCGCACGCGCCACGCCCCGACCACGGTGGCCAGCGCGATGCCCCCCCAGATACCCAGGCCACCGTCCCAGACGGCGAACACGCCGTACCAGTGGTGCGGGATGTACTGCGGCGTGGTCAGGTCGAAATAGATGCGGCCACCGACGATCCCCGCCGGGACCGCCCAGAGCGCGACGTCGCCGACCAGCCCGGGGTCGCCGCCAACCGCCTTCCACCGCCGCTGCGTGATCAGGATCGCCAGCGTGATCCCGACCACGTACATCAGCCCGTAGACGTGGATGAACGCCGGCCCGATGTGAAAGCCGCTCGTGGGCGGGCTGGGGATGTACAGGGGCATGAACCGAGCGTAGCCCGGCCAGCTGGGTGAAGCTGCCCGGGCCCGCAGGTTGCCCGGCGGCCATGCCGCACGAGGCCATGTCAGGTCCGTGGAATCATGGGCCGGTGGAGGATTACGCCGAACTCAACCGCGCGAGCTGGGACGAGCGGGCCGGGCCGCACGCGGCCTCGCCCGACTACGCGGTGCACCGATTCGCCAGCGACCCCGCCTTCCTCAGCGAGGTGGTGCGGTTCGACCGGCCGCTGCTCGGCGACATCAGCGGCCTGCGCGGTGTCCACCTGCAGTGCCATATCGGCACCGACACCGTCTCGCTGGCCCGCCTCGGCGCTGACATGACCGGGCTGGACTTTTCCCCCGCCTCGCTGGCGCAGGCGCGCAAGATCGCCGGCCTGGCCGGTACCGACGTCCGGTTCGTCGAGGCCGAGGTGTACAGTGCGGTCACCGTCCTGGGCCGGGAGTCCTTCGACCTGGTCTACACCGGGATCGGCGCGCTGTGCTGGCTGCCCGACATCGCCCGCTGGGCGGGCGTCGTGGCAGGCCTGCTGCGGGTGGGCGGGCGGCTGTTCATCCGCGAGGGCCACCCCGCGCTGTGGGCTGTCGAGGACGGCAGGGACGACAACCTGCTCGTGCTGGAGTATCCCTACTTTGAGCGGGAGGAGCCCATGGTCTTCGACGAGGGCGGCACCTATGTCGAGACCGACGCCGTCTTCACCCACAACCGGACCCACGAGTGGAACCACGGCCTCGGCGAGATCGTTACGGCCCTGCTGGACAACGGGATGGAGCTGACCGGGCTGGCCGAGCACGACAGCGTCCCCTGGGAGGCCCTGCCCGGGCAGATGGAGCAGCTTGCGGGCGGCGAATGGCGGGTGGCCGACCGGCCCTGGCGGGTCCCCCACAGCTACACCCTGCAGGCCGTCCGGCGACGCTGATCCGGGTCAGCGGGTTACCTGATCTGCCGGCCGCCCATCTCTCCGCGGTCATCGCCGGTCAGCCGCCTGCGTCCGCGGACAGGAAGAACACGGTGTCGCCGGTCGCCAGCGGCGTCTGGCCGTCCCTGGTGATCTGGTCTCCGTTCAGCGCCGCCACCACGTGCCCGTCCAGCTCCAGCCCGGCGGCGGCCGCCGCCTCGGCCACGGTGGCCGCGCGGGCCGGCTGCGGGCCGCCCTGGACGTCGGCCAGCGGCCCGAACCGCTGGATCGCCACGTCCGGCGCCGGCCGCGCCCGGGCCGCCTGGTAGTCGGCCGGCTCGTTGACGTTGACGACCGACTCGATGCCGGGATCGAACGCCGCCAGTACCGGATCGGCCCGCAGCGCGTCCTCATCCAGCCGGTCGACCACACACTCCTCGAACAGGAACGCGGGCCGCAGCCGTTCCTCCGCCACCAGCCGCTCCGCGACCGGCGCCAGCCTGGTCCGGTAGGAGGCGGCCAGCGGCTGCGGATACCCCCGCGCCACCGGCAGCCCGACATCCGCCCCGTCCTGCGCTGCCCGCAGCACCCGCCTGACGAAGGCGGGATGCAGGAACGGCATGTCCGTCGAGCTGACAAACGCCACCTCGGCGCGGTCTTTCAGGGCGGCCAGCCCCGCGGCCAGCCCCTGGACCGGCCCTAGCCCCTCCCGCGGGTCATCCACGACCTCGGTGTGTCCCGGCAGCGCCGGAAGATCCTGGCCGGGCGCCCGCACCACCACGACCGGCCCGTCCGTCACCCGCGCGAGTATGCCGACCGTCCGCCGCAGCAGCGTCGACCCGTGCCACTCCAGCGCCGCCTTGGGCGTCCCCATCCGTGACGACCGCCCGCCAGCGAGCACAATCCCGGCGCAACCCGACACACCTCGATCGTATGTTCCCCCCACGCCTACCGCCCCCCAAGGCGCGGCGGGCAGAAGGGACAGGCGTTGCACAAGGGGCAGGCGGGACAAGTGGGCAGACGGGGCCGTGCCCGGAACGTATAAGAGCGAAGCGAAGTGCAGGGGACGGTCCCGTCTGCCCCCTCTACAAACCAGCCGGATCCAGCATTCCCCGCCGCCGCCTGATCGCCGCATCCACCCTGGTGAAGATCATGTCAACCACGATACCGAGCACCAGGATCACGATCATGATGGCGATAGCGCCGGCCATGTCGCTCTGGTCCTGTGCGGTGGAGAGCAGGACGCCGATGGACGGCTGGCCGAGGATGATCACCAGCAGCTCACCGGCCATCAGGCTGCGCCAGGCGAACGCCCAGCCCTGCTTGAGGCCGGCCACGAACGAAGGCAGCGAGGCGGGCAGGATCAGGTGCCGGTACATCGCGATCCGGCTCAGCCCCATGGTGCGGCCGGCCCGCAGCAGCAGCGGCGGGGTGTAGTCGACACCGGCGATCAGCCCGTTGGCGATCGACGGCGCCGCCCCCAGCACGATGACGAACAGGATGGCGGCGGTGCTGGTGCCGAACAGGATGATCGCGAACGGGAACCAGGCGATCGACGGCATGGTCTGCAGCGCGGTGATCATCGAGCCGATGGCGGCGCGCAGTGGCTTGATCCGCGACCCCAGCGCGCCGACCACGAGCCCGATGATCAGGGCGAGCCCGAACCCGATCGCCGCCCGCCGCAGGGTGGTGGCGATCGCCTGCCACAGCAGCGCGTGATGCATCTGTGCCCACAAGTCGGAGAAGACGGCCGCAGGCCCGGGCAGGATGGTGCTCTTCCAGCCGCTGAGGTGGATCAGCTCCCAGGCGCCGATCACGATCGCGATCGCGAGCAGCTTCGGCCACACCGCGCCCCAGATCTTCCGGGCGCGGCCGACGGCCGAGTCGCCGGCCTGCCGGAGCTCCAGACTGTCCAGCCCGGCGAGCGCCGCGGCCTCGGTGTCAGCTGCCATGCCGGATCATCTCCCCTCGCAGCCGGTCGGTGATGGTGGCGGCCAGCTCCGCGACCTCGGCCGAGTCGATCCGCCGCGGGCGGCGGACCGGCACGCCGAACTCGTCGATGACCCGCCCGGGGCGGCTGCTGAGCACGACCACCCGGTCGCCCAGCCGGACCGCCTCGCGCACGTTGTGCGTGACGAACAGCACCGTGAGCCCGCGCTCGGCCCAGATCCGGTCCAGCTCGTCGTGGAGCAGATCGCGGGTCATCGCGTCGAGCGCGCCGAACGGCTCGTCCATGAGCAGCACCTCCGCATCCTGGGCGAGCGCCCGGGCCAGCGCGACCCGCTGCCGCATGCCGCCCGACAGCTCGTGCGGGCGCTTGCCGGCGAAGCCGCCCAGGTGCACCACGTCCAGCAGGTCGGCGGCGCGGCGCCGCCGCTCGGCCCTGGACACCCCGCTGGCGCGCAGGGCCAGCTCCACGTTCCTGGCCGCGGTCAGCCAGGGGAACAGGGCCGGTTCCTGGAACATGAGCGCGACCCGCTGGCCGCCGGTGGAGATCTCGCCGGAGCTCGGGGCGTCGAGCCCGGCCACGAGGTTGAGCAGCGTGCTCTTGCCGCAGCCGGACGCGCCGATGAGGCAGACGAACTCACCGGGGGTCACGGTCAGCGACAGCCGGTCCAGGGCGAGCAGGGCAGAGCCGCCCCTGCCGAAGACCTTGGATACCTCGCTGATGCGGATGTCGGTGAGCTGGCCGCCGGTGGTGGTGGCTGGCTGGGAACGGGCCGGCGCCCCCGGGACAGATCCCGGGGGCGCGGGGCCGTTGTGGTGGGCAATGCTCATGAACTCACCTGTGGCTCCCCCGCTGCTTTCAGCAGCTTGTTGAGCGGTCCGAGATCGTAGATGCCGCTCAGGTTGACGGGCTTGAGCAGCCCGACCGCCACCGCATGCTGGGCGTCGGTCTTCAGCGACGACGCGATGGGGTCGTTGGTGAAGGTCAGGTACGTCAGCGACTTGGTCAGGATGTTCGGGTCTAGGCCCTTACCGAGGAGCTCGGTCAGCTCGGTGTTGGCCGCCTGGGCCGCGGCCTGCCCGTTGGCGTTGATGTAGTCGTTGGCCTCGACCTGTCCCTTGAGCAGCCCGTTGACAACGCTGGCATGGTCCTTGAGGAACGACTGGGTGACCACCAGGTTGGTGGTGACGAACTTGCCGCCCGGCCACAGGCTCGCCTCGTTCACCAGGCGCTTCCCGCCGTCGAGCACCATCTCAGTGGCGTAGGGCTCTGGTTCCCAGCCGCCGTCGAGCTGGCCCGACTTGAACTGCAGCACGGCGGCCGAGTTCGGCTTGATGGGCTTGATCGCGACGTCGCCACCGCCGGTCGCTGTGGTGGTCAGCCCGTGCTGCTTGAGCCAGTAGCGGACCGCGACGTCCTGGGTGTTACCGAGCGACGGGGTGGCGAGGGACTTTCCCTTGACGGCGGCGGCCGAGGTGATTCCGGGCTTGACCACCAGCGACGCGCCGCCGGAGGCCGCCCCAGAAATGATCTTTATGGCGGTGCCGTTGGACTTCTGCCAGGCGTTGATGGCCGGGTTGGGCCCGACGTAGGCCGCGTCCAGCTGGCCCGCCAGCAGCGCGGTGGTCTCTTCGGTGCCGGAGCTGAAGACGGTCGTCTTCAGGGTCACGTGCTTGCCCAGGTTCTTCGCGAAGAATCCCTTTTCCAGTCCCACGAGCGCCGGCTCGTGCGTGATGTTGGCCAGGAAGCCGAGCCGCAGCACGACGTCGCCCGAGCCCTCGCCCGACGCCGACGACGTGCTGCACCCGGCCGCCAGCACCGCGACGGCGGCTACCCCGGCCGCGAGAAGGCCTTTGCGCATCAGAGACCCCACCCATCTTTCTGACTGGTTTAGTAGGTGATCTTTCCGATCAGTTTAGTGGGTAATTCTAAGCACAGGCCCCCACGGCCGTGCAACCGAATCGCCGCTACGGGTCGCGCTCGGATGCCGTTACCGGTCGCGCTCGGATGCCGCTACGGGTCGCGCTCGGATGCCGCCACGCGTTGTGCTCAAATGCGCTAGGGGGTCGCGCTGAGATGTGGCGCCGCGATCCGGTGCCCGCGGAAGAGGATCGCCGCCACCTGGGTGACCGTTGCCGTGCCGGCCTGGTACCCGCCCTCGCCGTCCAGGCTGTTCATCATGGCCAGGGTGTACCGTTCGCCGGGCCCGGCGAACCCGGTCGAGTCGATGATCCAGCCCGGCTTCTCCACCGACCATCCGTTCTTGTTCCCGGGCTGGCCGGCCGGGCCGGCGCCCCACACGCCGAAGTGCTGCACGGGCGCGACGTGACGCAACTGGTACACGAGATAGTCGCGCAGCGCAGCGGGAAGACGGTTCAGGACGTAGTTGATCAGCCGGCTCTCGTCCTCGGCCGTGCAGGTCATCTCGCCCCAGTAGGCCCCGGTCACGCCAGCCTGGTGCAGGTAATGGGCCCCGGTCAGGCCGATCCGGGGGAAGTAGCTGGTATAGAACGTGGCGCCATACTTGAACCAGAGGTCGTCGGCGGCGTTGTCGGAGCTCACGTGGAGCATCCGGTACATCACCGCGCGGTCGGCGCTGGGCAGGTGGATGACCCCGGCCTGGTTCTGCAGCAGCAGGGTGACCGCCATCGCCAGCTTGCTGGTCGATGCCATGTAGATCTGGCTGCCCGCGTACCTGTTCCGCCAGACCGCCCCGGTGGACCTGTCGCGCAGGACAATGCCGATCACGCCGGGCCGGTCCTTCAGATACCGTTCCACCGCGGCTATCCGCCGCCGCATGGTGCAGGAGAACCCGGCCGGGGCACTCGGGCAGGCGGGCGCCTGCGCCGCCGGGGCCGGCGATGGGTCGGCCGCAGGTGCTGCCCGGGCGGCCTGCCCGCCCGGTCCCGCCGAGGCGGCGGAGTTCGCGGACGGCCCGCTCAGTACGCCGCAGCTGGCCAGCGCGGTGACTGCCAGCGCGGCCGCGAGCGCTGCCGCGCGGCGCGCGAAGGGCGGCGGCCGGGACATCCAATGGCGGGCCACAGGACGTGAGCATACGAGCAGCCGTGCCCGGTTAGGGCCGATCGGCCCGGATCGGCCGCCTAATCAGCTGACCGGAATCAGCTGCCCGGGTTCAGCTGTCCGGGTTCAGCTGTCCGGGTTCAGCTGTCCGGGGTTGCTGCCCGGGTCAGCTGCCCGCTGGCCCGCTGAGCTCGATGCCGGCCACGGACCGGAACTTCTGCAGGCACTGCTGGAGCCGGGCGAGATCCCCGTCGCTGGCCTTGTCGACGCGGTAGCGCACGTCGTAGATCAGGCTTGTGGCGGGCTGGCCGGTGGGCAGTGGCTCGGGGGTGGCGTGCGGCAGGTGAGCACAGGCGGCCCGGACCTTCAGCCGGACCGCATTGGTGGTCCGCGGCTGGAACTGCACGACCGCCTCACGTTGGCCGAAGGTGGCGTCGAATGACGCGCAACCCGCGACGGCGAGGGCCAGGGCAAGCGCCGCGGCCAGCGCCGCCGCGGCGGCGGGCGGCACCCGGCGCGACCCCGCGGGCGGGGCCGCCGCGGACTGCGGCCTGGGTGCTGGCACGGCTGCCAGCTTACGGCGGGCACGGCCCCCGCCCGCACCGGGCCCGGGAGCGCCGAACCCGGTGTCATCGGCGCGCGGCCGAGCCACCCGGGTACCGTTGACCCCGGGCGGAGGGGCGACGCGAACGGAGGGCAGGCTTCCGGGCCGGGCCCGGAAGCCTCGTGACCTGGAGGCGCCGGTGGCTGGGCTCATTCCCCGTCTGCGGGCGAGCGGGTACCCTCGTGCTGTTGTGGCGGCTCGCCACACCTACCGGGGCTGCACAGGGAGGCGATGATGCGCTCCCGCGTCGCTCTGAGGGCACCCCGTGCGGGACACGGTCGCCCATGACCGACCCCCCCGGTCCCACGGACACCGGAGTGCTGGGTCCGCCGCCCCCCGGCGCCACGCCAGCCTCCGCCCGGCCAGGTGCGGTCCGTCCGCACATCCTCGTGGTCAACGGCCGCAAGGTCCGGCAGCCGGTTTTCGTGCTCGGCGCCCCGTGCTCCGGCGTGACCATCCTCGCCCGGGCGCTGAAGCGGTCCGAAGGCTTCCACTTCACGATGGGACAGCGCTGGGTGCTGCCGGTCGTGCACGCCTTCGCGCGCAACCCTCTCCTGGCCCGTGGCAAGGCGGAGGCGGCGGCCACCGTGCTGCGGGACGCGTTCGCCCAGGGCTGGCAGGTGAGCCCTCACTGCTGCCTGGGTTGCTCGGCGGCCTGCCGGGAAGCGGGCGGGGCCGAAGGCACCGGGCCGTGCGTGGGCGACAGGTCCATCAGCCGCTACGGCGACGCCAGCCCCGACCTGCTGTACTGCGCCGAGTCACTGCTGGACGCCTTCCCCGATGCGCGGCTGGTGCAGATCATCCGTGACGGCCGGGACGTGGTGGCGGGGATGCTCGCGGACCCCGACGCGCTGGCCTGGTTCCGCCCCGGTTTCGTGGACCTGGACGCCGAGTTCGCCCACCCCGTGCTCGGCGTGGAAACCCAGGCCGACCGGGCCGAGTGGCCGGGCCTGTCCGTGGCCGGCAAGTGCGCGATGCGCTGGCGCGGCACCGTGCGGCTGATGGCCCGGCTGCGCAACGCGCTGTCGGCCGAGCAGCTCATCACCTTGCGTTATGAGGAGATGATCCGCCAGCCGGTGACCGCGGCCAGGGCCGTATCGGCGTTCACCGGGGCCGGGGTCAGCCACCTGGAGCTGCGGGCCGGGCCGGACCCGGACTGGGAGGCGGGCGTGTGGCGGCGGCTGCTGAGCGCCGCCCAGGCCGCCGAGGTGGAGCGGGTCGCCGGCGACGAGCTGCGCCGGGTCGGCTACGGCGCCTGACCGGCGCTGTTACGGGCGAGACTTGCCGTTGACGGTGGTAGCCGCCGCGCTCCCGTCTTTGGGCGCCTGCCGCGTCTCCTGGCTGGCGAACTGGGTGTGGTAGAGCTCGGCGTACAGGCCGCCCGCCGCCAGCAGTTCCTCGTGCCGGCCCCGCTCCCGCACCTGGCCGTGGTCGATCACCAGGATCTGGTCGGCCTCCCGGATCGTCGACAGCCGGTGCGCGATCACCAGGGAGGTCCGGTCGGCCAGCGCTGTCTTGAGCGCGCGCTGGACTGCTACCTCGGACTCCGAGTCCAGGTGGGCCGTGGCCTCGTCGAGCACGACCACCGACGGCGCCTTGAGCAGCAGCCGGGCGATCGCCAGCCGCTGCTTCTCCCCGCCCGAGAGCCGGTAGCCCCGGTCGCCGACCACGGTGTCCAGGCCGTCGGGCAGGCCGGCCACCAGGTCCCAGATCTGGGCGGCCCGGCACGCCTCGATGAGCTCTTCCTCGGTGGCTCTGGGCCGGGCGTAGGAGAGGTTGGCCCGGATGGTGTCGTGGAACATGTGCGCGTCCTGGGTCACCACGCCGACCGCGCTGTGCAGCGAGTCCAGGGTGAGGTCGCACAGGTCGTGGCCGCCGATGTTGACACGCCCCTCCTGGGGGTCGTAGAGCCTCGCCACCAGGTGGGTGATCGTGGTCTTGCCCGCGCCCGACGGTCCGACCAGGGCCGTCAGCTTCCCCGACGGCGCGGTGAAGCTCACCTCGTGCAGCACGTCCTGCCCGCTGCCGGCCCGCTCGGGCACGGGCAGCGCGATCGACTCCAGGGAGGCGAGCGATACCTCGCTGGCCGTTGGGTAGCGGAACGAGACCCGGTCGAACTCCACCGGCGGCGCGGGCGCCGGGCCGCCGCCGTTGCCGCTGGCGGGCGCAGGCAGCGGCACCGCTCCCGGGCGCTCGGTGATGAGCGGCTGGAGGTCGAGCACCTCGAACACCCGGTCGAAGCTGACCAGCGCCGTCATGACGTCCACCTGGACGTTGGACAGCGCGGTGATCGGCCCGTAGAGCCGCGCGAGCAGCGCAACCAGCGCGACGAGCGTGCCGAGCTGGAAGACGCCGTGGATGACCAGGCCGCCGCCGAGGCCGTAGACGACCGCCGTGGCCATGGACGCGAGCAGGGTAAGCGCGATGAACAGCGTGCTGCCGTACATGGCGGTGACGACGCCGATGTCCCTGACCTTGGCCGCCCGGCCGGCGAAGACGCGCGCCTCGTCGTCCGGTTTGCCGAACAGCTTCACCAGCATCGCGCCGGCGACGTTGAAGCGCTCGGTCATGGTGCTGCCCATCTCGGCGTCGAGCTGCATCGATTCCCTGGTGTAGCGCTGCAGGCGGCGGCCGACCAGCCGGGCGGGGATGACGAACATGGGGAGCAGCACCAGGGCGACGACCGTCACCAGCCAGGACAGCGACAGCATCGCGATCAGGACCAGGAGCAGGGTCAAGGCGTTGGACACGACGCCGGACAGGGTGGAGGTGAGGGCCTGCTGCGCGCCGATGACGTCGCTGTTGAGCCTGCTGACCAGCGAGCCGGTCTGGGCACGGGTGAAGAACGCGATCGGCTGCCGCTGCACGTGCCCGAACACCTGGGTGCGCAGGTCGTAGATGAGCCCCTCGCCGGTCCGCGCCGACAGCCAGCGGGTGGCGATCGAGATCAGGGCGCCGACCACGGCAAGCGCCGCGACCAGGCCCGCCACCCAGAGGACGACCTCGATGTTGTCCTTGAGAATGCCGCCGTCGATGATCGTCTTGAGCAGCAACGGCACGGCGACAGTGATCACCGCCGACACGCAGGTGGCGAGGAGGAACAGCGCGAGGGTCCACCGGTAGGGGCGGGCGTAGGAAGCGACCCGCCGGACGATGCCCGGCTTGAGCCGCTGCTGGGTGATGGAGCTGTCGCGGCTGAACGAGCGGTAGGCGTGCCAGTTGGCGGCGGACATGAACAGGCCAACGCTGGCGCCGGCCAGGCTCTTCCCGCGTCAGCTAACGGCGAACCGGCAGGCCAGGTGGCGGCGGCCGGGACGGTGTGGACGCGCCGCCAGGGCGCCGGCCCGGATGCGCGATCATGGGAGGGCCATACCGACGAGCAGAGGACGCACGTGAGCGCTGAAGCCGAGGCCAGCACCGGCCACTGGGCCGATCCCGGTTTGTTCACCGTCGCCCCCGGCGTGCACCGGGTGCCGCTACCGCTGCCCACTGACGGCCTGCGGGCGGTGAACGTGTACGTCGTCGAGGACGGCGACGGGCTCGTGCTCGTCGACAGCGGCTGGGCGCTCAGCGAGTCCCGTGAGGCGCTGGCGGCCGCGCTCGCCATGCTCGGGTGCGGGCTCGGCGACGTGCGGCACTTTCTCGTCACGCACGTGCACCGCGACCACTACACGCAGGCGGTGGAGTTGCGGCGCATCTTCGGCAGCAAGGTGAGCCTGGGCGCCGGGGAGCACGAGGCCATCCGGGCGATCCTCGCGGGTGGCGCCCGCCCGTTCGAGCCGCAGATCAGGCAGTTGCAGGCGAGCGGAGCCGACGTGGTGCTCCAGCGTCTCCGGGAGCTTGGAGCCGCACCGCGCGGCCGGCCGCCCGGCTGGGAGGAGCCGGACGAGTGGCTGGCGCCTCACCAGGAGATCGAGCTGGACCGCCGGACCTTGCTGGTGGTGCCGACTCCGGGTCATACCCAGGGCCACGTCGTGTTCACCGATGCGGGGGCCGGGCTGCTCTTCGCCGGCGACCATGTGCTGCCGCACATCACCCCGTCGATCGGGTTCGAGCCGGTGTCGGCGAGCCAGCCGCTCGGTGACTACCTGGAGTCGCTGCGGGTGGTGCGGGCCCTGCCCGATATGCGCCTGCTCCCGGCGCACGGCCCGGTCACCGCGAGCGCCCATGCGCGCATCGACGAGCTTCTCGGCCACCATCGCGACCGGCTCAGCAGGTGCGCCGAGGCGGTGGCGGCGGGAGCCGGCACGGCCTACCAGGTGGCCTGCGCGCTGCGCTGGACGCGCCGCGGCCGCCGCCTGGACGACCTCGACCCGTTCAACCAGATGCTCGCGGTGACCGAGACGCGGGCGCATCTGGAACTGCTCTC
>WNGD01004340.1_pt1 | contig 13997 bp, 10 predicted proteins | sample 5400671 | NCBI WGS metagenome assembly WNGD01 (sample SAMN13153369, study PRJNA577476) | soil metagenome | isolation source: 40 cm soil or saprolite under grassland replicate 2 | place: USA:California | collected 2016-06-15
CCGCCCGTCGCCTGGGCGATCGCCCGCAGGGCGTTCGCGTCGGCGTCGCGCCCGTAGCCGATGGTGATGATGCGGACCTGCTGGCCGCCCGCCTCGCCGGCCTTGAGCTGCTGGACGAGCTGCTGGAGACTGAGCGCGTTGTCAGGGTCGTCGTTGATGCCGTCGGTCAGCAGCACCACCGTATTGATCCGGTCGGGCACGAAATGGCTCTTCACGAGCTGGAAGGCACCCAGAGCCGTTTCGTAGAGGGCGGTGTCGTGCGTGGTGGCCTGCAGCTTCGAGACGCCGGCGCCGAGCAGCTCGCGGCGGGTCCGGTTGGTGCCGGGGATCTGCGCGTCGACCGGGCCGAGCGGCACGATCTCCTGGAAATCCTTGCCGTTGGGGGGCAGCTTGGTGGAGAACGCCCAGATGCCGACGTTGTCCTCCGGCGCCCACAGGCCGGTCGCGGCGGCGGCGGCCTGCCTGACCAGGCCCATCTTGGTCGTGTGGGTGCCGGGGACCGGCTCGTTCATCGAGCCGGAGACGTCGAAGACGGCCAGCACGTTGCCGCGCCTGGAGGCGGCGCTCCAGCCCCTGATGATCCCCCCGACCACCGACGCGCTGGGGTTGGGGATGACCCGCGCCGGCTGACTGGCGATCAGGCCGTTGGCCTCGGTCGCCAGCGAGCCGGCCTTGCCGTCGGGGTCGCGCAGCCCGGCGGCCTGGAGCTTCGCCTGAACCGTGGGGGAGAGCAGGTAGTTCAGGAACGCCGAGGCCGCGCTCCGCTTGGCGTCGTCCACCCACGCCTCGTGCAGCACCAGCCAGGGATGGTCGGCCTCAAGGGTGCCCTCCTTCGGGTAGACCGCGGCCAAGGGGACCTTCGGCTTGGCGTGGTCGCCCAGGGTGCCCGGGTCGCCGCCGGGATTGCCCTGGTTGTAGTCGAGCACCTGCTGCTCGCCCAGCGGGACCGCGGAGACGAACTTGAGCGCCCCGCCATTGTCGTCGGCCTGCCGCAGGCTGACCAGGAAGTTGCTGTCGGTGTCGGACTGCTCGCCGGGCGCCCGCTCCAGCCCGAGGATCAGTTCGCGCACCTGCTCGCTGTGGGCGGTCAGCGCCTGCGGGGAGATCGGGCCGCCGAGCCCAGCGGTCAGCGCGCCGAGCACGCCCTCCAGCCCGGAGGTCGACTGGGTGGGGTCGGTCTTGCCGAGCTTGACGGCCCCCCATTCGGGATGGTGGAACGCCGCCCAACCCTGCGGGTTCTGGAGCGCGGTGAGCAGGTCGCCCCAGCCGATCGGCCGCCGCGGCCAGCCCAGCGCCTGCGCCATCGGCTCCGGCATGGCGATCACCAGCGGCGAGGTGGCGATGCTCGGTCGCTCGGTGGGGATCGGGTCGACCTGGTGAGCCTGCCGCAGCTGGAGTTCGATCAGCTGCGCCCAGCTGGAGGAGTCGGGCACCCAGACGTCCGGGCGCGGCACCGCGGGCGCGCCGGTCCAGCCCTTGGCCAGGGCCGCGCCGGCCTGGGACGCCTCCAGGCTCTGGACCGACACGCTGACGCAGCGGCCGGCGACCACGTGGTTGGCCCGAGTGTAGCTCTGGGCCACCTGGCGGAGCGGGCCGGCAGCGTCCGGGGAGGCGACCACCGTCAGCGGAAGCTGGCCCTGGCCCTGGCCGCAGCTGGCGGCGGCACTGGTGCGATGCGACTGCCTGAAGATCACGAAGCTGACGGCCAGCAGGGCCACGACCGCCACCACGATCATCGAGGTGGCAAGGCCCGAGGGGCGGCCCGGCCGTGTCGCCAAATGCCTTCCCGAAGAAGTCTGTGACATTCGCTACTTCCGCCTCGCTTGGGCTCCCTGATCGAAATAGGAAATCACGTAGACACACCGGGGACAGGCCGGTGCATTATGGGGGCGAGCGTAGAGAATGCCGCGTTCCGCGAGTCAATGCAAAACGGCGCCCTAATTGGAACGTTCTGGAGGTAAAAGTCCTTGCCAGGATCGATGCTTTCAGGTTTCTTTTCTATTTAGAGGGATCAAATCGGTTCCAGGGGAGCCGACTGCTGCTCCTCGGATGACCGCCATGCTCACTTCATCCACTGGGGTGGGCAAAGTCGGCGATGTTGTGTCACTCTTGGAGTATCGCCGGTCGATCCGGCGGTCCGGTCGAAGGGCCGGATCCCCGGGCTGACGCAGCAGGGGGTGCCCGCCAGTCGAAGGGCTGGTGCCGCGCCTCTGGGCGAGACTCCCCGGACGGCGGGCGGTTCCGCGTCGCGCCGTCTCGGGCGGGAAGGACGGGTGTCGCCGGTCGCTTGGCTCCAGTTGGCCCAGGCGACCGGCCCCCTGACGGTCCTCGTGACCGCGTGGTCCCTTGCCCTCTGCCTTGATTGTCACGCTCGGCTGGCTTGCGCCGTATACTGGGCGCCATGCACGCTTCCCCAGTGCTCCTCCGAGTCCGTCACCTGCTCGTCGCGCTGGTCGCCGCCGTCCTGGCCGCCGGCTGGAGCGCCGTTCCCGCCGCCGCGCAGGCCCAGGCGGCCCCACCGCTGGTCGGTGCGCCGGAGGGCGTGGTGATGGACGTGGCCACCGGCGCGGTGCTGTGGCAGCGCGACGAGCATCGCCCCGTGCCGATCGCCTCCACCACCAAGATCCTGACCGCCCTGGTGGCACAGGACAGCTACCCGGCCGACCAGGTGCTCACCGTCCCCACGGCGGCCGAGAAGGTGGACGGCACCCGCTTCGGCTACCAGGCGGGCATGCGCATCAAGCTGCACGACCTGTTCACGGCGCTGCTGATGGTCTCGGCCAACGACGCGGCCGAGACGCTCGCCGCCGCCTACCCCCATGGAGGCAGGGCGGGTTTCGTCCGCGCCATGAACGACGAGGCCGCCGCCTACGGCTGCACCGACTCCTCCTGGCGCGACCCCTCCGGCCTGGACGCCCCCGGCCACCGGGCCAGCGCGGCCGACCTCGCGGTCCTCGGGCGGGCGCTGCTCGCCAGGCCGCTGCTGGCCAAGATCGTCGCCACCCGCTCGACGCCCTACCGCTGGCCGAGCGGGCACGTGCAGATCCTCGACAACCACAACCATTTCGTCAGCTTCGGGCGCGACCCGGGAGCAATCGGGATCAAGACCGGCTTCACCGACCTCGCCCACGCCACCATCGTGGCCGCGCAGCGCCGAGGCGGCCGCACCCTGATCGCGGTGGCGCTCGGCGCACCGACAGCCGCCGCCAGCTATGGCGACGTCCGCGCGATGTTCGCCTACGGCTTCGCCACTCCGGCGAGCCCGCTGGACGAGGTGCTCGGCCGCGGCGCCCGCCGGGGCCTGGCCGCTGGCAGCGCCGCCGACGTCCGGCTGCTCCCCAAACGGCAGGCAGCCGCCAACGGTTCCCTCTCCCACGTGCTGCGGCACCGGCTGCTGGGAGCACCGCTCCCGCTCGCCCTCACGGTGGTGGTGTTCCTGGTCATGGCCGGCGCCGTTGTGGTCGTCGGCTGGCGGCCGGGCGTCACCTACGGTGGCAGCCACGCGGCCCGCTCGCGCTCGCGCGCACGGGCCGCCCGCCGCGAGGACGCCTGAGCCGAACCTGCCCGCGCCTACGCCTGGTGGCTACGCCTCGTGGCTACGCCTGGTGGCGGCGGAACACCACCACCGCGTTGTGGCCGCCGAACCCGAACCCGTTCGACATGGCCGCCTCGACGTCGGCCTTGCGGGCCTCGTTGGGGATGTAGTCCAGGTCGCAGGCGGGATCCGGGTCGGTCTGGTTGATGGTCGGGGGCAGCACGCCCTCCTGCAGCGCGAGGATGGTGGCGACCCCCTCGACCGCGCCCGCCGCGCCGAACAGGTGGCCGATCATCGACTTGGTCGACGAGACCGCCAGCCGGTCGGCGTGGTCGCCGAACGTCAGCCGGATCGCCCTCGTCTCCGAGACGTCCCCCTGCGGGGTGGAGGTGCCGTGGGCGTTGACATAGCCGATCGCCTCCGGGTCGATGCCGCTGGAGCGCAGCGCCCTGCGCATCGCCAGAGCGGCGCCGCCGCCGTCCTCAGAGGGCGCGGTGATGTGGAAGGCGTCGGCCGACTGCCCGAAGCCGGCCAGCTCGGCATAGACGCGCGCGCCCCGCCGCAGCGCCGCCTCGCGCTCCTCCAGGATCAGCGCGGCCGCGCCCTCGCCCATGACGAAGCCGTCGCGCCGCCCGTCGAACGGGCGTGAGGCCTGCTCGGGACGGTCGTTGAAATGGGTCGACAGGGCGGTCATCTGCGCGAACGCCACCAAGGCGATATCGGCGAAGGCGGACTCGGTGCCGCCGGCCACCATCGCCTGCGCCTCGCCGCTCTGGATCATCCGGAAGGCGAGACCGATGGCGTGGTTGGAGGCGGCGCACGCGGTCGTGGTGGTGAAGTTCGGGCCGCGCAGCTTGAACGCCATAGCGATCTGCCCGGCGGCCGCGTTGGGCATGAGCTGCGGCACGGTGAATGGCGACACCCGGTTCGGGCCCTTGGCGTGCAGCACCTTGTCGCTGGCGAGCAGCGAGGTGATCCCGCCGATGCCGGTGCCGAACACCACGCCGGTCTCGTCCCGGTCGAGCGTCCCCTCGATCCCGGCGTCGGCCCACGCCTCGCGGGCTGCACTGAGAGCGAACTGGGTCGAGCGGTCGAGGCGGCGTGCCTCCTTGGCCCCGAGGTGCGCCGCCGGATCGAAGTCGAGGCACTCGGCGGCGACCTTGGACGGGAGCTGCTCGGGGTCGACCAGGGTGAGCGGGCCGACCCCCGAGCGAGCGGCACAGATCCCGTCCCAGTACGCCCGGACGCCGACACCGACCGGGGTCACCGCACCGAGGCCGGTGACGACGACGCGTCGCACGTTCGCTACCCCACCGCGCTCTGCTTGGAGATCACCAGGTCGGCCGCCTCTCCGACGGTCTTGACGCCGGCGATCTCCTCGTCCGGGATCTCGATGCCGAACTTCTCCTCGAGCGCCAGGACCACCTCGACCAGGTCGAGGGAGTCCGCGTCGAGGTCCTCCTTGAAGCGGGCGTCAGCGGTGATCTTGTCGGCGTCGACGCCGAGCTCGGAGGAGAGGACCTCCTTCATGGTGTCGACGACCTCTTCGCGCGACTCCGGCATAGTGCATGCTCTCCTTCTCGTCCGCCTCTGTTGCGGTGCTTCGTTGGCTCTGTTTCGTTGCCTTGCTGCTCAGGCTCCCATGGTGACGCCACCGTCGACTGCCAGGACCTGACCGGTGATGTAGGCGGCCTGCTCGCCGGCGAGGAACCGTACGGCGGCGGCCACCTCCTCGGGCGTCCCCATCCGCCCGGCGGGGATCGCGCTGAACGTCGCCTGCTTGGCCTCCTCACTCATTGCCTCAGTCAGTTTGGACGGGATGTAGCCGGGCGCGACCACGTTGACCGTGATGCCCCGACTGGCGACCTCGCGGGCCACGCTCATGGAGAAGCCGATGAGGCCCGCCTTGGCGGCGGCGTAGTTGGACTGGCCGGGATTGCCGATCAGCCCGACGACGCTGGAGATGGAGATCACCCGGCCCCAGCGGCGTCGCAGCATCCCACGAAGCGCCTCGCGCGTACAACGGAACGCGGCCACCAGGTTGACGTCCAGCACCCGCGCGAAATCCTCGTCGCGCATCCGCAGCACCAGCCCGTCGCGGGTCACGCCGGCGTTGTTGACCAGGACGTCGACCCCGCCAGACCCGGCCGCCTCGACCAGCCGCTTGGCTCCGTCCGCGTCGGCCAGGTCCGCCTGTGCCACCACCGTCTCGGCCCCCGCGGCCTTGACCAGCTCGGCGGTGTCCCGCGCGCCCTGCTCGTCGCTCGAGTAGGCGACCACCACCCGTGCCCCGACGCCGGCGAGGGCGACCGCGCAGGCCCGTCCGATCGCCCCCGACGCGCCCGTGACCAGGGCGGTCCGCCCTTCCAGCTCAAGCTTGCCGGCGTCAGTCACCAGGCGCCTCCACGACCGTCGCCGCCTCCGCCGTCGCTGCCTCGGCGTCCGGGAGGAGGGCGCCGCTCACCGGGCCCGCGGGTTGTGGCGGCCCGATCGGCACGCCCTCCCACAGCGACCCGTCGATCAGGCCGTGCACAATCGGCAGGGCCGACTGCGTGGGCTCCTCCGGCTGCTTCGCCGGCGGGCCCTGGAGCGTCCAGTCGAGCACCAGCGAGCCCCACGCCAGGCCGGCGCCGAAGGCGGTCAGCAGCAGGTGCTGCCCGGGGCGGATCTGGCCCTGCTCCCAGGCCTCCTCCATGGCGATCGGGATGGAGGCCGCCGAGGTGTTGCCGTAGCGGGCGACGTTGGTGACGACATTGCTCATCGGCGTCTTGAGCCGCCGGGCGGTCGCCTCGATGATCCGCTGGTTGGCCTGGTGGGGGACCACCAGGTCGATGTCCTCCAGCCGCAGGTCGGAGCGCGCGATCGCCTCCAGGCTGGAGGCCGCCATCGCGGTGACCGCGCCTTTGAAGACCTCACGGCCCTCCATCAGGATGTAATGCCGCCGTTCGCTGGTGGTGCGGCTGGTCGCGGGGAAGCGCGAACCGCCGGCGGGGGTCATCAGCAGCCGCAGGCGCGACCCGTCGGAGCCCAGCGAGAAGCCGCGCACCCCCCGTTCGTCCCCGCTCGGGCGCAGCACCACCGCGCCGGCCCCGTCGCCGAACAGGATGCAGGTCCCCCGGTCGGTGTAGTCGCAGATCCGTGAGAGCGTCTCGGCCCCCACCACCAGCGCCGTCCGCGCCGCGCCCGAGGCCACGAACTGCGAGGCGGTCGCGACCGCGTACACGAACCCCGCGCAACCCGCAATCACGTCCATCGCCGCACAACCGGCGATGCCGAGTTCCAGCTGCAGGACGCAGGACGCCGACGGCAGGGGATAGTCCGGCGAGGCGGTGGCCACGACCAGCAGGTCGACGTCGGCGGGAGTGAGCCCGGCGACCTCCAGCGCCCGCAGCGCCGCCCGGCGGCCGAGCGAACCCGTTGAGTCGGTCCGGCCGGCGATGCGCCGCTCCTTGATCCCCGTCCGTTCGGTGATCCACTGGTCATTGGTGTCGACCAGCTGTTCGAGATCCGCGTTGGTCAGGACGTAGGGTGGGACAGCGGTCCCCAGTCCCACGATCTCGGCGGGCACGTCAACTCCTTTCCACCTCCGGGTTGCAACCTCCGGGGAAATCACCCATCGGCGTTTCGGCCCGTTCGGGCGGCACTGTACTCGATCCAGAACTTCCGTAAACGTCCCGGCGGCGAAACCCTGCCAGAGCGGCCTTCAAGCGAACGTCAGAAGGGCCGCAGGCTGAGCAGCAGCTGACCGGGGGTGACCAGCTCGCCCTCCCAGGCCAGATGAGCCATCACCCAGCCGCGGAACGGGCTGCGAACGGGGATGCTCGCGTTCCCGTTGCGGACCTCGCCGAGCAGGTCGCCAGGCTCCACATAGGCCCCCTCGTCGGTGAAGCGGGACGGGGCCGCCGGATAGAAGCGGCCATGACCCGGCGACACCGCGAACCGTTCCGGAAGCACCACCACCTCACCCTGGTCCTCTCCGTCACTGGCGGCGCTTGCCTGCGGGCTGTCGGGCTGCTCCCGCAGCGTCTCGGCCACCGCCGCGACCCCCGCGGCGTCCCCAGCGGACAGCACCCGTACACCATCGAGCGTCCGCTTGATCAGGCCGGACAGCACTGTGCCGGGGCCCACCTCGACGAACGTGTCGACGCCGAGGTCGGCCAGCCGCCGCACTGACTCGGTCCAGCGGACCGGTCCGGTGAGCTGCCGGCCGAGCAGTTCGCGCAGCTCGGCCGCGACCGTGACCGGCTCGGCGGTCGCGTTGGCCACCACCGGGACGGCCGCGTCCCGCAGGGGCGCCGCCGCCAGGAAGGGCCAGAACGCTTCCGCCGCCGGCCCCATCAGCGGCGAGTGGAACGCCCCGCCCACGTTCAGCGGCACCACCCGCTTGGCGCCCAGCTCCTTGGCCGCCACGGGCAGCCGTTCCAGCGCGGGGAAGTCGCCGGACACCACCACGTTGCCGGGCGCGTTGTCGTTGGCGATCGCCAGGACGTTGTTGCCGGCAGCCGCGGCGACGGCCATCTCAACGCCCTCGACGGACAGGCCGAGCACCGAGCTCATCGAGCCGGGCCGGGCGTCGGCGGCCCGCTGCATCGCCTCGGCCCGGCGCGCCACCAGGGCGAGCCCGGCCTCGAACGACAGCACCCCGGCCGCGACCAGCGCCGAGAACTCACCGAGGGAGTGCCCGGCCACGAACGAGGGCCGCACCCCCGCCCGCTCCAGCGCCTGGAGGGCGGCCACCGAAACGCAGAAGATGGCAGGTTGGGCGATGTAGGTCTGGCGCAGCTCGTCCGGCGTGGCGTGCGCCAGCGTCTCGGCCAGGTCCCAGCCAAGACACGCGCTCGCCCAGCCATAGAGATCGCCGGAGCCGTCATCGGCCCAGTCCAGGCCCATCTTCGGGGCCTGGCTGCCCTGACCTGGGAAAACGAACGCAACAGTCATCTGGCTTCTGGCACCTCGTTGTTCGGCTCGCCACCTCAACGAGCCACAGGCTTGCATCCGACATCGACGTCGGTGTCAGGTTCGACGAGACGCTGTCGGGGGAGAAGTTGACGACGGGGCATCGGACGGGTATCGGCTATTGGACCGTCCAGGCGAACGACTGGTTACAACCCCTCACGGTTCACGGCGACCGCGCCACTTCCGCAACCCCCAGTCGTACCCGGTTCCACGCATCTTACCCGCTTGTCCAAAAACCGATCCTGTCAGGGACCCGACTCAGGGACCCCAATGGCATCGACGCGACAGTCAGGGATTGCTTCCAAGGGTTATCCCCAGTTTGCATTCGAAGTCTTTCGTTTGGCTCGAATATCCTCCATCCTGGCGAGGCCGGCCCACCGGAGCCGCCCCCCGGCCCGGTGGGCCGGCCCACCAAGCCTTTGACGCCAGGACAGGAGAGACCAATGGCCCTACACCCCGCCCGCGCCCCCCTCCCACTCGTCGTCATCGCCCACGAGGACCCAGGCACTGCCGAATCGCTGCGCCACGCGGTCGAAACCGCTGCCGGATGGCGCGCCACCGTTGCAGATCAGAGCCCCGGCGGGCTCAGCGCCGCGCTCGCCGCCAGTCCCGCCCTCGCGCTCGTCGGCTGTGGCGCGCTCGCTGAGCTGCCCGCCGGCTGCCGCGTGCCCCTCCTCGTCATCGGCGACGACAGCCGCCCCGCCGACCTCCGCGCCGCACTCGCCGTCGGCGCCCGTGGCCTGCTTCCCTGGCCCGACGGCGCCGCCGACCTCCCCGCCGAGCTCGCCCGCATCGCCGCCGAAACCCGCCCGTCCAAGGCCGTCAGGGAGCACTTCACCGCCCCGGTGATCGCCGTCCTCGCCGCCCACCTGGCCGGCGCCTGGTCACGCTTCGGCCCCGCGCCGATCCTGCTCGCCGATCTGGCCGGCGGCCTCGGCTACCGGCTCGACATCTCTCCCGCCGCGCCAACCTGGTCAGACCTCGCGCCAGCCTCGAGCTTCCAACCATGCGACCTGGAGGTGGCGACGGCGGTTGGGCTGTCCGGCCTGACAGCAACTTCAGGGCTGCACGCGCCGCAGCCGGACAACGGCGCCATGCCATTCCACGCTCCAGCGCCGCCGACAGAGACGGAACCGGAAACCCTGCTTGGCCCATGTCCGGCGTGTCCGCGTCACGCGCTGGAATGGGACGGGGAGGGCTTGGCTGCCGCGCTGGCCGAACCGTGGCCCGGCCTCTCGGTGCTGCCCCTGGCCGGCCTGATCGACGGGGGACCCGAGCCGCCGCCGGACCCATGCCTCATCCAGGCGATCTTCGATCTGGCCCGCTCGGTCTACCGGGTCGTCGTCGTCGACCTGCCGCCCACGAACAGCTTCATGTTCGAGACGGCGCTGGAACTCGCGGACGTCCTGCTCGCCGTCGGTCGCTGCGAATCCGCCGGAGTCCAAGGCCTCCTGGCCGCGCTCGAAGGATGGAGCGCGCTCGACCGCGACCCCAGCACCGCCGGTGCCGTCCTCACCGGCGTCCGCAGCCGTGCGCCGCTGGCGCCGAAAGACGCTCGCAAGGACCTCCACGACCGCCTCTGGGCGGCGATCCCAGCGGCGCCTCGGGAGCTGTCCACCGCCGCAGAGGAGGCCACCCTCCTGCTGGACCGTGAGGAGCTCCCCGCCGTCCAGGCGATGCTCACGCTCGCCAACCGCGTCGTCCCGTTCCCGGCGGTGGCCGGATGAGCCGCGGATCGACCAGCCTGCGTCCGGGCCCCCATCCGGGCGCGCATCCCAGCACCGACCTCGCCCCTGACGTGCCTCCCAGAACCGTTCCGGCCCGAGGGCGCCGAACCGCATGGCCTCGCCTGACCCCACCTGTCTGGCGCGCCGACCCCGAGTTCAGCACCACCATGGAGTTCGATCAGCCCGCCGAACCGCCTGCCGTACGCTTTGACACCCCCTGGCAAGACGATTGGCAGGACGGATGGCAGGCGGCCTGGCCAGGGGACGCCGCCGCTCCGCCCTTTCCGGTCCCTGTCTCCGCCGCCTCAGTCGCCGCCTTGGCCGAACGTGTCCAGCATCGCCTGAGCGGCCTGAGCGGCGGCCTCCAGAGCGCCAGCGGCGCCGACCTCCGCGTCGTCGTCGCCGACACGCTCAGGGACGAGGGCATCGTCCTCCCAGCGTCGAGCTTCGCCACGACGGTCCAAGCCGTCACCGACGAGCTGACCGGGCTCGGTCCGATCAGCCCGCTGCTTGCCGACCCAGCGGTCACCGACATCATGATCAACGGACCCGACGACGTCTGGGTCGAGCGAAACGGCCGCATCGAGCGCACCGCGATCCACCTCGCCTCCAGCGCCGCGCTCGCCGCACTGATCCAGCGGGTGGTCGCTCCGCTCGGCCTGCGCGTCGACGAGGCACGACCCTGGGTCGACGCCCGCCTTCCCGGCGGGGAACGATTCCACGCCGTGTTGCCACCGCTGGCACCCGACGGCCCGCTGGTGACCATCCGCACCTTCGCCCGCCAGCGCCTCACCCTCGCCGACCTGGTCGACCGCGGCACCCTCGACGCCACCACCGCACGGCTGCTTGAGGCCATGGTCAGCGCCGGCATCGCCACGGTGGCCTCGGGAGCGACCGGGACCGGCAAGACAACCCTGCTCAACGTCCTGGCCGCAGCGATTCCACCCTCCGAGCGGGTGGTCACCATCGAGGACGCCGCTGAGCTCTCCCTGAACCGCCCCCACGTCGTCCGCCTCGAAGCCCGCCCGTCCAACGTCGAAGACCGGGGCGAGGTAACCCTCCGAGAGTTGGTCCGCAACGCGCTCCGCATGCGTCCCGATCGAATCGTCGTCGGCGAAGCCCGCGGCCCTGAGGTCATGGACCTGCTGCAGGCAGCAAACACCGGCCACCGCGGTCTGCTCGCCACTCTCCACGCCGCTGGACCCGCCGAAGTGCCTGCCCGCCTCGAAGCCTTGGCGCTGTCCGCTCCCGGCGCGGTGCTCGAAGTGGTTCGCCGCCTCATCGCCGGCGGCATCGAGGCGGTTGTGCACCTTGAGCGAACCCCCACCGGCCGGCGGGTCACCGCGGTGGCCGCCTTGACCCTCGACCACTATGGCCAGGCGCAGGCCAAGCTCGTTCGGGTGGCCGGTCCAGAGGGCCTCGACGCCACCGGCTACGTGCCCTCCTGGGCTGACCGCCTCGACCCAGCGGTCCTCGACGCGTTCGAACCATCTTCTCCCGCAGGTCGGGTCCGGGTCCTCGCCGCTCGCCGGGGAGGCCACCGGTGACCGGTGCCTTGGACCCGCCGGCCGCAAGCGGGCTTCTCAGCCGCGTGGGAGCCATTGTCACGCGGCGGCTGCCCGGCCAGGGCCGTCGGCGCCGCGAGCGGCTGGAGGCAGCCGTGCCCGAGGTCCTCGACGTCCTACGGGCCACCGTGGTCGCCGGAGCCGCCCCGCGACGTGCGTTACAGGCTGCCGCGGAGGTCGCGCCGCCGCCGTTGCAGCGCCTGCTCGCCGAGGCGGTCCGCGCGGCCGAGTTTGGCGCGGGCGCCGGCCAGGCACTCGCCGCCGTTGGCCGCAAGGAACCCCTGGCCGAACTGGTCCTTGCCGGCGAGGCGCTCGACCTCGCCGAGGCGACCGGCGCACCCCCCGCTCGGGTCCTCGCGGGCGTGGCGGCCGCGGCCAGCGACCGCCTACGCGCGACCCAGGCCACGCTGGCCGCGACCGCCCAGGCGAGACTCTCAGCCCGCGTGGTCGCCGCCATGGCGCCTGCCTTCCTCGCCCTGCTCGCCCTGATTTCACCAGCCGACGTGACCTTCCTCGTGCGGGGCCGTTTCGGCTGGGCGACCCTCGCCGCCGCGACTGCCTTTGAGGCAGCGGGGATCTGGTGGGCAGACCGGATCGTCCGGGGGACCAGATGACCGCTGTCGCCCTCGCCGTCATGATCGCGGCCTCGATCCTCGCCGTGCTCGCGCTGGCGGCGCCGTCACGTCCGCGTCAAACCCAACATCGCCGGCCCAGACGACGCCGGTCAGACGGCAACGCCACGCCAGCCGACTGGGATTGGGAATGGGCTGCTGACTTGGAGGCAGCGCGTCGGCGCACCCCATACGCGACGGTCGTCCTGGGCATGCGCGACACTCAGCCCAGCGATACTCCCGAACGGATCATCCCAAGAAGCGCTCCGAACGAGTCCGCCCCGCAGCGGCCGAACCAGCGCCCGCTGGCCGGCCCCTCGCGACGACCCGTCAGAAGGCCTACGGAGCGGCGAGTTGAGCGCACGGCAGCACCGCCGAACGCGCACCCGTCAACTCCCTCGGCCAGCCTTCCGGAAGCCCACCCGACGGTGCCTCCCGTCGTACCTCCACCGGCACACCTGGCGCGACGTTTGCGCGCTCGAGCATCGACCTCGCCGAGTGAACCGGCCGGCAAGCCGCCAGGCCCGCCGATGAGGGCACCATCGAGCGCGCCGCCGAGCGCGCCGCCGAGCGCAGCCGTGCAAGGCTCGGAGCCCGCCAGGCGGTCGCGCCGCCGTCGGCGCCCCGATCCGCTGACCTGGTCACGCGCGGCCTTGGACGCCAGCGGCAACGACCACGCTCCGCGCTCTCACCCCCGGGGACGCACCACCGGCACCACACCCAGCCGGCAGCGTCCTCAGCCAGCGCCCCGCGAGGAGCGTGGCACCGCGCGTCGGTCCACCCGCCGTCGGATTTACGGTTCAGCGGCAGCACTGGTGCTCGCCGCCATGGCGTTCCGCGCCGGGAGCGTCGTCAGCCTGGCGATTCCCCTCGGCGGGGCGACGGTCCTTCTCGCGGTGCGCGTCACTCGCAGACGGGCCAAACAGCGACAGCGCGCAGCGCTGGCGGAAGCGGCACCGGCAGCGATCGATCTGCTCAGCGCCTGCCTCCTCGCCGGGCTCAACCCGCACCTTGGAATCCAGCGGGTCGCTGAACGCTGCCCCGAAGCGCTCCGCGCGGAGCTTGGCCGGGTGGCGGCGGACCTCGACCTTGGACGCTCTCCCGCCGCGGCCCTGCGTGCCGCCTCCGAGCGGACTGGACTTGACGAGCTGCGCGCTGCCGCCGCCGCGCTCGATGCGGCGGAACGGTGGGGAATGCCCCCGTCCGAGGCGCTCGCGGCCCGCGCCGAGGCACTCCGCATCCGAGCCCGCCTGGCCGCCGAAGCCGACGCGGGCCGTGCCGGCGTACGGCTGGCCTTCCCCCTGGTCCTTTGCTTCCTTCCAGCGTTTGTCCTGCTCACGGTGATTCCGACCATGGCAGGCGCCCTCCATGCCTTAGCGCCGTAACCCGTGATGACGCACCCATGAACCACAAGCACAGAATCACAAAGGAGTCCGTGATGTTCATTGCCAGCCGTATCCGCTCCCGATTCCCCTTCCGCGAATTCGTCAAGGAAGCCGAAGCAGGCAGCGAATCCGTTGAGTACGCCCTTGCGCCCCGCCGCCCCGATACCCATTCACCTCTCTGACCTGTGGAAACGCAAAGAGCGCCGCGTACCTGTCCC
>WNGD01005919.1_pt1 | contig 13994 bp, 9 predicted proteins | sample 5400671 | NCBI WGS metagenome assembly WNGD01 (sample SAMN13153369, study PRJNA577476) | soil metagenome | isolation source: 40 cm soil or saprolite under grassland replicate 2 | place: USA:California | collected 2016-06-15
CTTTACCTTGTCATCCTCTGCACGAATGCGGTTAAGATGGGCACGCGTTAATTCGACCGAGGAGATTTTGCGTTGACGCAGCATTTCTCCTGCTTCGTGTATGGTCAGCTTATATAATTCAGTCATGGTATTTTAAGACTCCTCCAGTACCGCACGGACTTTCAGACAGTTGTCTTCCTGTTCAGGAGCATTGGCCAGCAATACTTCTGGCGGATATGATGGCTGTGGGATATCAGGCCGCATGATATTATTTAGACGTGATGCATGTGCGGTAGGTGATACTCCAGTCACGTCTACGTCCTGCAATTTAGCGATGTTCTCCAGGATGACAGAGAGTTGACTTGCAAAAACGTCAACCTCTTCTTCGGTCATGCCGAGGCGGGCAAGTTTTGCTACGTGCTTTACGGTTTCGCGATCAATCATTGTAATCCTCTTCTACTTACCAGCGAACATGGAATCCGCTTAGATGCTCTGTTGGCTGCCTCCATTCTGTACGTACCTCTCTGACGTTAGCGGCAGATGGTCCTTGCCGCAGCAAGGTGAGCAGACGGTCGAGGGCAGGTCGAGATCCCTGAGCCAGTACTTCTACACTGCCGTCTCTGTGATTACGTGCATATCCACGCAAGCCAAGCGCCAGGGCATGTTCAACGACAAAATAGCGGAAGCCCACCCCTTGCACCCATCCATGCACATAAGCATGAAGTTCTTGAATGGCGTTAGTGTCGTTCTGGCTTGTCATGAACACAATGATAGCATACTCTTGCTGATCTCACCAGTAGTCCAGAACACGAACTTTTCCTGAAATTAACCTGGAGGATGAAGAGCGACTCCTTATTTTTCAGGAAGGTTTCAGTAAGCATCAGTACACTTAAGAATTAGATGCAACAAAAGCAATTTTCATGACGTAATACTATATACAATTGTTGTGATGCCCGTTTATTTCCAACCTTTGAGCTTTTGCGCTAACGTGATACACTATGGAGTATATATTGTGCGTCGTCGAGAAGTTCGCCTGGTATCTGAAAGAAAGGCAATGTGCTCCTAAGCATGGATCATCCCTGGTTGTCTTGTTACCTGAACAGATGAGGATGTCGTTTGCATTGCCGGGTCAGGCGTTGGAGAGTAAAGTATGGAGTCGGTACAAGATCTAGCTTCTGCGGTGCAGCGAGTTATTAATAATGTCGAAAAAGTAATCGTTGGTAAGGCAGAATCGGTTGAATTCAGCCTGATAGCTGTCATCTGCCGTGGGCATGTATTAATCGAAGATGTGCCTGGCGTTGGCAAAACTGTCCTGACCAAAGCTATTGCCCGTTCAATTGGATGTACATTCAAGCGCATCCAGTTCACGCCTGACCTCTTGCCAAGTGACGTAACCGGGGTCTCCATTTATAATCAGAAAACTGACAATTTCGAGTTTCGACCAGGGCCAATTATGGCCCAGATCGTCCTTGCTGACGAGATTAACCGTGCTACTCCAAAAACGCAATCGGCATTATTGGAGGCGATGGAAGAGTCGCAGATTACGGTTGATGGCGTAACCTATCGTCTACCAGAGCCATTTATGGTAATGGCAACACAAAATCCCATAGAATATGAAGGAACATTTCCCTTACCGGAAGCGCAGCTTGACCGCTTTATGATGAATATTAAGATTGGGTATCCCAGGGCTAGCGATGAGACGAACATTCTGGACACGCATCAATACCATCATCCTTTGGATGATCTGACGCAAATTATGACAGCGGAAGAACTGGTGCTGATTCAGGAGCGGATACGCAGTATACATGTTGATCCAAGCATTCGAGAATACATCGTTGCGATTGCCAATGCTACGCGTAACCACAATAACATCTATCTGGGCGCCAGCCCTCGTGGATCATTAGCCCTGTACCGGACTTCTCAAGCCCTGGCTGCGATACGCGGGCGTGGTTACGTTATTCCCGATGATGTAAAGCTCTTAGTGCAGCCCACATTGGCGCATCGTATCATTGTAACTCCAGCAGCTCGTGTACGTGCTATAACATCGGCCGCTATCCTGGAAGAAATCTTGCAGAGTGTGCCTGTGCCTGGTGCATGGGTCGGTGGTGGAAAGGTGCGCTGATTTATGCGACCCTGGCAAGCTATTGTGCTGATAATCCTGCTCGCCTTCTTTGCAATCAGCAGTGGCTGGCGTGTGCTTTATCTGCTTACCTATGTCTTGCTAACATTGCTTATCTTATCCTGGCTATGGGCGCGCTACAGCCTGCGAAAGATGGCTTTCCGGCGCACTGGCAGCGTCGGGCGTGTACAGGCCCAGGATATGTGGCGAGTATGGGTGGTCGCAAGCGTGCAACATGGCGTGCGCGAACTATTTGTAAGCAGCGTGGACGCTTCCAACTCGGTCCTGTTACAGCCAGTAGCGGGGATCCCTTTGGCCTGTTTCGTCGAAGTATTATGCTCACAGCGCCAAAGGAACTGCTCGTTTTGCCGCGTGTGTTACCAATTAATAGTTTTGTGCTGTTTACGGGAGGATTACCTGGGCGTGGCCGTAGCTCGCGACGCGCCCTGCATGTCACAACCAATGCAACCACAATTCGTGATTACACTGTGGATGACGCCCTGAATCGCATACACTGGCGTTCCACTGCGCATTATAATAGATTAATGGTGAAGGAATTTGACCTGGATCCGGCTATGGATGCATGGATATTTCTTGATCTGCATGAAAGGGTTCAGGCGGGTGAAGGTGAGCATTCGACCGAAGAATATGGCGTGACGATTGCCGCCACTCTTGCCACGTATCTGTTGCGCCAGGACCTGTCTCTGGGCATGATTGTGAATGCGCATCAGCGTGAATTTCTCTCGCTGGATCGTGGCGAGCGGCAGATTGAGCGTGTACTCGAAATGCTTGCAGTCGTAAGGCCAGGATCAGGACCTGATTTGAAAGAAGCTCTTGCCCTGGATGCAATCCATTTCGGGCGGAATACTGTTGCTATTGTAATTACACCGTCTAACTCACGGGACTGGCATGAGAGCCTGCGTCATCTCCAGCGACGTGGAGTGCAAGTGGCCGTTGTAGGCTTAGATGCGGCCTCATTTGAGAACAGGCCTGCCGATGAGGATACGCTGGTCTTGTTAGAGGGTGCAGGAATACCTGTGTTGCGTGTCAAATGTGGAGCCTCCATAACCGAGGCGCTTGAAAGAGATCCCGAGGCACGCTATGCATGGCGGAGACTATAACAATGCAGGACACGGCGGTTGAACATCTCTCAAAAATTATTGCAGAGCCTCCTCCAGGCAGCGGCGGTCCAGGCAAAAACAGGCGAGTACCAAGTGGGCTTGACTTTCATTTGCATCTAGGTCTGGCTGAGGGCTGGTTTTCGCTCTTCCTGCTAGCTGCTGTGGTGTTTAGCACGATCTGGTGTGTGGAAGCAGCAGGTTGGGTAGAACACCTCAATATTCTCACATTGACCACACTGGTCGGTCTTATCGCTGGAGTTCTTGCTGCTAAACAGCGCCGTCTTTCACCCCTGGTTGTTCATCCAATTGCCCTCGTAGCTGGCTTGCTGCTTGCTCTGTGGCAGACTGCAGGTGCGGATTATGGAGGGAATGTTTCCGCCCTGTTGCGTAGTATGCATCAATGGTTGGTAATTGCGCTTGCCGGGGGTAGCAGTAGCGACGATTCCATCTTTCTCTTCTTCATTACCGCGCTTGGTTTTCTGCTTGCATATACAAGTGCCTGGCTTGTCTATCGCACGCGCAAACCATGGCTGGTAATACTTGCCAATGCGGTGGTGTTGCTAATCAACCTGAACAATATTGATTCCGGCTATATTGTCTTTCTGGTAGTGTTTCTGGTGGCGGCTTTGCTCCTGGTGCTGCGTTTCAACCTGTATGACTCTTCAGTGCGCTGGAAACGACAGGGATTGCGCTGCGCGGATGAGCTCGGATGGGAATTCATGCAGGTTGGGGCGCTTCTTTCCATAGGTATCCTGATCTTTGCCTGGATATTGCCCTCGGGCTACACAAATGATACCGCAGCACAAATTTGGAGCGCTGACAATAATCCCTGGGTGCAACTTCAGAACACCTGGAATCGGCTCGTCTCTGTTAGCGGCGGCGTAAATCTTGCAAATCACGGCAATTTTACTGATACACTGGTGCTGGGAGGAAATCCTAACCTGAATAATGATGTAGTCTTTACCGTCAGAATCAATGGCGACGGCCAATATCTGGAATCGCTTAGCTATGATACTTACAATGGTCGGGGCTGGACAAACGGGCCCACAGTAGGGACGACACTAAAAGCTAATGCGATCTTGTACGATGGATCACAGGATTTGAATGCTATAAGCCAGAGCATTACTGTTGTGAATCCACCCGGTGAACAGTATCCATACTTGCTGGGAGCATCGCAGATTGCTTCGTCAAATCAGGCGGCGGAAGTGCTTGCCAGTAAGGCAAGCGGTTCGGCAATTGCATGGTTGCGGACGAATGGGAAACTAACAACAGGAAGTACTTATACAATAATCTCCTACATTTCTGGTGCAGATGTGAAGACCTTGCGAACGGTGCCGTTACCTGTCAATGCTCCGACCTTTGTTCCCGAACCTGGTCGTCCTGATTTGGAGCCTCCAGTAACCTACTATGACCCAAGTATTCTCAAGACGTCCTTACAGTTGCCGAGCAACCTTGATCCCAATATAAAAATTTTGGCAGAGCAAATCACTGCCAATACCCATACCATGTACGATAAAGCTGTAGCGCTGGAGTCCTATTTTCACGACAATTATACGTACGATGTGCATGTCTCTTTACCTCCAGGTGAAGAAGGGGTGTCCTGGCTGTTGTTCCGTAGCCAGCATCGAGCATTTTGTAACTACTTTGCTACGGCAATGGCAGTCATGGCTCGAGAACTGGGTATACCTGCGCGTGTTGTGTCTGGTTACACTAGCGGTAAATTCGATAGCAAGAAACACGAGTGGGTGATTCGTGGTTCAGACGCGCATAGTTGGGTTCAAATTTACTTTGCCGGCTACGGCTGGGTCAACTTTGAACCATCGCATGGCTTTTCGAGCTTTACGCGTCCGATTGCCAGTTCGAACGGGTCACCTGGTATCACCCCCAATGTGCCTGGTGGTTCCCAAACGGGTAAGACTAACAATCGTCCAAAATTGCCTGAACTGACGAATAGTGGGGATACGAATGCGGCTGTAACTGCTGCACAACAGCAGGCCCAGTTGCGTCAGGATATTGGTCTGGCACTCGCAGGTTTTATCCTGCTTATTCTAACCAGCGTTATCTTCTTTGGTATCTGGTGGCGTCGCCTGTACCAGGGGTACGGATTGCCAGCGCAGATCTACGGGCGTATCTGTATGCTTGCTAACTGGGCAGGCTTTTCAAAACGACCTTCACAGACACCATATGAGTATATGCATACATTGGAAGAAGCGACGCCAGATGAGGCAACAACTCTGGAACGCATGGGGGATATCTATGTACGCGATCGTTGGGCGGACCCGAGCAGCACAGAACATCCACGTCGGACAGGAGAGATAGCACAATTACCGGGTATGTGGAAACGGCTACAGCCTCGCCTCTTCCTGTATGTGCTGCGCCATCCGTACTTCCTGCGCCGGCTACCTGAATGGATAGGAAGCTTGATCGGCAAGCGCAAGTCGCGCCAGCGTGTGTCGCGGCTCCCCGATGATGTTGTAACGATTGAAGACTAGTCGTCTTTATCGGCGTGTTTGTATTTAATACAACAGAAAGGCAGTTGAAACCTATGGATTTGCTGCGTGAGACAGCACCGTTTCTAGTTGGAATGATTGTGCCACCAATCATTTTGCTCGTTATCCGTCCCACCTGGTCAGGTCAGGCTAAGTTCCTGGCGGCTTTTCTACCCGCGCTTGTCCTGGGATTCTGCACAAGCGCATTGGCAGGAGAGCTTACAGGCGGTATAGCCGATGGCTTAATAGCGGTCATCATTGATACCTCGCTCGTCTACACTGGCTCGCAGCTAGCCTACAGGCTTTTCTGGAAACCCACGTTGGAATCACGTATCCAACGTATGTTCGCGCCCAAAATGGAGCGTGTTCCGGTGAAGGTTGACAATCAAATACAGTAAGCGCATTCTGGGAAACATTCTGCGATAAACTTGCTATTGGCCTTGTCAACCTGGCACAACTCACCCGCATAGATGCTGTTGCAATCAGTGGTGCTATCGCGCTCAACAATTCTTTCCTCTGAATTATCGGAAATGAGAAAAGAGGAAGTGTAATTCATTGTCTGTACTGGAGCTTAGTATGCAATACCTGGCAAAGGATTGCAGGTTTTCTTGTACGGAAACTGGGAAAACGATAGCTTTAACTTCCTGCTCCCTCTTGACCCTGTATGACATACTCTCTATACTGAAGCGGAGATATTCAGATCGGATAACTGAATGAGCAGTGCACGCCCCTCTTTTTCTAAGGTGGGAGGAAGAGATCGATCAAGTTGAAGATAGTGATCCGCTGGCGACCGCTAGCTTTATTTGGTCTAGCATTCCTGGGCCTGGTTCTACGCTTATATGGCCTTGACTGGGATCAGGGTAATAACTTCCATCCAGACGAGAGACAGATCCTCTTTCACGTTATTCAGTTGTCATGGCCCAGTAGCGTTGCGCAATTCTTCAATGCTGCCACTTCACCGCTCAACCCGCACTTCTTCGCTTATGGCTCCTTTCCGCTCTACCTGTTGGCGGCAGCGGGCAATATTCTCTCGCACATTTCTCCAGCATAAGCCAGCATTGCCAACCTCACTCTCACAGGGCGTGCTCTCAATGCGCTTTTTGATGCTGGCACCATCCTGCTGACTGGCTGGTTAGGGTTGCTTCTTACTAATGATCGCACGCCAGGACGACGGTATGGCTGGTCCGTAGCCTTATTGGCTGCTGCTCTGGTCGCATTCACGCCTTTACAATTGCAGCTTTCGCACTTCTATGCTGTAGATACTATGCTGCTCTTTTTCGTCACCTTAACGGTCTTTGCCTGTGTGAAATTAGTAGACACAGATAAACCAGTGCGCTGGTCTTTGATTGCTGGCCTTGGCTATGGTCTGGCCCTCGCTACAAAATCCAGTGCTGCCCCACTTGCGGTTCCGCTATTTGTAGCCCTGGTGATGCGCTGGTATAAGAAAGGCCTATCCTCTATCCTTGTGCCGTTTCTCCTCTCAATCTGCTCTACAACCGTTGTATTTCTTGTAGCCATGCCCTATGCGTTTTTAGATATGCCGGAGTTCATCCAGCAGGTTTCCTTTCAGGGTGATCTTGCACGTGGAGCGATTGATTTGCCCTATGTGCGACAATTCGCGGGAACGACACCCTATCTCTACGAAGCACAAAATATGCTCTTGTGGGGTATGGGGTTGACACTTGGACTTGCTACAATAGGTGGATTCCTCTGGCTCTGCTGGCGCTTATGGAAACGGGATGTAGGTACCTGGCTGGTTGTGCTGTCGTGGGTAGTTGTCTATGCGGCTATTACCGGCAGCTTCTATGTTAAATTCATGCGCTACATGCTGCCTATCTACCCATTCCTGACCTTGATGGCGGCCAGCGGATTGATTGCTCTTGTGCAGCATGAAATCAAGAACACGCGGGATTTCAAACAAGCATGGTTGACAATTCTGCCGTATATCGCAATCCTGATTGTGCTCGCGGGGACAATGTTTCAAGGGCTGGCGCTGTTGAATGTCTATAGCCAGCCAAATACGCGTATTGAGGCTTCACGTTGGATCTATAGTCACCTGAAGCCCGGCAGCGTGTTGACTTACGAACAGTGGGATGATCCTCTGCCGGTAGCTATTGATAGCCACGATCCTGCTATCTATCAGCAAGCTACCTATTTCGATGCCAGTAAACAGCCGCAGCAGGGGTTGGATCTGTATGGACAGGATACCACGGCAAAGGCGCAGCAGCTTGCTAATATTTTGCCTACCATTGATGCTATTACTATGGCAAGCGACCGACTAGATAAATCTATTCCACGTCTTCCGTGTCGCTACCCGCTGACCATTCACTACTATCAATTACTCTTCAGTGGGCAACTTGGCTTTCACCTGGCGGCACAGTTTGAGAATCGCCCAAACCTGTTTGGCATAATCCTCAACGATAGTAGTGCTGATGAGAGCTATTCGGTATTCGATCATCCGACGGTGCGTATTTTTGTGCGCGACAATCCCTATTCTTACACCTCGGACCAGCTCTTTCACATACTTCTGCAAGATGTGCAGCTGCCGCCGACTTGCCCATAGCTCGCGGGCACTTAGCATGCTTGCTCTCAGCCGTTGGCCCACGATACCTTGAGCAATTGTATATCGTTCAGAAGGTGTAACGATTTATAGGGTGCTTTAAATGAGACATATAGCACAAAAGAGGAACATATGAGATAATTCATACGTCATTGAATATAATATGACAAACCTTCTGGCTACACGTAAAATTGTATTGCTGAGCGCGTGTTTTAATGTATGGAGATCCAAACTCTGGGGAATGCCAACCCGCAGCGAGTGGGTACCTGATATATAGTAGAAATTTACCCGAGAGTAACTATGGTCGAACTATTTCAAATGTGGGCAATGGTCGAAGTGCTGGGTTTAATGTGCCTTCCGCTCACCATAACAGTCTTTCATAACCTTCCAGACCGCGGCTGGGCTTTCAGTAAAACAATTGGCGTGGCCTTATTGGCTTTCTTCGTCTGGCTGCCCTTGATGTATGTGCGGGCCTTGCCTTTTAGTCAGTTGTTTATTGCTGGAGTGCTGTTCATCTTGCTGGCTTTCAGCATCGCCGGCTTTATACGGGTACGACGCACCCTCGCAGAGTTGATCCGTGCCGACATCTTCTATATCATAGTCTGTGAAGCGATCTTTCTTGGCATGGTATTCTTGCTCGGCTGGATTCGCTCCTACGGACCGGATATTCGCTCCTTTGAAATGTTTATGGATGAGGGGTTTCTAGCAGCAATCATGCGTAGCCCACATTTTCCACCCAATGACATGTGGCTCTCTGGCTACCCGATCAACTATTATTATTATGCGCACTTTACAATTGCAACACTGGCAAAATTGCTGGGGCAACCTCCTTCCATTGCCTTCAATACAGGTATCTGTATCTTCTTCGGCTTGACGGCGGTCAACTTGTTTGGTATCACCTGCAATACCATATCCTGGGCCCGCTACTTGCGAAAAAGAAATATTACATCTGGGAGACGCATATGGCCTGCATTTTTGAGGAAACGAGAACCCGCAGGCATCAACCAAATTAACAACGTGGCTTCTGACAACACGATAAGTATAGAAGACTTACCTTACGCTGGCGCATCTGTCAGCGAGAATAACGACGTGCATGCTGAGCGACCTGATTCTGTATTGCCACCACTTGTCGGTGTTATTCCCTATGGCTTGCTCACTATCCTCATCGGGGAGGTTTTGGGTAACCTCGCATCGACACAGCAGTGGTGGAAGCAACATGATAATTTACCTCCATTGTACTGGTTTTACACGACCCGTATCATCGATAAGACCATTAACGAGTTTCCTGCATTCAGCTTCTTGCTCTCTTGCTTTCACGCGCATGTGTTAACGTTTGCATTTACTATTTTAGCAATAGCGCTCGCTTTCAATCTGTTTCTCGAATATGGGGGGGATGGAAAAGGAAAAGGTTTACGCGTTTTTGGCAGTGGCTGGCGTCTTCCGTTCACACTGGGAATAACTGCAATGATCCTTGGGGGCCTCTTCGCCATGAATGGCTGGGATTTTCCCACCTACCTGGCGTTAGCCCTCATCTGCATAGGCTTACAGCAATGGCTGGCCTATCAATCACGCTTTAGCTTCGAGTTAGTACTCGACGTGTTCACGGTAGGAGCGGCACTTACTGCTCTATCCTTTTTCTTGTATGCTCCTTTCTATCTCAATTTCGTTTCGCCGTCGCAGGGCATTGGCATTGTAAACCCGTTGGACCGCTCGCCAATTAGAGACGAAGCGTTGATCTATGGGATGTTTGCATTTATCTTCGTCTCATTGCTTTGCGCTAATCTACTACGCCCACGGCTTTCCAGCCAGGCCCCGGCTGGCAAAATCCCCCTTGCTCCAGATCCCAATGTCTTGAGCCAGCGGGCAAACCCATCCAGATCAGGACGGTTAGATAAGAATGCGATAAATTATGTCCAGGTGAGTCAGGATGATATGCTGGTTGGACGTGATAGCAGGTTGAGCAGTACGAGTGGCTCCCATATAGCTGTTCCAATACATCAAACGGCTATATCCACTTCTCAAGCTATCCTTCATCAATCCGATGATGCAGATAATAGCCAGTCTCCAGAAGCAGGACCTGTGATGGATGAAGCTTTGGAGGGCGAGGCACATCCATCTGATATGGTAGACGTGCCCCATACGGGGGCACAGTTGCCCACATCGCCTGGGGACTCCCGGTCCTCTGAGACTCATTCTTCTCACCCAGATTGGTTGGATATGAGAATAATAAGTGTCGTGCTGATTTTAGGGGTGGCTCTCCTCGCATTTGCCATCGTGAAGAATGGTGCGACGCTCGTAGTAGCTTTCACTCTTGCCATGGTGGGTTTGGCATTAGCACTCTATCATATGCATGACCGGCCGCGAGCTTTTACACTGTTATTAGGCGCGGCGGCTTTTGGCCTTGTTGCTCTGACTGAGCTTGTCTTTTTGAAAGATGTTTTTGCGGGTAGCTATCCACGCATGAACACCGTCTTTAAGCTCTACTTCCAGGCATGGGCATTGCTTTCTGTCACGTCTGGCGCGGGTCTATACTTTGTTCTGGACAGTTTTCGTTCAGCCACAACTACCATCGGGTTGCATCACTGGATACGTCATGGAAGCCGGATACTCTGGTCAGTAGTATTGCTGCTCCTGCTACTGGCGGGCCTGGTGTATCCAGTGGTAGGAAGCTATCAGCGCACGAATCACTTTATGTACCGTACGAATAGTCTTGATGGGCTAACCTACATGAAATCGTATGATCCCAGTGATTATGCCGCCATCCTATGGCTCAATAGCCATATCCAGGGTAATCCCGTCATCGTGGAGGCCTATGGCCCACAGGGAGGTGACTACAGTGACTATGGGCGAATCTCAGCATTTACAGGGCTCCCGACGCTAATGGGTTGGGCAGGACACGAGTACCAGTGGCGTGTCAACTGGCTCAATAATGATTATAATGCCGCTGACTTCTATCGTCGAGGTTCGGACATTAACACAATCTATACTGATCCGCATCCTGATGTAGTCCTGGCGTTGATGGCTCGATATAATGCGCAGTACATCTATGTTGGCCCTCTAGAGGAGGAAACGTATCCCAGGGCGGATCTACACCGCTTCAGCTCTTTCATGCAGACAGCCTATTCGGCTAATGGTGTGACAATATACGAAGCTCCGCAAGGATCGTAAGGTATAATATTCGGTAATGATGCTTTCTGCAGATCCAGGAGGATTGATTGGAATGCCCTTTTAGGTTATCGGAGGAACGTTCTTTTGAAGAGTTTTGAAACTGAGCCAATTGAAGATGCAGCAGCCGTAGACCCGGCATCTGAGAATCACCGGCTTCTGCCCCTGGGTGTCTCCGTGAGTGATACTTCCTCCCCAACGGAGAAAGGACCAATGGTTGTAGAGGACGGGGTTGAATTGCCTGATCCCATGCTTGCAGTCCAAGAAAAAGAAGAAAGGGTTGAACCACCTCAACACCGTAGATTCTCTCCGCCGACTCGCGAACAACTGCTGCGCTGGATCCCGTTTTGGGGCGTGATCCTGCTTGGCGCAATCCTCCGCTTCTGGGCGTTGGGAGATAAGCCACTGCATCATGATGAAAGCTTACATGCCTACTATTCCTTGCAGTTGTTACATAACATGGAACACTGGTTGTGGTGTATCGGCCAGGGCTCACCTCCTGCGGGTTATAGCTGCTATGTATATACTCCGCTGTTGCATGGCCCATTTCAATTCCATTTCATCGCGCTTGTCTACAAGATCAGCCAGTTATTGGGCGCACCTGACAATGGGGTGAATACGACGACTGTTCGTATCCTGGCGGCTACTCTAGGCACTGCAATTGTGGCATTGCCCTATTTCCTGCGCGACTATCTTGGCAAGATAGGTGCCTGGTTGGCATCTTTTCTATTAGCTGTTTCGCCAGGTATGGTCTACTTCTCTCGTTTTGCGCGTGAAGACATCTACATGGCTTTCTTTACTCTTCTGATAGTAGTGGGTGTCGCCCGCTATATCCGCGATCGTAAGATGCGCTGGCTGGTGATAGCTGCGGCCGGGTTCGCGTTCTCCTATGCGACCAAAGAAGCGACTTTCTTGACAATCCTTGTCTTTGGCAGTTTTTTGGGCGCCTTGATCGCCTGGGAACTTGGCCTGAAAGTGCCACTTCGTTCGCGCTTCCATCAAGAATCACCGTTAGTTGCGCTGTTGCCAAAAACTTTTGCGCCTGTCACTCTGCTGGGATATCACGTAGCTGCTGGAGTAGCGGCCAAGATTTTATTTACCTGGGTTAAGGCGGCCTCGATTTATATAACAGACAATACTAATGCCGCCAATATTTTTGTACAGAAATTGAAAGACTACACGGTGGCTGTTGTACCGATAATCGGTATTCTGCTTGGTATATTCGTACTGATCCTTCTGTATCGCGAGATGTCGAGAAAAGTACCTATCATGGGACGCAGGGGGCTTGCTAAGCGCGTTGATCCTGAGAAGCAGCCAGTGCTTGATACCATTCTGACCATGCCCTGGACATACTGGTTTTTTGCGCTCCTATGCGGGTGGACGATTTTCCTGCTGCTGTTTAGCGTCATGTTCACCAATCTGCGTGATGGGATCGGCGATGGCATCTGGCAGGGTTTGTATTACTGGCTACAACAGCAACAGGTGGCACGCGGTAGTCAGCCGTGGTACTACTATCTCATGCTAATCCCCCTGTATGAGCAGGTTGGCGTGGTGTTCGCCTTATTCGGCATTATACGCTGTATCGCGAAACCAACCCGTTTCCGGCTCTTTCTGGTATATTGGTTTGTATGCAACCTGTTCCTCTACTCCTGGGCAGCGGAGAAGATGCCCTGGTTGCTGATCCATATAACCATGCCTATGCTGCTGCTGGCTGCTGTTGGCCTTGAGCCATTTGTTGTGACGTGCATAAACCTTGTGAAGCAGCTCTTTGTACCCTTATCCTCGCCTAAGATGCCAGCAAGCTCGAACGAGAACAACAAGCCAGTACCTGCGTATCCCCTTGCACGCCCGAAGGTTGGTGTGCTCGCGGGCGGTGCTGCCATTCTTGGGGTGATATTGGCGGCATTGTTACTGCTGCCAACAGTACAGAACATGTATGAGGTGTCATATGTGCATCCAGCCGATGGTCCACATGAGATGATGGTTTATGTGCAGACGACAACCGACGTGAATATTGTTATGTCGAAAGTTGACGCTCTTGACCAGAAAATGTTTGGTGGGAAACACCAGATGCTTATCGGTGTAACCACTGATGCGACTTGGCCCTTTGCATGGTACCTGCGCGACTATCCCAATGTGTGCTTTGACTATCCCTCCGGCTGTCCAGGTTGGAAGGATGTTCCCGTTATCATAGCGGGTGGTGACAATCCGTATGGTGTTGAACAGCAATATAGCGGGACTGCGAGCAATCCGGGAAGGTATGTATTTCACGAGTACAAAATGCGTAGCTGGTGGGATGAGGGGTATAAGCCGCCGGCGTGTATACCCAGCAGTAGTAATAATAGTTGTGCTGGTCAGCCTGCATGGGGAGGAGTTGGCCCTGGTCTCTGGCTAAGTTATGGTGACAATCCTCCTCCAAATGCAAAGTTTAACTTGAGCCTGGCAGTTCAACACATCTGGCAGTGGTGGTGGGAGCGCCGTGCCATAGGCGATACCGGTGGGGCATACGATATGGTGCTGTTTATCCGTACAGATTTGAGTACGGCGGTAGGGCCATAGGG
>WNGD01004343.1_pt1 | contig 13986 bp, 9 predicted proteins | sample 5400671 | NCBI WGS metagenome assembly WNGD01 (sample SAMN13153369, study PRJNA577476) | soil metagenome | isolation source: 40 cm soil or saprolite under grassland replicate 2 | place: USA:California | collected 2016-06-15
CTGAACCCCATCGAACAGGTCTTTGCCAAGCTGAAACACCTGCTGCGAAAATGCGCCGCGCGCACCGTTGAGGCCCTCTGCGCGGCAATCGGCCAGCTGCTCCAAGCCTTCACGCCAGAGGAATGCGCCAATTACTTCGGAAACGCCGGATACGCGCGGGCTTAATATCATCCCGCTTTAGTGGGTAGGATGGTCAGCGTCCGGCGGGTCTAGCAACGCATCGCCCTTGAACCCGTTATGGTTTTGGATTTTTTCTACTTGGAAAGCAAGTCGTAGCCATCGTTGGGCGAGTTCCAGGAGGCTAACCTTGCGCTCCGGCTCGGTGACATTGTCCGCTGCCGCTATGCATTCGTTCGCTCGACTTCGGTACTCATCCCCAGTTGGCATTTCACCCAAACGTTCAAATCAGCCGGTCATCTCGGATCGGCGTGTGTTGGATTGTCTTCTGGCCGAGAGCACCGATCCGCCATGTCAGCAAGTTTCAAAATGGTCCGTCGAGCCGCTGGGGTTTTCAAAATCCTTGCCGTTGCCCGATGACTTTCGGCTCGCTGTTGCCACCATTTCAGAGCTTCATTTTGGTCCGCATCCATCCCTGTTCTCCCCTTGTAGGCCATCGCAATTCTAGGATCGCCCGCAGGGGTCACCAGCCCACGGTAAATCTAGTCCAAACGGCGCAGAAGCTCGGTGATTCTCGACGGTAGGGGTTCTCTCAAAAACTCATTGTAAGTCGTCTGTAGATGCTTCCCAAGGCATATTCGCAAGGCAACACGCTTATCGGCATCATCCGCCCGTATCTTCGCTTCCGAATCCGAAGTGGGCTCGCGTAGCTTTGCTGGGCGCGGCATTGGAAAAATCTCAAGGTGTTCAGGGAGAATGATGCGCGTTGGATAAAAGTTCCGGGGGTCGGGAAATAAAATTGATGGTCGTCATGCCACATACCGAGTTACCGGCGTTCGGGTGCGCTGGGGAATGGGAACTCGGGAGTGTGTTTGCGGATTTATAGGGCCACTGGCTGATCGGCGTGATTTAGGAAGGAAGCAGCCCGAATGACCAGAATCCTAGTTGCTTTTGGCGTGATTTTGCTGCTGACCAATTCATCGTCGGCTCAGTACTATTGTGAGCAAGTAATGCAGGCAATAGCCATCTATGGATATGACGCGGCGAGGCAACACGCCATGGCTCACTACGGTAGAGAAGCGGTGGAAGCAGGTGATAGATGTGTGAGGGACAGGCATCCATCGTCCCAGCGTCCTGCTCGCCCAAACTCCCGATAATCTGCTCTTCCGTGAACTATGCTTTTGTTCGTCATCTGGGCTTCAAGTGTCCCTGTGCGCAGTTTGAGAATTGACGCCTATCTTGAGTTCCTTGCCTCCACCACTTCTTACATCGAAATCGAATATTGCCAACGAAGGTGTCCCGAGTGACTCCCCTGCGTTGGAGTAGCAGGGTGAAGGGATAATCCGTAATTCGACCGCAGGCACAGGTCAGGCGCAGGAAGGCATAATCCTTCATCGCCTCTTCCACTCTTGTCCGGGTGCGCCAGTAATCGATTTCCATAGGGCTCGGGATCATGGCCCGAAACCTATCCCCTTTGCTCGCTGCTGCTGGGGAGAGACCGCTCGGGGCCTGCCGTTATGGCGGAAAGCCTGATATTGCGAAAGCCACCTGTTTTGTGGATGTGGCGCTGTGGGGAAAGAAAACTTGTTCCCTGCGACCATGCAACTGTAAGGCCAAGTCATTGGCAAATAGCGGCAATCTGAAAACTGGAACGAACTGGCACCACTCCGGGTTTCTTCTCTGCGGAGGCCAGCGTGTCCAGCCAGAATGTTTATCAACGCCGCGATGCATCCACGGCTCCCAACTGCCCTGGGTGCCGAACGCCGATGATAGTCTTGGACAAAAACAAGGTGATGTTCACGGACGGCAGAGTCGAAGTGACCTACCATTGCGAGACCTGTGGCACTGAGACTATGCGGATCGTCAAAGAGTGACTGCCTCTGTAATCTATTTCTATTCTTCATGCCGACTTGCTAGTTCAAGTCCACTGTTGCCCGCCAAAAACGATTCCATGCGAGCGATGTGCTGATGATTTTCCGATAAGAACCGCCAATTCTCTGCCAACCGCCTATACATTTCTTGGCCGTGAGAATCCTTGGCTTTCCGGGCATGGCGGTCGCATTCAGCCGCCTTCTCCAAGCAATGCAACACTGCCGGGTTGGTATTGTTGAGCATTTGATATCCCCGAACTTGTCTACACTCAGGATTCATTCTAGGGGCAACGCAAGACTCTCAAGCCGTGAAGAGGCTAAGTTGTAAATGTTGCCGAAGGCCTAACACGAAAGCCGCCCCATCTCCCCGACCGCACCATGGGAACTATTCGGGCAACCACGGATTAGACCGGCATTCCCATTGTGTATCGCATTTCGTTTGGTGTTGGGGAGTGACGGTGACCAACCGTGAGTTAGCGGTTACGGTCGCCGGGGGGTCCAATAGAGCATCGCCCCTAAGCTCGTTCTTGTCTTCGATAGTGACCGGCTGATGACCGCCGTTCTTCTCGGCTTGCTGGGCCAGTCGGAGCCATGCATTCGCCATTTGGAGCAACACAGCCTTGCAGCTTGGCGTTTCCATTCCGCTGGCAAAATGTAGGCATTCATGGGCGTAGGCTCGATACAGGTCGGCACTCAACGGAAATCACTCCCCACTGACATCCCCAATCCAACCCGAACACCCGAGAGTCGGAATCGTTCCACGGCAGTGCGGCGAAAGCGTGGGGGTATTGCGGCCCGGCCACTATGGCTTCGCATATCCCTCGGTGTTGCCATGATGCCGGACGCCAATGACCGGATGGCTATGGCCGCATTTCTGGCACTTCCGGGGAATGTTGCCAAGGAACGTCTCACGGGTGGTGCATGCACATGCCTTGAGCACCGGCAAATTGGAGAGAAATATTGGGGAGTGTGCTGGAAGTGGGGGTTTATCCCATTCCCCTGCCGAAAGACTCGGCGAGCTTGAGTTCGACAGCCAAGCCGAGTCATCGACGGCTCCGCACAGGCGTGGGGGAGGGCGGCGTAGCCGGGTCTGGGATCGGCCTGGGTGAGCGTCCTAGAGCGTTGGGAGGGCGGTTCGGGGCGGCTTGGGGCGGATCGGGGGCAGGGAAGGATCGGGCTTTTTCCACAGGGCCTAGACGAGGTGCGAATCGGGAACGGCAAGGCGAACATGGAGGGTTGCCGTGGGGCTGATGGGGCGTGTAGGGCGGTTTGGGGAATGGGCCAGGACAAAGGATAGGATGGGCGATTATCCCTTCCCCGCCGCAAACCGGATGACGTTCCCCCCGGTCGCCTCGGTCTGCCCCGCGCAATAATGGGCCCAGGCATCCATCAGGCGGCGGCGTTTCTCGAATAGATCTCCCCGACGATATGCAGCCTCAACCCGGTTGCGGATGGAGTGGGCCAAAGCTGCCTCACAGACCTCCCCCGAAAAATCCGTGGTCTCGGCCGCCCAATCTCGAAACGAACTCCGGGCGGTTCCATGGATCGTTATATGCAACTGGGGAAATCCTCGCTTCAGGAATTTCATCATTGTGGCGTCGCTGATCGGGAATATGCGCTCAGAGGACCGTTTGAGATTATTCAGCACGGTCATGGCGGCATCACTCAACGGGACTTTATGCTCTCGCTTCCGTTTGGTGTGTTCGGCGGGGATGGTCCAGACCCGGTTATCAAAATCAACCTCGGCCCACGTCGCCTGGATCACTTCCCCACTCCGAGTCGCCGTCAGAATTTGAAATTGAATGGCCTTGGCGGATAGTGCCGATTCTTCCCGCAGTGTTGCCATGAACGTCGGGATGTCCTGGAAGGGAAGCGCGGCCATATGTTTGACAGGACGAATCTCAGTTTCTCGGGCGAAGACGTGATCGAGGTGTCCTTTCCATCGTGCAGGGTTCTCGCCATCTCGCATTTTTTGAACTTTGGCCCAGTCCAGGATTGCTTCGATTCTCCCCCGCACTCTGGAAGCTGTGACGGTCTTCGTTTTCCAGATCGGTCGCAGTGCTCTGACGACCAATTCCTCATTCACCGCACTCACCGGGAACTTGCCAAATACCGGCGTCACATAATCCTGCAACGTCTTGATAAATTGCTGGGCGTGTCTCGGATGCCATTGGTCGCCCTGGTCTTTGACATATTCATCTCGGGCGGCGTCAAAACTCATCACCATTGTAGCCTTGATATTCGTGGCGCGATTCAGACGAAGTGCCAGCAAAGGATCGGTGCCCTCCAATAGCAGTTTCCGGCAGGACATCGCTTTATCTCGGGCTTCGGCCAGGGTGACAGTGCGCAGGGGGCCGAGACCAAGCTGCCGTTCACGTTGGCGTTGTCGGCCGTTTTTGCTGATGACCTTCTCGGGCATGGCGTAACGGAAAACCCAGGACTTTCGGATCGAGTCATCACCATCGCCTGGGCTGACTTGGAGATAGAGTCCGCCCCCATCGCACAACATTTTGGTCCAGCGCCGCCGCAGTCGTTTTATTCGGATCGGCCCAAAGCTCGGGTGGTTTTTGATTCGGCCAACGTGGGGGTGGGGGGTGGCCTTCGAATCTTCGTGGGGCCGAGCGTTGCGGGCTTCGGCTTCGGTCAGGCGATGAAGGGGCATTGGGGGTCCTTTGTACCAACGTGGCTACCAACGTTTCGTTTTTCAAACTAACCGGCCTCGGAATATGAAACAATAGCGTTGTGGATGCTGTTGTAAGTGCTGGAGAAAATCGAATAAATTACGGAAGGCTTGAGGGGCGTCAAAACTCTGCAAAATGCAGAGACACTGTCTGCAGCACCCGGCATTCCATCGCGCAGGGGGCCTCGGCGACGCGCGGCGGGCGCACCAGCCGGCACGGCGCAGGCGTCAGGCCGACCGCGCGCAATTCATCGACGCCGCGGAGAAACGGGGCCGAGGTCAGGTTCATGGCCAGCCGCAGATCCCAGGTCGCGAGATTGCAGACGAATTCCCCGGTCTCCTCGATGAAAGTCACCGAATCCTTGCGGCCCTCGCTCGAGAAGCAAACCACCGGCGGCCGGCTCGAGACCCCGTTGAAATACGAATAGGGAGCGAGATTGACGTCGCCATCGGCGCTGATCGAGCTGATCCATCCGATCGGCCGCGGCGCGACGATGGCTTTGAACGGATCATGCGGCAGCCCGTGGTCGTTGACGTCCGTGGCGTAGAACATTGGCGCGGTCCCTTCAGGCTCCGTAGCGCGTCACGATCTCGGCGAGCGCGGGGCGCCGCCGTTCCTCGGTCGGCCGCACCGGCGTGCCGATATGCACGAATCCGACGATGCGCTCGTGCGGCGAAACACCGAGCGCCGCGAGCACGCGGCGATCATAGGCGTACCATTCCGTGATCCAGCTCGCGGCATAGCCGAGCGCATAGACCGCGTTGACGAGGTTCATGGCAGCGGCGCCGGCCGAAAGCACCTGCTCCCATTCCGGGATCTTCACGTGCGGCGCGGCCCGGCTCACGACCGCAACGACGAGCGGGGCTCGGGCGAGCCGCAGGCGTTCGAACGCGACCTCTTCGGGTTTGGCGTGCGGGTGGTCGGCCTCATACGCTGCGGCGATGTTCTCGCCGGCCTTCCGCCCGGCGTTTCCGGCAAAAACGATGAAGCGCCACGGAGCGAGCTTGCCGTGATCGGGCACGCGGGAGGCGATGGCGAGCAAGGTGTCGATTTCCGCCGGGGACGGCCCCGGCGCGCTAAGATCGGCAGGCTTGACCGACCGTCTCGTCCTGAGCAGATCGAGGGCGTCCGGCATGTGCGGCTCCGCGGATGGGGGTGCGTCGCGCGGCTCGTCCAGCCTCGTCGCTCCTGCACGAACGCGATTGCGCGGAAAAAACCGTTGCTTCCCGCAAGCTGGCGGCTCGCGCCGTCGGCGGGAGCGAGCGTGCGCCTAGCACAGCGTACGAGCGCTGACAAACGGCCGGCCGGCTTGAAATTGCCAAGATTGCAGCCATAAACCCAGGACATGGTCGCGCGGGGACAGGGGACGGCCGGCTGCCGCTGGTGGTTCGCAGCGCTGTTTGCTGTTGCCGCACTGATTCCGGAGGAAGTCTCCGCCCAATCGACCGACCCTATGTTTGCTCCGCCCCGGCCGCCCGCGCCGATCGGCTCGCCTGCGCCGCCGCCTGCGGTCGGGCTGGTGACACCCGGCTCGCCGACCGTAGTCACCCCGCCGGTGGCGGCACCGCCCGCGGGGGCGGTTCCGGCCGCGCCTGCGCCGCCGCCGGCGGCGCAAAGCTCGCTCGTCGTTCCGCCCGGTCAGGTCGCGCTGATGGTGAGCGCCCGCTTCGGGCGCGATCCGCCGGCGATCCCCGGCGCGCTGCATTGGCGCGTCTACGCCGACAAGCCCGATGCGAACGGCGTGTTCCGCGTGATCAAGGAGGACCGCGCGGCTTCGCCCACTTTCGTGCTTCCGCCCGGCGGATATGTGGTCGACGTCAGCTTCGGGCTCGCCAATCTCGCAAAGCGCGTCCAGCTGCGCGCAGACACGGTGCGGGAAATTTTCGAAATCGCGGCCGGCGGGGCGCGGTTCGAAGGCCGCGTCGGCGACAGCCGGATTCCGGCGGGCCAGATCTCGTTCGACGTCTATCCCGGCAGCCAGTTCGAGCCCGGCGACAAGCGGCCGATGGCCCGGGACGTCGCGACCGGAGAATTGGTGCTGCTGCCGGAGGGTACCTACTACGTCGTATCGAACTACGGCGACGGCAACGCGGTGATGCGCTCCGATATCCGCGTGCAGGCCGGCAAGCTTACCGACGTGACCATCAACCACAGGGCGGCGGTGATCACGCTGAAGCTCGTGACCGAGCGCGGCGGCGAGGCGCTGGCCAACACCGCCTGGTCGGTGCTCACGCCTGGCGGCGACGTCATCAAGGAATCGATCGGCGCGTTTCCGCGGGTGATCCTGGCGGAAGGCGATTACGTCGCGATCGCCCGCAATGAAGGCAAGGTCTTCACCCGGGATTTCAAGGTGGAGCCCGGCTTCGACCGGGAAATCGAAGTCATGGCGAAATAGCCGGCGTGGCGTTCGGTGCCGGCAACACTTTGCAGCCAGGAACCCTCGCCAAAGCCGAGTGAAACTGCTCCTTTTTGCCTGGTTGCGAGAAAAAATCGGAAGCAAAGGCAGAGGCTTAAGGCCATTCAATTCGTCAAAAAGCATCTTATGATTGCGCGACTTGGACAAATCACAATTGTAATTTTGATTCGCCTCGGATCTCGCCGCTTATAACCGCGCTCGGAAAGGATTAGCGCCGGACGGCTCCAACGTCACGCTGGCCGAGCCACACGCGCTCTTCACCTCCCCTTAAATTAGGGGAGGTCGACCAGGGCCAAGTCGGAGGTTTCCGACTTGGCCCAACGATGATGGCCGAAATCGGCAACAGCCGATTTCGACTGGCGGTCGGGTGGGGATCGCGACGGCTTGAACGACTGCCGAGAGCCCAAACCCAAGAATCAACGGCCACAGGATTTCCAACCCATCGCCAACGCCGTCGACAATGCGTGTAAAAATCGGGTGCATCTTGAGTCAGCTAATGGCCATGCTGATGCTCGTGTTCATGCGGCTCGCCACCGATATGCTCAAAGGCTGCGTATTGTTCGGCGGTGAGATCAGGTAGCTTCTCGACGAAAGCCACGATACTCCACAGTTGTTCGTCGGTATGGGTGACGCCGAAAGCAGGCATGCCGGTCGCTTTGATGCCGTGGTTCACGATCCAAAAGAGTTCCGCCGTGCTCCACCGACGAGCAACCCGGGCGAGGTCTGGTGGTTCCGGGCTAAGCCCCATCCCGACTTCGCCCCGTTTCTTTCCTGGTGCGCCGTGACATTGCACACACATCTCGTCGAACAAGTGGAAGCCGTTACGACTTCGGTTCTCGGCATCTAGGTCTGCGGGCGGCACTATTGCAGCCGCACGAGACTTTACCGAGTTGGTCATCGCCGTGTGAAGAATCGATGTCTCGATGGCGGTATGGGGCTTGTCGGCAGCGAGGTTGTAGGCACCGGTATAGATCGCCACGAGACCGGCACCGACAAGCACCACCAAAGTCGCGATAACCCCTAAGATGAACAGTTTCATGGTCGAGGCCTCCGACTCAAGACAACTTCAGTCGAAGCAACACCATGAAGCTCGTCGGGTCGCCGCCGTAAAAGGCCTTCAAAGTCGATGGGAGCACGTACTTGCTGACCAACCCGCCGATCCCGAGTTTGAGATGATCCGCAACCGGAACATCGTAGATACCGCCGATGGACAGCTTATTGACGGTGAATACCGGCATCAGCACGCCGGGGATCATGCCAAGGTCGGTTGTCGTGTTCTCAAGTAACTCATCTTCCTGAACACGCTCCGCCCGCATGAACAGCGTATAGGTCTGATTGAAGATGGCCTCGGTCTCCAACAGGTAACCATCGAGCGTGTTGCCAGGGTGGTTCATCTTCCGGCCCCAGGCAAACGTGCTGCTCCAAAGGGTGTTCTGCCCGAAAGGCCGGGTGTAGGTCGCTGATGCCGTGATGCGATCCTCATTCACTTCCGGCGATAGCTGCTCGGGCGAATGCAAATGGCCTGCGGACATCTGGAGCGAGAGTTCACGGATAGGATTCCATGCGAAGCGAGCCGAGTAACTGTCGAGCTTCGGTTCTTCAATGTCGAAACGATGCTGATCCGGCTCCCTTCCCCGAAATGACGAGGCTTCGATCTTCCAGTTGTCCAGCACGAGACCGGCAGTTACCACCCCGAACGTGATGTGGGTGCTGTCGAGCCAATGATGCGTGATGGGGGCTTCGGGAATGTCCATGCCGCTCGTCCGGTGCATGAAGGCAGTGGGTCCGAGTGCGGGCTCGCCCGGAAGGCCTGCATAGACGAAAATGCTGGAAGTCGCAGAGAGCTTGTAGCTGTAGGAACCGGCAAGCTCCATGAACAGGTCGTGCGGATGCTGCCGGTCAATCAGGGGCGTCACCCCGTTCGCTGTCTCTCCTGTGGCAAGCAACAGCGGATATCCACTTGGCCCCATAAACGGGTCAGGTGAAAGCATCGCCCTGAAGCCGAGCGTGCCGTCACCTAACTGCCGCTCTGCCATGCCCATCACCATGCCGCCGACGAAAGTCTTGTCACCACCTCGGGGACCGCCTTGGTTATCGTAGATGCCGTTGATGAGCGCATGTTCCATCAGCATCCAATCGCCGTAGGTCTGATGGATACCCTCGTGCGGGGTGGCGTCAGGCTGCCAGCTGGTTCCCGAGGCTTCACGATTCATCGAATAAGGACCGAAAAAACCCTTCATTTCATGGCCTTGATGCATCTCCCCCATGTGCCCTTGATGCGCCTCCGTCTTGTGACCTTGATGGCCTCCCTCCATGCGGCCTTCATGGTGCGCCGCCGATGCATTCGTGTGACCGTGCATGTGGTTGGATTGCGTATTTGTCCTCTTATCGGTTGGTTTGTTCGGGTGTTTCCGTTTCGGGGCTGGTTCCGTGTTCGGTGAAGCAGGTGCGGCGTGCTCATGATGGTCATGATGCACGTCTACTGGCATCGCCTCTTCTGCCGATGCGTAGGCGAATGTCAGGGATAGGAAGCAGGAAACAGCGAATAATAGCCGCATTGGTCAGTCTCCTCGAAAACCCGGATGCGCCTTGTCCAAGCTCATCCACCGCAAGGGCAGACGAGTTGCGTCATTCCCCACCGCAATGGGGCCAACGATTAGGCGATGCGTCTAGGGATTCCCGGATCGAGGATGACCGGCCTTCCGATGTACGTTTTCACAATGGCAGAGAACGAGACCGGTGTGGTCTGTTGGGCAATGTCGCTGACGGGAGGTTCAGGAATCAGATTGAACCCTACCATCGCATAGCAGAAGCACTTAGTTCCCCGATATTTGGCTGGCTCTTGCTGTTTGTCGGTCGCGCGATGTCCGTAATGCTCATGCCCTTTGTGGGCCACCGAGTGCGTGTAGCCGCTCAAGGGACAGGGATCTGTGGGGGTAAATCCGAGTGCGGAACGTTCCAGTGTTCCGCTCAGCAAGGCAAGAGCCACTAGAGCCACGAAGAACCGCCGCAATCCCCCACGCATATCGGAAGAATAGCCGACTCTCGGCCAATCGCAATAGGACGCGAGACTTCGGGGCAACACCGGCAAAAATGCTCAGATAACAGAAGGGTAGCGAACCTCGGTCATCATGCCCGTCATCATATGGTAGAGATTGTGGCAGTGAAATGCCCAGCGGCCCGGATTGTCGGCGTCGAAAGCAATGGTGACGCTGCTCATCGGCGGCACCAAGACGGTATCGCGCACCGCACCTGCCAATGGCGCGCCGTTCAGGGCCACCACCTGGAAGGCGTGACCATGAAGATGCATCGGATGGGCCATCATCGTGTGATTCGCCATCTCGATCGCCACGCGCCGACCCCGGGCGACCGTCAGCGGGGTAACCTGCGGCCAATATTCGCCGTTCATTGACCAGGCATACGGCATCATGGAGCCGCCCAGGGTCACGCGGTGCGTCACGTCGGGCGAACACGTTGCCAGCGAAGTAACTGCTTCGAAGCGACGTTCAAGCGAGAGATCGACCGGGGGCGCATTTTCTCCGGCCTCCGCGGCGAGGCGCGGCACCGGCGCCCCGGATGTCGCGAGAACGATGCCCGTGCGCGTCCGCTCGCCCTCGACTTGCGCGAAGATCGGATAGGCACCGTTTCCAGGAAGATCAATCAGCACGTCAAGCCGCTGCCCGATCGCGAGTGGAAGATGGGTGCCGCGCACCGGTCGGACCGGATGGCCGTCAGCCGCGATGACGGTGCCGGTGAGCGCACCGAGATCGATCCAGAACTGCGTCGATGATGCGGCATTGATCAACCGCAGCCGGACGCGCCCGCCCGGTTCGGTGCGGATAACCTCAGGATCGGCCAAGGTCCGGTCATTGGCGAGGAATGCATCATAGGCGATGTCGTTCAGGTCCGCCGTCGTGCCGGCCTCCATGCTTCTCGAGCCCATGTCCATGGCCATACCCGTGCCGTTCTTTCGCATCGCGCTCTGACCGTCATTGAAATTGGTCAGTCCGGCGAGCAACTCGTCCGGCGTCTGGAAGCTGAAATCATGGAGCATCAGAACCACGTCTTGCCGGTCCGCGCGCAAATCCTCCGCGCTGTACACGATCAGTGGCGCGGTCATCAGGCTCTGTTCTTGCAGCCCCTGATGCGAGTGCATCCAGAACGTACCCGCAATCGGCGGGTAATCATAGGATTGGGCCTGGCCGGCCGGAATCGGCGGCGTTTGCGGCCAGGGAAATCCATCCTGTTTCCAGGGGGGCAACTGACCGTGCCAGTGGATGATGGTGGATGTGCCGGCCCGATTCACCAAATCGACCTGAAAGCGTTCTCCGGGCGAGAGCGTGATGCCAGGTTTTTCATTCGGTCCGATGAGGCCGAATACTCGTGCGGATTTGCCGTTGACGACCAGGGTTCTGGTGTCGGCAGTGAGGCGAAGCTTAGCGGTGTCGGGTTCGGGCGCGGCAGCGGCCCGCCTAATCGGCAGGAAGGGCGTCGCAGCGGCCATGGCAACGCCGGACGCAAGGATCTGCCGGCGGGTTAGGAGCATGACCTTCAGTCCCTCTCATTGCAGCTTACACATTTAGCCGCCGGTTCTATTTGATGATTGTTCGGGATTGCTGCGTTTTCCGTATTGTTGTCGGAACTTATGTCGGCAATCGCGCCTCTTAACGAAAGCCAATCGACATGCTTGCCAAGACCTACCCGGATAGCCGTTGCCGAGTCACATTTTGCTGATTGTCCCGGCTCTGTGCTACCTGGGACATGACCCAAAATGTAGCCACGGGGACTCGTGGCCTGGGTCTGTTACGCCGCGAGCTTCATGCGCTTGAGGTCGGGAGCGATCGCCTCCTCGGCGAGCATCGACAAGGCTTTTTCCAGCGGCACGATTGTCTGCGCCTGGCTGCCGAGCCGGCGGATCGACACGGTGCCGTCCGCCGCCTCCTTCTTGCCGACCACGAGCAGCACCGGGATTTTTGCGACCGAGTGCTCGCGGACCTTGTAGGTGATCTTCTCGTTGCGCAGGTCGGCCTCGACCCGCAGTCCCGCGCGCCGGGCGGCATTGAGCGCGGCGCGGGCGTAATCGTCCGCGTCGGAGGTGATGGTGCAGATGACCGCCTGCACCGGCGCGAGCCACAGCGGGAAATGCCCGGCATAGTGCTCGATCAAAATGCCGGTGAAGCGCTCGAGCGAGCCGAACATCGCCCGGTGCAGCATGACCGGCGTCACCTTGCTGGAATGCTCGTCGATATAGAACGCGCCGAGCCGGCCCGGCATGTTGAAATCGACCTGGATCGTGCCGCACTGCCAGTCGCGTCCGATGGCGTCGCGCAGCACGTACTCGAGCTTCGGCCCGTAGAACGCGCCTTCGCCCTTGTTCAACGTCCACGGCCGGCCGGACGCTTCGAGCGCCTGCATCAGCGCAACCTCCGCCTTGTCCCAAACCTGGTCCGCGCCGATGCGCTGCGCGGGACGATCCGAGAACTTGATGGTCACGTCGGAAAAGCCGAAGTCCTCGTAGATCGACAGGATCAGGTCGTTCATGGCGAGGCATTCCGCCGTGATCTGGTCCTCGGTGATGAACACGTGGGCGTCGTCCTGGGTGAACGCGCGCACGCGCATCAGCCCGTGCAAGGCGCCGGACGGCTCGAACCGGTGCACCTTGCCGAATTCGGCAAGTTTCAGCGGCAGATCGCGGTAGGATTTCAGCCCGTGCTTGAAGATCTGGATGTGGCCGGGACAATTCATCGGCTTGATCACATAGGTGCGCTCGTCGGCCTCGCGGTGCTCGGTGAGGAACATGTAGTCCCGGAACGTCTCCATGTGGCCGGTGACGACCCACAACGATGCGTCCATCAGCTCCGGCGCGTTGACCTCGGCATAGCCGGCCGCCGACTGCCGCCGGCGGATATAGTTCTGCAGATTGCGGAACAGCGCCCAGCCCTTGGGATGCCAGAACACCGCGCCCGGCGCGTCCTCCTGGAAATGGAACAGGTCCATCTCGCGGCCGAGCCGCCGGTGGTCGCGCCGCTCGGCCTCCTCCAGCCGATGCAGATAGGCATCGAGATCGGCCTGATTCCCCCACGCGGTGCCGTAGATGCGGGTCAGCATCGGGTTACGTGAATCGCCGCGCCAATAGGCGCCCGCGACCTTCATCAGCCTGAAGGCCGAGCCGATCCGCCCGGTCGAAGGCATGTGCGGGCCGCGGCACAGGTCGAACCATTCGCCCTGCTTGTAGATCTTGATCGGCTCGTCGTTGGGGATCGCGTCGATCAGCTCGACCTTGAACAGCTCGCCCTTGTCGCGGAACACCCGCTTGGCCTGCTCGCGGTCCCAGACTTCCTTGGTGAAGGGGCGGTTCCTGGCGATGATTTCCCGCATCTTCGCCTCGATCGCCGGAAAGTCCTCCGGCGTGAACGGCTGGTTGCGGAAGAAATCGTAATAAAACCCGTTCTCGATCACCGGCCCGATGGTGACCTGGGTTCCCGGCCACAGGGTCTGGACCGCCTCGGCGAGCACGTGGGCGCAATCGTGGCGGATCAATTCGAGCGCGCGCGGGTCCTCGCGGGTGACGATCTCGATCCTGGCGTCGTGCTCGACCGGGTCGGCGAGATCCGTCAGTCGGCCGTCGACCGCCATCGCCACCGCCTTCTTGACGAGCGATTTCGAGATCGCCTCGGCGATTTCGGTTCCGGTTACGCCATCGGGGAATTCCCGACGGGCCCCGTCGGGAAGGGTGAGGGCAACCATTCTTCTCTCCTGCTCACTCGCTGCCTACGAACGCAGGTAAGCGGTCGAAGCAATTTTCTTCCGTGGCGGGCCTCGGCCGCCGCCGAGCCGATCGGGCTGATCCTCAACCGGAATCCGCGGGGACGGCATTGGTGCCGCGCCAGCGGCCGTAGCG
>WNGD01004344.1_pt1 | contig 13985 bp, 8 predicted proteins | sample 5400671 | NCBI WGS metagenome assembly WNGD01 (sample SAMN13153369, study PRJNA577476) | soil metagenome | isolation source: 40 cm soil or saprolite under grassland replicate 2 | place: USA:California | collected 2016-06-15
TCCGACGGATCTTTCACGTTGAATGCCGTGGTTCCGGGCCGGTACACGGTTGTGGCCATTGAAAACGGATGGGATCTGGAATGGGCTGATCCCGAAGTACTGTGGAAATACCTCGCCGGCGGCGAGAGCATGCAAATCGCACCGAATGGAAAAACGGAAGTCAAAGTGAAAGTGCAATAGAATCGGTCAACTCCCTCTTGCGAGCGGAGAGACATCTGCGCCTCATCTGTTTTGCCAGCTCGCGACCTGTCCCAGACCTGGCATTCGTTGTATCAGCTTGCGCCCGCAATTAAGCTTGCGTCGAAAGCGCTAGGCGAATGGAACACCTTCGACATCGAAGCGACAGGACCGGACATAAAAGTGCGATTGAATGGTCAGCTTGTAAGCCACCTAACGAATAATCAAGGACGACCTCTGAAAGGCCACATAGGACTGCAGAATCATCATCCGGGGTCTCGCGTCCAGTTTCGGAATCTGTTCGTAAAGAGAGTCGGCGCAGCGGTGGCCGCAGGGCGGGCCCGGTGAATTGGAATACCCTGCTATCGATTTTTGGCGGATGATCTGCTCGCGTCACATTCGCAACGCGAAATGTCTGCGGCATCAGGATTGCTTCAGATTGACCCGAAGGAGTCCCTGCAGACAGAGAGCCCAGCAGCAATAGGCCCCGCAGCACTGTACGCCAATCGTATCTGGCTGGGCGCTGGCTTCAACGCACTACAGCTTCATAAACGGCCATGCGCGCCACAGGCTTGCCGTCCGCCTCTTGTTCCGGCGCGTAGACATGGTGAGTGTCAGGGTCCACTGCCAAGCTGTGCACCTTCTTCTGAACCGGAAAGTCTTCCAGCTTGCGGTAATGGTCGGGATCGTCCATCTGGAATACCGAAATGGCTCCACTCGAACAGGCGACGTAAATTCGCTTGAGGCCAGGATCGAATTTGATTACGTCGGGACCGCCCGCCATCGGCAGGAATGCAATGGCCTGGTGAGTGTCGAGGTTGAAGACGGTCATGAGGTCGTTGCCTTCGCAAGAGAGGAAAGCGCGATGATGCTCTGGGTCAAGCGTCATCCCGTGATTCCCTTCACAGCGCCCCACCGGATACCGCTCTACGACTTCATCTGTAGCTGGATCGATGACCGCGAAAATGTTTTTGTCCTGGAGATTGACGTACACCTTTTGGCCGACGGGATCGTATTGTGGCATCCCGGCCTCGCTATCAAAGTGCAGCGTCTTCACGATATTGTCCGTGCGAACATCCACGATGGCTTCCGCTTTGCCGCGTTCATCAGAAACGTAGAGCTTATGGAATGGTGCGGCGTAGGCGCTACCGTCCGGCTTGGCTTCGGTGCGAATTTTCTTGATTACTTTCATCTGGCGAAGGTCCACCACACCGATGGTGTTGTCGCCGGCATTCGACGTGTATGCCTTCTTCAATTCGGGGACGTACTCAACGCCTTCGGCACCAGGTGTGTCCAGAACTGTCGCCACGACTTTGTTCGTGCGCAGATCGATGACATACATCTGTCCTGCGGCAAGGTGAGTTGAGAGCAGATAGTGGTCGTCGGGGGTTATTGTTAGATAGTCGAACCGTTTGCCAGTGGGCCCAGGAAGGTCGAATTCGGTCACTTTCTTTAATGTGGGCGTGCCCGGCTTGGCCGAAAGTCCCAATGTTCCTGCCAGCGTGATAAATCCGAGTAACAGCAAACCTTTATTTTGCATGTAAGACCTCCCATGATTTCTTCAAACAAGTTGCCAATCCCTAGCCTTTGAAAAGCAGCAGACCCGCTATCCCCGCTGCAAGGATCAAAACTGGTTCCGGGATTTTCTTGAAACTGAGCAGTCCGAACGTCGCGACGGCAATGGAGACTGTGGGCAGGTCAATCAACGAACGCCTACCAAGGATGAAAGCTGCTCCACCGATTGCACCCACGGCGGCGGCCGTCACGCCTTGCACGAATGCCTTCACCTGGAGGTTCTTTGCAAAGCGTCGATAATACGGAGCGCCAGCGATCACGATCAGATACGGAGGAACAAAAACAGCGAGTGCGGCCAGCACCGCTCCAATCGCTCCCGCTACCAGGTACCCGATGAATCCCGCCGTGATGACGACCGGCCCCGGCGTTATCATTGCTACCGCAACCGCATCAAGAAACTGTCTCTCCGTGAGCCAATGGGATTTGCCTACGACCCCGCCATAGAGAAACGGCACAATCGCCAGACCACTCCCGAAAACAAAAGCACCCGCCTTCAGAAAAAAAAGAAAGAGAGTCCCTACCGTAGCCGCTGTGGCTGGCCCTAGGGCACCCGTGAACAGCTTCTCCAGTCCAACGAAAGCGGAAGCTGCGCGGCGTGAAAGCCCCCATCGTGGCGGTGCTTTGACGAACATGGCAATAAACCCGCAGAGCAAAAACAGCCAGACGATTTCGAATTCCTTCCATGCAGTCGTGACGGCCAAGGCCGTGAACAGGGCCCACAGCAGCCAATCGTTTTTCAAGGTCGAGCGAATCAGTTTGTAGGCACTCCGTGCGATGATCGCGATGACGGCGGCTCCAATGCCGTAGAACACTCCTTGAATCCAAGGCAGCCGCCCGTAATGCACATAGAGCGCGGCAAGCGTCATGACCATCAAGAAAGAAGGCAGGACAAACACGGCTCCCGTGAGGGTCGCGCCAAGCGTCCCGGCCCGGACCCAACCGAGGTACATCGCAAGTTGCGCCGCCAGCGGGCCGGGGGAAAGCTGAGAAAACGCGAGTCCCTCGACGTAATCCTGGCTGGATACCCACTTTCGCTCCTCAACCAGGTCCTTTTGCATGTGGCCCGCCAGGGCAATCGGCCCGCCGAAGCCAAGAGCGCCGAGGTGGAGAAAGTAGAGCAGTAATTCGCGCAGTTTTGGCTGCGTTTCTCCACCCTCGACTGAGATCGCGGTCGTCGTATTCATGTCTTAGCCGAGCGTAAAAGGAACGTGGTGACCCATTCCTTGCGATGGAGCATCATTACCCAAGTCTTCTATCGCTGCGCTAAACGCAGTAGCTAAATTCCGTGCCGGGGTTCTACCTCAGTAGCACGGAAGATCGCGACTTGACCTCACTTCGTGTGAATTTTATCCAGAGCGGCCTTAATGCCATCTGCGACTTCTTGCGTCGGCCCATATCCCCAGAAATGCATGAAGAAAATGCGAGGCTGCTCGGTCAGCATGTGGCTATGAAGTCCGGTGACTTCGATATGATGTTCTTCGAGTGCCGAAACGACCGGATTGACTTCCTCCGCTATCAGAACGAAATCTCCGGTTGTTGCCACTTTTCCTGGGCCCGCCTCTTGAAAGTTAATGGACTGGGCAACTCCCAACGAAGGGGGCATGGTCATCCCGCCGGGTGTCATCGTGATCGGTTCGGCGCGCGGGACTCCGAAAGCCAGAACTCCGCCGTTGAATTTACCCTTCTGCGCAAGTGTGCCCTCTACGGCCTTCACAAATGCGGGTTCCGGGCTCGCCTCGGGAGCCGCGGGTTTTGCCATCGGGGTCTTGGATTCGGCCAGCGCGGCCTTGAAAGATTCGGCTAATTCCCCGGCCTTCCCGTGACCCATATAGTGGATGTACATGACGTGAGGAGTCTCGCCCAGCAGATGATTGTGGAGCGCCGTAATTTCGATCCCGCGTTGTCTCAGCTTGGACATCACACTTCCTACTTCATCCGGAAGCAGGACAATATCTCCCATCACCATCGCGTCATCATCGGTGCCGGCGAAGGCTGCCCACGTACCCAGAGCCAACCCGGGCTTGATTGCGACACCGTGCAGCGTGACATGCAAGTCGGTGCGCGGGAACCCGAACCTGTAAACGTCACCCATTTTTTGGCCCGAACGGCCGAGGATTTGGTCCAGTTTGGCTGTGTCTAATCCTTGCGCACCAACGACGGCCGGAACTAAGAAACAAATGCTTGCGAATAGAATCAACATCCCTTTTTGCGCGAAACGAATCATGTGACGAACCTCCTCGTGTTGGATTTTGAAAAATCGAGAAACCAGAGTCGCTACTGCTCCTTGAACTGTTGCCGAAGGTACTCGTACAGTGCGTCGCAGAGCGGAAACTCCCCGCGCGAGACGCTCTTCATCGCTTCTTCCCGACGCTGCGAAACCGCGAGCAGTAGCACGCAATCCGCCATCCATCAGGCCTATTTCGCCGTGACTTTCAGATCGTCGAAGTACGTCACTGAATCAGCTTTTGTCCACAATCCGACTTTGCCTGCATCTTTGAACGTGTCGTCTGTCGCTTCGATCTTTTTCGCGCCGTCGTAGTAACAAATGATCTTGTTGCCCACAGCTTCCACGCGCAGCTCATGCCATTCTCCAGAGGTGACTTTGAAATTCGCACCTGCAAACTGGCGCCGGTTTCCTGCGACGACGTGGTAGAGCCTGTAGTTGTCCTCCAGCGCGTTGGCGCGCACGATGTAATAGTTGTTTGCATCCTTCAGCCGAAAGACCATTCCTCCCGCGCGGTCCACTTCGCCGGAAACAGCTTTGAATCTCACGCTGAGTTCAAGGTCTTTGAAGCTACCTTCGTCCGCAATGAGAAGCGGAAAGCGATAGTCGGTCGTGTCCGCTGAAGTTTGCGCGACTACATTGGGTTTTGAGGGTGCGGTAGGGTCGGCCACCACTGCCCATTTGCCTTCGGTTCCCTGCCCGGTGCGCGCGCTGTGGAATTTGGCTGGCACACTCCCGACCGTGTCGCTGTCGAAGTTGTAGACCGTGGACTTACCGGCGGACTGCAGAGGTGCCGGAGTTTGTTGCGGAGCGGCGTAAGAGGAAGCGTACCTTCCTTCCCTGGATTCGAAGATCACCCAGGTAAGCGCGGTGACGGCTATGACTGCGCTTATGATCCATAGAATTTTTTTCATTAGATGCCTCCTTAAGCTATTTGCTCCCTGAGATTGGCCTTCACTAGTAGAGACAGACGAAACGTGTTGCCTTGTCCCTGTTTACTTTGTAGGGTTATCTTCCCGCCGTGAGCTTCCGCAGCCCATCGGGTGATAGAGAGCCCCAGACCGGCACCACCCCCTTCCCAGCCTCCCCTGAATCTTATTCGCGCCACTCACCCAGGCATACTGAAGATTTTCTGAAGGAATTGTCAGCCTTGTTTCCGCAACGACAGGGTCGGAGCACCTGGGCACGTGACGGCGGAACAAACGGCTTCGGGTTGACGACGCTGCCGATTAAGCCCAAACGTACTCGCAAGCGTTTCAGAAATAGTGCATGGTAAACACAGGAGCAATTTGGTCGGGGCGCCGAGATTTGAACTCGGGACCTCCTGCGCCCAAGGCAGCGGTAAGAATGCTATCTGATTGGTCCGCCTAGCTTTGTGCTGCGTCATAGTACATGGTTTTGGACCTAGTTTGTCAGTATTTGGACCCAAGTTGGACCCAACTTTTCCGATTGAGTCACGCCGGAATTAGAAAGCGTGCGCATCGCGCAGGAACGGCTCCAGAACGCCAGCGCCGCGCTTGCAAAGTCCTATTCAAACGCCATCTGTTCGTCGTCGAGGCGCTCACGGTTCAACATTTCCACGGCGATGTCAAGAAGACGAGTGAACACCCGATTTCCAGAAGAACCTTAAGGAAAGAGCGCGCTCAGCGTTTCGCTTCTTTCCTTCATCGACAAATACTTGGGCGAAGGCTGACCAGACGCTCTGTTGAATGGGCCGGTCTGAGCGTTCGTGAGGAGTACCGATTCGGCCGAAACACCAAGCTGTGCCTCCACGCGTCCGCATTCCTCGATGACATGAATCGCAAAATGGGGCCGGGTCAGCGCAAGTTCCGGCGGAGCGCCGCCGAGGAGTTGAAGCGCAATTCGAACCGACTCTGTGTCACCTCGATGCACCAATTCATCGATGATGCCTAGGGCCGTCGCGTCGACTGACCCAATCGACCAGAAGAGCTCGCGTAGCCAGAATCCCTGTTCAGGCTGAGTAACGAAGCGATCCCTCACCTGCTCAAGAAAAGTCCGGTACTGGGGACCATTCTGCAGCGGTCGGAATGCGTTTCCGAAACGATGATGGGGAATCGGCGAGTAGCCAGCTTTCTTCTCGTTCCGCCGATCAAATTCGGCGTCACGGTCCAGACGTCGAAGGATGAAGTCGAAAAGCGCGGCTGGAAAATGTTCCCCAACCCAAGCGAGAAAACGCTCCGTGTGGTGGCCATCGATTTCTTTCGTGGGCACAAGCTTGTCCAGAAGCAGGTGAATCTGCTTCTCCGAAAGGTGTTCTTTCTTGATCCCTGCGTAGTCAACCGCACCACACATTTCCTCGGCCATCCCGGAAGCATCACCGATCTCGGATGCGAGCAGCATTTCAATTGCTTCTCGTTCGTATGGCGCGTGCTCTCCTAAGCGCCGGATACCCGTGAAGGTCAAACGGCGCACCGCAGCATCAGGATGCTGCGCCAACAGCTCCAGGATCGCGACATCTTCAACAAGCGGTGCATTCAGGTTCGGTCCAGATGCGATGGAATCCGCGGCACCTAACGCGAGCAGGCGATTCTTGTGAGTGGCTGCTTCGATTCCTACCTTCCGATACTGGGCCAAGTCCGAGCCTCGAAGCCAGCGAAACGTCACGATGGTCATATAAGCAAGAAGGGGATGCGGATCGTTCATTGCATAAGGCAAAAAAGCCCGCACAAAATCCTCGGAGCAAAGCGCCTCGATGAAACTGTAGGGATTGCTCCCGAGTTCAACGCCGCAGTCCTCTGCGTCCTTTACCAGTTGCACGAGCCCGTCCACTTGTCGAGGACCATCAGGAAATTTGGTCCGGAAGGCCGCGACGCCGCGTGTGATGAGCTCTTTGCGAGACCGGTCCGCATCTTCCAAGTTCTCGTAGAACCCGTCGTGATCCCATTGGCCAGTCGAGAACGCGTCGAAGATCAACAAATCATCCGATTGCGGGATTTTCGAGAGGACCTCTTCGATTCTCTTGCCGAGAGGAGTGCCTTTTGTGTGCGGTCGCGCGTGGCGAAGCACAGAACGAATTTGGCGCAGGAGAGGCGTCAGCGTGGCTCTCTTCAATCTGCTCTCAACGATGCTAAGGACACTGAGCCGTTCGTCCATCTGCCATTTCACTTCATCAGCTGAGAGAACCCGCCCAATCAAGGGAAGAAATCCTGATAGCACGCTCGCAATTGACTTCGTGGCACGTAAAGCGACCTTCGAGTCGTCTGCATTCAGGCAGGTTTCGATGATTCCTAGCGCTTTCTCCCGCACGGTTCGCGCTACGGGATAGTTCAGGGAAAAACCTCCGAATGAGATCGTGTAGCCTTCCGACTCAGTGAATTCACCTTCCTTCGCGAGCAGCTTATCCACGATATTCAGCGGAGTGAAAGATCCGTCGAATGCATGTGGGTCTCGGCACATTCGCGCGGCGAAATGGGCGATCCAGTCATTGAATAGGACGGGTTTGTATCGTCCGTATTCCGCCATTTCTTCCAAGATGCGGCGCGCGTGATCGGGATATTGGTGAGGAGCGCGGGTGTCGTTCTTTGCCAAGCGCCAGAGAATTTCTGCCGCCTCCTCTATGTGATCCAGATGAAAGGAGATCGCTTTGAGCAGCGGTGGAATTTCTCGAAGCACGTGCTCCTGCGTGACTGCCCAATCCGACCACAGCTGCACCGTAGCTGCTTCATTCTCGAGTGCGCGGCGAACGAGACGCAGCACGCGAGCTGGCTGGAAGAGCGCCGCTTCCTTAAGCGACTTGAAGAGTTGGACCCGAACGCTCGCGTCGCCAGCTTCGAAAGTGCTTTCGATTTCGTTCCAGATCCCATCCAGAAGGCGCGTGCCCTGGTCTGGATTTCGCTGCGTGATCCGCCAGTCTAACTCCCCGAAATTTCTGAGGATGTTCGAGAGATACGTCGACTGGAAAGTCTTGAATATAAAATCGGAGTACCCAGTGCTTTCGCCCGCTCCGGTGAGGCACGCTCCTTCCAGAAGAAAGTCCGAAAGTAGGTCAGGCACAATCCGTATGAGCCGCCCGCCTCGCAAAAGAAGGCCATGCCGCTCAAGTAGATCAAGAGCGGATCGAACCTCGTCCGACCTGATTCGCAGAATCTCCGCCGAGGGGTCCACGAATGAAGCTGCGCTTGGCGATACAGGACCGAGCGCAGCGACTAGATTCAACAGCTTTCGCCAGTCAACCGCTCCGGGAGGCAGCAGTTGCTCGTACTCAGCAGAGAACCGGTCGAACACTTGGTGACGGAAGTCCTCTTCATTGGCCAGCAGCGCTGGCGGTATCTCGCCTCGGGCGATCAGCCGACCGCCGACAACCGTCACGAGCGGCGTGTCCGCGGAAACGGCGGCCAGTGCGTGCGCGTATTGCGCGTGTACGGGACCGAGAACCTCAAGCGCGATTTCTCTCACGCTTTGCGTAGCGACTCTCTCAAGTTGAGGGAATCGCGACACCTGAGCGGAATCGAATCTCACCGACAAAGTCGCGTCGATCCGGTCACTACCGCTCGGACGGGTGCCAAGCAGCACTTTCACGTCCTGCCGCTGGTTCAGGTTTCTGACGAGCACCATCAGCCGATCCAGAAAATCGAATCTGTGCGCGTCATCTGCGACGATCAACACGTCCCCTGTCGGGATTTCTTTGGCGGCTTCGGGATGCCATTCGGCGTCTTCCCTCAAATAGAGAACTGTCCGGTTCTCGACCGTTTGTACCCAGTCATGAAGTAGTTTCGATTTCCCGATACCACCTCTGCCGGTGAGCACGCCGACTAGCGATGTTGGATCGGCGAGAAATCCGTTCAGCGCTTGCAAGTGCGCCTCGCGGCCACGGAGCGTTTGCTTGAAGTCAAACAATCGAGGTGCACCGGACTCGAACGGCGCAAAGAACTCCGTCGGCGTCGTGAACACGAGGCGGGCTCCTGGTCGGCCTTCCGCATTCCACTTGGCCATTGCGGCCATCACTTCCACCTGCAATCGGTCGGGAGAATCAAAATAAGCTGGGGTGATATTGGCCGATGTCACGGCACTTCTGAACTCGTCGAGCGCCTTCTTCATCGCAGGGTCTGTTTCCTTGTTCGCTGGACTCCCGCCCTCAGTTTTGAAAAACGCGAATACGGGCCTGCCGAGTTGTTGTGCAAGCTGAAACTCTGCACCTGTGTACGTCAGTCCGGGGCTATCAGGGATCAGGGAACCCGCTTTAGAGCCAATGATCAAAACTACAGCGTCTGAGAGTCGAAGCTGCTCAAGACAAACCTCCAGCGGAGACGACGGCTCTGACACAAACAGTTCCATTCCCCAAGGGACCAGCTGAGAGCGACGCAGAGGTTCGGCCGCGGCATCGCGTTCCTCGCGGAGATCGACGAAGGTCGAACTGATGAAAATGCGCATTGCTTCTTACGCTAGCTGCTCCTGTCCGTGCTCGGCGCGTGGACCAGCATGAATATTCGCATGGTGGAGTCTTTGCTACCATCAAGTCGTGCAGTTTCTTGCTAAGCCACTCGGAACTGTGGCGAAGGTTCGATTATTCTTTCTTGAGACTCCTCAGCAGCCGGCCGAATGTGTAACTGTTTGCAACCTGGCCCAACATGAAAAGACGAGATTCTTCTTCGCGTTGCAACACCAGAAGTGTTTCATCGTCATTGCGAACTTTGCCCCGAAACAACTCGATTCGTTGAAGCAGGGCTTCTCCCAGCAATCTCGGAGAGTCCACTGGAGCTTGGCGCGCCCATTCCAAAAGCTGTTCTCGTCCCAGCTCGTTCCCCCCTGTCTCGTTCCCGGCTTCGGTAATGCCATCTGTGTAGAGCACGAGAAGATCTGATGGGTTCAAAGTCACAACCGTCTGACTATAATCGGTCCCTGGAATCAACCCGACAGGTAAGCCCGAGACCTTTTTGGCTTCAGTTCCTTCCTCAAGCCAACCCCAGGCTTTTTGGGCAGCGTGATACCAGAGCGGAGGCAGATGTCCCGCATTGCTGAATGCCAGCCTTCCCATAACTCGATGGAAACTCAAGACGATTGCCGTGGCATACTTGCCATTACTGCCCTGGCGAAACGCGTCATTGAGTCCTCGCATGAAATCTGACTGGTCCCAGGCGTTGATGTTCTTGTGCATCAGGTTACGCAGTGTCTGTGTCACGGCATTCACTTCGTTACCATGCCCGCTCACGTCGGCCAGGGCCACGCGCGAGATCAGGTCGAAATCGCAAACGGACATGCAGTGAAGGTCGCCTCCTCCTTCTCCCTCGTTGATGGGGGCAGAGGCCACCCACGCGACCAGACTCGGCAGCTTTACTGTGCGAATGACTTTTCGATTGCCACCCCAAACCTCAGTGCAGACCAAAGCATGAGGCTTTTCTGGTTCATCGTACATTGAAACACTCGACCTCTTAGCTTGCCGCGGTTGCTGTTTGCGCGCCTTCGATTGCCGCGACTTCGCAAAACACCTTGATCGATCCTTTAGACTCCGTGAGCAGGCGAATGATTTCCTCGTAGTTCTCTAATCCCTTCACGGGGTGGGTAAGAAGCTTCTTCAGCCAGCCGGGATATTGGAGTTCCGCAGTGGATAGATCCTTCACGCCAGATTCGAAATACTCGCGATTCGCGTTGACGCTTCCAAACGCAACCTTATTGCCGAGCACAAAACCGAGATTAATCTTGTCAGCGGGTACCTCAAGCTGGCGCGAGCCGCCCGTAACGCTCACCATGGCAAGCACACCGTTCTTCGCGAGGACATTCATTGCTTCGAATACGAGCGGCGAATAACCGGTACCTTCGAGAATCAGATCGAACGGGCCGTACATCGCGGAGGCATCGGTTAGTGACATTTCTTTAGTGCTGACGTAACGGACGCCAAGTTCTTCGAGAAGCCTCGAATTCAAAAACGGCGGCATCGTATTCCCGAAGGCCGTGACTTCAAGCCCGCGCAGCCGCAGGACAAGCGAAGACAGCAGGCCGAGTGTGCTTGCTCCGAGCACCGCTGCGCGTTTGGGACGCCATACGCGGAGGCGCTGCTGGATGCGATAAGCCTGTTCAATCGCTTTCTGCGCCACACTCATCGGCTCCATCAGGACGCCGACTTCTTTCAGGTTTTCTGGCACGCGAATGATGTATTCCGGTTCATCGACGACGTATTCTGTAAGAAAGCCGTGGCGCAGGTTGATGCCGCGCTCGAAGTAGGTGTCGTCGGTCGTCATGTCGTAGGTGCCAATCTGGTCGTAGAGACTCGAACCGGGGCGGCGCACCGTGAGGGCGACGTAATCGCCGGGCTTGAATTCCGTAACACGGGGGCCAATCTCTTCCACGCGGCCAAAGCTTTCATGCCCCAGTATCAGATAGTTGCTGCCGTCGGGGGCGGCTCCATATTCGGCCGCATTGATTTCCTTGTCCGTACCGTCCACACCGACGCGAAGAATCTTGACCAGCACGCCGCGACCGTTCGTAACGTCGGCGACGTTTGGCTTTGGGACCTGCGCCAGATGTACGCTCCCTGCTTTGCCAGGTAATACCGCTATTGCTTTCATTACGTTCTCCTTATCTCGCTGCACTTTTTGATCGAAACTGAGTGTTCTTCTCGCGGGCTTCGCCGCTCTGGGTCAACAGCTTGGCGACAAGTCCGGTCCATCCAGTTTGGTGATTTGCACCGACACCGCTGCCGGTGTCGCCGTGGAAATACTCGTGGAACAGGACTAGGTCGTTCCAGTGCGGGTCGTTCTGGAAAATCTCCAAATTTCCAGCCACCGGGCGGCGACCGTCTTCACCGCGCAGAAAGATTCTGTTCAAGCGACGAGAAATCTCTCCAGCTACTTCGGCTAACGTGAACATCTGTCCGCTACCGGTCGGGAACTCGACTTTGAATTCGTCACCAAAGTAGTGATGAAACCTTTGAAGCGATTCCACGAGCAAGAAATTCATGGGGAACCAGATGGGCCCGCGCCAGTTGGAGTTGCCGCCGAAAAGAGACGTTTTCGATTCTGCCGGTTGATAGTCGACACGATGCTCCATGCCGTTGACATTGAGCACATAAGGGTGGTCCATGTGAAACCGAGATAGGGCGCGGATGCCGTGCGGCGAGAGGAATTCGCTATCATCCAACATGTAGCGCAGAACATGACGCAATTTGTCGGCATCGACAATAGAGAGGAGTCGTCGTTCACAATTTCCCGGAGTACGCATACAGGCGAGGTTGGATGTCAGGTCGCTACGGTTCTCGACAAACCACTCGAGGCGCCGTTTGAAATTAGGGAGGCGCTCGAGAAGTTCGGGCTCCAGCGTCTGAACCGCGAATAAGGGAATCAGGCCGACCATGGAACGGACCTTCATCGGCATACGCTCGCCATCGGGGAGATGCAGTACGTCGTAGAAAAATCCGTCTTCGGTGTTCCACATCGAGTCCATACCGTCGCCGCGGTGGCTCATGGCGTTGGCGATGTAGAGGAAGTGCTCCCAGAACTTGCTGGCGACGTCTTCATAGACGGGATTTTCGCTGGCGAGCTCAAGGGCGATGGCCAGCATGTTGAGGGTGTACATAGCCATCCAGGCTGTCCCATCGGACTGTTCAATATGGCCACCCGTGGGAAGCGGTGCGCTACGATCGAAGACCCCGATGTTGTCGAGGCCGAGAAAGCCGCCCTGGAACACGTTCATGCCTTCGGCGTCCTTGCGGTTCACCCACCAAGTGAAGTTGAGCATGAGTTTCTGGAACACGCGTTCGAGAAAAGCACGATCGCCTCGTCCGCGGACCTTCTTTTCAATTTTGTAGACCCGCCACGCGGACCATGCGTGAACAGGAGGATTCACATCACCTAGCGCCCATTCGTACGCGGGCAGTTGTCCGTTCGGATGCATGTACCATTCGCGGAGGAAGAGAACAAGTTGTTCCTTGGCGAAATCCGGATCCACCAATGCCAGGGGCACGCAGTGAAAAGCGAGATCCCACGCGGCATACCAGGGGTATTCCCACTTGTCAGGCATTGAAATTACGTCCGCGTTGTAAATGTGCGACCAGTCGCTGTTGCGACCTCGTTTGCGCTGTTCGGGAGGCGCTGGCTGCGCTGGATCGCCGGCAAGCCAATCCCGTTGCGCGTAGTGATAGAACTGCTTGGACCACAGAAGTCCAGCAAAGGCCTGCCGCTGGACGTTGCGGCCGTCTTCCGACAAAGAGGGCGCTACTTTAGCGTAGAACTCATCGGCTTCTTTATTGCGTAGCAGGAAGATACGGTCGAATTCAGTATCAATCGGGTTCCTTCGCGCGGCAGGATTCTCTTTAGTAAGGCGCAGCTTGATCGTGACACTACCACCCGCCGGAATCCCGGATGAATAGTGCGCGGCAGCCTTGGTGCCAGATTGCGCGGGATTGACAGCTTCCTTGTTGCCCGCGACGATGTAATCGTTGATGCCGTCCTTGGCGTACGCAGGTCCGGAATACCCGTAGAGGCGCTGCGTATTCGTTTCATTTTCGGTGAAGAGAGTTTCGGCAGTGTCCTCGCAATGGAGCCACAGCTTGCCTGCCTCTGGATGCTCGAGTGCGAGTGTGGAGATCTTGCCGGGCGCGGCGACTTTTTTCATGACCGGCTTGGTCTGGCCTTGATTCCAGGACCAGGTATTGCGAAACCAAATTGTCGGTAATAGATGCACGCGCGCCGGTTCGGGTCCGCGATTGTGCGCGGTGATTCGAATGAGGATGTCTTCCGGGGCGGCCTTGGCATACTCGACGACAACATCAAAGTAACGGTTTTCGTTGAAGACGCCGGTATCGAGCAGCTCAAATTCGGGGTCTTGTTTCGAACGGCGCCGATTTTCCTCGAGCAATTGTCCATAGGGGTAAGCGCGCTGCGGATACTTGTAAAGGAATTTCATGTAGGAGTGCGTGGGCGTGCTGTCCAGATGGAAGTAATACTCCTTCACATCCTCGCCATGATTGCCTTCGTTGCCTGTCAGGCCGAAGAGACGTTCCTTGAGGATCGCATCGGCCTCGTTCCAAAGGGCAAGACCGAAACAGACGAATTGA
>WNGD01005706.1_pt1 | contig 13984 bp, 9 predicted proteins | sample 5400671 | NCBI WGS metagenome assembly WNGD01 (sample SAMN13153369, study PRJNA577476) | soil metagenome | isolation source: 40 cm soil or saprolite under grassland replicate 2 | place: USA:California | collected 2016-06-15
GAAATCAGCGCTTCGATTTCGCTCTCGAGCACGGCAACTTCGGCTGTGTCCAATGCGACGGTGGCCTGATGTTCCGGTGACCAGCCGCCCGGGCGATTGAAGGCGTTTGAGGTTGTATCCACAGCCAGAAAGGAAATCGAATTCAAATTCAGCGCCCGCGCCACGTGCACGGTACTCCGAAGCTCGCCAAAGTTACCTTTCTGGATCGTACACCGCCCGTGGATTGGCATTTCGGCCCGGAGTTGACGCAGAGCTTCGATCCCACGCTGCAGCCGTCGGTAAGCGCCCGGGACAGCGCGAATTTTGTCGTGGATATCGGGCGGCCCGTCGATCGAGACGATCACGTCATCTATCGATGCAGCAACGATGTCGGCACGTTTTTCAAGCGTCAAACCCGCAGTAAGAAGAGTAACGCGCACGCCTTCGGCGCGGCACACGCGCGACAGGGAAGATATGTCGGAATGCATCAGCGGCTCGCCGCCGGAGAATACGATCCATTTCACGTTGAGCTCGCGAAGGCTGGTCAGGTGCGGCTCGAGATCGCGCGGGGTGATCTCTCTAACCTGCCGGATGCGCCAGATATCGCACATCACACAGCGGCAGTTGCAGCGGTTGTGCGGGAAGATTACCAGGATCGGAAGGCTTGTGATCCGGTGATTCATGCCGATAATTCTTTTCCGGCGAGCCGAATGTTGCCGGATAAACTGTTGCGCGCCGTCTGCAGCAAACGGCGCACAGGGGCTCGGACCAGGCGATCGGTTCCACCGATGCGGATCCACTCCATACCTTTTCGCGCGATCTTAGACCAACGCTGAGGCTTCCGACATCGGCGTCCACCAGCGTTTCTGCGGGAGTCGAGCCATTCGAACGAAGCGCGATCAAGTTTGCAACGGCGCCGGTTCGAACGGTACCCTGGCCACCGCGCAGCCGCAGAATGGCGGATGCGAATTTTGTCACCATGCCGTAAATCGCGTCGGCACCGACTTGCTCTTCCTGATGCGCCGATCGGACTTCATCGAGCAAATCTCCTTTTGCGGTTAGCGCCGAATCGCTACCTAACGCGATGTCCTCATGACTGGACATCGCGTGTGCCGGGATCGTCGCACCCAACGTGAATCGATTCGACGTGGGACACCACACGAGCGCTGCTCCACGCTGGCGACGAAGCGCATGTCCGTCGCCGTTCAGCCCGACACCGTGAACAAGGACAGTCCTTCCATCGAGTGCTCCGAGCCGATCGAGAACGAAAATCTCATCTCTGCTGCGAGTATCGGTTCCCTCGCCCAAATGAATGATGAACGGAGCCCCGGAGGGTGTCGAGGCTAACGTCCGGCGCGGATCGTTCTCAAAGTCCAGCGAGTGCGCCCAACCATAACGTTTGACAACCTGTACGGGAAAGTCTTCTCCGAACGTCTCGTCGTACGGATTGTGGTGGCAAACCGTCGTCACACCGGATAGCAGATTCTTGAGGCCACCCCACCATAGCCGCACCGGCCTCGGTACGGAGCGATGATCGCGTAACGGTGAACGTTCAGGCTGATAAATATCATCGGCCCACTCTCGGCTGTTCTTGTAGGGACCATTGCCGAGACGTGGAAATAAATTGAACTCAAGATGATCGTGAGCATTGATCAGACCGGGCAGAACCAGGTAACCGTCCAGATCGATGTTTGAAGAGGACGGCGAATCCACCGCCGGCGCAATTCGCGCAATGTGGCCATCCTTAATTTCGACATCCGCGCGAATTGCCGTTTTTGAATCGACGGCTATTCGTGCGTTAACGAGCTTGACCTGTGGAAACATGTCTTGTTGCGCGCCTTATGTGGTTCTTGTGGTTTCTCCCCTCCTGAAATGACATACAAAGATTGCGGGGAGTCGCATCATTGCCTCGAACTCCTGTCCCTTTCCCGCCTCTTTAAAAATGTGGCGCTCCTCTTCCCCGAAACATGCCTCGACTTGGTTCAGAAGCTCGAAGTCTTCAGCCTCGAACGCACAACAAATCTCGGGAATCGAGTACCGGAAGCTGGATATTTCGAGAACCGTCTCACGGTGCCGAAATGTCCGCTTCCAGCCGTGCAGATGGCCCAAAGGATGGAAATCGCTGACAAACAAATGGCCGCCGCATCGGACTACGACGGCGAACGAGCACACCGCAAGATCGCTGCAGTGGCTCGCGACAGGCATCGCCGCACAATCCGCCAAAATCAACTTATCCTCGATGCCCGCTTTGCCTTGGGCTTGTGCCAGCATCTTCGATGAGAAATCCAGTCCCGCGCCGAACCGCGCCCCCCGATGCAGGAGATTCAGCAACCATCTTCCGGTTCCGCACGCGACGTCAAGGGCCAACATTCCGTTTGCTTCGAAGGGCGGAAGCAATGGTCCGATGATCCTTTCTTCCAGTGCCAGCAGTGGATTCGGATCGCGGTCGTACGTTTCTGCCCAAAGCGAATGGGCGGTTGCGGCCGAGATCACAGGCTCTCCGCCTCCGGCTTGCGCAGATGCACGAGCCATTGCATTAACTGCAATTCATACGGAAAGTTGTAGAAGCCCACCCGGTAGCGCCATGCGCTGATGGTTTGCAGAGTGCGGCGTCCCCATCGCGGAAGCCGCGGGTCCTGCACTGTGGGCCAACGCGAACTCAGAACGAGTCTGAAGTTGTCGATTCGTCTTTTGGTGGAGGGCTTAAGCCACGGTGTCAGCGGATCCTTCCGAGTTGAAAAATCCTGCCAGGGCCGTGTCATCCACTCTTCGAGCGTCTTGGGAAATTCGAACTGTCCTTCCACCTCTCCGTACATTTGCTCGCGCTGAGGAACAGGAGTGTAGTGATAGAGGATGATCTCAGATGCCGGATTAAGCTGCTTGATGGTGCGAATGAACTGCAGACATTCACGCGTGTCGCGCTCCGGGGCCTTCGGATTGCCCACGACAAACGAGAACTCCGGAATGATATCGAACTGGCGAATGCGACGGGCAAGTTCCAGAGTCTGTTCGGCCTTGAGGTGCTTGTTCATCTCCTTGAGCACCCAGTCCGACCCGGATTCCGCCCCAAAGAAGATCATCGTGCAGCCCGCGCGTCGAATAGCTTCAAAAGTAGCGTCCGAGAAACGAAGCATCAGGTCGATACGGGCTTCGCACCACCAGCGCAATCCCAACGGCGCAATACGGTCCATCAGTTCCCGCGCGTGGTCCTCGCGCAAAAAGAAATTATTGTCATAGAACTGGATGGAATCCGCGCCGAAGTTTCGGGCCAGATGGCGCAGGATGCTTTCGGTCCTGGCGGGCGACTCCATTTTCTGCTGCGCTCCATATGCCGTAACAACGCCGCAGAAACTGCATTGATATGGACATCCTATACTGGCTTGGTGCACGGCAGTGCGTCGGCCGAAAAACGACGGTCGGAGGTAGTCCTCGACGGGAAGCCGATGATAGGGATACCAGGGAAACGCATCGGGGCCTTTCATCGGCCGTTCGGGATTGTGATAATGCCTGCCTGAGCCATCCTTAAAAGACAGACCACGAACGCTTTCGAAGCTCCGCTTTTTCCTCAATGCTTCGACAAGTTCCAGCAAAGTCTCTTCCCCCTGGCCTCGAACCGCAAAGTCGACATAATTCGCGTTGAGCACTGCAGCAGTGTAAATAGTTGGAAAGTAACCGCCCCACACGATCGGAATATGAGGAAACGCAGCGCGAATGCGGCGGCAGGTCTCAACTGCGCAGGCCATCTGCGGCCCTGGCATCACCGTCACAGCGAGCAATTCGACCGATTTCTCCCGCATTAGTGCCAGCAACGTCTCCGTCGGATTACCATCCAGGTTTCCATCGACGATCGAATAATCTTCACGTCCTTCAAGCACTGCGGCGAGAGCCAGAATGGATAGAGGAAATCTTCGGTTCCGCGGCTTGGTTGCTCTCGGACTGTAAAGAATGATCATGAATCACCCTTCCGTCTCCCAAAGGTCAACACGACATGGTCTGCCAGAGCCCGAAAGCCTCGGCATCCGCCAAGCCACGGATCAATCCGGGCAGCGAATTCGAACGAGCGGGGGAACCGAACCGCGAGGTGTTCGAGATAAGACGGGGGAACCGCGACGCCAATCCCCTTCCAACTTTCGAGACGAAAATATCGTGAGAACATCTCTTGCAACTGCCGGATTGTCGGGTAATGCACCAAGACGCTGGAATCATCCGACAACGCCGCCACAACACCATTGCGGGTAAAGCGACGGAATGCCTTCTTAAGATTGGCACTAGACAGATAGAAGATCGTTTCCCACAGACATAGAGGACTGAATACGCAGAAGATGGCTTTCCCGCCGGGCTTCACGAAACGGGCAAGGTCGCAGGCCGTACGGCGTAAATCCGACACGCAGTTCAACCCGGCGAAGTTCGAAAATACGCCGTCGTAGCGCGCCTCAATTTCAATCGAGGCTATCCGCTCAGTAGGAATGCACCGAAAATCGACGGGCGCGCAAGCGGAAGACCGTGCAAGCCGGCCACGCGCTACGGCAATCATTCGAGGCGATGCATCGCACGCGAGCACTGCGACTCCCCGGTGCGCGAGGTGCAATGCATCGATGCCTGTGCCGCAATTGATCTCGAGGATCCGCTGTCCCGCGCGGAAAGTCCGATCGGTCTCCATCCAGACCACGCGTCGTTGAGCGCGGCCTATTGAAGAATCCGAGAAGCTTTCATCATAGGTATCGGCGATCGCGTCGAATGGCGCTGCCGTCATTCGCATCGTCATGCTTCAGATTCCGCAAAAGTGTTTCTCAGGCCTTCGCGCGCTTGGGCGATCCTCTCGCGAATTTGAAGCGCGGCCGAGTCGGTGCCGGGGAGATTCGAACTCAAGATCTTCTCCAGTTCCACCTCGGCACGAAGCAACTGGTCTGCGTTCTGGTAGAACTTGCGCGAGTGCCGGCCTCGAATTCGAAAATCGCGGTCGGAACCTTCCGCCCAACTTGTAACTCTGGTGACGCGATCGGCCACTTCGTCGAAATACGGGGTTCCGCGGATCGGATAGGCAACGGTTGTAAAAAAGATATCGGGAGCCGTGCGTTTCACGTGGTGGATCGTTTCCTCGATATCTTCCATCTCCTCGCCTTCGTATCCCCACATCAAAAACATTCCGGTTTGAATTCCGCGGGATCTGCAGACCGCCACCGCGTCACGAACCTGTTTAACGGTGACGCCACGCTCCATTGCGTCCAATACGCGCTGGGAGCCGCTTTCGGAACCGATCCAGATCCGAAAACAAGCGAGCTCCGCAAGAAGGTCCGCCACATGAGCATTCAATCGATCGGCGCGGGAAATGCACTCGAACGGAATCTTGAGACGCCGCTTCTTCATTTCTGCAGCAAATTCAGCGAGCCAACCGTGATGGATGGTGAAAACGTCATCCGCAATCCAAAGCATGTCCGGACTATAGCGGTCCAGTATCCATTCGATCTCATCGACTACCGACGCCGCCTTTCTGCGGCGGTGCGTTTTTCCGTAAACGGCATGGCTGCACCACCTGCAATCGTATGGACAGCCACGCGCGGTGATCAGCGACACAGAACCGGTACCGTGATGGGTTCGCCAGGTCTCCAGATACCGGCCGATGGACACAGACTCGCGGCTCGGCCAGGGTTGCCGGTCGATATCGGGTATGAGCGGTCGAGGCACCGTGCGCTGAACTCTTCCGCCATCGTCGATGAAAGCAATTCCTCGGACACGCTGCAGTTCTCCAGGAGAGCGGCCCCGAAGAATCGGCAGCAACTCTTCCATTGTGATCTCTCCTTCACCGATAACGACCACATCAGCTCCCGCCAGGAGATACTCTTCAACATTGGCGCCGGATTCAGGACCACCGACGACCGTTTTCCAGCCGGCGTCCTTTGCTGCTTGAAGAATGCGTACAACGCTCGGCCGGGTCATGAGGTTGGCATAAACGCCAAGAACTTCCGGTTCGGTATTGTGGAGGACATTCAGTAAGTCCGTACGCGAGGAAAAAGTGGTGTCGAAGACTTCGACGTCGAAATTTCGAGCGCGCAAATGAGAGGCGAGATAGAGAATGCCCAAAGGAACGTAGGGCTTCATGATTTGAAGCTCCTTCGCATCCTCGTGCAGGAAATAGCCGTGAGTCAGAAGCAGATCCATGCATTCCACCCGCTAACTGCAGGCCAGCGCCGGAAGCCGCGTCGGATCGGAGTTTCGACATGTTTTTTCCAAACGCTCGACCTGCTTCCACAGTTCGTCCAACCGGGCCCTGCTCGAAGCGCCATCGACAACAGACGCTTCACGCAGTCTGAATCTCGCCGGTCCACGCCAACTCCACGATTCGACTTCCGCATGCAGCGCATCGTGAAGCGCGCGATAAAAGTCACTGGTGTAGGCGCCCAGGAACATCATCGACAAATCTTCGCTGTCCACCCAGTTGGTTTTTTCCCCCAGCCCTTCACGAACACGTTCGTAAAATTTCGTTCCGGGCAGAGGGTAAGACACGGACACACCGACATCGTCAGGCTGGGTTTCGCGGACCAATTGAACGGTCTTCTGGACTTCGCTCCAGGTTTCACCTGGATATCCGAACTGAACGAAGAAGCACGCGCGGATTCCGTTCTCTCTCAGAGTGGCCACCGCCCTGGGAATCTGGCTGACGCGCGTACCTTTCTCCATGGCATCCAGAATCCTTTGAGATCCGGATTCCACACCCATCCAGACTTCGATGCAACCGGCCCGGCGCAATGACGTGACGGTCTCCTCCTTCATCAGGTCCACACGCGACTGCATCTTGAAAGGGACTGCCGCGTTGCGCTGCTCGACGTGCTCCGCGAGATCCTGAACCCAACGGTCCTGAATTCCAAAGAGATCGTCTGCGAACCAAAGGTGATCCGCACCATAGGTCTCACGAAGCTGCTGCATCTCTGCTGCGACGCTTTCGGGCGCACGTGCATGGAAAGAATCGCCGTAGATCGGCTTGGCGCACCAGTTGCATCGGTACGGACAACCACGGCTGGCCACAAGGTTCATGGAAAAGAAGCCGTGCGCTTTACGCCAGGTCTCGCGGTACCGATCGATATCAGCGAGATCTCTCGAGGGGAAAGGAAGCTGATCGAGATCGCGCATGAGAGTTCTCGGAGTTGTTCGAACAAGCGAACCGTTCCGTGGGTGGGCGTATACGAGTCCGCAAATGTCCTGCGGGTTTCGTCCGGTGCCCCCAATCAGAGATTGGATGATGTCAAGGAGCGTCCATTCGGCCTCACCGAGGAGCACATAGTCAGCGCCTTTCGTGAGGTATTCGCAATAGCGGTCGGACGCATCGGAACCATTGACCACGACCTTCGATCCTCCAGCGCGCGCGGTATCGATCATGGCAAATGCCACTTGCCGCATACGGCTGAGGCACATCTTCGAAAGGAAATTGAAATTATCTTCGTAGATTGCAACCACTCGGGGCCGCGTACGACGGAAGACCTCGGGAAATCCTTGCTCCGGATTTTCCAGCATGCTGTCGAAGAAGGCGACGGAGAACCCCTTCTGGCGGAGAAGCGCCGCCGCATACAGCGTGCCGAGCGGCGGATAGGGCTGCATCTTACGAACCTGTTTGCGATCGTAGTAGAGGTGGTAAGAATGGGTCAGCAGAACGTCAACTTTGCCCAATTTGAAATCCTTCAGCAGACCTCTTGAAGTCCGCGATTCAGCTCTTGTCCTGTTAACAATGAACGGCGGGTGTCGAGCATGAAGTATTGGAGCATCTCCGACAAACGCCGAAGATCTTCGCCTTGCAGCCACGGCAGATGATTGCTTCCAAGGCTGACGTCCGCCCACTCTTCGAGCGACTGCGGTTCCTTCACACCCATCTCCCGTAGCTGGGGCCAGATCGGGATTCCGGGATAGGGAGTGAAAATGTTCGGCGAGAACCTGACGTTCGAATACATCCGCGAGATCTGAGTCATCGTCCTGAATGTGTCCAGACGGTCCCTTTCAGTCTCGCCGGGATAACCCAAAATCAGGTTGAACGTGACTCGAATTCCCGCGACACTCGCTTTTCGCGCTGTCTCGAACATTTCGTCGATACGTTGATGTTTTTTGTTCATCAATTGGAGTACTTCTTCGGACGCCGATTCCGTTCCAAAACCCATATGGGCCACGCCCGATTCGGCCAACATGCGAACTTCGTCGTCCGTCATGCGGCACAACAAATCCGTTGATGCCTGGAACGTCCAGCGAAACTTGATTCCCGATTGGATGAAACCACTGGCGATCTCGACAGCTCGTTTCACATTGACCGGGAAGTTGGAGTCAAGCAATGCGACATCAGTTAATCTGTAGCGGGAGACCAGGTCCGTCACTTCAGCCACGACGCGTGCGGCTGTATATGCGTTGAATCGTCGGTTATAAAAGACCTGGTCCGTACAGTAATGACATGCGTAAGGGCACCCCAGACTGGAGGCATACGGTAATTTCCGCACGCCGGTCACCCGCTCGTAGGCGTCGAAGTTTCCCATTTCAAACGCCGGCGGCGGAAAGTTATTGATGTTTTCCACCGGGCGGTCCGGATTGTGTATCGATCGGCCCTCCGCCTTGAACGAGATGCCTTGAACGCTCTCGAGGGACTTCTTTTCCTGCAGCTGAATGACGGTTTCGAAGAGGGTCCTCTCCCCTTGCCCTCGCGCCACAATATCGACACGGTCCTCCTTCAGGGTCTGTTCGGGCAGAAGGCTGGGATGCCACCCTCCGAAAATGATCGGGACTTCAGGTCTCAATTGCCTCACGAACTGCGCGACATCTATCGCGCACAGGATCATTCGTCCCGTCAGCAGCGAAATACCCAGGCAAACAGCATCGCGGATCTCCCGGGCCAGAACACTCTTGAAATCAGGTTCGATGGACCCGTCCAGGATGGATACACTCATGCCCGCATGGACCAGAGGAGAAGCAAGGCTCAGCAAACTCAACGGAGGACCGAGCGGCGGGCCATCATAGGGTGGATGAAAGAGAATGACCTTCCCGGTCATGGACAATTCGCTCCCACAGCCGGTTCGAGTTGCTTGGCATCCACTTTCGGCTTGGCGACGGGAATGAACCGTTTGAGCCGGCGATTGATCGACAGTTCGAACGGCAGCGCGTAAAAATCGTAGTCGAGCCGCCAGCGCGCCGGATAGCTCAGAGCCCTTTGAATAAGCCGGGCTGCCGTGTTGGAGTCGAACTTCGCGATCGGCATTCGATCGAATGCAATGCGGAGATAGTCGCGCATGGTCTGGAGGCGCTGGTGCGCGGGGCCTTTCAGCCACGGCAGTACCGTGTAACGCGGAAAATAGTCGGCCCACCCTTCCAGAGACGGGGGGACCTCAATTCCGTTCTCCTGGGCCTGCTGCATGATCGGTGAACCGGGATACGGCGTGAAAATATTTGTCCAGAATTCAGCGCCCGGAAAGCGGCGGCAGACGTCCATGATGAACGCAATGGTTTGCCGTCGTTCCGACTCTCCTTCTCCGGGAAACGCAAAAATGATGTTGAACGATGGCCGGATGCCTGCCTTCACGCAGCGCTCGGCCGACTGGTAAATGGAATCGAAGTCCTGAAATGTTTTGTTCATCAGCTCCAGGATCTTCGGAGAAGCAGAATCCACACCCTGGCAGATCTGATGCAGGCCCGCTCGCCGAAGCAAACGCAGTTCGTCCTCAGTGAGGCGTGCGGTCAGATTCGTCGTGGCCTGGATGCTCCACTGGAATCGCGCGCCCACATGAACCAATCCCTCGGCAATTTTCAGCGCTCGATCGATATCGACGAGGAAGTTGTCATCTACGACCCAGAGCATTTCCAGGCCGTACCGAGTCGAGAGGTTAAATGTTTCCTCGACCACCTGCTCGGGCGGAAGACCATTCCATTGGCGTCCATAGACTCCAGCATTCGTGCAGTAAGAACAGTTGAACGGGCAAGCAAGGCTCGATATGTACATTGCCCATCGACGGCCGCACAGGCGTGCGTACGCGTCGAAGTCCGCGAGGTGATACGCCTTCGGTGGTAAGTCCACCAGCGGAGTCAGCGGCCTTTCGGGATTGAAGACAATCTTGCCATCCCGTTTGAAGCCGATGCCCAATATGTCGTCCATGGATGCGCCGTCCTCGAAATGGCGGACGACTTCCAGCATGGCGGTTTCGCCCTGCCCCCGGACGACGATGTCAACGAAGTCGGCCTCAAGCGTCTGCCGCGGCAGTAACGACGGATGCCAGCCGCCGAGGATGATCGGGAAGTTTTTGTTCCACGCCTTAACGTCGCGCGAGATTTGCACCGTCTGCCGAATCATCGGGCCGGTCACGAGGGAGACTCCAAGACACAGAGCGTCCTTGACCTCGTCCAGGACACGCTGCTTGAAATTTGGGGTGATCGTGGAATCGACGATGCTGACTTGATAGCCGGCGCGAAGCAATGGCGTTGCAACCGCCAGCAGGCTGAGCGGAGCGGTTGCTTCGCTGCTCGCAAAAGCCGGAAAGAAAAATACTACCTTCTTCGAAGCTTTCACGCGTCCGAGGATAACAATCGCTTACATGATGGGATGTCAGAATCCGGTAAGGATATCGTAAAAAAATTGTCAGCGGCTATGGTACGGCACGAAGACGGGCAAGAGCGTTAATGCCCCAGCCTCGCCCGCAGTCGGTTGCGTAGATGATCTCTTTCGAATCCGGAGTCCATGCGGGCGACGTCGCATTGCAGCTACCGGCGGTCAGTTGGCGGTCGCCGGCGCTATGGCGTGACTTCAGCCAGATCTGCCAACTCCCATTCAGCAGCCTGCAGTAAGCCAGCCAGACGCCGTCCGGAGAAACCGCCGGAAACCGGGACGCCGGCCCGGACGTGCTTTGCGTGATCGTTGAAGATTCACGCTGAATCGTGAAGAGCGCGGGACCGCCGTGAAGTTGGCCGGCAAAAATGATTTCGGATCCCCTCGAGTCGAATGCCGCCTCCAGAACGTCGTACTCCGGGCCGGCCAAACGGAATTCATCACTTGCTCCTTCCTCCGCATCGTCCCTTTGAATGCTCTTGATCCATAAGCTGCCACGTCCGTGAACCTCACGAATGAACGCGAGCCATCGGCCATCAGGAGAGACCGCCGGCCGCTCTGCATCCTCGACTTCGACCGCAAACGCGACGTCTGTCGCGGAGTGTTGGTCCAAATCGATCCTCACGATCCGGGACGTCGTTCCGGCGAGTTCGGCCATCGCCCGCGACGATCCTGGAATGACGGTCGGATAGAAAAGATCCGCCGTTGCCGTCAAAGAAGACGCTTGCTTTCCGGCAAGCGTGCCGACCGCATATCTGGGATTCTGGAGCGCGGTAAAAGCAATGCGGTCTGTGGCAACTGAGGGATCCGTCATCATCAACGACGCAGCTTCGGACGTGATCCGCCCCTCATACCTGAAATCGGTTTTTGCATGGCGCAGGTTGTAGAAAACCGAGGCGGAAAGTCCGGTCAGAAAGATCCCTACAAATACGAACGCAGCTCGCGAGCTCAGCCGCTGCTTCCACGTTTCACGACTCGCCGACGATAAGACCGCGAGAAGGAAGAGATAGAGAGCCAACGTGAAAATCAGCCGCGAGGAACTCATCACCGCTCCGACGAAACCTTCCGAGCCATCGGCGCGGTGAACCGGAAGGCATGCCAGAGTGTACAGGCCGAGAAAGAGCATCGCCTGCCCCCTGCGCTTGACTCGAAGCAATCGGTCTGTGACGAGCACGGAACATGCGATCAGAATGACGTAATGATATGGCCTCGGATTTGTGGAAAGCGCCAGCACAGCCGCCACATATGTTGCGTATTCGATCGTTTCTTTTTCACTCTCGGCGTGTGCCGGGGTCAGCAGCCACAAAAGCGGTACGAACAACAGGCCCTCGACCAGCGGCTGCAACACGGCATACGCCGACGGCATATTGATGAGCGGTTTCGGATTCAGCTGGGGTTCGAAGACGAACAGGCGATGGAACAGACCGGTTAATGAATTCAAATTGAGCGTATAGGGATCCACGCCTTCTCCCCTCGCTATTCGAGGGAGGACCTGTTCGACCAGAACTCGATTCACCTCAAAGCCGAAGAGCAGGATAGAAAGACCGGCCAGCAGCAGACAGCCGCAAACGAGTCCCGTAACCGCGCGCCATTGCCGCTTGCGAAGAAAATAGAAAAGGAAAGCGAGCGGATAGATCTTGATTGCCGCCGCGAGCGCGATCGCTGCGCCTGACGCAATTTTCCACTCGTTCAAATAAAGCCAGAGTGCAGCGACGATCAAGGCGAGGACAGCCACATGAAGCTGCCCATACAGAAAATGCGTACGCAGAGGTTCTACGGCCAGGAGCATCAAAATCGCGATCCGCATCTTCCCGATCCTGGTCGTCCTCAACAGCAGGAACCCGGAAAACGCCAGAAGTATGAGGTTGATCACCAGCCAGTAGTGTTTGGCCTGTAGCGGAGGCATGGAAGCGAGCGGGACCATCGGCATAGCCGCGTATAGCGGATGAGGCATGAATGACACGATCCGCCTTTCCACGCCGGCGTGATCTTTTTGCCTCTGAAACCAGATCCAGTCGTAAATTCGCGCCAGCGAGTCGCCCTGGCTATAAAGGCGCGCCGCCACGTAATAGTTAGGGAAATCCGTATTGAGAGACCGCCACGCCGGCACAAAGCCCCGCCAGGCGAAGACAGCGGCCAACACCGACAGAATTAAAATTTCTATCCAGGTGCGAAGTTTCGGCACGATCAATCTCCCAGGTCTAACTGGACCTCTGGTGTTCAGGCGCCACCGGGACGAGAATTGGCAAAACAGCAAAGCAAAGCAGAATCAGCGCAAGAGAATGGCCATAGGTGTATTCAAAAAGGCCGGCAAACACAAAGCCGGTTAACGCGAGGATCGCTGTCTGCGTAAGGAACCGGTCGTCTCGTGTCCTCGCAATCTTTCGCGCCCTGACAAGGTCACGGAACAAAACGGCGAGAAACAACAATGCCGTTAATGTAACCGGAATTCCAAATTGTGCAGCAATCTGCGCAAGATTGTTATGCAGGTGCCCGTGATAAGCAGGCACCGGGTCTTCGGGCGCCAGGTATGATGTGTAAAGGCTTTCGACGCGGCCGGGTCCCACTCCGGCGATAGGATGATCCCTCACCATCCGCCAGCCGACCTGTAACATCTGCAAACGTTCGGAATTAGAGTAGTAAGCCGGATCGCTCGAATCGTTGAGTCGCAAACGAACGCCGCTTGGTGCGAGAACATACAAGGCGACAGGTAGAAGTGGAAGCGCCAGGATCCATTTCGAGCGCCGCCAGAGGAGGTCAATTCCTAGCAGCAATAAGCACGTGATCCAGGCCATTCGCGTCAGGCTCAACAAGACGGCCAGACCGTTGATGCAGGCCGAGGGCCACCAGCGGCGCCTTTCTTCCCTGTAAACCGACCAGAAGCTGAGAAGTCCCGCGACGACGAGAATTTCGACGGTCCCATACACCATCCAGTGGTGCAGCAGTCCTCCGGATCGTAGATAGAAGCCGGCATCTCCGCCTGCGCTGATTTCACGACGGTAATGCGCCAGTCGCCAGAAGAACTCTCCAATCAAGAAAACGGAACTCAGACTCGACGTAATGAAGATTGCTTTCCAGACTGTCCGGCAATCTTTCTTCCTGCCCAGAGCCGGCAGAGCTGCAAAAAGACTTCCCACCAGAATGATGTGTCGAATTTCACTCCAGCCCAGGGCCGGGCGTGGCGATTGGGCCCAAACGACGAATTCCAAACCGATCCACAGCAGCCAAAACCAGAAACACCGCGGAAAGTCCATTCGCGTCTGTCTGCGAGCGAGCCGCGCGAGCCGCAACACGACCGCGATCGACAGAAAAAACTCAGAAGCTGCAATGGAAATGGGAACGAGCGAGAGGCCTGCCATCAAGGCCAGACGGTCGTATCCGGCGCGCGGAATTAACCGACTTCGGCCTGGTTCGCTCTGTGCCTGCGACCGCTCGTTGGGG
>WNGD01007012.1_pt1 | contig 13982 bp, 11 predicted proteins | sample 5400671 | NCBI WGS metagenome assembly WNGD01 (sample SAMN13153369, study PRJNA577476) | soil metagenome | isolation source: 40 cm soil or saprolite under grassland replicate 2 | place: USA:California | collected 2016-06-15
CATACATCTTGTTCGCTTCTTCCAACCGGCGGTTACATTCGTCCCAATTCACGTTCTGCATGAACGCATCAATGTACATTGCCGCATTCGAGCCGTAATCCATGTGGTACGCGTGCTCGAACATGTCGTTGACCAGAATTGGCCGGCCGAATGCAACGTTATCGGTGTGATCAAATGCGATGTAGTTGTGCAACTTGCCATCTCGGAAATTGAAGCTCAGGATTGCCCAACCGCTTCCGCCGCCGAGCGCCGTCGATGTGGCACGAAACCCCTGTTCCCATTTATCGAATCCGCCAAAATCACTCGCGATCGCCTGCTGCACCGAACCGGAAGCCTTTCCGTCACCGCCGAGGTTTCCAAAGTACTCCTCGTGGAGGATCGCCGAGTTTGTTGCGATCAGTTCTTCCATCTTCAGACCCTTAATCTGAAACCCAGGAGCATTGTTCGGCAGGCTCGCCAACATTTGCTGTATCTGGCCAATCCGGCGGGCAGCGCCGGCATAGTTGTTGTCGTGGTGAGATACCAGCAGCTTTTCGGAAAGACCTTTGAGTTTCTTAGCGTCGAAGGGCAACGGTTTGATTTGCCATCCGCCTGAAGCGGGCGCCTGCGCCCGAAGCTCGGGACTTATCGCACTGACGACTGCGCTCGCAGCCAGACCTTTTAAAAGTTTACGACGAGTCATTGATCCTCCTTTGGTTGTGGAGTTATCTCCCTCAGCTTTCCTGGGGGAGCAGCCTATTTCGAATACCAGTCATTTTCCTCCAATTGATCGTGCCTGTTTGTCAATTCGGGATTAGCGGAAGCTCAACTCGAAATACTGCACCTTTTCCCTCAGCGCTCTTCACGGTCACGGTACCCCCATACGCAGTGCAGATGGATTTGACAATGGCCAAACCAAGACCTGTTCCACCGAGCTGCCGGGAGCGCGCCTTGTCCACACGGTAGAAGCGATCAAAGACCTGGGGCAACGCGTCTGCGGGAATGCCAATCCCAGTATCGGAAACTTCAAGGACTGCCATTCCATCTACCGGGAATGTGGAGACGGAGACCGAACCTCCCGGAGTCGTATATTTGATGGCATTGTCAACGAGATTGACCACGATCTGTTTTAGACGGAGACGATCGCCCTCGATTTCGACAGGCTGGGAACCATTGAACCTTAAATTGAGGCTCTTTTCTTCAGCCAACAGCCGCATCTGGTCCACGGTCGTCTTGGCCAGTTCCGTGAAATCGAAGCGGCTTCGTTCGATGAGCGTTTCACCGGCTTCCAGCCGCGACATTTCCAGTAACTGCTCGACAATTCTCGAAAGTCGTTCCACCTCCTCTAAAGCGCTTCCAATAGTCTCTCGTAACTCCGTCGCCAGCGCTGGCATTTGAAAAGCGTTCTCCAACTCACCTCGGATGATGGCCAGCGGTGTTCTGATTTCATGCGCTGCGTCCGCAGAGAAACGATTGATGTGGTGGAAGGATTCTTCCAATCGCGCCATCATCCGGTTCAGGGACGCTGCAAGTTTCTCCAGCTCATCTCCAGTAGCCAGCACCGGCACGCGTTCATTCAGACTGCGCGAGGTGATCCTCTCCGCGGTCGTGGCGATCTCATCGAGGGGCTTCAATGCGTTCCGCATGAGCAAGTAACCTCCGCCGATTGCAACAGCGACAATCAATGGAAAAGCGATCCCAAGAGATAACAAAAGACCATAGAGCACACGCTCGATCTGTTCGTGTGGCGCACCGGCCTCAAGTACGTACTTGTTCCCGCGGCGATCGAAAAAAGGCATGCTATGTATAAGTAACTCCTTGCCGTCTGCCAGGTGCTCTTCACGAAGAGGCTGCTGCGAATCCAACCGCGGGGGACCCACTTCCGACGGATTGAAAGCGCCACTCTCCGGCGCGCCAGACTGATACAAAACACTACCGTTTGCTCGCGTTATACGAAGGAAGTGGCCAGTTATCTTGGGCGCGTAGTGTTCCTCGATCTCATACGCTACGTAATCACCATCAACCTGATCCACATTGTGAATCAGGCTCTCACCAATCGTTTGATTTTCCTTGGCGAGCATTTCACGGAGATTGCTTTCGAGGAAATGATCGAGAGTGAAGTAGATGAACACACCAAAGAGGACGAGCAGCCCCGCAAGAAGTCCCGCATACCACGCGCTCAGCCGGAACCGGATGGAGCGCGTGCTCATGCCGGCTCCTCCGCGGTGATAACGTAGCCGACACCGCGGACAGTTCGAATCAGTTTTTGGTCATCATCGCCGATTTTGTCCCGCAGATGCCGGACATAGACATCCACGATATTCGTTGCACCCGAAAAGCTCTGGTCCCATACGTGGTCGAGGATCATGTTTCGCGAAAGCACCCGATCTGCGTTCGCCATGAGATACTCCAAAAGGCCGTACTCTTTCGCCGTAAGGTCGACCCGTTTCCCGCGATGTCGAACCTGCAGGGTAAGCCGGTCCAATTCGAGATCAGCGACCCGCAGGACATCTTCGCGCCTGACAGTAGCGCGCCGTAGCAGTGATTTGACGCGCACCAACAACTCCGCCATGGCGAAGGGCTTTGTCAGGTAATCGTCGGCGCCCGCTTCAAAATGCGCGACTTTCTCCACAACCGCGTCCCGGGCGGTTAATATGAGCACAGGCACCTGAGGATTCGCTCGCCGCACTCTTCGGAGGACCTCACTTCCGTCGAGTTCCGGAAGCAAGAGATCAAGCACAATAAGGTCGTAGTCATAGGTCGTTGCGAGTTCCAGACCGGCCCTCCCGTCCGGTGCAACGTCCACACTAAAACGCTCCGCCACAAGCGCCCGCTTAACAAGCTTGGCCAGTTTTTCCTCGTCCTCAACGACTAGCAGCCGCATCGCTCTCCGCATAACCTACATACTATTGGTGAATGAACCCCAAATGAATACAGCATGAAAACTCATTCAGAAAGGAAATTACAAACTGCTGGTGGCAGGTCGTCATTGACTTCACAGGACTACTTCGTCAGAATAGCGCGATGCGACGAATGATCGCGTGGAATGCCGTGGCTGCGCTGGTTATGGCCACGTTTGCCGCCCCGCTGTTCCATCTGCACACCAGCGATGCCGGACACGCCCCGTTGATCCATGCGCATTTTCCCCAGCTTGAGGTTGTTGCGGATATTGAGAGCGGGCAGCACATGGAGCCGCCTCACTCTCACGGCGAAACGCGATCGATCGATATCCTGACGACCACCGCTGCCCATTCCTTTCAATTTGATGCGATCACTCCGAGCAACCATGTGAGTCTCAATCCAAGACCGGCGTTCCGCGGTTTTGTTGCGGCTACCGTGCCGCGAGCTCATGCTCCGCCCGGTTTCGGGTCTCTTATCCCCCGCGCTCCTCCTGCCTGACGTCTTGCCACGTTGTCGGACGCGTGTGCGTCTCCGCTTCTTCAATTCTGAAAAGTGACGAATTTATATGAGACACCCTTGCAAACGGATCGCGGCGTCAGCGCTGCTATCCATGACGATTCTGTTGACGAACTGCTCGAAGCCTGAAGCTCCTCCGCCGGCGCAAGTCGAACCGGAAGCCATCTCGCGTACGGAGTTCACTAACCGCGTCGAGAACTACTTTGAGTACGAGCCGCTGCGCAGCGGTAAAGCAAGTCAGGTACGAATTCATCTGACCGATTTATCGGACGGGTCAGCGGTGGAGAAAGCGAACGTCACGCTCGCGATCAGACCCAAAGGATCCGCCGGCACGATGATCGAGACCATAAGCCGTGTCGGAAAGGTGACCGGAATCTATGTCGCGGAGCTGAACATTCCGAAACCAGGCGATTACGATATCGAATTTCACATCAAGAACGAGAAGCTCGACGAGCGAATGCCGCTGAGCAATTTCAAGGTGGAGTGAGCAGTATGAGACGAAGTCCCCTGATCACCGTTTTCATAATGTTTTTTGCGGTTTCCGCTCACGGCCAAAACTTCTCCCCTCTTACTCTTCAGCGTGTTGTTAGTCTCTACATCGAACGGAACCTCGAGTTGCAGGCCGAACGGTATCGCCTCGAACGAACAAAAGCCGATGCGATCGCCGCGCGTCTGCGGCCGAACCCTGGCGTATCCGTGATGGCGGAAAACTTGAGAGTTTCAGGACCTGTGGCGGCGAGCCGGCTTTACGAACTGGGCGCTACCTATTCCGAGACTATCGAACTCGGCGGCAAGCGCAAACTACGAGAGCAGGTGGCCGCAGTGACGATCTCGGCTGGGGAAGCGCGAGTCGCTAACGCCATGCGCAAAGGTATCGCCGAGGTCAAGCGGCTTTACTTCCAGGCAGTCCTCGCTCGGCGCGACATCGAAGTCGCCATCGAAAACCGCCAGATGTTTCAACAATTGGTTCAATTCAACCTGGCGCGATTCCAGGAAGGCGCCATTCCTGAAGCGGACCTGATCAAGGTGCGGCTGGAACGCATCAAGTTTGACTCCGCTCTCAAACAGGCTGAACTCCGCGAACGGCAAGCAATGATTCAGCTTGCGGAAAATCTGGAAGACGATGCCATTGCCAAACAGGTGGTTGCCGGTGAAGTGGATTTGCGTATCCTGAATCCCGATCTGGACACGTTACTCGAGACCGCACTTCGTGAACGTCCCGATGTTCAGGCTGCGCAACGCGAAGTCGAAGCGGCGAAGGAGAAAATTGCACTCGAGGAAGCGCGCGCCAGTGCCGACATCTCGCCTTTCGTCGGATATAAACGTCTCGCCAACGACAACACTGTCATGTTCGGCGTGAATCTACCGTTGAAAGTGCGCGACCGGAATCAGGCCGGGATCGCCCGCGCACAGGCCGATCAAAAGGCCGCGGGTGCACTGCGGGAAGTTGCCAAAAGCCACACTACGGCTGAGGTCAAGGCCGCATATGAAGCGTTCCAGACAGCGCGAGAACAGGTACAAACGTTCCGGGACGAACTGCTCAATCAGGCCGATGAATCCAGATCGATAGCTCTGGCGGCCTATGAGGAAGGGGCGACACCGCTGCTGTCGCTGCTCGAAGCTCAGCGGACGCGTGCGGAAGTCCGGCAACAATATTTTCGAACACTTTTTGACTATCAGATCAGCCTCAGCGAGCTGGAGCTTGCTGTCGGAAAGGAGATCCAACCGTGAAAAAATGGGCTTTGCCTGTAATCGTCGTCGTTATTGTCGCGGCAGCTCTCATCCTGTGGAAGCGCCCGGCACAAGGAGACGCCGAAGCCACTCCACCATCAGCCGAATCGACCGGTCTCGTTTCGTTTCGCATGGAACAGCAATGGTTGATTCGAATGAAGATGGCATTGGCGGAAGAAGCCAAATTGTCGCCGCAGATCTATTCAACGGGACGCGTCATTGCTTCGCCAGCGAATAGAGCACTCGTTGCTCCGCCAGTCGGCGGCATCATCGAAAGCCGGTCCCTTCCCCGGATCGGAGAGCGCGTCATGCGCGGCCAGCTCCTGGCAACACTTTTGCAAACGCCCACTGCGGCTGAGGCGGCCCAGATTCGCATCGAGAATAGCCGGGTCGATGCCGAGCGACGGCGCCTGGCTCAGGGTGAGATTGAGGCCCGGGCACGGCTGAATGCCGCAGCAGCAGAAGCCGACCGCGCGAAGCGTCTGCTTGAGAAAAAGGCCTATTCGCAACGCCAGTTCGAAGTTGCCGAAGCCGACCGTAAGGCCGCAGAAGCCACGCTGGCCGGAATGCAGGAGCAGATCAAGGCGCTTCAAGCGACTTCCACCACGTCGAACTACCAGGTCACTGCACCGCTTTCAGGAACGATCGTGGAACTGAAGAAAGCCGCCGGAGAAGAAGTACATCCCGGTGAGCCGATTCTGGAAATCGTCGCGCTGGATCAGGTCTGGGTGGAGGCGCCCATCTTTGAGAAAGACTTGGGCCGAATGACGCGAAGTGTCGATGCAACATTCACCACAGCAGCTTATCCAGATAAAGAGTTTCATGGACGCCTAATCAACATTGGTGCCGTTGTCGACGAGCAATCCAGAACCGCGAAGGCGGTGTTTGAGGTGAACAACCTGGCCGGCGAGCTCAAGCTCGGCATGCAGGCGAATCTTCGTCTCAGCGCGGGCGATAAGACGACCGTGTTTCTCATTCCGAAAGAGTCGGTACTGGATAACGAGGGTAAGAAGATCGTGTACGTCCTCCGCTCGGGTGAAGAGTTTGAACGCCGGGACGTCGTTCTGGGTGACGAGTATGGGGATAAGATCGCGATCATCTCCGGCGTGAAGCGCGGCGAAAGAGTCGTGACACAGGGTGCGTATCAACTGAAGCTGCAAGAACTGCGGCCGGCCAACGCAGGCGCGCACACTCACGAAGTATAAGGAGTTCGACGATGCTGAACAAAATCATCCAGTGGTCGATTAAGAACAGGCTGATTGTGGCCATCGCGGCGTGTGGGCTGTTGGTTTATGGCGGAATCATCGCGATGCGCGCCCCTCTGGACGTATTTCCGGATTTGACGGCGCCCACCGTAACCATTCTCACGGAAAGTCACGGCATGGCCCCCGAAGAAGTCGAAGCCCTTGTCAGCCTCCCGATCGAAGCCTCGATGAACGGCACCGCAGGAGTGTTTCGCGTGCGATCGAACTCGGCTGCAGGAATCTCGATTGTCTTTGTTGATTTCAATTTCGGAACGGATATCTACCGCGCCCGGCAGCTCGTTACTGAGAAGCTGGGACAAGTCCGATTACCTGCCGGAATCCGTCCGCCGGTTCTCGGACCGATTTCGTCAACGATGGGCGAAATCATGCTGATCTCCATGACCAGTAAGACCACGTCATCCATGGAGCTTCGCTCTCTTGCCGATTGGGTCATTCGTCCGCGGCTGCTGGGAGTGCCAGGCGTCGCGCAAGTCATGATTATCGGCGGCGACACGAAGCAGTATCAGGTGCTCGTCGATCCGGCAAAGCTTCGCGATTACGGCCTGACCCTTAAAGAAGTCCGTGATGCTGTTGGCGGCGCCAATGTCAACGCCTCGGGAGGATTTATGGAGCGCCCGGACCTCGAATATTTCGTTCGAGCGCGTGGCCGGGTGAACACGCTGGACGATCTCGCGAATTCCGTTGTTGCTGTTCGGAACACCACACCCATCCTGGTCAAGAACGTGGCTGACGTGCGTATCGGTCCGGCAATCAAAAGAGGCGATGGCAGCTTCAACATGCACTCCGACGTCGTCGCGACGATCCAGAAACAACCAAACGCCAACACGCTCGAAGTCACGGCCCAGATCGAAGCGGCGCTGGCAGGACTGAAATCCACTTTGCCGGACGACGTGACCATCGACACCAAAGCGTTTCAACAGGCCGCGTTCATCGATCGCGCCATCGAGAACGTCAAGCAAGCATTGCTGGAAGGCGGTCTGCTGGTGACAGTCGTTCTGTTCCTGTTCCTTTGGAATTTCCGGACGACCTTCATCAGTCTCACCGCGATTCCGCTTTCCCTCGTGACCGCCGTGATCATGATGACCTACTTCGGAATCAGCATCAACACGATGACACTTGGCGGTCTCGCCATCGCCATTGGCGAGTTGGTGGACGACGCGATCATTGATGTTGAAAACGTCTTCCGCCGCCTGAGGCAGAATGCGCAATCCGGCATGGCGGAATCACCGGCAAGCGTGATTTTCAAAGCATCGAGTGAAATTCGAAGCTCAATTGTGTTTGCGACGTTGATCATCATTCTTGTCTTCATGCCGTTGCTGAACCTCGGCGGATTTGAAGGCCGAATGTTCGCGCCGTTGGCCTTCGCATATATCGCCTCCGTTGCTGCTTCTCTGCTGGTCGCACTGACGGTCACGCCTGCTCTGTGCTATTACCTGCTGGGACGATCGCGATTGCTACGGGAAACGGGCGACTCCGCGCTGGTGCGTCTGCTGAAGCGCTATTACTCGAAGACTCTCGAATGGACACTCCAGCGTCCGGCGCCGATTGTGGCCGTGTCCGTTCTACTGCTGGCCCTGGCGATCATGCTTTTCCCTTTGATGGGACACGAATTCCTGCCGCCGTTCAACGAGGGAGCGTTGAATATCAATGTATCGTTGCCGCCGGGAACGTCCCTGCAGGAATCCAACCGCATCGGTCGAATCGTTGAGGAGACTCTTCATCGAACGCCTGAAGTTGTTTCGACGACACGGAGGACCGGACGCGCCGAATTGGATGAGCACGCCGCTGGAGTCAATGCGAGTGAAATAGAAGTCGTCACGAAACAGCTTGATCGGCCACAGGCCGCGATTATGGAAGAAGTCCGGCAGAATCTTTCCCAGATTCCGGGTATCACCTCCGAAGTGGGGCAGCCCATGTCGCATCGTATGGACCACTTGCTGTCGGGCACGCGCGCTCAGATTGCGATAAAGTTGTTCGGACCGGATCTCGTGACGCTTCGGAACAAAGCGGAGGACATTCGAAAGGTGATGGAAACCGTGCCGGGTGTCGTCGATCTCATGGTGGAACCTCAGGTCGGCGTTCCCCAACTCCAGATCAATATGAATCGAAAGCAGGCCGCCGCCGTGGGACTCCGTGCCGACAATCTTGCCGAAACCGTCGATACGGCGTTTAATGGCGAGGCCGTATCGCAGGTCCTGGAGAATCAACGTACCTTCGATCTTGTCGTTCGTTTCAATGATGCGGCGAGACAATCCGCGGAGGCGATTGCATCGACGCTGATCGACACGCCCATCGGAGCCAAAGTGCCAATCAATCAAGTGGCATCCGTTCAAGTGGATCAAGGACCGAACACGATCAACCGCGAAAACGTTCAGCGTCGCATCATCATTCAATCCAACGTGGCGGGACGAGATCTCGGTTCCGTGATCAATGAAATCCGTCAGAAGATCGCCCGCGGCGTGGCGCTGCCGGAAGGCTACTTCGTCCAGTACGGAGGCCAGTTCGAAGCTCAGGAAGAAGCAGCGCGCAAGATCACCGTCATGAGCGTGGTCGCAATCGCGGGAATCTTTCTTCTGCTTTATTTGGCACTCGGCTCCGGACGGCTCGCGCTACTCGTCATGGCCAACTTGCCATTGGCGCTCATTGGAGGCGTCATCATGGTCTTCGTGTCAGGGGGCACATTGTCTGTAGCCTCCCTGGTTGGTTTCATCACGTTGTTCGGGATCGCTACTCGAAATGGCATCATGCTGATCACCCACTATCAGCACCTGGCAGCAGAGGAAAGTGTTCCGTTCCGGCAATCCATCATTCAAGGTTCGCTCGAACGGCTGAGCCCGATTTTGATGACCGCGCTGGTGACGGGCGTCGGGCTCGTCCCACTCGCGCTTGGAGTCGGCCAGCCAGGCAAGGAAATCCAGCAGCCGATGGCCGTCGTCATCCTCGGTGGTATTGTGACATCCACGTTCTTGAACATGATTGTTATTCCGCCACTCTATTTTCGATATGGCAGGGCAGGAGTTCGAGTTGAAGATGAAGTCTATTCACCGGGAGCCGAGGCCTCGCCGGCCGGGGATTAGGAAAGGTTGATGCAGATGACGATGCGGCTTTTCTCGAAACGAGTTCTCGCAACCGGTTTCGTTTTACTTTTAGTTTTGCCGGTCCTTTGGCCGGCGACAGCGAGCGCGCACGGCGTATCGAAGCGCGACGCGTCCTTTGTGCAGTCCAACGCTGGGAGGGCGATCGGGCCATTTTTATATCTGGGCGCAAAGCATATGGTCACAGGTTATGACCATCTGCTTTTCCTGGTTGGCGTGATATTTTTTCTCTACAAATTGAGAGATGTCGTTCAGTACGTCAGTCTCTTCACCATTGGGCACAGTGTCACGCTACTGGTTGGGGTCTTGGGCGGCGTTCACGCGAACCCCTATGTTATCGATGCCATCATCGGTCTTTCGGTCGTCTACAAAGCTTTTGACAACATGGATGGCTTCAAGCGCTTCTTTGGGTTTCAACCCAACACCAAGGCCGCGGTACTCGTCTTTGGTTTGTTTCATGGCTTCGGCCTGGCCACCAAACTCCAGGAATTGGCGCTGACCCAGAACGGCCTCGTCACCAACATTCTCAGCTTTAACGTCGGGGTAGAGATCGGACAGGTCTTGGCATTGACCGGCGTTCTCATCGGTTTGAGTTACTGGCGTACTCACAGTGGTTTTCTCCGGCACGCCTTCGCAACCAATACAGCATTAATGGCGGGTGGGTTCATTCTTGTGGGCTATCAACTCGCGGGGTATTTCACGCAATGATCGACGAAGAAACCATGTCAACCACATTAGAACATCCATCGAAAAAAAAGATCGCCCAGGCGACTGTGGTGGCAATTCTGATCGCGGGCGTTATTTTAATTACGGCGGTGCTGCCGGCGGAGTATGGCATCGACCTGCTAGGCACCGGTGCGGCTTTGGGCCTTACCGATCTTTCGAAGCCGGCGGCCGCGCAGCCACCAAAACCGGTTCCTGCATCCGCCACTCCGGTCGATCCTTCGGTCTCAAGCCCCAAGCCCGAACCCTCGGGAAATGGTGAAGCGCCTGTCATCCCAGGTGTCTTCACAGCCCAACCCAGCCGGTACAAAATCGATTCGCGCGAACTCAGGCTTGCCCCTGGCGAAGGCATTGAGATCAAGTACCACCTGCAAAAGGGTGCCGGCATGGTGTACTCCTGGACCGCGAACGGAGGAAATGTCCTCTATGAATTCCATGGCGAACCGGATGTCAAACCTGCGGGACCAAGCACCGGAATTCACGGTTGGTTCTGGGAAAATCAGTCGGGCGGACCTGTAACGATCAAGCTGTTCTCCGCTGGTTTCTACGACTTCATCATGCAGAACAAGGACGATATAAAGACTCGTCTGCGGCCATCGGACCTGAAGTAGCGCCGGCGCAGTAACGTTCGTGAATTCAAGGAAGGAATTTGCTTTCTTCAAGTGTGAAGATTTTTGGTTAACGATTAGCTACCCGCTTGGCGGGATTTGTCAAGGAATTCGTGTAGTGGGTAGTGGGTCAATTTGAATGAACGCGGGCTAAAGCCCGCGACTACATGAGACCGAAACGCCGTCGCACCAATGTAGTCGCGGGCTTTAGCCCGCGTTCAGGAGTGGCAATTTTTTCGAAATGACCCACTACCGTGTAGTGTAGCAGAAGTTACCGCAGGGCAAATGTGAACAAACCGTTCCCCGCGGCGACCGCCACGAATTGTTTTCCGTTCACGGCATACGTAATCGGCCCGTTGGCTACCTGTCCGCCGAGCATCGCCTTCCAGAGCAGCTTTCCATCACGTCCATCGAGAGCGAAGAAGTAGCCTTCGCGGCCTCCGGCGAAAACGAGACTGGTAGCGGTCGTCAGGACACCGCTGTCGGTGACCTGAGACATTTTGTACGTCCACTTGATATCACCGGTGCGCGGGTCGACCGCTTTGATTGCGCCAAAATATCCTTCGTCTTCTGTCCGTGCGTAGGTATTCAAGGGCGTGAGGCCGACCGGTATTGTCGGACGGCCGCCGCCGAATACGGTTCCGGGTTTGAACTCCTGTTCGCTCTTCGTGAACACGGAAGAGGTTTCCTCCCAGGTTGGAATGTAGAAGAGGCCGGTGCGCGGGTTGAATGCGGGGTTGTACCAGTTCGTGCCGCCCTGGTTGCCCGGATAAACCAGCACTCCGGATGTTGAGGTCTGCACGGCGCGGATCGGCTTACCCTTCGCATCAAATCCATTCATCCAGGTCACCTTGACGAACGGCTTGCCGAGCAAGAACTCACCGGTCGCGCGATCGAGCACATAAAACACACCGTTTCGGTTTGCCCACATCATTACCTTGCGCGGGCGTCCTTGCCATTCGATGTCCGCGAGAACGGGAACTTGTGTGGAGTCGTAATCGAATTCATCGTGAGGCGAAAATTGGTAATGCCATTTAAGCTTTCCCGTGTCCGCGTCGAGCGCGACGACGGAGCATGTATAAAGGTTGTCTCCCGGACGAGGATCGCCGTTCCAATCGGGGCCCGCGTTGCCGGTTCCCCAGTACGTGAGATTCAGTTCCGGATCGTAGCTGCCCGGCGTCCAGATCGATCCGCCACCGTGAATCCAGGAATCTCCTCCCCATGTTTCATGTCCGGGCTCGCCGGGTTCAGGAATGACGTGGAAGCGCCATTTCTCGTCGCCGGTCTCCGCATCGAACGCGGCGACGTAGCCGCGAACTCCGTATTCACCTCCCGCCGGGCCGAGGATCACCTTGTCTTTAACGACGAGCGGCATGAGTGTAAAGGAATAGTCGATGGGAGTACCGGTGGCCGGCGACTCCACTTTGTTATTCCAGATTTCGCGGCCGGTCTTGGCATCGATGGCGATCAAGTGGGCATCGATTGTTGCCAGATAGAGTTTATCTCCCTGGATCGCGACGCCTTTACTGTTGCGCCCGCAGCAGGTTCGGGCTTCGCCGGGATTGTACGTGTACGTCCAGAAGATTCGCCCCGTGGCAGCGTCCAGCGCGAGAACTTCATAGTTCGGTGCCGGCGGCTTCACCACGTACATGATTCCATCGACGACCAGGGGAGTCGCCTCAAATTTCGTGGTTCCATCCATCGCGCGGACTTGCAGCACCCACTGCAGCTCGAGGTTTTTAACATTATCCGTCGTGATTTGAGCCAGCAGGCTGTAGCGCTGATTGAAAAGCGTTCCGCCGTATGTCAGCCAATTCTGTGGCTCTTTGTTCGCATTGAGGATTCGCTCGAACGGTACTTGCTGGCCGTAGATGGCGCCGGCAATCAGTAATAGGAATAATGCGAGTCGCAGTTTCATTGCTTCATCTGACCTTTTCTTGATGGCTACGCCCTATCGGGCTTGCATTCGCTCCGCTCATTTCAAGGACATCAGATAGGCCAGCAGGTCTGACAATTCCTGGGGAGCCAGCTTGTCACGATAAGACGGCATGGGCGATTTCAACAACGCGAAGTCGCGAAGATCGGACCTTTGCAAGGTCAACAGTCGTTCCTTGGAATCGAAGAGCTGGATAGTGAACGTATCGAGATTGAGAAGTCTTCCGCTGACCGTCGTGCCGTCCTTTAATACTGCGCGGTATGTCCGGTTCGCGGGAGCAACCTCAGAATCGGGATCGAGTAACGCGCGCTGCAGTTGCTCAACGATGGCGGCCGGCGCCGGCGCTGGAGGCGGAGGTCCGAAGAAGACGGCCGCGGGCCGTGGAGCGCCGATGGTCGTGAGATCAGGTCCCACGCGGGAACCGTTCTCACCAATACGATGGCAACTGAGGCACTGACCCTTGCCTTCAAGAATCGCCTTGCCTCGTGATGCGTCGCCCAGCGCAGGCAGATCGCCGGATGAGGTTCCCGCTACTGATCGAAGGTAAGCGACAACCATGCCGGCCTGCCGTTCGGTGAAATTGAAACTCTGCATCGCGGTGCCGGGTATGCCATTCCGAATGATGCCCGCGACCTCGTCATCCGTCGAAGCGCGCCGGAATTTTCCCGACATCAATGCCACGCCCGGCACCTGATCACCGGCCGATCCATGGCAGCTCGCGCAGTTGGATTGGAATAATCGTCCGCCCTCCGCGATCTCGTCAGGCGTGAATGCGTGCTGCGGGAGAAGGAGCGTCAAAACAAAAATTGTCGTTGACAACATGTTCATAGCCGCGAAGCGGCGCCATACGATAGCCCACGGCGTAAGCCGGGGAAAAAAGTTATTTGGGAACCAAGCCCGGAAAAGGCCGCAGACCTGTGTCGGCCCTCTGGACTGATGATACCTGCCTTTCTGAACCCAGGGCCTTGCGCCCTGGGTTCAACGACGACACCGCTTCGCCGTCCACTCAATTGAGTCATCGCCCGCTTCACGACCACATCAACTCCGCCTTCGTGACCTTCCGGGCGCCGGCCGGATGGCCGGCGCCTGGATGTTCGCCGCAACGTTCGGCTTCACATTCGCGATCGTGGTGAGTTTACGGAAAATGGGGTGGTGAATGCAAAAACGTTCTCCGAAAAACGCGAAGGGCCCGTTTGATCTCTACCGCCAGGCGGCCGACGGTACCGGC
>WNGD01004346.1_pt1 | contig 13981 bp, 14 predicted proteins | sample 5400671 | NCBI WGS metagenome assembly WNGD01 (sample SAMN13153369, study PRJNA577476) | soil metagenome | isolation source: 40 cm soil or saprolite under grassland replicate 2 | place: USA:California | collected 2016-06-15
CTCGCGGCCCGCGAAGTGGCTGGTGTCCAGGGCTTCCACCCAGTCCATGCGCGGGAAGGCCGCGGACTTCGATCCCGCGTGGGGAACCGGAGGGGAAACCTGTGGGACCAGCGGGAGGGACGCAGGAGGGGCGAGCAGGTCACGCAGCCAGTCCTCATCCAGCAGCACCTTCTGGTGCGCCGCCTTCCACAGCGCGCGGATCTCCTCCTCCTCGCGCCCGGCGGCAAAGGCTGAGGCTCGCATCCCCAGGGTAATGAGCTGTTTGAGGCGCTCGGCTTTGGGGTAGCTGAGGCCGCCCTCCCACTCGGCCACCGCGCGCCGGGAGACATCCAGCAACTCACCCAGTCCTGCCTGGCTCAGGCCGATGGCAGTGCGCAGCGTCAGCACCAGCTGGCCGAAGGTATAGTCGCGCTCACGGTAAGAGAAGCTCTTCACGAGCGATCTCCGTTCTGCGTGACCCGACGAAGCGACAGGCTGTGAAGGGATGTGAAGTGACCCGTCACCTGATGGACGCTGTCTTGCCCAAGGCCCATCCACTACACTGGTGACTGTCAGGTGTGCCCGCTCCGTGGGTTACGCCTGTCTGAGGTGTCTGGGACACGGCCAAATGGGCCCAGACACCTCTGTTCTCTCTGCCTCTCATCATTTATCCTTCAACCAGGTCCCAGCCCGTTTTTCCCCTGGCCGCCCAACGCTTTGAAGTCACAGGGGTCTGCATTTTGCGCCTGTCGTGCGAGGGGAACCGGAGGACGCCCTTGTGCTCTGAGAGCGAACGCGTTCTCGAACAGTCAGGACATTCCACCAATGCAACGCCACTGTCGGCAAACCGTTTGAGATCGATAGAAACCTCCCCCAAAAACGTGCATTTGGATGTTTTGCTCGTTTGCACCTGGTCTTCCACCGTTTTCGTCGTGTTCTGCTGCCCGGATGAAGGGACCGTTTGCAGGTCGCGCTCTGTCCCATTCGCACTGCCTGGTTCTGTGGGGGCCGATCGAGGGGTTTCAACGCTTGGCCCGGCTCCATCAATGACCTGAAGCGTATCGCGGCGTAGCACAAGAAGCTCTGCTGCGAACTGGAGCCGCTCTCCCCGCACATCAGTTTCCCCTGCCTGATAGGTCCATTCCAGGGCAGTCGTGACCAGCTTCATGAGATAATCCATCGTCACGCGGCCTGAATTCGTGGGATCAAGGACCGGCTGCGTGAGCCAGTTGTAGATGGAGCCTGACCAACGGCGCAAGTTGAGCTGCGGAAAGAGTTGCCGGTACACCGTTTCCAGGGCGACCAGGATTTCACGCACCTCTTCGCTGGTGTGGCCTGCGATCCGGCAGAACGGTTCGAGCTTGTCGAGGCGACGGCGAAATTGGAGCCAGGTGACATCAGGCTGGTCCAGGGTCTCCTTCAAGGGAATCGTGGTGCCGCGCCCAGCCGCAACCAAGCATAATCCAAGCGGATGATCGTACTGGAGCCGCCCCTGGTCCGTCAGCTCCTTGATAAACATCAGGTGCTCAAGCGAGAGGTCATGGGCATCATCCACAATCAGGCACTCCGTCCCATACTGGTGAAGGTGTCCCATGAGTTTGGGCTTGCAGTCGCTCCACCGGCCTCGCAGTGGCAGCCCGAGAGCGGCAAAGAACCGGTTGCCCAGTGCCATCTCATCTTCATTGTTTTTCGGAGCCGTGATCGCCAGCTCCGCTTTGGAGCCAGCCGTTTTGATCATATCGCGGATACCCATGGTTTAGCCAGCCCCCGGATCAGCGACGATCACATGCCAGCTCCGCTTGTGCCAAGCTGAACGCAGCATCGCCTGGAAACGTTTTTCGAATGCAGTTTCGACGAAAATCTCCTTGCGAAAGATCGGATGGGTCATGAAAGCCTCTCCTCTCACAGCGTGCGAACGGGCAAGACACGTGACTTTCGGTCAGGGCCGGCATCCGGGACGGCAGGCGGCAGTGTTGGCATTGCCGGTTTCTTGGTTTCGATGCTGGCTAATCGTTCAACCACTTCGGCTGGATGAATGTCTTGGCGATCCCATTGACGACTTTGCTCACTTGCTCGAATCTCTGTGGCTCTTCGTTTGCGGCGTGATCCCGCTTCTTCCTGAATGCGAACGCGGACCTCTCGCCCCTGCTCGCGGGTGATCTTGGCCTCCGTCTCATCATGTTTGCGCATGGCTCTGGCTTCCCATTCACTGACGCGGCCTCCCATGAGTTGTGGGCAGTAGGCTTCTCCGGCATATTCCCCTTCGACAAAAATATAGAGCACTCGCACATCACGGCGGTCGCAATACAGGTCAAACTCTCGGCCCGCCAGCCTGAAGAGCAGGCCGGGACAGACATACCAGCGTCCATGAAACGAGAGCCTACTGCCATTTTGCACGCGATAGCCATGTCCGCGGGTTTTCCGATTGACGGCCTTCATCAACAGGAGTTTGAGATCATCGGGTGAGCCCAGATACTGCGGCACTCCGCTCTGTGCGACCGCCTGTTCCCACAGCACGGATCTGCGCTGCCTTCGCAGCACATCCCAGTCTTGCTGATAATCATCAACGACCGCCTGATAGAAACAGCGCTCCAGTTCTTCCAACGTCATGCCTCCAGCCTGGGCAGAGGTTTGGGCGGAATTCACGCCATAGCTCGTGTTGGGCAAACGTCGTTCAAAACGTTGGGTCATCCAGCGAAAGAGTGATTCAACGGTCCCTTTCGCTGAAAGGCAATACGGCGGCGCTTGTTCGGTGATGATCTGGAAACGATCCACTAACACCTGCCGTGCTCGCTCAGAGGTGAAGATCTTGCCTCGGTCGTGAAAGACGATGGCGGGTTTGCCAGTGCATGGCCAGGCATGCTGGCAGCCAGATGCCAGCACGAGGCGGTCTTTGGGCTCAAGTGCCATTTTCAACAAGCGCATGTAGTCCTCTTCCTTCAGTGGCCCCAGAGAGAGGACCGCGCCTAAGATGGCCGCCGTTTTGACACACACCAGCACCGCAGCATGCACACGGCTGGCAACCGTTGTTCCATCAGGGGTGACAACGTACAGTTCCATCGTGTGCTCATCGACCTGGGTGAGCAAAGCTGGTGCAGGAATGGAGAGCACAAATGACTCGGCAGACTCTCGTTCACGAGGAACGGATTTGGCCCTTTCGCGCACAGCCACCAGATCCGGCTCCATCTTCAGGCGATTGACCTCTGTGCGCACCTGTTTGTAGGAGGGAACTGGAACGCGCGTCCCGGACGCCTTCGACAGGCGCGCCGCCACTTGGTGCATCTCGGTATGTTCCTGGATGGCAGCCATTGAGAGGCGCGTGGGGAGCAGATACAACCGACGAATGCACTCCTGGAAGGCAGGATGCACGGTCGTGGCCCTTCGATAGCTGCCATGAGGGACACAGGCGATTTGTCCTCGCTGCTTCGTCCGCCTCACTAGCCGCCCCAGAGTCGAACGCGGGATGCCCTCCTTTTCGGCTACGCTGGTTTGGGTGGCCCCGGCCAGCACCAGTCCCACGGCTCGCAGATTCCGGTGAAACTGCTCTCGTTGTGGCTCTGGAAGCGTGGAGCCATCAAACGTCGGACCCGGAATGAAACCGAGCGGCGCACCTCCGATGGTTGCTACCTCTTGTGTCGGTTCAGGTAAGAGCGTGTCCGGGAGGGGATCAGGAACGCGAGGCGAAGCATCAGTTGGGAGCAGGGCCAGGGGAAGGGTACGATCCAGCGTGAACTGCTCCAGATCGACCAACAGACGTCCCTGCGCTGCGCTGTCTGCCACGACCTTCCAGATCGCCGCTTCCACAAGCGGGGCCGGAAACTGGTGTTCAAGACGGCTTGCCACCTCGCAGACAGGAGCCATTTCTCCCCAAGGCCAGACCTCTTGCAAGGCGGCAGCAATGTCGGCAAAGGCGGGAAAGCTTTGACGCCTGGCATGCAAGAAGACCAAATTGTAGTGGCGAAATCTGGTGAGCGTCCGCTCCGTCCCAATCCAGAAAACACCTCGTTGCAGGCGTGCCAGGTGGCGCGCAGCCTCCGCTTTGGCGAGGTTGCGATCCCCCCGTTTGTCATCCTCCATGCCCGCCTCGGCAATGAACAATTTTCCTGATGTGAGTCTGCCCACGATATCGGGCAGGTAGTCATGGGGTTGGCCCTCGAACGTGTAGCCAATCGCGAATGGCGCATGTTTCGGAGTTGGCAGTCGATAGGCGCTTGCAAACGCTTGACCAATGTCGCCACGTGCGTAGCTCGCGACCAGCGGATGATACTCCAGCCAGAGCATGAGACGTTCTTCGAGCTGACTACAGAACGGCTGGCGGACAGTGGTGCCTGTATTGAGACTGGGAACCCATCCAGAAATGGAGCGACCTGCAATTTTGAACAGATCGATGCCTTCTACTGCCGGTGCGACCATCAGCATCCCCCCTGTGCGAGCGGTAGATAAAGCGCTCTCACGGTCAATCAGTCTGCGATGCGCGAACGCGATTTACAACTCCTACAGGAAGTATGTCAGATGAGGAGCGATTTTGTCCAGGAAAGTTTGTACCAGTGCTCAAGATTCGGGGCAAATGCTAGCGTTTGAGAGCAAAACCTGCTCACATTCCAGGGCATTTACCAACAATGTAGGGCGAGGCCCAGTTGTAGGGAGCGTTATGGATGCGCCAGACCAGGCGCGCGTGACTGGCGTCAAGCGGATACAGACCCAGCGCCATGGTACTGTGGTCACTGCCCTTCACCACGAGGGAATGGGTGGGGTCGACCGCCACGACCCGGTAGTTGACTCCCTCCCAGATCGGGAAAGCGTCGCCGACCTTGAGGTGTTGCAAGGCTGGGATGATGCGGTCGGCACTGGGAATCCCCGCATTGTCGAGCGCATCGTACCCGTAAAAGCCGGCACGCTTGTAGCCCATTTGCACCAGCCAGGGCCAGATCTGCACGGGTCGCGCATCGATGGTGACGGCGCGTGTCGCGTTGAAGATCGGCTGCGGCTGGATCTGGTCACGGGGCATGGCCCGTGCCACTTCTTGGTCGGTGGCGCCCCAGCGCAGTTGCTGGGGCCGATAGATGAGCAGATACCCGCCCAGGAAGATGGCTAGAGCTAGCCCTAGCCGACCGACGACACGGGCCACTGCCAGCCAGCTTGCGCGACGGGTCTTTTCTGCATATATGGTCATGTTCTTTTCCTCCTCTGCTCTGGTAAATTGATGTGTTTCCTCTATGCAGATTGGGGAAAGCAGCGAACAGTTCTCCTGCTTCCCCTGCTCGGCGGGGACACGAACTTTCCCTCCTGCCTACCAAGCAAGGACCATCATCGGCGTGACCACCTGGGGATGACCCCTCTCATGTGCGTCCTGGTGTCACGTGGACGGGGTACTATCTTGCCACAGTTCCTCTAGGCGGGACTACCCTGCCTGGTTAGGAAGTGGTGACGCCGATACTCCGCAGGAGATTGTTACATAAGCTCATTTGTTCCCCAAATGTGAGAATGATCCACAGTTTTTTGAGAGCGAAAATGAGGAAGGATCACGAGCCACTTTCCCTCTCTATGGCGTATGGCTGACCATATTGCTGCTCAGCTTCAGGCATGTGCCGCATCATGTACTTGGAAGCATTTAGCAAGTTTTATAAGCAACCCCACCACTAGAGAACACCTGGGGACGCGCTCGCAAGCGGCTCGTCCCTTGCACGCCACTCCCGCTTTTTTGCTGAATGGCAAACTTGTCTGGTGCTACGCTCATGGTGAGGAGAAAAAGAGCCGGTTTCAAGCTCGCATCAAGCAAGGTTTGCCATTCAGCCTTTCACACGCAGCTCACACCAGCAGCCAATGCGCGGCACCGATGACTCACCGGTGGTCTGAGAGCCACCACCAGGAAAGATGACCACCTCCTGGCTTGCTCTGCGGCCTCTGGCTGATCCGGCGTGCTGGTGCGTCTCAGGCACACTCCGCAGACGTTACTAGGAGGCATGGAGCGGGACTGACACCGCGCCCTCCTCCGATGAGCCGAGTGATCCGGCGTGATCCGCCTCGCCGCTTCCCGCTGCGCTGCTGGCCAGAACCTGGCTGGCGAGCAGCAAGCCCCAGCCCAGGACCAGGTCGGCCATGATGCTGTAGATAGACGTCTGGACCACTCCCCAATCCTGCAGCCGGCCGCCGAAGACGACGACGGAAGACGCCACTCCACACGTCCACCACGCGGCCATGCCGAAGAGCACGTAGGCGATCAGTCGCAGGTCAGCGCCGCGATGCTGTGCCGGGCGGGGCTGTGCACGAGCCTCAGCCCAGAACCAGCAGGTCAGCAGCACCGAGGTGATGATCAGGACCCCGCCTACGCCGAAGACCAACGGCGGCCAGCTTCCCGCCAAAGGCACAAAGAAGGCCGCGATGAGTGGTGCGACGAGCGCCACCACGAGGACGCCGATCATGAGCCACAGGCGCCGGCTCGGCATGCGAGCCGCAATGGCGGCGCCCACTCCGGCAAGAATCGCCGCCAGCGGCACCGCAAGCAGCCCGGACAAGACCGCCAGCGTGTACTGAAGGTCCGCAGTGACCGGAGTCCACAGGTAGATGTACTTGACTCCTAACACGATGTCGTCTACCACCATGTAGATGACCAGCAAGAAACTGAGCATAAACAGCGCCGGTACGATCAGCGGCCAGCGTCGGCGTCCTACAAGCTCAGCTGAGGTTGGAACATGTAGTTGTGTCTGTGACATAGTAATTCCCTCGTTTTCTCTCTAGCTGTCTAGAAGCACTCAAGGTATCTCGCCTCGTGGGCCCCGAGGTCCCCTTTCACGTGAGCCGCCGCCTGTCAAAGCGGAAAGGGCCTCTCGTCCACGCTTCGCTAGGCCTTGCGGCGGCTCTCGGGCCTCGTCCCTCTCGCAGGCCTCGCCCGCGACTGGAACCGCGAAGTCCCTACGGTGTCGCCAACGCTCAGGGCAAATTCTGCATCTCGCGCTGGATCTGCTCTTCGGTGTAGACGTTGCCTTGGTAGGCGACGTAGCCATTGATCACCACCCCGATGCCCCAACCTACGATTGGGAAGATCGGCCAGAAGAAGCCCGCATTGGTGAAGGCCCAGATGACGACTAACATCGCGTTGACGGCCAAGTACACCACCAGGTGGATCTTGAAGTCGTTCTTCGCCTTAATCCGCTTGATGGCCTGCTCGCGCCGCTCCGTCATGGAGTCCGCTGGTCGGAGGCTTCCGACCTGTCCGTCGAGGTCAGGCATCGGCTCCGCTCGCCCTGCAGGCGTTTCCCAGGGTGGTTTCTCTGTATTGATAGACATGGTTCACCTCCCGTGAGATTGGTGTTTGCTCCGCCTTGGAGGGCGACTGCCGTGTGCAGTCACCCCTCCAGTGTGGCTGGCTCCCTCACTTGGAAGCGCTCCTTGCCACTTGGCGGACACAGTAATCCCATCTTGTTAGAAGTATAAGGGAGTGGCCTCTCGCCGCCATCACAAAAGGGAGCTTTCCTCTCACCCATCCGTCACAAGTTCATGCTATCTCAAGAAGCATGCCAGGGAAGGCAGGAGCACACATGAGGGAAAGGTCGCTGGCTCTCGGGCAGCGTCACTGCCGGGAGGTGTCAACCAGGCAGGCGGGGTTTCTTCTGGAGCGAGAAGGCAGAGAAAAAAGGCCAACCTCTCACCCTCTGGATCTTGCTCCTCACTGGCTCAATTCCGAAACCATCGCGATTTTTGGATGGCATCGTAATCTCTTCTTCAGTTTGCAAAACAGATGTCCTTTAACCGATAATCAGAGTGTTCCTAGTGTCCTCTTTCCATTGCCTGGGATAGCGGAGTAGTTACAGAGGAGAACAGATGATGATAATTTTCAAGCGTTTACCCTTTTTGGTGGTACTTTGTGTAATATTGTCAATTGCGTTTACTGGACTGCAAACGAAGACTGCGTATACGCAACAAACAATTCCATCAGGGTCATGCAGCGATACTGTCTCCGACGATGCCCAACTGTTTGGAAGTCGAATCGTAGATGTAGTGAATCAGGCCAGGGCAATCAATGATTCGCTTCAAGCAGATACGCGCGTGGTTACGGTAAGCCAGGATAAACTTGCTGGTAGCAGTTTGAAGGCCTACTATAACTATATACTGTCTAAATGCCCTAACTGGGCAGAACCAAATGCCGTGATTCTCATCCTGGCCAAAGGCAATGAGCCATTTCTGCATTTAGGGAGTAACTTTAACGGAAAGATGACTGCTGCTGATTTCCAGCAGATGACTCTTAGTATTCGCTCCGAATTTACAAATGGAAACTACTCCCAGGCCGCCATTGATCTTCTTCAGCAGGTTCAGAAGAAGCTTAGCCCGGACTACACCTGGATTTGGGTGACGCTAGGGGTTCTAGTTGTACTGATTGCAGGAGTGGTCCTGGCAGTGGTTTTCGTCCGGCGCCGACGGGCAGTTGCAGTTGAAACCAATGCTCGAGAGAATGCAATAAATGCGAAGCAAGCGACGGTGAATGCCATTAGCCCATTAAGTAAGAGGATAGAAGAATTATCGCCCCGCATTGAAGTTCTCCTGGCACTTATTCCTGCAGCGACGGCAACCCAATTGAGCGGTTTGTTTGAAAGCGCAAAGGAGAAAGTAAGTAGAGTACAGGAGAGCTTAGGTAACCTGCTGGGTAATCCTGATACAAACCCTGGCATTAAGACATTACAGCTTGAACAATATGCGCAGGTGCAACGTGACTATCAGGAGGTTTACAACGAAGCGCAAGAGGCTCAGTACTTGCTGAATGCTGTTGAAACTGCTGTTCAAAGGCTTGAGAGAAACCCTCAAGAACAGATTGATTTTCAACAGCTCACACCGCAAGGTCTTCCCCAGGGGCAATGGCGCATTTCACGACCAGGCTATTCCTCAGAATCGACCTGGCCAGGTCGATAACAGATGACGCACGCGACCCTGAAAGGGGGGCATAGGCATTTAGTCTTTGAATGCCTGGCAAACAGGTTTTGCTCACCTGGTTGCTAAGCAACGATCAAAAACGTCCATGAAAAGGAGAAGTAACTTATGGAAACTCTTCGTCAGAAAGCACGAGTTTTGTCTTTGGCCTGGCTGCATCAAATTGCCGATGCAGCGATTGATACGCATTCAATTCCCGTTGTGCAGCAATATATCCGTGACCTGGAACAAGCAATTTCCGATTTACGTGAAGCACAGGCGGAAAATGCGGGGGCAATCGCTGGACTCAATCGGCAGATAAGCCAGCTTCATCAACAGGAGGCAACTCTGAATACGCAGGCAGACGCACTTCTGCAGTTGAATCCTCCACGTGAAGACCTGGCTGCAACAGTCGAGCAGCGCCTTCAAGAAGTGGAAAATAGTCTTACGCCGCTCAACAACCAGCTTGAAAAAGCTCAAGCCATTCAAGTTCAATACGAACAGGCTATGAGTGCTCTTGAAGCGAAGCACACAACGATGATGCGTCAACTACAAACCCTTCAATCTTTGGAGACATCTGCGTCTGCCGAGGATCGTGCTGCACACGCAATTCACGCTGTGAGCAGTGCACTTGGCGGAACATCATCTATTGACGACATTAGCGCACGTATCCAAAGCCATGCTGATGTAGCTCATGCTCGTTTACAGCAGGAAATGGGAGGAATTACGCCGCAACCAGATCCCGTTGCTGATGTCCTGGCACAATCTGCAGTACAACAGCGGCTTGCTGCTCGCAAGGAACGTCTTGGTCTTCTTCCCCCCGGAAGTACTACCGTCACTGAGCTACCGCAGCAATAGCTTGCCAGCCAGGTGGCTTACAGGTCGCGGCGTTGAAAGCGCAGCACAGCGAGGGCGGGCAGAGCGATACAATAGAGCGCGGCCCAGATAAGGAGCGCTGGTGCCACGGGTTGCCCGGAGGTAAAGGGTGTGTTGAAGTTCTGCGGAGATAGGCCCAGCATGGCAAAGTCTGCCGCCGGAGGCAACAGGTAGAACGAGGTGCCGTGCCAGAGGGCATCGGTTGGGATGACCAGGTTAATGACGGTGGAGATATTTTGCACCGTTTGCAGGGAGGTGGGATTGAGGAATTTCACGATAAACTGGACAATGCTGGCGGTCGGTGCGCCAATGAACAGCATCAGTGCGATCGCTCCGTTTACTATAGTGGGCACGAGCGAGCTGCCCAAAGTGGTGATCCCCAGCAGCGCCAGCATAGCCAGTTCGAGCATACCCAGCGCGTAGGGTGCCTCTGTGGGCCAGTAGCCGGTTTGCCGGTAGATCACTACCAGAAAGGAAAGAAACATCAACGCTGTGTAGATGCAAACAATAAGCGCATATCCCAACCATTTCCCTAAGACGATTTCGACGCGGGTCAGTGGCTTGGGGACGATTATGGCGAAAGTACCCGCCTCGACTTCACCGGAGATCATGTTGGCAGTGAAAACGATGGTCAGCGTACTACTGAGCAGGTAGACCATCCATATCGCCAGCACGGTAATGATGATGCCTCCAGCAAGTAATTGTAATTGGGCGTCGTTGCCATTGTCGTTACTGCCCTGCGAAGTATTAATGACGATGCTGAGCAGGATTGAGAATGCTGTTAAAATCAAGATGCTTAAGATAATTACTGCCAGGAAGAGCCGGCGGCGGATAGCTTCCAGCAGGGTAAAGCGCGTGATTAATAATAATCCCATACCAGACCTCTCCCAATAGATTTATGACTGGGTGGACTCAACAGGAGCGCGGCGCGAGGCATCGATAGTGCGTAAGAAGAGTTGTTCCAGTGAGCGATGATGTGGCGCTAAACTGTAAAGGCGCGAGCCACATGCATGAACAACCTCAGCGATATCTGCCGCTTGCTCATCTTTCTGTACTTCAATATAGAGCAGGCATGGATCATCTTCATCCTGCCGCACGGCGAGCGCTACAGAACCGAGCCGGTGGAGCAGTTCTTTACTGACAGGGTTGACGCGCACCTCGAAGACCGGGGCTTCATCGAACAGCGATTGAGGAGCGCCGACTTTCAGGATGCGTCCCTCGTTGATGATAGCTACGCGGTCGCAGAGCGCTTCCACGTCGGCAAGCTGATGCGAATTGAGGAAGATGCTCATACCCTCGGATTTCAACTGCCGGAGGAGATCGCGCATATCACGCTGGCCAACCGGGTCAAGCCCGGATACAAGCTCGTCGAGCAGAACCAGGTCAGGCCGGTTGAGAATGGCCTGCGCCAGTCCTATGCGCTGCATCATGCCTTTTGAGAAGGTGCCGAGTTTCTGGTTATCTCGTCCGGTCAGCCCCACCAGCGCCAGGACTTCGTGACAGCGCTTTTCCAGTACTATGCCGCGCATACCATAGAGCCGGCCGTGAAACGCCAGAAATTCTCTAGCGCGTAACCAGCGATGGAAGGTGGGGAGTTCTGGTAAGTAGCCTATGCGCCGTCGCATTTCGAGGTTGCTGACCGGCTGGCCGAGAATACGTACCGTGCCTTTCGTCGGTGCAACCAGCCCGGTGAGAATCTTCACGACGGTACTTTTGCCGGCACCGTTTGGCCCCAAGAAGCCAAAGGCTTCGCCACGATACATGGCGAAGCTGACATCGTCTACTGCCACGAGACTGTGGTAGACCTTACGCAAGCCCTCTACTTCTATTGCGGGCTCTTTATACTTATGCGCCATAAATGGCTTCACCTCATAAGCGAGGTCGAGCCAGACCCAACCTCGCGTATTTTCTGCTCGTAGAAATTTTCCTGACGCTCCTGGTCAGTGGAGCGAATTGGCACTTTCCAGGAGTTGCGCGCTGTCGCTTGTAGCGCCCGCAACTACATAGATAATACCATGAGTTTGCCAGATTACTGCGCCCAGCGACAGGGAGGGGTCTGTCATCAGAACTCCCGGCGCTCCATGTGTCGTCACTTGCTGCGCCTGGATTTGTGGCGGGATGGGTAGAGGCACCACGCCGGTATTGAGATTGACATCCTGGAGCAAGAGGCGCACCCCCGGCGACAGTTTGGGCAAGGAGAGCGCGAAGTTGCGGAGATCTTCTAAGGAGGCCTTTCCTGTTGCCTTTATTACCGGGCTGGGAATTTCACCGATATAGAACAGCTTGCCTCCGCTGCATCCCCGGGCAGCGGAAGCGCTCTGATCCTGCCGCTGGCACTGGTTGCCATAGGTAATGATGACGCCTGGGGAGAGCGTGATCGTGAAGGTCGCCCCACCTAGTTGCGGCGGTATGGAGACGCTTCTCTGCCCGGTTTGCGCAAGATAGGCTCGTGCTTTGGCGGTATTAAAGGTGAATGTGCCGTATGCACGATCAATGAGGGTGAACTGCATCGCGTGGCCTACTCCTGGCGGCAAGTGGCCGGGTAGTAAGAGCTTGAAGTTCAGGGACTGCTCTACCTGCGCCTGCGTTGGATGCTGTATGCTGCTGTCCTGGTTACTGTAGTCGATGTTCACATCCCCGAAGCTTTGCAGGTCCTCGCCGATGCCGTTGCGGAAGGACTGTGGATTGACAGAGACGGGTTGGAACTGCTGCACGCTGAACAGCGCAAGGAACTGGTTCGCCAGCGCGCCCGCGTTTGGCAGCACTACCAGGGCGACCAGGACCGCGGCGGCGACTACAAGCCACCAGCGGCTAGGATGTTGTGGCTTCCTTGCCTGGAAGAAACGGAATTTGCTCTGTGCCGGAGACGATACTGCCGCGTGACGTTCCTCGCGCCGGTTTTTTACGTCGAGTCTGGCCTGTAGAGCTGAGAGCGCAAGCTCAGTTTCTGGAATCTCATGCGGGGACGGTCCCAGTACGGTGAGTAAATTGTACACTTCCTGGCTGGCAGTCTGCATGCTGCATTCATCGGCTGCGCAGTCCGGGCACTTGGCGAGATGAGCCCGGGCCTGCTCTGTCTCCACGGTGGTTAATTCTCCATCACGCAGGCTCACCAGTAAACCCATATCCAGGCATGAATCATTATACTTTTGTGGCTGTAGTTCGTTCATGATACCTCCTGCGAAATTCGCGTTCAGCGCGTGCCAGTAGTGAGCCGACAGAAGCCGGTGCGACGCCTATTGCCTGTGCTATTTCCGCGTAACTCAAACCGATGCTGCGAAGTAAGATGTAGGTTTGCTGCCGTTCGGGAAGCTCGGACAGAACAGATCGTATGAAAGCTGCTTGCTCATTGGCGATGACTTGCTGCTCGGGATTAAGCTGTGCTGCGTCTTCCGAGACGGTCGTCTGTACACCATCGCTGGCTTTCTCCTCGTGATAGATGCGTCGTTGCCGGGAGCGTAGTGCATTCAAACCCAGATTCGTAGTGACGCGGCAAAGCCAGGCCCGTTGTTCTACGTCGCTTGTGGCATGAGGTGGCGTGCGGTAGAAGCGCAAGAACACCTCTTGAGCGATATCATCCGCCTCGTCGAGCTGTCCTGTACAGCGATAGGCAAGCTGGTAGACCAGGGGATAGTAGCGCGTAAATACGGCTGCGAACGCCTCTTCAGCGGTTGGATTGACGAGAGGCTTGTTCCTTGTGTCCGGCGACATGCCCATACTTTTCCTTCATCAGACCTGAAACGTTTTTCTGTCAAGGGGTTGCTGTGCCATGCATGACATCTATAAGACACCGCTCAACCTGAGTTTGTGACATGGCTCCCTCAAGGACTCTGGCTTGAATCAGTTTTCAATTGCACAGACGAGGTGAGGACCAAATGGCCCTCACCTCGCTTATTCTTTCTATTCAGTGTAGCCTGCGTTTTAAACACACGTATAGTCAACAAACAGCGAACTGCGCCTACAGAAAACATTATTACTCCTGGCACTCTACCGAACATCAGGTGCTTTCGTCATGTACTGCTCTGGTTATCACCCCCTTTCACAAGCTATAGTCTTCAACTTGCTGCAGTATTTTGCTCGTGCATATGAAGAGCCGTTTCTCCGGCTTAGGAATTTCCAGTTGTTAGTATAGAGGCGTCATCTCACAAAATTCACTCATTATCTTTGTTCACAATCTCATATTTATCACATAGTCTTTGCTACCGCAACACGAAGATCCCACCAC
>WNGD01004347.1_pt1 | contig 13981 bp, 15 predicted proteins | sample 5400671 | NCBI WGS metagenome assembly WNGD01 (sample SAMN13153369, study PRJNA577476) | soil metagenome | isolation source: 40 cm soil or saprolite under grassland replicate 2 | place: USA:California | collected 2016-06-15
ACTATAACATATATATCTGAATTTGTCTTATTTTATCTTGTTTATTATACATATTTGTATTTTTGTTGAAATGTATATAAATTGATAAATCGATATCTATTTATATCGATATGTGTATATAAGAACATGCAAAGAACACTTACTGCCCCAGAAAAGACTACCCAGTTGCTGGTAAGAATTAATGGGACACTACCAAATATTTCCACGATATTTGACGAACAAAAATCTGAAAGAGCTGCAGAAATAAAACGAAAGCAAATAATCGCAAATACTTCTTGTTCTGTATTCAGCACCTCTCCTTCTGCTGCTGATAGCAGCAGTGCGAATGCAAATTTTCATCTTCTAGTTGATGTGGGTGAAGGTGTTGTTGGAAGCCTAGAAAAAAGTGGAATTGATCTAACGTCTGCGCAATCGAAAATAATAATATCTGATATTCCAAATGCTGTTCTGATTACAGATTCTCATGATGATCAGATAAAGGACCTTCCTAATCTTTTCAATAAGGTTGTGGACGGATCTGATAAGTTCAGTGTATATTGCACCAAAGAGTGTTGTGATCAAATTATGAGCAAATTTCCTCAGCTGGCAGAAAGACGATCAGCCTTTAACATCATAGAACCAAATAAGCCCTTTACAACCGGTCCATTTACAGTAACACCGATAGTTGCAAATCACGGTGATAATTCCACTCCAAGCTCTGTAATTTATGTTGTCAAATATCAAGACAAAAAGATCATAATGGGTTGGGACTTCCTCTCCTTACCTAAAGCAGACGAGAATTTGTTGTGGAACCCGGATCTTTTGGTCTTAGGCACACAGACTTACAATCCACATCCCGAATCAGGGATGATCTCTGTAATTGATGCATACGAACTTGTAAGGAGATGGAATGCAAAGGAGTGCTATCTTGTCGGATATAGCGGCTTATTAGATTCCAAGGAGAGTAAAAACGAATGGTACAAAGGTCCTTCTATGGCAATGACAACAGCAGAACTCCAAAGAAATATTGATTCTCATCTGAAAGTTAGCGGAGATAATGGTAGATTTAGAATAACAGTAGCAAATGAAGGAATGCTCTGGGCTGCTAAAGAGGATTCACACCTACATGAAGAGGAAGATAATAGAAACCCTATTGGAAATGTCATTGAGGTAGAGGGCCTTCAGAAATATACTTTCAAGATAGAGAAAGACAACAAAGAACACAAATTAAAAGTAACAATAGAAGACAGGATTAACAGATACTCGATGCAATTTGACAGACCGCGTAAGGATAAGGATAACGAGTTTATTATCCGTGGTGAGGGAGAACAGGGTACATTCTCTAAAGGCCCAGCATTAAAAATGGAATTAGTTCATTCAGAGTCAAAAGATACTCCTTCTGCGTTGAAGATACTAGCAGACAAGGGTAATATGCTCAAAGGGAAAAAGGATGTGTTCCATGATGATATATTGATAAGTGATATTGATGCAAATAGGCTTAAAAAATACTTCCAAGAAAACTTTGTCGCAGGCAGCAAGTAGCAGGTTATGGCCACTCTATATGTTTGTATAGTGGTATCTCCTTATAGAGAAGGTGGGTAAAATGAATATAGTCGTAGAAGATGACATCGAAGAACGATTTAGAAGGACAGTGGCTAATACTAAAGGCTTCAGGAAAGGAAATATCAGTATAGCGTTACAAGAAGCTATAGAACTATGGATAAAAGAGCAGACAAGGCGTAAATCATCAAAGGATGGAGAATAATGTCGGTCTATAGGTACTATCTCGTAATGACAGTATATTGCCGAGAATTGGCATTGCTACCACTTATTTGATTATAGTCTCTAATATCACTATTCTAGTGATGTGGGAAGAAATGTGCACAACACATTATTTTTTTGAGATAAGATAAGATAAGATAAGATAGTAGTGCTTGTTAATTCCGTATCTATATTGGCAGAAGAAACCAGAATTATGAAGAAGAATGTGAGATTGATAATGTGAAGTCCTAACTTGAGAAGTGCTAGTAATTTACAACGAAGGATTAGTTTATCTCCGCTGGTGGTTTTCTCAATACTTTTTGTGAATTCGTTTTTATGTAATGCGATATTTTAAATTAGGACTAGCAACGGAAGATGCTATATACCTAAGTTGAATGCTAAAACTTCCTATGATGATGTATTAAGACTGATGAAAGAACACCATCACTGGTTTAGTGAATCAATCCCACTTATCGCAAGCGAAAACATTCCAAGCGCAGCGGTAAGAGAAGCACTGATGTCAGACTTTGGTAATAGATATGCGGAAGGATGGCCCGGCGAGAGGGTTTACGCTGGTTGTGTATATATCGATCAGGTGGAGTTAATCTGCAACGAGCTTGCAAAGAAGGTTTTCAGATCAGAGTTTGCTGATTGTAGAGCGACATCAGGTGTAGTAGCAAATCTTGCTATTTATGCTGCATTTTCACAGCCAGGAGACTATATGATAGCGGCTTCTATTCCAAATGGAGGACATATTTCGCACGGGAAAAAGGAGAATTTTGGCACTGCAGGTCTTGTTCACGGCTTAAATATAGAATATTATCCATTTTCGAAGGAAGAAATGACAATAGATGTTGATGAGACGAAAAAGAAGGTCCAAGAAATGGCACGTGATGGTAAATCGCCAAAGCTTGGAATGTTTGGAGGTAGTCTCTTTCTTTTTCCTCATCCCGTAAAAGAATTAGCGGATTTTATGCATGACCGTGGTATATATATAAATTATGATGGGGCGCATGTTGCTGGCCTAATTGCTGGGGGCGAATTTCAAGACCCGCTGAAAGAGGGCGCAGATTCTATGACTATGAGTTCACATAAAACCCTTTGGGGGCCGCAGGGCGGAATCATCGTATCGTTAGAAAAACACGCAGAAACAATTAAGAAAGCAGTTTTTCCCGGTAATACAAGTTCCCATCATCTACATCATGTTGCGGGTAAGGCTATCGCATTAGCGGAATCATTACAGTTTGGAAAAGATTATGCAAAACAAGTAATCAAAAATGCTCGGGCCCTTGCAGAAGGGCTAGTTGGATTTGGATTTGGTGTCTTAGGCGAAAAAAAAGGTTATACCGCATCGCATCAGATTGCAGTGGATGTTTCCAAGTTTGGTGATGGCGGTACAATTGAAAAGGATCTAGAAAAGGCCAATATTATTTTGAACAGACAATTATTACCTGGAGACATTAAGGCTGGTAGACACTATATGCACCCAAGTGGAGTGAGAATTGGTGTCCCTGAAACAACTAGGCTAGGAATGAAAGAAAGCGAGATGAAGGAAGTTGCTGGTTTCATAAAACGAGTGGTCGTTGATAAGCAGGATCCCCGCATAGTTGCAAAAGATGTTGCTGACTTTAGAAAACAATTCCAGCAACTTCATTATGCATTTGATAACACGATCGGTGCTTACGAATACATAAGCCTATTGACTAAACGAACTTAGTAAACTATTCGGAGTTTACAACTAAAAACGGATATAGATATAGGATATGAACACATGGCATATTTTTGACTTACTATCTCATTTTAGGTGAGTCGAGTCACAATTGCATCATAAGACGATCAGTTACGTCAACTGAGTAGTTTGTAAAGAAAAACTGATATTATTTAGGATCTCAGGATGATGAGGCTGCTCTGCTATATTTAGTAAAGAAGCTTCCCTAGTAAGCTACACTTACAGCCTTTTTCATTTCCTTCGACAGCTCACGATAGCCATCTTTATCTATAATGACTACATTGATGCCATCACCAGTACCTGCATTTCTTCTAATGGCCGCTGCAATTGCTTGTATTGCTATTTTGTAAGCATCATTTACAGTTAGATTCTCTTTGAATGCAGTTTCAAGGTAACCATATGCCACCGGTGAACCACTACCTGTGGATATGAACTTCTCACTAGTCATTGAACCAAAGAGATCAATATTGTATATTTGTCCTTCCTCCTTCGTCTTATCGACTCCGGCAAGGATAATCTGGACGAAGAAGGGAAAGTATCGCTGATTGAATAATACATTGGAGCACAATCTAGCAGCAGACTTGATTGGTATAGGATCTTTACTTGTAAGGCGGTATATGTTCGCATTATAACGCATGATATCAACAAGATTTTGGGCATCTGCCACTCCGCCTGCCATAGTCAGACCAATATGTCTATCAACCTTTTGAATTTTCATAACATGTCTATCTGCAATAAAGAAGCCAGCACTTGCCCTTGTGTCAGCAGCTAGAACGACTCCATCTTTACAAGTTAAAGCACAAGTAGTTGTTCCCTTCTTGATATGCTCCGCTATGTACTCTTCGTACCGATTGTCGTTGCCTTGGTGATACATACTATACGATTATCAGAAATATAATCGGCCAGATTTAAGTATTATCGTCTTTCATCCTCATTGTTATCTTTACGAACTAACTATAGTGACCCGTTACATCGTGCCTATCTTCGATCTTTTTATTATAATCCATTTTTCTAGCTTCTCTATAATTGGGTAGTAGTAATTAGGCGCTTTTGAATCCATTTTAGTGTCTTTCTCTTTTTTCTCTAATTCTAACCCCAATTGTTCAACTGTTTCATTTTCAGATGCGATTGCACCAATTGTATACGGATCATATCCCGTTACGACCTCACTATACAAAATAACTCCTTTTTTTCCTTGATTTACTAATTTTAATACATCTTTGTATGCTGAAGCAAATTCATAATTTTCTCGATTATCACTTTGTAAATTATTTCCATATACACGCGCAGCAAAAATATCGCCGAATTCACTATGCCTTAAACTCACTACAGCAATATCGGTTTCTTGCCAGAAAAAAGTTATTATATTGACTTTCTGACTAAATTATAATTCCATTCTACATGGATCTGGAATATCCGTACTTGTGCAATTACTGTCCGTTATCAACTAACAAATCCGCTAATGCTTCTTTGGTATGACTATTAATTAAGTGGGTTCTTAGTTCCAGCTTAGATAGCGCATCGCTCCTTTTGCATATGGAACAGTTTTGAAATTCTTTTACCTTATGTGATATACATAACAATTTATGTTCACATTTAGGATGTACAGAATACACAGTATAGTCTATCATTTCTGTGTATGGCCCAGCCTTGCCACAAATATGACACCTTGACATTGCCACTACAATTTATGACGGTATCTTTCTTTTAGGTTTTATGATTTGATCTAAAACTATTGTAACATAGATTCGAGGTCTATGCCACCTAGATATTGTACTTGTGGGTTTTAGGGGAGGAACATGAGAGCTCGTATCTTTGCTACTGTTTTCGGATTGATAAGATTAGCGGTTTCTATCTCATTCTGTTATCGTTTTTCGACAATGCAACATCAAACTCGTTGGCAGATGCTTTTATTGTCCATAAACGATATTTGCAACGATAAATGCCACTAAATTTGCAGTTGAGTACGAGCATACAAAATCAGGTACCAGTCTAAGCATTTGGCATAGACCAAACTTTGGGTCTAGACCTATTCTAACAGATAACTTATCTACATGCGCCCTATACTGCGCTTAAGGGAAGAACCAATTCACCAACATCAACGAATAAGAGGCAATTTAACTATTTACGAGTGGTAGAAATTTCTGGCAGCTGGCAATCGATACCAGATGTCTGTCTGGTCTGAAATTTCCAAGTCCTGCCTTAAAGCTCGGATGTGTAAACAACAATTGGAGTGTATTCTTTCAGGAAGAAACCGATGAAGGCATATCTTCGGAAATCAAGTTTGGGGGTATCCGATATGCTAGTGATTACAGGAAATACTTTGATCTATTTTGATAAGCCAGACAGTTTGGCCATCGAAGAGTTGTATTGAGTATACCTCCCTAATCCAACACTTTCTTGCAAGCCAGCAACCGAAATCAACAGCGATTGCTTTTCACCCTAATTTTCACCAGACAAAAAAAGGTGCTGTTATATTGGTGGATGCCACCTATTTGTGAAAGGAATGTTAGCATCAGTCAAGTCGACAGAGCCGTCAGTCGACAACAACAACAAATTCGAGTCCGATATCTCAACCATCCTTCCCACCCAGTTCTTCGCGAAGGGCAGGCGCGACACGCGTACCTATTAACTCTGTGGCCCGCATGAGCTTTGCGTGAGGTATTGAGGCGGGGTTCATCATAAAAGTGATCCGGGAGATGCCGCCGAGCGCTTGGCTGTGCCTAATGATCTTCTCGACTACCTCATCCGGATCGCCGACTAGCAATGCACCTTGCGGACCTCGCTGGGCGTCAAAACTCGCACGCGTCATCTTAGGCCATCCGCGCTCCTTTCCAACCTTAGTCATGGCATGTGCATATCCTGGAAAGAAGTCATCGACTGCCTCTTGGGTGCTCTCTGCGACATAGCCCAGCGAATGTACCCCTACTTTCAATTGTTGTGGTAAATAGCCGGCTCGCCTCCCAGCCTCCCTGTAGAGATCGATGAGTGGCCGGAAGCTGCGCGTTTCGCCGCCTATGATTGCGACCATCAAGGGGAGTCCAAGCGCTCCTGCACGGACGAATGATTCTGGAGTGCCACCAACGCCTATCCATATTGGCAAAGGCTCCTGCAAGGGCCTAGGGTAGACTCCCTGTCCATTCAGGGTAGGCCGATATTCGCCAGACCAATGGACGTGCTCATTGTCACGAATCTTCAGCAGCAGATCGAGCTTCTCTTCGAAAAGCGAGTCGTAGTCCTCCAATCGCAGGCCGAACAGGGGAAACGCCTCGATGGATGAACCACGGCCCACAACCATCTCCGTCCGACCTTGCGACAGAAGATCCAAGGTTGCGAATTCTTGAAACACACGTACTGGGTCGGCTGCACTCAATACTGTTACTGCACTAGTGAGACCTATGCGTTTCGTTCGTGCAGCTGCCGCAGCTAGTATGACAGCAGGAGCCGAATCAAGGAATTCCCTACGGTGATGTTCACCAATTCCAAACACGTCCAACCCAATTTTATCGGCGTATTCAATTTGTTCGACCAATCTTCGCAAACGCTCTGACGGGCTGACTGAGAGGCTGGCGTCATCGAGTGCCGCAGCGAAGCTATCAATTCCCACTTGCATATAATGTGCATTGGGTAAGCCAATTATTTAAGTGCAGTAGTAGTTCCTAACTTAGTCGGTATGAACTACCATATTTAGTAAGCAGATATTTACTTTTGAGCGAGACAGAAAATGGTTTAATCTTGTTGGATTTAGTGGTTGATCTTGCCCACCCTGCCGCTTCTATAATCTACTATAGCCTGCTCAGGCTCAATTGCTAAGGATTTGCTCTGCCGTCAAGTTCCATGACATGCTGGCGTCCAGGCTACGGACGTCAGAAAATGGGCAGAATCAGCCTTAATCTCAATAGAAAGGTACCATACCAGAAGCCTTTAATGCTGCTACAAGAAAGCGAGCCAACCTTGATAGTAGAGAATTAGAGTTGGGAAAATTGCTAGTTGAAAAATTGCAGGACACGTTTTGTAACACAACTGACCAAATAAAATTTATAGTCTGTAACGTGCAGCAAAGGTGTCAGAAATATTACTTGTTATGTCTCGGAGAAATTGTTCTCTGATTAGTTTTCCATAGACAACTAAATCGCGGGCAAGGATTTTTAGACGTTTAACTAACAGACTATCGACTATTTCTCCCTTTTCATCAAAGTCCTGCTCTCCGTTTATGGAAACACCATAAGGGAGACTCCATCCATAGCATTGACGTACAGCTGTACGCATTTGATCCATCACCGTCAGACCCTTTTCATGGGAACTGCAAATATATCCGAAAGTTTTGCCAGCAAATTCTTCCCAATAGAAATCCAAGAAATTCTTCATAGCCCCTGACATAGAACCGTGATAGTCTGGCGATGCAAGCACAAAGGCATCTGCCCAACTGACATTTTCTATCACTTTTTTCATCTGTTCATCATACTCATTTGATATATCTGGATTAAACATCGGCATTCTTATATTGCGCAGGTCAAGTAAACGTGTTTTGGCTTCATGCTTCCCTGCAGCATCGAGTACCGTTTTTAATGTTCTAGTACCAAAGGAACCTTCACGCATACTACTGCCAACACCTAAGATTTTAATCGTCATATTTGATACTTGTGTCAAACTGTTTCTTTTAGGTTTTGGAATAACTTTAAATTCTTGGAATAAATCATTTGTATATTCTTAATCCTTAATTTTAATAGTCGATTCCTGGTCTTTACTAACAGCGTAACAAAATATTACTTTACTATAAGACGTGGGCGTTTGACCATAATAATAGGTGAACCTTTACCGAGAGAACGATGGGCAACTTTCCGTTCGCCAGTTTCAATGAACTTCGTGTTTGCTTTCACTGTTCTTTAAGAAGTATGGGCTTTCATTCCCAAACAATGGGATTTACTATTTTGTGATCCATACCTTTGAAAACTAACAACCTAATTATAAATTGGGAACTGGACTTGAGCGCAAGCCCAGCCAATTTGCAAGTCGTATTTATCCTACACACCTCGTATAACAGAAACTTATGAGTGGCATGATTTAATCTCGCTGTAGCATTCTTTTTCTTTCCTTAGCAACGGATACCAAACACAGCATTGCAGCTGGAATATCATTCAAAGGTAACATGGCGAACAAAACAACAAAACGCTTTATGCTTGTATTACATTATCTATTATAGTGATTAATGCTTATGGCTACTATCTCAAAAGATCACGGCAACCATTATGTATTTGCTGCGAAATTATCTAATATACGAGAAGCTTCTGGTGAATGCTTATCTATACAAATCCAAAAGCATACCGTTGCTCTTTTCTATCATAATTCCAAAGTTTATGCAGTAGATAATAGATGTCCTCACATGGGTTTTCCTCTAAGCCAGGGCACTGTTAAAGACAGTATCCTTACCTGTCATTGGCATCACGCTCGCTTTGATCTTAAAAGTGGAGGAACATTTGACCAGTGGGCTGGTGATGTACGCTCCTTTCCTGTAGAGATTAGAAATGAAAATGAAGTTTGGGTGGATGTTTCCTCTATCTCTTCTAGAGGTGTCAACTCTTATAATGAAATGCTGTTACAAAACGGACTTAAACAAAATATCCAATTAATTATTGCCAAAGCAGTTATTGCATTATTCGAAGAAAATCAAACTGCAAATGACAACAATGACTCTGGCATAGCAAAGGCATTCCGTATGGGTCTTGATTTTGGTACCCATTACAAACAATCTGGATGGGGACAAGGATTAACGGTACTTACTTGTATGATTAACATCATGCCCTATATTGACGGCGACGATAGACCACTTGCGCTTTATCATGGTCTTTGTGCTGTTGCACAAGACTGTGTTGATATGCCACCAAGGTTTGATGTTTCACCCCTCCCAAAACCCTGGCCTGACTTAGCCGCGCTTAAGCGCTGGTTTAGGCAGTTTATTGAATCTCGTGATGCTCAAGCTGCAGAGAGATGTATTGCTACCGCTGTAAGAGTTGGTGCTAATGACCAAGAGTTGGCAGATATGTTTTTTGCAGCCGCCACAGACCATCGCTTCCTCGATGTTGGGCATACTCTTGATTTTACTAATAAAGTATTAGAGGCCCTTGATGAGCTTGGATGGGAAAACAATAAGGCATTGATAGAATCTGTATTAACTAGTCTTGTACCTGGTTATGCCACTGCTGATAGGACGGAAGAATCAGGCTCGTGGCGTCATCCAATAGATCTAGTTACTATTCTTGAAAATGGCTTTAAAGAAATACCCGAAGCCTTAGAAAAAGGAAAAAGGGTAAGAGTAGTAACACAACGACAACAAAAAAACAAAGATAGCAATATTCACAAAGATAAGAAACCGAAACAAACATGGAACACTAATAGTCGAGATAGGGATGCATTAGTAGCAGTGTTATTAGGCGATAATCCACAATCAATCGTTAATGCATTATTAGACGCATTAAGACAAGGTACTACTGAAGAGGAATTGGCAAGTATCGTATGTTATGCTTCAGCTTTACGAATAGTACAATTCCATACACGCAATGAATTTAGTGATTGGGACGCCGCATTACACACATTTACATTCTCAAATGCAGTACATCAAGCCTTAAGACGAATACCAACAAGAGAGCTATTGAGGGGAGTGTTCGATGCTGCAATGAGGATATATCTTAATCGCTTTCTCAACATACCTCCGGCGACAATACCTAAGAAATCGATAAATGATAAAGCTATTGATCGTGATAGCATACTAAGAGAGTTAACAGAACTATTAGACAAGCAACAGAGAGTAAACGAGACAGGACAGATGGTAGCAGATTATCTTTATGGCGGTGGAAGATTAGATCAGCTTACGTCTATGCTTGGAAAGCTTTTGCTGCGAGAAGACCGCAACTTTCATTCTATTCAGATGATTGAAGGGACTTACAGGCAATATTCTCTTCTGGATGACGATAATAATGATGCCAATAACACTGCATGTGTAAATATTTTGCTGGCCGCGTCCAGATATTTAGCTGCTCATTCGCCTACAATGCGTGTCCAGGGTAGAACTTATCAGATAGCCAATCAGTTACATCATGGGGAACAACTTTTTGAAGAAAAATGACGTAGAAGTGTGGGACAGTCACCACTCCCAATTATTTTCGCTCCAAATTAAAGCAGCCACTCACTCGAAACTGAAGTAGAGCCACCATTAATTATCTCTCGAACAAATGCATTATGCCTTACCGCCATTAAATGGAGGTAAGCGTATCGCAAGACCGTAACTTATTTATTGTTAGGTATATGCTGATCCATAAATGAATCAAAAGAACGCATTAGTTATTGTTACTCTAATTGTAGTAGCAACCCTTACAGTGGTAGCAACACCAATGTCGTACGTTAATGTAGTAAATGCTATAGAAGGTCCAAAAGTTGTGGTACATGCTGGGGGAGGAAACAACACTTCTCCTTTAACTGCATTTGCACCACAGCAAGTTCGAGTTAACGCAGGCCAAAGCGTAACATGGGATAATCCATCAGTAGTAGGAGAACCACATACCGTTACGTTTGTATTAGATAACAAAACTGCAACAGATATTGTTTCACCTTTTGCTGTTCCAAGCTCTACTCAATTTTCATCAATCCCTCCTAGTTCAAACAATGAGCCACTTAAAGCACCAGGTCCGGGTAATGTTGTAATAACATTGAATGCAAGGTCTTATATTCCAACTGTAATTGATTCGCAAGGTAATGTGAAACACTTCCCACCACCAAATGCAAACTACAGTATGATTGGTAGCGAAAAATATGTTAATTCTGGCTGGTTAATTCCGAAAGGACAACAGTTCCTACCAGGATCGTCAACTACATTTACGGTTACATTTCTGAAGGCAGGTACATACAATTACTTTTGCGAAGTACATCCGTGGATGCGTGGTTCAGTCGTAGTAAAGTAGAATTCTGATCAATTCATCCTTAATTTTTTTTGCGGCACATTTATTTCATTAAGGCCTGTATTAAAAAGTCCTACTTATATGTGTCAGAAGTTGATGCATAAAAACACTGGGCTATCCAAATGTGTAGTGTAGTAATAGTCTAGTATTTTTAAAACAACAAGAGATTCTGCCTTTGGCTTATTAATAGAATATACGGGTATTTCATCTATTGCAGTAACATCCTCATCTGTAAGATCATCCGCCGGATCTCTTTTGTCATTATAATCTATATGTGCATAATATGGCGTTCCTTTCCATATCATGCATGCCAAAGTGCCAACAGTAGATGGTACTTTACTTCCATCCATCTAGACCATAGCCAAGTATCCGCGGCTCTACTAGTATGTTGATGCCCGGGATTTGGCATGAGTCGCCTCCAAGATCAATATCATGCACTCGATACCATTAGGTTGTCAAATGTCACTATAGGAGGATAATTTTTGGATAGGTTCTTAGCACACTATCGTTCGAAAAGTTAAGTTTATTCTCGGTCGGGTTATTTTTTTAGACTTGGGTAAGCTATGCAGCCAATTTGTTTGTGTAGCATCTTTCATTATGAGCAAACTACCATGTTCAAGTACAAGTGAAATCGTTTGTTTAGTTTGTTTATGTTTAAATGAAAATTTTCGTTCTGCCCCAAAACTCAATGAAGCAATGGTACTATTCTTTTCTAATGATTTTTCATCATCACTATGCCATGCAATACCTTCGTTTCCATTGTGATATAAGTTCAGCAAACAGGAATTGAATCTTGTTTTTGTAAGTTCTTCTACTATTTGTTTAAGGTCCGAAAGTTCTTTGGTCCATGCTAATGCTTGCTTTGTTGTATTTGAATAAGTGTACCCATAGTCAGAATCACCATACCACGCAACTTTTCTCTTTGCAATGATATGCTTACCAAAAATGACGACTTCATCGTTTTCCCATACAACGTTTTGTAATAACAAATCAAAGTAGCGGTTTGCTTCACTATGTGTCAATACGTTTCTGTAATAGCTTACCGATCCGTCTTTATGTAAAAGATTGCTTATCCTGTCTTGACTAAATAAATCCATTTTTAATTTTTAGGAATATGGCCAATGGCGGTCGAGTATAATTCATATAAGTATCAACTTTCGTCTGCGCTTTAGAGAAAAATTGTAATTCTGTACCTATCACATTTTGAGTACCTTGCAGCACTTCAGTTCTCCTTGTATAATTATTTGAAGAATCGTCCGAGGGAAATTGCATATATGGTACTAGGCCCTATTTTTGTTGTACCTCTACTGATTTCCATCCTGTCTGAATCTTTCTACTGTTTCTATCAAATCGTCTATCGAGATAGGCTTTTTGAGTACTGCTTTTGCTCCAGTTAACAACATCTCCTGCACCTCGTTATCAGTAACAGAGGACGCAGTGAATATTACAATATTCTTAGACTTTAGCAGATCTTCATCTTTTAATGCCTTGAAAATGTCAAATCCACTGAATTCTGGCATTGCAAGATCTAATAATACTACGTCGAAATGATTCTCTTTTATTGACCGTAATCCTTCCCTTCCTTCATCAACTACCTTAACTGTAATATCTTGGGTTTCAAGACATAAGCAAACCATATCATTGATGTCCTTGTTATCGTCTATTAACAATACTTTCATGTAGCTACTTACCTACTTCATCCTCCTTTTCCTTATCTGCTAAAGTGAATTTGATTGCAGTACCATTCTTATAAGTTTTATCGAGCCAAACTTTCCCACCGTGAGCATCGACTATGCCTCTGCATATCACCAAACCAAGCTCTGTGCCCCCATATCTTCTGGTAGCCTCAGTATCAATCTGGTAAAACTTTTGAAAAAGTTTGTCTGCTTTCTCGGGTTTAATCCCAATACCGTTGTCTTCTACTGTAAGAGTCACGTTGTTGGTATTATTCTTTTCAACCCTTACAGTTATCTTTCCATCACCTTTATCTGGCACAAAGTCTATTGAACACTACGTGAAGACTTATGGTGTTTGCTGTGGACGGACGAGCTACTGATGCAGCTATATGCTTTTGTAATATGATCATTTGAGTTTGGGATTGCGATCATGGCTATTATTGACATAATCACGCCTAGCGCTAAGCTAAATTTACGCCTAGTCTCCACTATAAAACATTACTGTAAATTTTGTTACTCTCTTAAGGGGTTCTCTCTAAGTGAGGAAATCTTTAACCTAACCAAGCATTTGGAAAAGTGTGCTTGTTAAAAACAGAAAATAACACTTTTCTTAAATGTATTCGATATCATCGGCACTATTCTCGTTTTTGGCACAATAATATTATTTTTGCAGAACCTATTCTTGCAATCTCTCTAACCTCAAGTATTTTTAATGAAAGTTCAATAAACATTGAACATTGAGTATTGAACATTGAACATTAGTCATCTTCCCCCCGGTGGAATTAAAGGCGGTGGTATTGATGGGTTGTTAGTAGGAATATTGACAGAGTTCAAACCTCTATTCGGATTATTCGAAGGCACAGTTGCAGTTGTGGACGGTGACT
>WNGD01004349.1_pt1 | contig 13979 bp, 16 predicted proteins | sample 5400671 | NCBI WGS metagenome assembly WNGD01 (sample SAMN13153369, study PRJNA577476) | soil metagenome | isolation source: 40 cm soil or saprolite under grassland replicate 2 | place: USA:California | collected 2016-06-15
AAAGTCGCACCACGTGGTGCGACCGACGACGCGATCACCCGCGCCCAGGGCGAAGAGCAGCTCTGTGACGGCGGGTGAGAGGGAGACGATGCGGCGGGCGGGAGCGTGGAGCTCGACGCGACGGCCCGCGTCGTCGCTGACGGTCAGCGCGCCGTCACCGCGCGCGACACGCCCTTCTCGCCCGCACGCTGCGACGGCCGCCAGCGCGACGAGGCCCGCGAGGTGGGTACGATCTGCCCACAGGCGCATGGCCAAAAAGCCCACCCCCGACGGAGCGGAGATGGGCTAGCGTCTGCGCCTCAGTGCGCAGCGCCACCATCCCTCCCGCGAGGGATCTGCAGGTGGCGCGAACGAAGAGGTCTCCTGGCTTCGGGCGTGCAGCTCGCCTTCCCGGGAGTTCCCAGTGGCGTAGAGCCGCGATCTGCGCGCTGACGCAGCGTGCGCTGCGTCGTAGCTGCCCGTTACAGTGGCGGGGCCGCGCCGGAGTCGCACCGGCTTCCGTGATCCGCGTTCGCTTGTAACGACTGGAGCTAGTCTATCGAGACCACCTTCGAGGCGCAAGGGAGACGTCAGGGAGACGTCTGACGTCTCATAGCCACCACGAACCCCGCCGCCAGCGCGACCGCCGCCAGCGCCACGACGACCGGCACGAGCGACTCGGCGCGGAAGCGGTCTCGGGTGGGGAGCGCGATCGTCACAGGGGTTCCCGCATCGAGCGCCGTGGTGCGGTAGCGGGCGAAGCGGCGATGCTCGATCTCCTCGACGCCGAGCGTGTCGAGCTTGCTTGCCGTCACGACCCCAACCGTGTCTTCCAGCAACAGGTCCAGCTCCGCCGCCGGCTGGTCGATCGGCAGGACGACGCTCGACACGTTCGCGGGCAGCACGTACGCGTAGCTCAGCTGCCTGGCATCGCCCGGCGGGACGGGTCCGAACACCATGACGCTGTCGCCGTGCAGGGCTACTGCCTGAGGCGAGACGTCGCCCTGTGCGACCTGAAACTGGATCGCGTCGTGCGGGATGGCGCCGGCCCACGTGGGCCGGAGCGTGTCCGCGGCGATGCGCGTCCTGTTCCCGGGATTCCGGAGCTCCACGAGCTCCAGCACGTCGCGCGTCCCGTCCTTCTTGCGCTTCGCGATGGTGACGAGGCGCCGGGCGACCTCGATCGCGGGGCCCGCCGATGTGGTGTCGAACACGAGCAGCGGGCTCAGCCCGGCACCGGCGCTCGCGGCCGTCAGCGCTTGCGAGAAATACGCGATCCCCCCATACCAGGTGCTGGCGACGTAGAGCGCCGCCGTGTCGGGGCGGGCGACGGTCAGCGCGAACGCGCCCCGGGCGTCGGTGCGAACCGAGTCGATCGGGGCCCCGCCCCCACCCATGGTCACGCGATGCAGCACGACCCACGAGCCCTCGAGCGGCGCTCCGCGCGGCCCGCCGAGCAGGACCCGGCCCGAAACCACCATCCGCTGTGCGAGAAGTTCGCCGCCGGCTCCGCCCACGAGGCAGAGCAAAGCGAGCGCGCTACGGAGTGAACTTCCCGAAGTCTTCAGGATCGAGGTTCTGCAGGTAGGTCTTCAGCGCGTCGGGATCGAGCGGCCCCTGTCCGGCTTCGCCGCCGGCCTCGCCCGTCTCGACCGACGTCAGCGCGAGAAGACTCTCGCTCGTGAAGATCGGCGCCTTGAGCCGCAGGGCGACGGCGATCGAGTCGGACGGTCGAGCGTCGATCTGGATGACGGCGTCACCGCGGTAGATGTGCAGCTCTGCGTAGTAGGTGTTGTCCTTGACCTGCGTGATGAGCACCTTCCGCAGATCCGCGCCGAGTCCGAGGATCACCTGCTTCAGCAGGTCGTGGGTTAGCGGCCGGGCGAACTTCACGCCTGCGAGCTCCATCGCGATCGCGCTGGCCTCGGCGGGCCCGATCCAGATCGGCAGCACACGCTCGCCTTCCTGTTCCTGCAGGATGACGACCGGTGTGTTGGTCGTGCGGTCGAGCCCCAGGTGTGCGACGCGGACCTGGATGACGTTCGCGCTCAGGTACCCTGCTCCCAGGAGGTCAGGTATTTCTGCTGTTCCGGCGTGAGCGTGTCGATCGTCACTCCCATCGCCTGTAGCTTGAGCCGCGCGATCTCGGCGTCCAGCTCCCGCGGAATGCGGTGCACGTCCTTCGTCAGGCTCTTCGCCTGCTGGACGACGAACTCGGCGGCCAGGGCCTGATTCGCGAACGACATGTCCATCACGCTCGCGGGGTGGCCCTCGGCCGCCGCCAGGTTGATCAGCCGGCCGTCGGCCAGCACGAAGATCCGCTTGCCGTCCAGCCGCCACTCGTCCACGAACTCCCGCACCCGGGTCGGGCCCTGAGCCACCTGTTTCAGACCCTCGAGAGCGATCTCGACGTTGAAGTGACCCGAGTTGGCGAGCACCGCCCCATCCTTCATCGCCCGCATGTGCTCCACGCGGATGACGTCGACGTTCCCGGTGAGGGTGACGAACACGTCCCCCACGCGGGCGGCCTCGGCCATCGTCGCGACCCGGTAACCGTCCATCTGGGCCTCGAGCGCCTTGAGCGGGTCGATCTCGGTCACGAGCACGTTCGCCCCCGCCCCGCGGGCCCGCATGGCGAAGCCGCGGCCGCACCACCCATACCCCGCCACGACGACCGTGCTCCCCGCGATGAGGAGGTTGGTCGCGCGCAGGATCCCGTCCAGCGTCGACTGGCCCGTGCCGTAGCGGTTGTCGAACAGGTGTTTCGTGTCGGAGTCGTTCACCGCCACGACAGGGAACTGCAGTACGCCGTCGCGGGCCATGGCCTTGAGGCGGATCACGCCGGTCGTGGTCTCCTCCGTCGAGCCGAGCACGCCACCCACGAGCGCCTTGCGGTCGGCGACCGCAAGGGTCTCGACCCACTTGCGCACCGGCCGCGCCAGGTCGTCCAACCGGTTCAGGGCGATCATGTGCAGCGCCCCGACCAGGTCGGCCCCGTCGTCCATGGTGACGTCGGGCCGGTGCGCGAGGGCGGCGCGGATGTGCTCGTAGTAGGTCGGATGGTCCTCGCCTTTGATCGCGAAAACCTTGATGCCGTGGTCCTGGACCAAATGGGCGGCGACGTCGTCCTGCGTGGAGAGCGGGTTCGACCCGCACAGGGCCACGTCCGCCCCACCCCCTTTCAGCGTGACCGCGAGGTTCGCGGTCTCCGTGGTCACGTGCAGGCAGGCCGAGACTCGGCGGCCGGCGAGGGGCCGCTCGCGGGCGAACCGCTCCCGTAGCTGGCGTAGCACCGGCATGGAACGCTCCGCCCACTCGGTGCGGCGCCGCCCTTCCGCCGCGAGGCCCGGGTCCCTGATATCGTGCGCGGCGGTCTGCGCCGTGGTCGTCACGCGATGGCTTTCGCCGATCCCGAGCGCTTCGGGCGCTGCACCGCGAGCCGCAGGTCCTCGACGCGATTGGCTTGCTCCCAGGTGAACAGCTCGACTTCCTTGTCGAGGTCTTTGTCCACGAAGCGGCGCTTTTCGGGGGACCGGCCGAAGTGGCCATAGGCTGCGGTGGCCCGGTAGATCGGATTGCGGAGGCGCAACGCCTTGTTGATGCCCAGCGGGGTGAGGTCGAAGACTTCGCGGACGGCCTCCTCAACAACCTCGTCCGGCACGACGCCGGTGTTGAACGTGTCGATCATCACGGAAACGGGCTCGGCAACGCCGATGGCGTAGGCCACCTGCGCCTCGCACCGCTGGGCGAGCTTCGCGGCCACGACGTTCTTCGCCACCCAGCGCATCGCGTACGCGGCCGACCGGTCCACCTTGGAGGGGTCCTTGCCGCTGAACGCCCCGCCGCCGTGGCGGGCCATGCCGCCATAGGTGTCGACTATGATCTTCCGGCCCGTCAGGCCGGCGTCGCCCTGCGGCCCGCCGACGACGAAGCGGCCGGTAGGATTGATCAGGATGTCTCGTTCCGCCACCTCGAAGCCCGCGTCGGTCAACACCGGCCGCACCACGATGGCGTTGACCCCATCCCGCAACTCGGTGTTGTCCACTTTGTCGGAGTGCTGCGTCGAGACCACCACCTTGCTGATGCCGACCGGCCGTGCCCCCTCGTAGATCACGCTCACCTGCGTCTTGCCGTCGGGCCGCAGCCAGGGGAGGTCACCCGCCTTGCGCACGTACGCGAGCCGCTCGGCGAGCCGGTGCGCCAGCACGATCGGCAGCGGCATGAGCGACTGCGTTTCGTCCGAGGCATAGCCGAACATCATCCCTTGGTCGCCGGCCCCGCCCCGGTCCACGCCCATCGCGATGTCGCCGGACTGGCGGTCGATGGTGGTGAGGATGGCGCACGTCTGGGCGTCGAACCCGAAGCTCGCGTCCGTGTAACCGATCGAGCTGATGGTCCCGCGCACGATGTCGGGGATGTGGACGTAGGTGGTGGTGGTGATCTCGCCCGCCACCATGGCCATGCCGGTCGTGACGAGCGTCTCGCACGCCACACGCGCCGCGGGGTCCTTGGCGATGATGGCGTCCAGCACGGCGTCGGAGATCTGGTCGGCGATCTTGTCCGGATGGCCTTCGGTGACCGATTCGGACGTAAAGACGTGGCGTTGCGCGGGCATCTCGTGATCCGGCCGTTAAACTTTCAAGCTAGCGGCGCGCCGCCCCGCGGGCAACCGGGCGTCCGGGTCGAGCAGCTTCAAATCCACCGCTTCGGCGAGAGCCAGGCGCAGGAGATCGAGGACTTCGTCGGCGGTGCGGGCCTGCAGCGCCTGCTCGGCCGCCGCCCGCGCGCGCGCGGCGCTCACCTGCCGCACGGTCCACTTCACGAGCGGCAATGCGGGCGGCGCGACGGACAGCGTCTCGTAGCCGAGGCCGAGCAAGAGGAAAGCCGAAAGCGGCTCGGACGCCATTTCGCCGCACACACTCGCGGGCTTTCCCGCGGCGCGCGCGGCGTCGGCCACCATCTTGAGAAGGCGCAACACGCTCGGATCGTGCGGGTGGAAGCGGTCCGCCAGCCGCGCGTTGCCACGATCCACCGCCAACGTATACTGCGTGAGATCGTTGGTTCCCACACTCAGGAAATCGCTGATCTCCGCCAGCCGATCGGCGAGCACGGCGGCCGCCGGCGTCTCCACCATGACCCCCACGGGCACCGAGGCCGCCGCCGTAATCCCCTCGCGGGTGAGGTTGGCCGCCTCCTCGGAGACGATGGCGCGGGTCCGGTCCACCTCGTCGAGCCGCGTGACGAGCGGGATCATGAGCCAGATGTCCGCGTGCGCCGCCGCGCGCAGGGCCGCGCGCACCTGGGTGCGGAAGATCTCGGGGCGGTCGAGGCAAACCCGGATCGCGCGCCAGCCGAGCTGCGGGTTCGGTTCGGGCTGGGTGCGGAACGGGGCCGGCAGCTTGTCGCCCCCGAGATCATAGGTGCGGATCACCACAGGATAGCCGGGAAAGGCCTGCCCCACGCGGCGGAAGTACTCCGTCTGGTCGTCTTCGCTGGGGAGCGCGCTGTGTCCCATGATGAGGAACTCGGTGCGCAACAGGCCCACGCCCTCGGCGCGGTGGTTGCGCGCCGCCACGAGCTCGTCAGGCAGGTCCACGTTGCCGCGCAGCACGATGCGCACTCCGTCCACAGTGACGGCGGGCTGGTCCACGACCGCCTCGAGCTGTTCGGCCAGCGCGCGCCGCCCCAGCTCCCGGGTCTTCGCTTCGGCGATCTCCTGCGGCGTGGGATGGAGCAGCACCGTGCCGCGTGTGCCGTCCATGACGAGCATCGTCCCGGGCTCGATCCGCTCCATCGCCCCCGCCACGCCGAAGACGGCGGGGATGCCGAGCGAGTGGGCCAGGATCGCGGCATGGGACGTCCGGGTCCCTTCTTCGCTGATGAGGCCCACGACGTGCTCCCGGTCGAGCTGCACCGTGAGCCCGGGGCCGACCTCCTTGGCCACCACGACGGACGGCTGGGTGATCCCCTCCCACACCTCGTCCGCGCCGCGGTGCATGAGATGCTCGATCACGCGGATCGCCACGCCGGCGAAATCGGTCAGGCGATCTTTGAGCTGCGGGCTCCCGGTCGCCGTCCACGTGTCACGCACCTCCAGCGCCTTGAACTCGAACGCCTTCTCGGCGGTGAGGTGGTTCTCGCGGATCAGGTCTTCGACGCTGGACAAGAACTCCTTATCCTCGAGCATCAGGATCTGGAAGTCGAAGATGCGCGCTTCGTCCACACCAGCGCGGTCCTCGGCCTTGGCCTGGAGCTCCTGGACGTGGCGCTTGACGTCGCGCACCGCCGCGCGCAGGCGGCGGACTTCCTTCTCGACCTGCGAGCGCGGCACGACGCGGTGGGGGACCTCGGGCAGCGCCCAGCGGACGACGACCGCCGGACCGACGGCCATCCCGGCCGAGACCCCGATGCCCTTCAGCCAGCGTTCGCTCATTGCGGCTCCTGCTGCTCCTCTTGCTCCTCTTCCTTCATGTCGGCGCCGAGATGCATCTCGTGAAAGCCGTCCGCGACGAGCGCCAGCAGCGCCGCCATCGCGTCCGCGGCGTCCTCGCCCTCCGTCTTGAGCGACAGCGACGAACCGCACTCGGCGGCGAGCATCATGACCCCCATGATGCTCTTGCCGTTCACGGCGAGGTCGTCCTTGCGCACCTCGACCGCCGCCTTGAAGCGGTTCGCGACCTTCACGAACTCGGCCGCGGGGCGCGCGTGCATGCCCAGCGGGTTCACGATCTTGGCCTCGCGCTCGATTAGCGCCATAGCCACCCCACCAGCGCGGCGAGGGCGAGCAGCGCCAGTCCGAACCGCAGACCCGTGAGCCGACCACGGGAGAGCCACAGCAGTCCGAACCCCACGAGCGCGGCGGCAAGGAGCACAGACCGTGCCCAGCCTGCGAACGGTGTGGCGAGCGCGCGCGCCGCGAGCGGCAGCGCGGCGCCGACGGCGAGCGCCATGGCCGGGCCGCTCCAGGCTGCCGCGCGCTGCAGCAACGGCTGGTGCAGCGCCAGGGCCACGCGCGCTCCGTACGTCCAACCCGCCCGCAGCGCCCACCAGCGCAGCGCGACGTGCCCGACGTTGTAAACGAGCAGGAAGCCAAAGACGGCCGACATCCCGAACCCGAGCGCGACCCCCGCCACTGCGAGCCCCGACGTGAACGGCAGCCAACCCGCCCACACCAGCCGGTCACCGAGCGAGCCGAGTGGGCCGCAGAGCGCCGTGCGGAGGCGCTCCACCTGCTCGGGCGGCACGCCTTCATGCTCGGCACGGGCTGCGGCACCGACCGCGAGGCCGCAGAAGTAGGGGTGGGCGTTGAAGAAGTGCGCCCCGCGCGCCACGGCCCCCCGGTAGGCGACGCCGTCCCCCCCTTCCTGAAGGTCGCGCAGCAGCGGCTCCTCCGCCACGCCCACCCCGATCCCTTGCATGCGCTCGTAGTTCCAGGAGCCCTGCACGGTGAACAGCCGGAGCAGGCTGCGGCCGAGCGGGGGACGCGGCCCCGGTCTCACCGGACCCAGGCCATGAGGGCGCCCCCGAGCACGCCCGCGATGAACCAGGGCAGGCTCGGGCCCCGGCCCACGACCCTGAGCGTCCCCGCGCTCGCCGACGCGACCGCGGCGGCGACCGCGGCGACGCCCAGCAACGTCACGCTGCGAACGGAAAGGGCGCCCGCGACGAAGCGCACCACCTCAGCCAGAGCGAGCCCCGTCGCCGTGACGAGCGCCGCCCGGAGCCCATCACGCACGATGCCCATCACGTGGACGTGCATCAGCACGCGTGCATCCCCGGCCTCGAGTGCGCCCGCCGCCACCCGCACCGCGCCGGCATTGAGGCGTCGCAGCACGTGCAGGCTGGCGCCGCCGAGCATCCCCGTCACGAGCCCCACGAGCGCGCCCAGCCCGACCCCCGGCGCGCCCGCGGCCGCGTGCGCCGCGCTCACGGCCGCCACGGTCGCCGGCCCATACTCGGGGTAACGCGTCGCGCCCATGGGCAGCACGTCGTACTGGAACAGCTCGAACAGCACGCCGACCTCGAGCCCTGTGCGCACGTCGCCCAGGAGTGCGCCGGCGATCGGGCCCGCCACGATCGGGCGCGCGATCATGATCTGGGGCACGCTCACGAGATCGAGGCCCACCAGGGTCCCCCACGCCAGCAGCAGCAGCTGCACCTCGAAGCTCACGCGAACTCCTGGAGCGGCACGGCCCGGGCAGTCGGGACGTCCTGGGCGGTGATCTCAACGCCTCGGGCCGCGAGCCGGCGCAGCTCCTCGATCTCGGCGTCGCTCAGGTACACGTAGCGCAGCCGCTGGGAGCGTCCGGGTCGATGGTGGATCCCGCCGAGGTTGATCCGCTTCACCTGGTGGCTGTTAGCGCTGAGCGCGACGAGGGTGCCGATGTCCCCTGCCAGCAGGATGCCGACGCGCGGGTCCTTCTCCCACTCGGGCAGCCGCTCCAGGGCCTCCTCGGTCGAGGCGAACACGACTTCGACGTCCGACGGCACACCCATGCGGTAGAGATCCTGTTCCCACGGACTGGCGCGCACGGCGTCGTCCACCAGCACGATGAACCCCACATGCAGCGGCTGCCCCCAACCCACGACCACCTGTCCATGGATCAGCCGGTCGTCGATCCGAAACAGCGCGATGCTCATGCCGCCGGCGTGCGAATCGCCCTCGTCCCTGCTTCCGCGGCCCGCCGCGCCGCCTCCGCGGGCGAGAGGTCGCGATGAAATACGAAGTCGAGCAGCATGGCCAGGTTGACCCCCGTGATCACGGCGACGTCCGTCTTCCCCTTCGCCAGCCGCACGGCGCTCGTCAGGCACGAGCCGCCGGGGAGGTCCACGAACAGGACGGCGGGCTTGTCGCCGATCGCCCGAGTCAGCCGCTCCGCCAGCGCCCCCGAGTCGCAGCCGTCGTTGCTCACCGCGACGAGCGCGTCGCTGACGCCCGTGATCGCGGCGACGGCCGCCAGAAGCGCCTCGGCGACGGCCGCGTGCGAGACGATCACCCCGCGCGTGGCCTCACTCATAGTCCTCCTCGAGGTACTCCAGCATCTCGCGCCGCTGGGCCATGCGGTGGAGCAGCCGCTCGTTGAACTGCCGCGCGGAGTCGACGCCGCTGTAGCGCAGTAAATGGTTCATCGCCACGACTTCGCACATCACCGTCAGGTTCTTGCCGGGGTTCAGGGGCACCGTGACGAGGGGCAGCGTCACATCCAGGAACGCGGTCGTCTGGCCGTCCAGACCGGTGCGGTCGTACTCGCGCGACGCGTCCCAGTCGTCCAGCTGGACCACGACCTCGATCCGTTTCTGTTGCCGCACCGCCCGGATCCCGAACAACGCCCGGATGTCGATCAGGCCCACGCCGCGGATCTCCATGTAGTGCCGCGCCAGCTCGTGCCCCCGGCCGAGCAGCACGTCGTGGCCGTGGCGGGTGACGTGCACGATGTCGTCCGCGACCAGCCGGTGGCCGCGCTCGACCAGGTCGAGCACGCATTCGCTCTTGCCGATCCCCGAGCGCCCGAGGAACAGGAGTCCCACGCCGAACACGTCCGCCAGCGAGCCGTGCACGGTCGTGGCCGGGGCGAACGCGTCGTCGAGGAACGGCTTCAGGCGCCGGTAGAACTCGGCGGTCTTGAGCTTGGTGCGGATGACGGGCACGCCCTTGGCGCGCGCCAGCTCCAGCAGCTCGGCGGGCACCTCCTGCCCCTTCGCGATCACGACGCACGGGATATCGAACTGAAAGAACGTCTCGAGCGACTTGCGGCGCTCGTCCGGGCCGAGTGAGTCGAGGTACGTGATCTCGGTCTCACCCAGGACGTGGATGCGGTGCGCCGCAAAGCGTTTCGTGTAGCCCGCGAGCACCAGCCCGGGACCGGACGCCTCGGGCGTGGGGATGAGCCGGTCAAGCCCCAGATCACCCGTCAGGGCCTCGAGCTGGAGGGGGTCGCCCTTGCGCTCCAGGAGGTCGCGGACGCGCGGGCCGGTCACGTCCGCTCGCGCTCCACCGAGTGCCGCCGCTCTGCGGCCCGACGTCGAGCCGGCGTGGCTTTGTCGAGCTGGCGGCGCACTTTCGCAGCGGCGCGGTCGAGGGCCGTGCGGTGTTGGGTGCCGCCCGCGGTCCCGACATGCACCACACCGCGGCCGGAGTGCAGTCGGAGCTCGACGGTCGGCGTGCCGTGGTCGTCGCTGAAGATGGCCTGCGCATCGTGCGGCCGCGACGCGACCTTCTGCAGGCGCTCGAGCAGCGTGCGGGCCCGGTCGCGGAGCTCACCGGGAACCTCGCAATGGCGTGCGGTGATGGTGATGCGCATGAGTCAACCTCCCTGAGCGAGGATGCGCTGGAGATGCGCTTCGGTAGCCCGGGCGGCGCGGTCCCAGGACAACTGCTCGGCGAAGGCGCGGGCGCCGCGCCCCAGCCGGGACACGAGCCCAGAGTCGGCGGCGAGAGCGAGCATGCGGTCGGCCAGCGCGCGCGCGTCGCCGTGGGGCACGAGGAAGCCGGTCTCGCCGTCACGCACCGACTCCCGCAGACCCGGGCTGTCCGAAGCGAGCGCCGGCGTGCCGCAGCCCGCCGCCTCCACGTTGGACATGCCCCACCCCTCTTTCACACTCGGGAACACGACGGCCCACACCCGCCGCAGCAGCCGGCGCTTGTCCTCCTCGGACACGAAGCCGAGAAAGCGGACGGCCTCTGCGAGACCCAACGTGCGCGCCAGTCGCTCGAGCCGGGGCCGGTCGCTTCCCTGCCCGGCGATCTCGAGCCTCAGGGCGGGCTGACCCTCCCGGGCCAGGGCCAGGGCCCGGAGGGCGATTTCCACTCCTTTATAACGCTTGAGGCGCCCGACGTACAAGAACGTGGGGCTCGCCGCCCGGGGCGTCGCGCCATCGGGGCAGTACCACGTCGCATCCACCCCCGGGTGAATGACTGCGACGCGCTCACGCGGCACCCCACGTTCCACGAGATCGTCCCGCGTGCTCTCCGAGATGGCGTGGAACGCCGCTCGCCGGTATACCCATGGAATCGGCACTTCCGCCGCCCACACCGCGGTGGCCATCGGCCAGCTCGCCTCGACGAACGCGGTCGTGCCGAACAGATGCGGAATGATGGCGCAGAACGGGAGGTCGGTGAGCTGGGGGAGATAGAGGGGCAGCTTGTTGATGTCCTCGACCACGACGTCGTAAGCGTTCGCGCGCAGCAGCCGCCGCACGGCGGCGCGGGCGTGGAGCGCGAAGCTGTGGCGCCGGCCCGAGCGGTGCACGCGCAGCCCGTCGAGCTCGGCGGTGGGAGGGGACCCCGGCCAGCCGCTCGCGACGAGGTCGATGACATGACCCCAGCCGGCGAGTCGGCCGAAGATCTCGTGCAGGTGGATCTCGGCCCCGCCCGCGTGCGGGTTCGCGCGGTCGTTCCAGTTGACGAGCAGCAGCTTCACAGCGCACCGAGCTCCCGCGCCACCGCGTCCAGCACCCCGTTCACGAACCCCGGGGCCTTCGGCCCCGCGAACCAATGAGCGAGCTTCACCGCCTCGTCGATCACGACGCGCGGCGGCGTCGCGCCTTCGGCGAGCTCCGCGAGGGCGAGGCGCAGGATGCTCCGCTCGACCGTGCCCACCCGCTCCAGCCGCCAGTGCTCCGCCGCCTCCGCGACACGCCGGTCGAACTCCGGCGCTCCGACGATGGCCCGGGCGGCGAGATCCGCGCCGCGATCGTAGCCCTGGGGCGGGCGCCCGTAGATCGACGCCAGGCGCATCACCACGTTCTCGATGGACGGGTGCCCGGACAGCTCCCAGGCATAGAGGAGTTGCAGCGCGCGGGCGCGCGCCTTAGTCTCGGGGCGCTGCACTGGTCAGCTGCGCCAGGACGTCCGCCGTCGCGAGCGCCGCCTCCGCCGCCTCGTAGCCCTTGTTCCCCGCCGCGCCGCCGGCGCGGGCCATCGCTTGCTCGAGCGACTCCGTGGTGAGGACGCCGAAGCCCACCGCCAGCCGGTGCGCGAGCGCCACGCTGCCCAGCCCGCGCGCCGCTTCGCCGGCGACATACTCGAAGTGGGGCGTCTCGCCACGGATCACGCAGCCGAGCGCCACGAGCGCGGCGTAGCGGCCGCTCGCCGCGGCCGTTTCCGCCGCCACCGGCAGCTCGAACGCGCCCGGCACCCAGATCACGTCCACCCGCGCGTCGGCGATCCCCCGGTCGCGCAGGCACTGCCGCGCCCCGTCGAGCAGACGCCCCGTGACGATTTCGTTGTAGCGGCTGACGAGGACGGCCACGCGACCTTCCCGCGGCGCGCGGGGGGGGGGCGAGCTCGGGAACTCGGCCACGGTCAGTGGGTGAGCAGGTGGCCGAGCTTGTCCCGCTTGACGTCGAGGTAGGAGCGATTCTCGTCGGACGGCGAGGGCACGATCGGAACGCGCTCGACGATCTCGAGCCCGTAGCCCTCGAGCCCCACCAGCTTCATCGGGTTGTTGGTGAGCACGCGGATCGAAGACAGCCCGAGGTCGAGCAGGATCTGCGCGCCGATGCCGTAGTTTCGCAGATCCGGCTTGAAGCCGAGCTTCTCGTTCGCGGTCACGGTGTCGTGCCCCGCGTCCTGCAGCTCGTACGCCTTGAGCTTGTTCAAGAGGCCGATGCCCCGCCCTTCCTGGTCGAGGTAGACCACGACCCCGCGTCCTTCCTGCGCGATCGTCCGCAGGGCGTTCTGGAGCTGCCAGCCGCAGTCGCAGCGGGCCGAGCCGAAGACGTCGCCGGTGAGGCACTTGGAGTGCATGCGCACGAGCATGTTCTTCCTGTCGCGCACGTCGCCGTACACCAGCGCCACGTGCTCCGCCGAATCGACGTCGTTCCTGTAGGCGACGATCCGGAACTCGCCGTACGGCGTGGGGAGCCGCGCCTCCGCGACGCGATGGACCAGCCGCTCATGGGCGAGCCGGTAGGCGACGAGCTGCGCCACCGTGACGAAGGTGAGACCGTGCGCCGCCGCGAACCGCTCGAGGTCGGGCCGGCGCGCCATCGTGCCGTCGGGGTTCAGGATCTCGCAGATCACGCCGGCCGGATACAACCCGGCCAGCCGAGCGAAGTCCACGCTCGCCTCGGTCTGGCCGACGCGCTGCAACACGCCGCCGGGCCGCGCCCGCAGCGGGAACACGTGTCCCGGTCGCCGCAAGTCGCTCGGCACCGTGGCCGGATCGATCGCGACCTTGATGGTGACGGCGCGATCGCGGGCGGAAATGCCCGTCGTCACGCCGAAGCGCGCCGCCGCGTCGATCGAGACCGTGAACGCCGTCTCGTGCGCCTCGGTGTTGTGCTCGGCCATCTGGGTCAGCCCCAGGGCCTGGCAACGCTCGGGCATGAGCGTGAGGCAGATCAGGCCCCGGGCGTGCGTGGCCATGAAATTGATCATCTCGGGGCTGACCCGCTCCGCGGCGCCGACCAGGTCGCCCTCGTTCTCGCGGTCCTCGTCGTCCGCGACGATGACGAGCTTCCCCGCCCGGATGTCCGCGATCCCCTGCTTTATGTCGCCGTGCAGCATAGCTGCCTCACATATTTCCCGATGACGTCTCCTTCGACGTGAACGCGGTCGCCCACGCGCAGCGTTCCCAGAGTCGTGCGCTCCCGGGTCGAGGGAATCAGCGAGATCTGCACCACGCCCGGCTCGGGCAAATCGTTGATCGTCAGGCTGACCCCGTCCACCGTGACCGACCCGAGCGGCATCGCGACTCGCGCGACCTCGGGCGGGACGCGCAGGTCGTAGAGCCACGCGTCGCCGCGCCGCTCGGCCCGCACCACCGCCGCGACGCCGTCCACGTGCCCTTGCACCAGGTGACCGCTCAGGCGATCGGTCGCGCGCACCGCCCGCTCCAGATTCACCTTCCGGCCGGCGGCGTACTCGCCGAATAGCGTTCGGTCCTCGGTGGTGCCGACCACGTGCACGCGGAACCCGCCCTTCAGCACCCGCTCCACGGTCAAGCAGGCGCCGTTGACGGCAATACTCTCACCCTGCTTGAGGCGCTTGTACGGCG
>WNGD01004350.1_pt1 | contig 13977 bp, 12 predicted proteins | sample 5400671 | NCBI WGS metagenome assembly WNGD01 (sample SAMN13153369, study PRJNA577476) | soil metagenome | isolation source: 40 cm soil or saprolite under grassland replicate 2 | place: USA:California | collected 2016-06-15
CCTACGGCGCGAGCTGCTGGCCCAACCACCGGGTCACAACGGCAACGAGGAGGTGGTCGCCGAGACTGGCACCACCGCCGCGTAATATCCCGCAGGAGCCTGCGTCCGGGGCCGTTTACACCGCTCCTGAGACGCCACCTCGCTACGGCTCCCGTTCATCTCTTTTGGGTGATGCCGGCCAGGCGTGGCAGCGATACAGCTGGCCATACAGGTAGGAGGGATTTCAGAGCCGCAATCCGGGTTCTGTGCAACAAGGGGCACATCATGATCTGGGCAATCCTCGCGCTGCTGGGCGTTCCCCTGTGGCTGTGCGCGATCGGCATCCTCGCCTTGTTCTTCCGCAACCGCGGCCTCCGCAAGCGGGCTGCTGACATCCCGATGCGGCTGCGGCTTGATGCCAAGGGTCGCTGGCACCGAGGGCATGGGCTGTGGGTCCACGACGTGCTGGGCTTCCGCGGCAGCCCCGCGACCTGGAACGAGGCGCTGCTGTGGGCGGCCAGCGCTACCCGCCGTGAGCTGACCTCCGAGGAGGCCCACAAGTTCCGCAGGCTTGATCAGCCGGTTGCAGCGACCTTCACCGCCATCGACGGCCCTGCCTTCGAGGCAGTCACGACACGCCAGCACCTGCCGCTCCTGCTCGGCCCATTCCCACAACCCCACCCGCAGGTGGAATCCAGGTCATAGGCCGGCAGTCGAGCCTGGTCGTCGCTGGGCTCCAGGGCGACTTCGTCGACGTCGGTGGGGCGGCGGCCGGCCGCCAGGAATCGGTGCGACCAGCCGCGCTCGCCTCGGGCGTGGACGCGGCGAACGCGCTGTGGATCGTGCTGCTTTGACTCCTGCACCGGCGGCGGCCGTGTGCCGGCGATCGCTTCCGGCTCCTAGCGAAGGTTCAGGCGAGTGCCGACCTCTACGCGCCGAGCCCGAGTTGCTGCGCGCGTTCGACCGCCTGACTACGGGACGACACGCCGAGCTTGCGGTGGATCGACATCGCCTCCTTCTTGACTGTGTGCTCGGAGAGGTACAGCCGCTCGCCGATCTCCCGGTAGGTCAGCTGCGTGCGCAGCAGCGGGAGCAGACGCAGCTCGGCCTTGCTGAGCGACGAGGCACCCCCAGTCCCACCCCCGATCCCGGAGGCCTTGGAGCGTAGCTGGGCGGCCTGCTCTGGCAGGGTGCCAAGGTCGGGTCGCCGCCGCAGGATGTCGTTGGCCTCCCGCAGGACCGCCCTGGCCCCGGCGAGGTCGTCCAGCGCCAGGTAGACACGCACGAGCTCAAGCAGCGCCTGGACCGCGAGGTGCGGCATGGCGTAGGTGAGCAGCGGGCGCAAGCGAGCGGCCCGGGCGAGCTGCTGGTGGGCCCGTGGCACGTCGCCTTCGTGCGCGGCCGTGCGAGCCACCACCGCATGGACCAGGGCGCTTGTCATGTAGTCCTCCAGCCGCCCCGCCCGGACGGTCGCAAGCGCTTGCTCGGCGAGGGCGGCGGCCTGGGGCCAGTCGTGGCGTGCCATCGCTACCATTGCGCGTTCGGCCAGGGCGACCGAGGCGCCCGGCAGCGCCCGGGCATGCATGGCGACCTGGACCGTGTGGGCCAGGATGGGGTCGGCGCGGTCGGCCTGGCCGGCCAGCACGTTGGCCATCCCCAACGTGGCTAGCGCCGCCGCGCGCCATGGGCTGGCTGGGGCCAGCCCGGCCACCGCGGCCTCTGCGTCGGCGCGCATCCGCTCCACGCCGTTGCGGCACAGGAACGCGCGCAGCAGCGCCAGCGGGGCCTCCACCGTACTAGGTTCTTGGCCCGTCCCCGTCGCGACCGCGCCGCGTTCGGCCGCCTCAGCCCAGCGCTCGGCAGCAGCCGGCTGGCCCAGCAGTGCCTGCAGCAGGCCTCCTTGCACGGCGACCTGCGGGTAGCGGTCGATCAACCCCTGCTCGTCGAACCACCCGACCCAGCGGCGGACGGTGTCCACGCGCCCGCCGGCAAAGGCAGGTTGCCCCAGGCTAGCGACCAGGCCGGCGACCTGATCGGCGTCACCGGCGGCCTGGGCATGGTCAATGGCGGTCTCTGGCAGCCCGTTGGCCTGGCACCACGCCGCCGCCCGCAGATGGAGCTGGGCGACCAGCTCGGGCGCACGCCGCTCAAGCTCGGCGCGCAGCAAGCCGCGGAACAGGTGGTGGTAGCGATACCACCGCCGGTGGCGGTCCAGCGGGAGCAGCAACAGGTTCGAGCTCGCCAGCGATGCCAACACCTCGGCCGAACCGGTCGTGTCCAGGACCGCGTCGCACAGCGGCCCGCACATGCGGTCAAGCACCGCCGTGCGCGTCAGGAACGACACCGTCGGCGGCGGCAGGTGGGTCAGCAGCTCGTCCCACAGGTAGTCAGCGATGAACCGGTCAGCCCCCGAAAACCCGGCCCCACCCTGCCGCGGATCGCCTGCCGGCCCTTCCTTGAGGGTCAGCGCGGCAAGGTACAGCCCCACCGGCCATCCCTCCGTGCGCCACACCAGCTCGGTCGCCTCGGCGTCGCCAAGCTGCACCCCGGCACCCTCCAGCAGCGCGTGTGCCTCCCGCTGGTCCATCTTGAGCTGGTCGACCCCGATGGCCACGACCCGGCCCGGCTCGCCCCACAGCGCCACCGGCAGCCCGGGTGTGGTCCGGGCGGCCAGCGCCAGCTGCGACCCTGCGGGCAGGTGCGCCGCCACCTCGACCAGGGCGTCCAGGCACTGCGGGTTGTCGAGCGCCTCCACGTTGTCAACGACCAGGGCTACCGGCTGGGTCATCGCCGACACGGCGGCCGCCAGCCGGGGCAGGACCGTGCCTGTGACCAAGGCGCCTGGTGCGGCCAGGGCACCAAAGACTCCCGGGTCGATCGGCTCGATGCGGTCCAGGGCGACGGCGATGTAGGTCAGCAGGACCATGGGGTCGTTGTCGCGCCGGTCGACTGTGACCCAGCCGACGCGGCGGCCCTGGCGCCTGGCCCACTGGGCCAGCAGGGTCGTCTTGCCGTAGCCGGGCGGCGCCACCACGCAGATGACCGGCGCGGCATGCCAGGCGAGCAGCCGCTGGACCAGCACGGTGCGGGCCACGATCCCCGGGCGGGTCCATGGGACGCCGAGCTTGGACTCCACCAGCTCGAAGGCCGGCCTCACCCGGGACCGCGGGTCTCGCTCCAGACGATGGGGAGCACGCCCCTCGATGCTCGCATTCACCTCAGGCAGGGTAATCGCTGGCATGTACTGCTTCAACGCCAGAGCTTTGCGGGCGGAGGCGCGACGGAAGCCTTTGAGGGCGCCTGGCGTCCGGGCCGCGCGGGCTGCACCCCACGGTGGGACCTTGGCGTTCTGGAAGCGTAGGCCGGCGTCGCACCCAGTTTCACCCGGATCGGGTGAAGCCGGGGCGCCCGTCTCCGTTGTCTTCTTGATGGGGGAGGTCCAGCGTCTGGCCCACGACCTGGGCGCTCACGGCCCACCGGCCGCGACGTCGCCGCGTAGGGCGTGGTCGCCGGGGCGATCGGAGCAGAGGGGCAGGTCATGACTGACACGACCATGGACGTGCTGGTTGCTGGCTATCGGAGCATCGACGCGGCGCGGCAGGACTTCGACGCACTGGTCGAGCTGGTGAAGAGCAAGACGGTCACGGTCGAGGGCGCGATCCTCGTCGGCCACGCCGAGGACGGCCAGGTGACGGTCGTGTCCACGGGCGACCATCTCGGTCGTCGGGGGCTTGGTTGGGGCGCGGGGGTCGGTCTGGTGGTCGGCCTGTTCGCGCCGGAGCTGCTCGCCTCGGTCGCGGTGGGCGCTGCGGGCGGCGCGATCGTCGGCAGGTTCGCCGACCACCGGCTGAAGAGCGGCATCCGCGACAAGATCGGCGAGAATCTCCCTGCGGGGTCGGCCGGGATCATCGCGGCCTTCCCGGACGAGCAGCGCCTGGCGATCGAACGGGCGCTGCCCGGCTCGCCGATGAAGTCGGTGGTCCAGTCGGACGAGAAGGGCCTCAAGGCGCTGCGGGCGTCCCTGGCCGAGGCGATGGGCAAGTTCAAGCCCGACCGCACCGTCCTGCCGATTCCCGACCGCACCTTTGGCGGGACGCTCGGGCGCACGCTGGACAGGTCGGTCGCCGACTGGAGCATCGTGCCCGGGCCGAAGGCGCCAGAGGGGGCGCCCAACGTGCTCGTCGTCCTCATCGACGATGCGGGCTTTGGGAATCCCGACACCTTCGGTGGCCCGATCGCCACGCCCAACATGACGCGCGTGCAGCGGATGGGGCTGACCTACAACCGCTTCCACGTGACCGCGGTGTGCTCGCCGACCCGTGCGGCCCTGCTCACCGGGCGCAACCACCATCGCGTGGGCTTCGGCTCGATCGCCGAGTACCCCGGGCCGTTCCCCGGCTACACGGCCGCCAAGCCCAGGAGTTGCGCGGCCGTCCCCCGCATCCTCAGGGACAACGGCTATGTCACCGGCGGCTTTGGCAAGTGGCACCTGACCCCCGACAACGTCCAGGGCGCCGCCGGCCCGTTCGACCACTGGCCCCCGTCATGGGGCTTCGACCACTGGTGGGGGTTCCTGAGCGGCGCCGCCGGGCAGTACGACCCGATCATCACCCAGGACAACTCGACGCTTGGCGTGCCGGAGGGCAAGGACGGCGCGCAGTACTACTTCCCCGACGACCTTACCGACAAGGCCGTCGAGTGGCTGCACGCGGTCCGCGCGCAGGACCCGGAGAAGCCGTGGTTCATGTACTACTCCACCGGCTGCAGCCACGCGCCCCACCACGTGGCCAAGGCGTGGGCCGACAAGTACAAGGGCCGGTTCGACGGCGGCTGGGACAGGTACCGTGAGGAGGTCTTCGAGCGCCAGAAGAAGCTCGGGGTCATCCCCCAGGACGCCGTGCTGACCGAGCGGCCGGAGCTGTTCCCGGCCTGGGACTCGCTGTCTGATGCCGAGAAGACGCTCTACACCCGCCAGATGGAGGTCTACGCCGGCTACTCGGAGAACGCCGACTGGAACGTCGGCCGGCTGCTGGACGCGATTGAGCCGCTGGGCGACCTGGACAACACGCTCATCTTCTACATCTGGGGCGACAACGGCGCCAGCATGGAGGGCACGCTCACCGGCTCGTTCAACGAGACCACCTTCCTCAACGGCGTCCCCCTCACGGCCGAGCAGCAGCTCAAGCTCATCGACGAGTACGGCGGCATCGACGCGCTCGGGGGGGTCGACACCGCGCCGCACTACGCATCGGCCTGGGCGTGGGCCGGCAACACGCCGTTCCAGTGGGGCAAGCAGACCGCCAGCCACCTCGGCGGCGACCGGAATCCCATGGTCGTCTCCTGGCCGGAGCGCATCAAGGACGCAGGCACGATGCGTTCGCAGTTCACCCACTGCGTCGACGTCGGGCCGACGATCCTGGAGGCCGTCGGGCTGCCCGAGGCCAGAGTCGTGGACGGCATCGAGCAGGAGCCGATGGACGGCACCAGCTTCTTGTATACCTTCGACCACGCCGGCGCCGCCGAACGCCACACCGTGCAGTACTTCGAGATGTTCGGCAACCGCGCCATCTACCAGGACGGCTGGTGGGCCTGCGCGAGGTTGGACAAGGCCCCGTGGGACCTCACCCCTGAGACGATGAAGCGGTTTGCACCAGGAGCCTACGACCCGGAGCGAGATACCTGGGAGCTGTACCACCTGCCCGACGACTTCACCCAGGCCAAGGACTTAGCAGCCCAGCACCCCGAGAAGCTGGCCGAGCTGAAGGAGCTGTTCTGGCAGGAGTCCGAGAGGAACCGTGCGCTGCCGTTGCTCGGCGGCCTGTCCATCTTCTTCGGTATCCTGCCACCGATGCCCACGACCACCAGGTTCACGTTCCACAGCGACGTCCAGAACGTGCAACGCGGCATGATCCCGCGCATCTACGGGCGCTCGTACGCCATCGAGGCCGACCTCAACGTCCCCGATGGCGGCGCGGAGGGCGTGCTGGTCGCCAACGCCGACTTCATCGGTGGGTTCGCGCTGTGGGTCGACGACCACGGCCACCTGCAGCATAGCTACTCGATGCTGGGTATCCAGCAGTACAAGCAGGTGTCGGACGTGCCGGTCCCGACCGGCGACGTCACCGTCCGCATGCAGTTCGACGCCGACGAGGAAAAGCCCGGCACCGGAGGCACGGTCTCCCTCTACGCCAACGACACCCAAATCGGCCAGGGCCGGATCGAGCGGACCGTGCCCATCGCCTTCTCGAGCTACGCCGGCATGGACGTGGGTCGCGACAACGGCCTCGTCGTCGACCGCGCCTACAAGGACAAGGCGCCCTACGCCTTCACCGGGGCGGTCAAACAGGTGGTCTTCGACCTGAAACCGCAGGCGCACGAGGCGGAGAAGGCGATGCACCAGCACACGGCCAACCACGCGGTCGCCGCCGGGGTCGCCGGCTGAAAAGGAGGAAGGGTATCTCTGCTGCAGCCATCTGGCGATCACGCTGCCCCTGGGAAGGCGAGGAGAACCCCGTTTCTCCGGTACACGGCGATCGGTTCCCACGGCCTAGGCGAACCGTCATACCCTCCCGCCGCCCCCTTCGAGAGCTGGGCGAGGAGGGTACCGCTACGGGTCGGGAGGGAGCACGGCTTCGTTCGGCGGGGGTCATGCGACCTTCGCGCTGGAGACGCGCACGCGTTGGCGATTGCTGGCCGACCAGCTGGAGCCGGGGCGGTGGGGACGAAGCGGATGGCGTAGCGCTCCTCGTCGATGCATCTGGTCTGCGCGTCGACGCAGCGCAGGATCCCACAGCGGTAGCTCGCCATCACCTACAAGGATGAGGTCATCGAGGCTGGCACGACTCGGCACCGGAGCCCGGGGTTCTGCATCGGTTAGTTGTCAGCAGGGTGTCAGCAACAGCACCGTGCGAGCCCACACAGAGCAGGACGGCAAGGCCCTTGACCGCCCCGCCGACCTGGTGCGACGTGGTGTCAGGGGCGGCGCCGTAGGGTCCTGTTTGCCGGTGTAACTGGGATGGCATGCAAGAGGTCAGGGGTTCAAATCCCCTCAGCTCCACTTCCAAGGAAATCCCTGTGTAAGAGGCATGTCCGAGTTTCCTCGCGCCCCGCTCGTCGCCGGCATGGCGCTCTGTTACGCATGGCCGGACCGGTGAGCCAGGTCTTCCGCCAGTTCCCTGTCAGGGCCAGACGGCCGCTGCGTATGCGTCGAAGTTGATCGCGGGAATGGTCGCCAAGGCTTGCAGCCGCTTGAGAAGCCGCAGCGTGAAGTAGATCACGGATGTCTCCGCGTCGCTGGTGGCAAGGCTGTCCGGTTGCGACGGGTCGGACACTTCGAAGCCGCCGTGCCGCAGGACACATCCGAGATCGAGCACCTCGTCCTCGCTACGTGCAGTGAGCGCTCGCCGGAATGGGTCGCCGAACAGAGGTGACCAGTCGCTGTCCAGCGTGAGGATGCCGCCAAGAATCCGTGGCAGCGGGCGTGGCTCGTAGACGCCGCCCGCATGAGGGATCGGGGCCGAGGTGCGGATGAGCCTACGCGCCGACGCGATCTTCCCGCCGACGTACTCGACCTGTTCCTTGTTGATCTGCTGCTTGATCTCGAAGACTGCGTAGACGCTCTCGGCCGGGATGAAGCGGGCGCCTCCGACCTCGAACAGCAGTGGCGAAAAATGCCGATCGTGGATCACGACATCGAGCTGCTCGCTGCGGCACTGGTTCGTGTCAACGACGAAGGCTTTCGAAACGCCATACCGCTGGGGCAGGAAGTCCCGCAGCATGGCGGCCCAATCCAGCTCGGTCGCATCCCCCAGCGTCCCTGGATGGTCGGCGACCGTGCGGCTCAGGCCGAGGTCTGCGAGGAGCTGCTGCTGTCGCGCGATGAAGGCGGCACGCAGATCGAACCGTGGCGGCCCGGACGACCGGTCAGTGTTGTCAGCTGCCGGTTCCGGTCTGGCTGGGTCGCCATTCAGGGCTGGGGGCATCGTGTTCTCCTGGCTGCGCACAAGTGGCAGGTGATCGTGGTCGCGGCAGGCCGAGCCGAGCGGCGCGAATGTGGCCATTGTGGGCGACACGCACATCGAGGCGGCCGCCGGGCTGGTGGACGAGCAGGGCAAGCGGCTTGGCGTACTGGCTGGATGCGCGACGCAGGGACAGCTCATCGGTCGGGCTGGCGTCCAGTATGGCGGGATGGCTGTGCCAGTCCCCGACATAGCCGAGCCACGGGTGGCCCAGATCACGCAAGGCAGCGTCCAGCGTCGCTTGCGCGGCGTCCTCATGGCGCGTCCAGGTGTTACTAGTGGCATCCGGGTCTGGCACTTCCACGGCGTGGCGGACGACCACGCTGGTGTCCTCCCACCAGCCCAGCAGCAGGCCGCCAGTCTCCCTGGGAGCGGCCTGTCCGGCTCTCTGTGCAATGAAGTCTGCGACGTTGGATGCGACTACGACGCGTACCGGCCGCCGGGTCATGTTGCCCCCGCTGTGGTGCGGCTAGGGGTGAGCAGGCCGAGGCGGTCGTAGGGTGGATCGTCCTGGGCGACGAGCACATCGAGCAGGGTCGCCGGCAGGCGGCGGTCGTCGTGGAGTTGGTCGAGGGCAAGGCGGCAGCCCAGCTCGGCAGCGGCGTGTACGGCCACCGGCGGGGTGAGCGACACGGGGTCGCCGCAGCCGCGCTCCCTGGGCAGCGGCGGGCCGGGCAAGGAGGGGACCGGGGCGAGGTGCTGCTCGTCGTCGCCGAGCGGGAACCGGTCGGCGCGGGCGATCGCGCCCTCCCGTTGCAGGCAGACCGACACCATCGGGTGGCCGGTCTGCTCGGCGGCCCAGCGCAGTAGCGCCGTGGCGCGGGCGTCGGCGGTCGCGTCGACGACGAGGTCGTGCTCGGCCAGCAGGCCGATCGCCTCAGCAAGTGTGGCGACCCGCGTCGTCTTGCAGGTTACTCTGCTCACGTCAAGGCCCAGCGCGCTCAGGTGGCCCTTGACCGCGTGGACCTTGGGGTGCCCGACGAACGTGTCGCCGGCGAGGTGTCGGATGAGGTTGCCGGGACGGAGCCGCTCCGGATCCAGCAGGATCAGCCGCCGTAGACCGGATCGATACAGCGAGTCGGCAAGAAACGACCCGACCGCGCCCAGCCCGACGATCGCAACGGGCCGGTCGGCGAGCTCATCAGCGGTGGGGCCAGCCCGCAGGGTGCGGGCGGCAGTGCTGGTGTCGGCGCTTTCGCACGCGTGTACCGTCGGGGCCGCTGGCGAGTGCCCGGGGTCCAGTGCGAGCGCGAGCGCGCCGGCCTGTCCATGCCGCCGGTAGTACACCAGCACGAATTCAATGGCACCGAGTCGCACGAGTCGCTCGACGGTGGCCCCATAGCTGCCGAGCGCCGCAACCAGGCCATCCCAGTCCCAGATGGGGCGGACCGGCTCGCCGATGTCGGCGATCCACGCCAGATGCTGGTCCCTGCGCTGCAGGCCCCGCCGTGCCTTCGGCGGTGACAGCGGCGGCTTGCGCCCCTCCGCTGTGATGGTGACCGTGCCGGCCTGGCGGCTGGTGCTGGTGCGGACGCAGCCGGTCATACCGGCGAGCGCCTCGCGGTCGTACAGCACCATCCGGTCGTCGCGTGGCAGGTATCGCTCCAGGTCGCAGTCCTGGTCGCCAAGCCAGCCCGCCGCCGTTTGCGCAAGCCAGCCGCCGATGCGCTGCAGCAGCCGGTTGGAGTCACGCCAGGGCGCCGCCTCGACGAGCTCGTCGCTGCCCCACAGGCACAACGTGCCGTTCGGCTCGCGGTGAAAGGTGAGCTCCAGCTCCGCCCCGGGGTCGACCACCTGCACCATTGGGGGGGCGAACGGGAAGCGGCCGTCGAGCCGCACGTCCACGGTTGCGGTGGGCTGGCGCCCGTCGGGATGCCGCCATGGTACCGGGCCGCGGAGCAGCTCGCCGTCATCAGCAAAGCCGAGGCTGCCGAGCGCGGCACGCAAGGCGTCGCGCTCGGCAGCCAAGCCCAGCTCCCACGGTTTGGTCATGCGTAGCGGTCGCTCCCCGCGGGCACCCTGGTGGCGCCAGTGGTCACGGCAGGGTAGCTCCGGCGGCTGCCGTCGGCGTTGCAGTAGTCAGGGATCGGGAAGACCTGATCGCCCTCGGTCGTCTCGCCGAGCAGCGCACGCCACATCACGGCCGCCTTGCACTCGTCCCGCTCCTCCAGCGCCGCCTGCGCGAGCTTCGCCGCCTTGGTGATCTTGGTTTTCGCCGTCTGGAAGTCGGCGGCGGTCGCCTTGGTGGTGATCGTCTTGTCGGCCAGGGTCGGGTCGTCCAGCCCGTCGGTGGCGACCTCGGGCAGCATCGCGGCGATCGTCTCCAGCGCGAAGGTGAGGTAGCCGGCCACGCTGGTCTCGCTGGGCTGCTCGTTCTCGAACGCCCAGTAGGTCATGATCTCGAAGTAGAACCCGCCGGGCTGGTCCCCCAGCCAGGTCCGCCTGGTCTGGCGCACGAGCTTGACGACGGGCACGTAGATGCCGCTGCCATTGAGGATGAAGTCCTTGTTCACCTGGGTTGTGAGCTCGTTCAGCCTGGTGGGGTTCGTCTCCACCCACCGGGCCCGCTCCCCGGGGCGGCTGGGGAGCTCCCAGTGATCCCCATATGGCCGGGCGGGGACGGCGTCGACGCACAGGTCGAAGTCGGGGAAGTCGGTCTTGATCGAGCGGTGCTGGCGCTCCACCCGGTCCTCCCCGAACTCGTCGGCGAGGACCTGCTCAAACTGGTCAAGGATGTGCCCGGGACGGAGGGTGTCATCGGCGTTGGCGAGCCGGCCGAACACGTCCACGTCCTTGACCCGCTTGATGGACACCTCGCGCGCGTACGAGCCGATCAGCACCGGGTCGACCCCGAGCTCGCGCAGCCTTGGGTCGGTCTTGAGCGCGTCGCTCACCTGCTCGTGCGCGTCGGCGGCGTTCCTTTCGTCCTCGGCGGGCTGGATGTTGTGCAGCGCCTGCTGGAAGCAAGTTGGCAACGTGGCCACTGTGGTTCCTCCTAGCAAGGGGGAGCCCGGCGACGTGCACCGGGCCGCGGTGGAGAAGGCGACGCCCCGAGCGTGGGGGAACGCGGGGTGTGCGAGCACGGTAGCCGATTATGGTCTGATGCGGCAACCTCGAATGTCATTGTTATAAACATACGTTTGCCAGATTGGCATTTCTGGAAGCTTCCCGTCAGGATGGCCCCATGGACGACTTCTATCCGGAGTTCGGCCGCCGCGTCCGCCTCGCCCGCCGCCGAGCGCACCTCAGCCAGGCCGCGCTCGGGAGCCTGACCGGCATGAACCGAACCTCGATCACCAACATCGAGGCCGGGCGGCAGCGCATCCCCCTGCACCTTCTCATCACCTTCGCCACCGCCCTGGACGTGGAGCCCATGGAACTGCTACCTGGCGGCCCACCACCCGGACTTCGCCTCGAAGGCATCCCAGATCAGCACCGTAGCTTCGTCCAGCACGTCCTCAACGCCGCTGGGGCCGGGCCAACCATCAGGGAGACCCAGGATGCGGAAGACTGACCTGGCCGCACAGCGCCTGCTCACCGAGGCCAACATCGACGCCGCGCCGATCGACGTCTTCGCCCTCGCCAAGCTGTCCGACGCCGAGGTGGTCCGACACCAGTTCGACGACGGCGACATCTCCGGGATGCTCTACCGCGACGACACCCGCACTGTGATCGGCCTCAACTCCACACACAGCCTCACCCGGCAGCGCTTCACCGTCGCCCACGAGCTCGGCCACCTCAAGCTCCACCCCGGCCGACCTCTCATCCTCGACGCTCCCGCACGAGTGAACTTCCGCGATCCCACCGCCAGCCTCGCGACAGACCGAGAAGAAATCGAAGCCAATGCGTTCGCGGCCGCGCTCCTGATGCCCGAACGCCTCGTCCTGGAGGCAGTGAGCCGGCTCCTCACCGCCGCTCACTACACTCCAGAGACGCTGACGGTGCTCCTTGCCAAGGAGTTCGAGGTCAGCGAGGCCGCCATGGGCTACCGCCTCATCAACCTCGGCATCACCACGTAGGCGCAACAGCGGAGCCTCGAGCTCCGGCCAGGGTTCTTCTGGCAAATCTTCTGGCAAACCATGCCGCAAGAGGACTCGGGGAAGGTGTTTTCGCTGGTGGGCGCGACAGGTATCGAACCTGTGACCTCTGCCGTGTGAACGAATCGGCCCATCCACACGGGACAGCACAGGACCACGCATCCCACAGCATAGGACCAGCTCGGAGGCTATGTTACGTCCGGCACCCTGTTGTCTCGTGGTGAGCCGCGCGGTCCGCTTGCTGACAAGCTGCTGACAGTCCGTTGTCTGGGCTTCCTGGCTCCGACGCCGAGCCGTGACGCGTCCGATGAGCTCTTCTTTATCAGATCCCACCACCAACCACTGCGATGTAGTTCGGGACAGTAGGTCTTGTGGGAGAGGATGGGAAACGCCCAGGTAGAAGCCACTGTGGACACCCGAGCAGGCTGATGATCCATTACGGTTCTCCCGCGCCTCTCCCGGCTTCTCCGCGAGCGGTTGCTGCCCGTCTGCTGCCGCTGGACAAGGTCCAGCGCCGCCCTCGACTTCCGTCGGCCTGTGTGTGCTTGGGTGGGACAAGCCGCCGCGGAGCGTATCGCCATCGTCCTGGGTCTCAAGCGAACGGCACTGGGTCTGTTGGGGCTGATGTGCCTCGACTTTCCATGGAGTCGAGCTGGTGACTTCGTGCCACGGGCTGTGCGGTCGGGTGGAGCATCTCGTACTCCATCGGGGTGCGCATGCCCAGCCCGCAGTGGTACCGATCACGGTAGCCATACACGCCGGCCCAGATCAGAAGGTTGTCGGCAGCGACAGTGAGTGCCGCGAACGCCGCCATGCCGGCCCAGGTGGACTGTTGCCGGAGCATCCGTGCCCGAGCGGCGACGACGGTAGCGCCCGCCAGGGTGATGGCGGCGGCCGCCGGGTATTCGCTCATCCAAGCGCCTCCTCGGCACGCGATGGACCGCCACCGAGACCAGCGTGAGGAAGCTGAGCAGCTGCGGCTCCTCCAGCGGGATGCGGGCGGGACGATCAGCGAGTTGCGCTCCGGGTTGCTGGAGAACCACCCGCGCGCCGCCACGGCGGCGTCAAAGGCCAGGAACACCGGCACGGTCACGCCGATCGCGCGGGCCAGGCGGCGGCCCGCACGCCGGTCCCGAGCCGTCCGTCCAGCGCCAGCACGCCGGCGAAGCTCGCCGCGATGCCAGCGAGATACGCAAACCGCATGGGCTCCTCATCGGGTCGTTGTCAGGCGATTCGGTCAGGCTGGTATCGCCAGCCCGATACTTGTTTCGTTCCTGCCGGCCGGTACGGTTGCAGCTCCTATTCGTGCTGCTGGACGGCGTTGCCGATCAGCCAGAGCATCGGCGGCCAGAGCCCCACGAAGATGGCGCGGCGCTCGGCGTTGCCCCGCTCCTGCTGGTCAACCGTCTTGGCACGTATCCACAGCGACAGGCAGAGCGCAACCGCGGCCAACGACGCCGAGTGCAGGTGCACGCTGCGCAATCCGACCGAATAGAGTCGCCTGGCGAGCATCGTTTCTCCCTGTGGACCTTCGACCAAGGACCTGCGTTCTGAACGGCGCATGTCCGTCCCTCCGTCTTCCCATCGAAACGGTCCGCTCACACGCGGTTCCTTGTCGGCGGCCCTTGGGTAGGCCCCGGGAAGCGCCGGAGGAGCACCAGGGGGGACAGGTGGGACTGACACGGCAGATCGCCGCCATCGGGCGCTGGCCCGCGGGCATGGGCCTCGCGTCCTGGCGATACCTGTGGCGCACCGCCCCCATGCATCGGGTCGACCAGCGGGGAACAGCCGACGACGTCGGTCCGCTCCTCCCCGACGACCTGGTCGACCAGCGGGTGCAGAGCGTGCGGGACGGCGCCGGGCCGCTGTTCCACCGGCGGTTCGGCGTCCGCATCGAGGGTTCGTCGATGACGCCCGAGCAGCTCATCGCCATCATCGCGGAG
>WNGD01005633.1_pt1 | contig 13974 bp, 18 predicted proteins | sample 5400671 | NCBI WGS metagenome assembly WNGD01 (sample SAMN13153369, study PRJNA577476) | soil metagenome | isolation source: 40 cm soil or saprolite under grassland replicate 2 | place: USA:California | collected 2016-06-15
TCAACATCCTCAGCAATGATCAGCAGCGGCTTGCTCATTTTGGCCGTCTGTTCGAGCAAGGGCAGCAGGTCCTTCATCGAGCTGATCTTCTTCTCGTGAATCAGAATGCGGACATCCTCGAGGATGCACTCCATGCGTTCCGGATCGGTGACGAAATACGGTGAGAGGTATCCGCGATCAAATTGCATGCCTTCGACCACTTCGAGCGTCGTCTCCATCGTCTTGGATTCCTCGACGGTGATGACGCCATCCTTCCCGACCTTCTTCATCGCTTCGGCGATGATGCTGCCCACCTGCTTGTCGGTGTTGGCACTAATGGTCCCTACCTGCGCGATCATGTCGCCCTTCACCTCGCGGGAGAGCCTCTTGATCTCTGCGACGGCAACTTCCACGGCCTTATCGATGCCGCGTTTGAGCGCCATCGGGCTCGCGCCCGCGGCAACCGTTCGTACACCTTCACGGAACATGGCCTGAGCCAGCACGGTCGCAGTCGTGGTGCCGTCGCCAGCCACATCCGAAGTCTTGGACGCAACCTCTCGCACCATCTGTGCACCCATGTTCTCGAGCGGGTCCCGCAGCTCGATCTCCTTTGCCACCGTCACGCCGTCTTTGGTGATGACCGGCGCGCCAAACTTCTTCTCGATGACCGCATTGCGCCCCTTCGGGCCGAGAGTGATCTTCACTGCGTCGGCGAGAGCGTTCACGCCGCGCAAAATCGCTTGGCGGGAATTCTCACCAGTTACACTTTGTTTTGCCATTAGACCTCACCCTCCTGGGTGATCGAACTTTCCACTCCAAAGGGGCGATTCAGATAACCACTATTGGTTCAGTCATTCCGAAGAATCCCTCAGTCCGTTAACCATACTGGGTTAATTAACTTGCTTTGTCAAGGGGAATCTGAGATTATTCTCCGTAGTTAAGTTGTTGAGTTAAGCACCGTGGAGGGGCATTGTGGACGTTTGCTTGGTGATTAAACGGAGATTGGATGAATTGGGGCTTGCGCAGAAAGATCTAGCGACTGCCGCCGAAGTCACGGAGTCCTATATTTCACAGTTGTTGGCTCGCAAGAAACTGCCCCCGGCGCCTGACCGAACAGACATCTACGAGAAAATGGCGAAGTTTTTGAAGCTTCCGAGCGACAGGCTTTCGAAGCTGGCCGAACTCCAGCGTAGGGAAGAATTGAAGAGAGACTTGGCGGGCCCGCCCACACCCATGTTTGGAGAAATTCGAGAATTGATTGTCCGTAAGTGCGTACCCGGCAAGACAAACCAGGTACGAGCGATCTTTGAGAAACAGCCCTTCGGAGAACTCGAATGCCTCGTCACACAAAAGCTTTTGGACGTGGTCAAGAAGGTCGTCAAAGAAGAATTGAACAGCGAAAATTGGCTCCACTTGGTGGCTCGACTTGCCGGCCGAAGCTACGAACAAATGCGTGTTACCCTCCTTGACTTCCTGGACACCGATGTTTTCAGCTTGTCGCCTGAAAATTGTGTTTCCTTCTTGGATCCACTGATTGAATCCTGGGACGTCGATCTAACGACCTTTGGTATGGAAATTGTGTTAAATCGGAGAATTGCTTCGGCGGATCCTAGGAGATTTGCCTTTGTTGAAACGGGACCTGACCAACCGGAGGTAGAGCCGGGGTTTAAAGAATTCCTTAATGATAGGTCCCGCAGCGGGACTGCCACCAAGGAAGAAAAGGAGCTGCTAAGGAATCTAAGGTTCAACGGAAAACGCCCTACTTCACTTTATTATTACCGGGAATTGCAAAGCCTCAGAGACCCGCTCCATTTTCGTGCGGAAAATCGATCGTCGCTGCAGAACTCGGGGCGAAATGAGTGATAACAACACCTCAATAAATCCTCGCCAGCAGATTTTACATTCAGAGGATTCTGAGCCGACGGGGAGGACCGTTGAAATGCCGCAAGGAATCGATGATTTTACGATCGTTCTCCCTGAATTGACCGACATGGCCGCCTGCGAATTAAAGGTGTACGACGGACTTGATCGGCTGTGGCGGATGGTCGAAAGATACAAGATGACAGCTCCCATCGCAATCAGAGTACTTGACAGCAAGGCGAGATGCGTTCGGGCAATTCGCGGCACTCGCTATCAAGCAGCCGGTTGGCAATTAGAGGACGAAACAACCGCGGTGGCGCAACCTCTCGGAGGCGAAGTCGAGTTCCCGCTAACAATAAACTCGCAAGATGCCAAGGGAAACATTTTGAAAATGAGACTACAGCTCGGAGTACCAAAGCCCGAACTCCCTTCAAATCATTCTCACGATTGATCAAACGGCCCAGTGGCTGTATATGTCCACGGAACCGCCCAGCTTTCGATTGCATCGCGTCCAAATCGGGCTTCAGACCATCCACATTCTTTCATGACACAGGTTAAGGGGAGAGCCTTGGTTTGGGCTTTCTCTAACGAGAAACCGCCGTGCCTTGGGGACAGCATCCAAGAAATGATCGGCCTATTGCACTTCTCGCATCGGAAAAGGAACACATATACAGTCTCTTCAACAATGCCTTTACTCATACCGGCATTTTCTTCATTCGCTGCCGGTGAGTCAACGGACTAATTTCTGACAGAAAAACCTGTGTACAAGTAAGGATTTCGGAAGAGGCGATTTGGGAGCTTCTCAAGAAATGTCCGAAGCGCAAGGAACTTGGCGCTGTTGAAATAGAGAAACTGAAACCGCGGGCCGCCCGTCCCATGAGCCACCGCTACCTACTCACGGAGTATGGGCCGTCCGCCGCCGGACGATAGTCCGAGTAAGTCAGGATCCTCTCGATATTGGAACAGACCGGCGAACCCCGACCTTAGTAAACTTATTTCGTTAGCAGCAATCTAGTTCCTCTCAGGGCGAAGTCCGGCCTCTCATTCTCAGGCGATAGCGAAGCGGACTCGGAGGCGCGCGGAGTCCGTTCCTTCGCTTCAGTGGTGAAGAGCAAGAATTAGATAGATAAAAGAGAAATCTTGTGAGGTACAAACGGCTCATTTTGGTGCTCGGAATGTTTCTGGGTAGCCACGTGCCGGTGGCAGGACAAATACCCGCGCCACAGCTCGTTCTAGCGCAAGAGCAGCATGGTGCGCAGATCATGACGATGCACCAACCGGTATCAACCCCTTTGCCAGCCGCTTCCTTCCTGCTATCCCAGGACCCCGGGAAATCCCCTGCCCTTTTCAGTCTCCTGTTCGCTGGAGTCTACGAGCGTAAGCACAGCCAAGAACATCTTTCGCCAATGGACGAGGTTAAGACCCTGACTCTCACCCAGTCGAGCCTGCCGCTCGCCCAACTCTGGGGCGGACGGCTGCAACTGGACGCCTTTCAAAGCACGCTACACAGTCAGAACCTGCAGCTCGGACCTTTAGGCTATGGTGGTATGGAGGGCTTTCGTCCCCCGCGATTAAGTTATCCGGGCGGCCCGCGTTCGGTCCATCTCTCCGGCCTCAGCCTGAGCTTTCACTTTGGCGGGGAGGCCCGGACAGGACGTCCGACCCAGGTATGGCGGCGTATAACGCGGTTCGTTGGCACCGTTCTGAATTGAACTGTATTGCTTCGGTCTCGATGTCATCATGGATGTACGATGAAGGAGAAAGCTAAGAAAGAATTTGGCGAAGTGACACTTGCGAGCATCATGAAAGAAATGGCGAAGCCGCGCATGGCCAAATCCGCACGCGAAGAGGAAGCGAATCGAGCCGCTGCGCGAATCATGCCGGTTAAGCGAGGAAAGGCCAAGCTGCAGTCGCATCCGCATCCGCTTCCTCTTCTGCGGCGTGCAAGGTAGTCTGGGTATTGCTCCGGCGATGAAGGCGGCATTGAGAGACCATTTTTGGAACATGGCGGAGACTGCTAGAAAACACGGACCTCGCCTGATGAGCTACGAACATGCCAGACGAAGAGTGGATCAGGAAACTTGAAGACGGCAGGAGAGTGAAATTCATCTACCAAGAACTGCCCAACGACGGGGCGTTTATCACCGCGCAGCTTGAAGGTAATGAGGTCGTCTATTCGGTCGTATTGACCAAAGCAAGAAACCCGCTTAGTCGTGAAGATGTTGAAAGCCATTTCAAGGGCGAGCTTTCAAGAGAAATAGTACCACTCATTTGGAACACTATCCGCGGAGCCTCCGATTCAAACCGCGCCACCACGCGCCAATCACTAATCCTTCTTTGAGCCTCATGATTATGATAGCCTTCCTATGAAGCGGTAGGGTTATGCAAGTAATCGCGAACCCAAGCAACATTAAATCCAAAAGAAAATCCACGCAGAAACGCGCTTTCGATGCCCAAGCTTTTCTCGATTCGGCCGGTGCAGCCAGAAGAGTTGTGGAATATCGAAGATCACAGAAGATTTACTCTCAAGGTGAACCCGCCACGAGTGTGATGTACATTCAAAATGGCGGTGTAAAGCTCTCCGTTGTTAATGCGGTCGGCAAAGAAGCAGTCCTGGCGATTCTGAGACCGGGTGACTTTTTTGGTGAGGGGGGCATGGCAGGTCAGTCTGTTCGAATGGGGACAGCGACCGCGATTATGTCCACAACTTTACTCGTTATTGAAAAAAACGAGATGATTCGCGTGCTCCACGCTGAACATGCGTTCTCTGACCGCTTCGTGTCTTATATGCTTTCACGGAACATCCGAATCGAGGAGGATTTGATCGATCAGCTTTTCAATTCGAGCGAGAAACGGCTGGCTCGGACTCTTTTGCTGCTCGCTCGCTACGGCAAGGAACCCCAACCGCAAAAGATGCTTCCCAAAGTATCGCAGGAGATGCTGGCGGAAATGATTGGCACAACGCGGTCACGCGTGAATTTTTTCATGAACAAATTCAGGAAACTGGGCTTCATTCATTACAATGGCGGGCTCCAGGTCCACAATTCCCTCCTAAGTGTTGTCCTGCACGATTAAGCACCAACTGTCGCGCTTTATCGGAAAAGCGCATACTTCCGGATCACAGTTGGCAAGAGGGCTTACCACCGCATATAGCGGATTGTTGGTCGGAAGGGAATTTATCGACGTCCAGGACCACGAGGACCTTTTTTTCGTCTCAATCGCCTCAGCTGCGGAAAGCTTCCGGTCTACGTGTGGTTCTGAGCGCGGGGCACCTGGAATGCAGCAAACAGCGCTCCCCAGGAGCAACACCGCATGTAGGACAGGGGACAGAGAACAACTGTTTTGCCGTCAGGTCGCTCAACCTCATTTGGATACCCATACTGAAGAGCCCACACAAACCATCCGTAAAGGCCGATTAGCAAAATCACGGCCTCCGCTTCTGACCCAAAAAGGGCCAGCGATATCGCCAGCCCTTTGTTACTCGCCTCTTGGGTCCGGGCTTCTTCACCGAGCCCCTGCCGCGGCCGCCATGGCTGGCGTTGCGACATTCACCTTGATCTGCTTTGGCTTTGCTTCTTCGCGCTTCGGGATGCTTAGCGTCAGCACTCCATTCTGATAGTCGGCTTTGATCGCGTCCGATTTGACGGAGTTCGCCAGTGAGAAACTCCGGCTGAACGAGCCATAAGCGCGTTCGACGCGCAGATAGTTTTCCACGTTCACCTCATTCTCAAACTTGCGTTCGCCGCGAATAGTGAGGATGTTGTTCTCGACGCGGATGTCCAGATCCTGGGGATTTACATCCGGCAGGTCCGCCTTCACGACCAGCTGATGCTCGGTCTCGAAGATGTCAACGGCTGGTGCCCAAGGGGTCAGATTGGATTCGTCGCCCGCACGCTCCAGCATATCGCCAAGCACGCGGTTGAGTTGTTCCTGCAACGTCGTAGCCCCGCGCGAGGGTTCCCAGCGATTCATTGTTCTCATTTTAGCTACCTCTCAAGCTTCTCTGTCTTGGCCAGGCAATTTCAGATAACTCATGTCACCTCAGATTGCAGTCTGGTCTATTGATTCTGAATGAGCATGAGATACTTAACTTAAGTTAAATCCTCTCGTTAATTTTAGGCTTCACCTTATTTAGTTAAGTAGCAGAGTCTTGCAATCTTGGACGGTGTTTGGACGGTACTGGACTCAATTGGACGGTGACCCGTTCTTCGAGCGGAGCCGCTCGACGCATTTTCGATGGCACGTCGCCGTTTCATACTTCGCGAGGAGGTCTTGGTCGACCGTTGGAATCAGGCGATTCGGATCCTTCATTTCCTTGAGAAAGTCGCTGACCGTATCGAGCGCGATGATCTGCAAACCCGGGATGCTCTTAAACGCTATGGAGCCGCCAATATGATCTTTGTGCAGATGCGAGTAAATCAGCATCTTGATCGGCTGCTTCGTCACTTTCGCAACTGCTTCGGGGATATGTTTGCCGTAGCTCGCCGGCGCGTCGAAAACGATGACGCCCGCGTCGGTCACCGGGAACGCGGATTGCCAACCGTTGTCAGAAAGCGCGTAAAGACCGTTTCCGAAATCCTTCATCCCGTATCCGACTGTAGGATCGATGTTCCAGTATTTCGCCCTCACCGCAGGTAGCACAGGAACGTGTTTGCGCAACGCTTCAGGTGAATCGGTTCCAGTCAATGCTGAAGGCTCTTTCGGGGCAGGCTGCGGCTCTTGTGCGCTTGACTACTCAGCGCAACAGCGACCATGAACAGAATTGCCAACTTTCTCATTTCTGGTTCTCCCTTGTGTGACGCCGAGCACACACTATGGGAACAGCCGAGCTCGCACTAGACGGCAAACCCGGAAATTAGATTTCCATATTTGGAATAAATTTCGATAACAGAGGCGAAGCGAGGGTTAGCGGATGCAGAACTATAAAATCCTGAACCACATTGTTCTTTGGAACGTCTTCTTCGCCATCATTTGCATTCCCACTGCTGGCAAGCTGATTGACGTCATGGGAATTCTCCTCTCGATTTCCATCTACTACTTTCCCTTTGTCTATATTGTTGCCGATATGTTGACCGAAGTTTATAGTTACGCAATCGCCCGGCGGGTCTTGTGGTACTGCATCTCCGCGCAGCTTTTGGCGATCGCCATTTTTGATCAGCCGCGTGAAGACTCGCTTCGAACGCGGTCGCTGAAGAACGCGTAAGATTCCGGGGTTCCTGGACCGCCCGAGTGCAATTTCTTTGCGCGAATCAAGCCGTTGAGCAGGCGACCGAAGCGTAGAGCGACCACTTGCGACTGCCGCGAGGTGCTTTGCTACTATCGCCGCGACGAACTTCCTGGGAATAAGGCAGCGCCGTTTGGTGTCTTACGGATATGGCAGAATCTTATTCCGAGCCCACGGTCCGGAGGCGGTTATGAGCTGGAAACGTGTCACAGCTTTCTTCTGTCTCTTTCCTTCGATGGCCGGTGTTTCCGCCTGGGGCAGGCAATCCCATGCCACTATCATCTACGACGACCGAGCAAGCGAGATCCGTTCTGTCAACGAAGAAGCAGGGCGGCTTTGGATCACCACGCTCAAGCGTGCCACCGGCTTTGAGTTGAAACCGCAAGGTATCTGCCGGGATGAGCTCTGCTTTCCCGTGCCCAAATCCCGACAACAGGAGTTCAGGCACGAGAGCGCTGGGAAGATCTGGTTGAACCTCGTCGCCTTCGCCAACCTGGTGCAGCAGCCAATCGCTCACGACGAGTCTCTCTCCATCTGGTACTTCGGGCTGCGTGCTGATCAGAGACAGGTTTTGTCTTCCTTAAAGGCTCCGGATTTCACCCTTCCGGACATGAGCGGCAAGACCCACTCTCTCTCGGATTTTCGAGGCAGGAAGGTCTTGCTCGTCACTTGGGCTTCGTGGTGAGGGTGCCGGTTGGACTTGCCAGGTTGGCAAGCAATTTATGAGCGGCTCAAGGATAAGAATTTCGAGATCGTTTCTGTGGCGCAGGATACAAATGGGGTAAAGGATGCAGGGCCGTGGATTACCGCCGCCCGTCCTACGTATACCGCTCTGATTGACGAGAAGCATCTCGTCTCCAAGCTCTACAACATGGTCAACGTTCCTACCGGAGCGTGGATTGACGAGCACGGAAAAATAGTTCGGCCCAACGAGGTCGCTTTCGTCGACGACCGCTTCAAGAATTTTAGCGGCCTCGATTCTGCCCCCTACCTCAACGCCCTGACAGATTGGGTGGAAAAAGGCGATAAGAGCAGCTACGTAATGAGCGAAGAGCGGCTCCGCGAAAAACTGACCGTGAATAATTCCGATATTGCTTTGGCGGCAGCTGAGTTTGGGCTTGGCGAGCATCTTTACAAATCTGGACATTTGACCGAGGCGATCCCTCATTTCAAAGAAGCCCAGCGCCTGAATCCGAAGAGCTGGAATTACAAGCGTCAAGCCTACGCGCTCTCCGATGCCAAGCGCGACTACGGAACAACCTTCATGGACGAAGTCCAGAAGGCCGGCGGAAGCAGAGTGTATTACTCACCTCCCGATCTGAGGCCCGAGGTCACGCAAAAAGACAAAAAGCCATGAGAAGAAAGAAGTGAAGTCGGGACTGGGAAAGAGAGCAACGATAAAACTTTCTACAGCTAAGTTCCCAGACCCCGTTTGTGGACCGTGAAGGCCACATGTCCGGTCAACCGACCTCAACCCCAATCTGGGAGGCGCTAGTTACCGCAGCTTTGCGTACTCGGCTTTTGCGGTGCGGAGGATGGAAATGTCGGGGTCGGCGCCTTTCCAAAGCGTGAGGAAATCCTGATACGCGGCGCGGCTTTCAGCGCGTGCGGGCGAGCTGAGCTTGACACGAGAGGGCGGCAGGCGTAGCCTCCTGCGGAAAGACGGGGTTGAAATTGGAAATCCCTGCTAATTCGAGCTTCGTCCTCGAGAGGAGCGTGAACCATGAACCGCCACTTGCGCACGTACCGGCTCGTCTTCGCGACGGCGATCTTCGCGACGGCGATCGCTTTGACAGGAATCGGTCGCGCCGACAGCTCAGAGCAGTTTGAGCTGCGTGAGGCCACTATCGCTGACATCCAGGCTGCATACCGGGACGGCATCCTCAGTCCCCAACATCTGGTGAGCATGTACCTCGCGCGCATCGCGGTGTTAGATCGGTCGAACCTGCCGCAGCCGCTCAAGGGCGGCGTGGGCAATCAGCCGCTCAACAGCTTCATGCACGTGAACGAGAATGCCCTGGCCGACGCCGGCCGCATGGATCCTGACGATCGCATGGACGGCGACGACGACGGCGCACGCCCGCTCTTCGGGATCCCCGTGATCCTCAAAGACAACATCGCGACCAAGGACATGCCGACCACCGCCGGCTCCGTTGCCCTCGGCGGCTCGAGGCCGGAGAAGGATGCCTTCATCGCCAGCAAGCTGCGGCATGCGGGGGCGATCATCCTCGGCAAGGGCACGCTGACGGAGTTCGCCAATTTCATCGCGCTCGGCATGCCCACCGGGTTCAGCTCGCAGCTTCGCTTCCAGCTCTTCCAGGTCCCAGGCGCCGACCTGACGAAGGTGGGCTACGGCTTCAACCCGTACGACCCCCGCATCGATCCGAGGACGAATGCCCCGTTCAACGACGGCCGCCCGGTGCTCGCGACCGGCGGCTCCAGCTCTGGGCCGGGAATCGCGGTGAGCGCGAACCTCGCCACCGTGGGTGTGGGGACCGAGACGTCCGGGTCGATCCTGAGTCCTTCCGGGCAGAACATGGATGTTGGCATCAAACCGACGCTTGGACTCGTCAGCCGTAACGGGATCGTGCCGATCACTGCGGACCAGGACACCGCCGGCCCGATTGCGCGCACCGTCACCGATGCGGCCAGGCTGCTCGGCGTGCTCGCGGGATTCGACAAAAAGGACCCGGCGACGCGCGCGTGCCTGACTGAAGGGAACTGCTTCCGCGACTACACGCAATTCCTGGACGCGAACGCGCTCCAGGGGGCGCACATCGCGGTGCCGATGCATCCCTACTGGATCGAATTCGGCCTGGGCGCGGCGCGGACCAAACTGATGAACGACGCGATCGCCGCCATGCAATCGCTCGGTGCGACGGTGGAGACCTTCGAGATCCCCTCGCAGAACGTGCTCAACAATTACGGGACTTGCGTCACCGCGGCGGACGTCGCCACCCGCAGGGCGACTCCCGTGGGGACCGTCCCGCCCTGCTCGACCGTGCTGCTCTTCGGCTTCAAGCGCGATCTCAACGCGTACCTCGCGAGCAAAGAGTTCGGGCCCGGCACCAGTGCGTCGAGCGCGACGATTCCCGGGCAGACGGTGAAGACGCTTTCCGACGTGATCTCCTTCAACAACCTGCACCCGGAAGTGGCCCTCAAGTATGGCCAGGCCATCGCGGAGGCCGCCGACATGCTCGACACCGGTCCCGGACAGGACCTCGACGACTACCTTGCGGATCGTGCGCTGGACCTGAAGCTCACAAGGACGTGCGGCCTCGACGTGCTCTACACCGGAATGGTTCCGGCGGAGTGCACCGACGTCGTTGCCATTCCGGTAGGCCCCACGGGCAAGAAGTTCGACGCCGCCCTTTTCCCAGCGAACTTCGGCGCCAACCCGCCGGCGCGCGCGGGGTACCCTAGCGTGATCGTGCCGGCCGGCTTCTTCCCCAATCCGGCGGCCGTGCCACCGAGCTTCGGCGCGCTGCCGTCGCCCTTTGGCGCGACGTTTTCCGGGCCCGCATTCAGCGAGCCCAAGCTGATCGGCTTCGCCTACGCGTTCGAGCAGGCCACCCATCACCGGGTGCCGCCGCAGTGAGCCGCTGCCGCAACTGCGGCGTGCGTGGCGTTCGGCGATCAAGCCCTGACGCCAGCCACGACTCTGACTTCACCTCGGCGGCCTAGCGCCCCATAAGTCCGGATGGGGGAAGTGTGGGCTTGTCGAAGTACGCGTGCGTTCTCACTTCATCGAACCCCGTTTGTGGCCAGTGACCCTGGAAGCATTTGCATCACGACGCCGCTTAACTAGAAGGTTTTTTTATGGATGTCCGCTATGGCGTCCGCGTACTGCGGAAGAATCGCGGATTCAGAACTGATTGATTTAAAGATGCTCGAGCATTGACCTGCCGTTTTGACAGTTATCTTTTGGGCGTGCAGAAACAGAGGTTATTGCCGTCTGGATCAGTCACGGCAAACTCGCGCAGGCCCAAAGTTTGATCAACTGGAGCGGTGTGAATTGGAGACTCACGCTGTGTCGTATTCAGACCCCGGGCGCGAAAGGTCAGATAGCGGTCATCAACGTCATCCACAAACACGCGATTGACGGAGCCGAAAACACCATCTCCTGAGTGACGGGCAAACCGTAAGTTGAGAACTTCACTCACAGGAGTCTCAGCTTCAGAGTGGCCGACAATTCAGACGAAAGACGAGTTGCCCTTAGCCGCGTTCTGTTGGCTATTTTGACACCGTGAGAGAGGCGCGTGTGAGACTTGAGAAGATCGCTCTTCTAGAATGGTCGTAGGATTGGTCGCGCTTTCACTGCTCAAACGCAATTTCACATAGGCAGGTTACCCGGCAGGAATCAGATGAGCCGCAAGGGGCCACTCTTGACCATCGCTGGAATCGCTTTGGTAGCCGTGTGCGCCGGGGTGTTCGGACTCAGGGCGAGAAAACCGCAGCAGCCGTCCGCCCGAGCGGCTGACGTAGCTCCGGCACAAGCGGAACGGAAGCCATTTCGAAGCGCTGTGGTGGAACTCACTTTCCGGAGCAGGTCGGTTCAAGACGGCGAGGAGTTTCTCAGTGCGATAGGACACAGGATCGAATACATAGACGTCGCCAGCGGCCGCCGCCGCGAAGACTATGACCGTACGATCACAGCTATGCGGCGGCTTACCTCAGTCGAAGCGCTGACGTGGATCTTCGATGGCAGCAACTTATACGCAGTCGTTGACAAAGATAACAAGCGCGTAGGTCGTGTGACGGAAATGCGCGAGGGATACGACTACACCATTTGGAGAGATTCCGCGGTCGAACAGTTAAATCTGCCATTGAGTCTGCCCGGAGTCATCGTCAGCGAGGAAGTGTTTCTGGGGCGGCCTTGCAAGGTCTACTCGATTTCCAAAGGCACGGAAGTCCAGAAATGGTGGGTGTGGAATGGAGTAACCCTGCGTTTCGGAATCGCACTTTAAAACCAAGACCACAATCCTCGACACGTCCGAGGAAGCCGAGCGCATTCAAGAAGATGTGGACATCGATCCTGACCGGTTCATCACCAATCGACGTAACGTACGAACCGGCAAAGCCGACAATGGCCGAACAGTTGAACCGCCACAAGACCGCTCCCTGGGTGAGGATGAAGCCGGAAACAAATGTGTTTTAGACCTTCTCGGTGATTGCCAAGCATCCGGGAGGGAAATCGCGGATATATAAGGAGGAGGTTGGAAGATGTCAGCGAAATTGCTAGTCCTCACTCTCGGTATTGTGGTCATCCTCAGCGGAACCGCATACTTTACGATTCATGGCGCCGGCTCCTCACCCGCGGTCGCTGAAAGACAAGCGGAAGTGACGGTAGAGCCGCCGGCAACCGGCGCGTTCTCTGGACTGGCGCGCTCTCGAGATGGCCATCTGCTGGCCACCGTCAATGACCACAAGACCATCGAGCTCTGGGACGATCGCAGTGGACAGAGCCTACGCGTTTTGGAAACCAGCGACAAGGAATGGACCTACAGCCCGACGTTTTCACCCGATGGCTCTTTGCTGGTCACCCCCAGCAGCACGGCGTTCGAGAGCAGTGTTCATCTTCTGTTCTGGGACCCAGCCACGGGGCAGCGGCTGGGTAGCGTGGATGTTCCCTCCTGGCCGGTATGCTGCGCGAGCTTCAACCCTGCAGGAACGCTGCTCGCTGTCGCCGGACACACAACGATTTACCTTGTGGACCCGTCCACTCGAGAACTCATCCGCAAGGCGGAAATGGAACACGTTGCGAACGGGTCCATACAAGCCATGGAGTTCAATGCGAACGGAGACCTGCTGGCCACCGCAAAGCGCAATGGCAAGGTGGAAGTGTGGCAGGTGCCGAATCTGAACTTGGTTCGCACCTTCTCGGTGGGTCCATCGCTGCAGCCGCGCCCTGCTTCCCCGGACGACGCGCCACCAGATCCGCAAGGCGTGTCGGTGACCTTTGCGCATAACCTTCCGCGCTTGGCGGCCAACAATTCCGAAGGCAGCGTCTTCGTATGGGACTGCAATACCGGAAAGGAAATCGTCCGCTACGTGAGCAAAGAATCCAGCCCTCATGGAAATAGCTCCGTTTACGCTCCGCTGGCAAACTCGCTGTTCTTCACTTTGGACGATCTTTGGCTCTTGACCATCGATCAACCGACCAACGGAATTCGGTTGTTGGGCGCGAAGCGCCACAAGGAAACCGACAATGTGCTGACCGTTCCCAAGCACGGGGAGATGGAAGCCTTGAACGCCACCGCCACGGACGGCAGCGTCGCCTATGCCTATCGCGTATTCCACCCGGGCGAGCCCGGGCCGCCTTCGGCGAAGTTCGAGATTTGGTCACTGTAGCCACGCTAAAAAGAGAATATGGAAGCGAGGAAGGCATTCGGGACGCAACTTTACAGCTTCAAAGGAGCAAGATGACAAAGCATTGGATGGCAAGTCTGCTGGCCCTGCTGAGCTGTTATTTTGTCAACGCCTGTAAGAAGGGCGATGGGTGGGACGAATACAAGTACCGTGACGCCGGCTTCGCGATTTCCGCTCCGTTCATGCCCGTTCCGGCGCGGCCGTCCCCTGAGGAACCGAATACCAGAGCCTATGCGATCAATGATAACAGCCGCACTGGAATAGTGATCAGCGCGGGGCCTTGCCCTCCCCCAGTTTCTGAGTACCGAAAAATGTAAAAATGTGTTGACACAAAGCTCGTTATTGTGTTTCATGCAATAGAATGAAACAGAAGAACATCCTCGATTCCCGCGATCGGCTCGCTCAGCGACTCCCGGACCCCACTCAGATTGCGCGCGGCACTTTGCTGCGGCGAACCATTCGCCATGCTCGAGGCTGTTCGAAGTGCCGGGCCGGAGGAGGACATCCGGTCTGGGTGCTCACGGTAACCTACCCGGGTGGAA
>WNGD01004351.1_pt1 | contig 13971 bp, 11 predicted proteins | sample 5400671 | NCBI WGS metagenome assembly WNGD01 (sample SAMN13153369, study PRJNA577476) | soil metagenome | isolation source: 40 cm soil or saprolite under grassland replicate 2 | place: USA:California | collected 2016-06-15
CAAGCGATCAACTCGATGCGCAGCCAGTTGTTCATCTGTCTCCAGGAATTTCGCGGTGTGGTGATCTTTGCAACGAACCTTGTCGAGAACTATGATAAGGCGTTTGAGACGCGGGTACGCTATCTCCACTTCCCACTGCCAGACGAACACTGCCGACGAGAGATCTGGTGCAGACATCTTGTGCCACAGTTGCCATTGGCAGAGAACGTCTCCATCGATCAACTTGCAGCTTATGCTGACGACATCTGCGGTCGAGATATCAGAAATGCCGTCATTGACGCAGCAGTAAGAGTGGCTCGATATGGGAAAGCTCAGGTCGAACTACGTGACCTCATCGAGGCTGTAGACCGGATTAAGGCGGCAAGGATCACTGTCAAGTCTTCATAGAGATTGGGCCTCTGTCACTTTCGATGATCCAAAGGGCTGGCAAGAGGGGGAAAGAAGAGACCACTCCAAAGTGGGGGCAGACTGAGGACCTCTTGAAGATGTCTCAGCAAACGTCCTTGTTTGTTGAGACAAATAGAGGTATCTCCAGGGCGGATGCCGCGTCTTTCTAGCTGTCAGCGATCTGTTAGCTGTTGAACAAAGCGTAGCTTAAAACTATGAAAAGCATATAAGGATTTTCTCATGCCGCAGTTGCCGTGAAAGTCAGGGTGATGACAACCTTATTTTGTGCAATAGCGATGTTTGCCAGGTTGGGTGGCTGGATTCCGAAGTCCGTCATGTAAATGGTGCTGGTTGCCGTTCCCGTGATCGTATTGCCCACGACTTTTCCCTGCACATCAAAAACCTCTTTGTTGGTTGTGCCGTGCATCGTCAGGTTGCCGGTCAGTTGAAAGTGAACCGTTTGCCCGTCAGCATAGCTCGATGGTAAGCCTTGCGTGCTGACAGAGACGAATGTCGCATCAGGATAGGTGTCCGTTTGCAGGGTGTGTTGTTGTATGTAGTTATCGCGCCTCTGCGCATCCGATTGCAATGTGCTCAAGTCGACCTTAATGTTCATGGCTGCGACAAGTGGCGATGTGCCTGTTCGTATCTTGAAACTACCCTGAACTGAGTGTGTCGTGCCAATCGCATCATTATTCGGCTTATTTTGGAAGATCAGGTTTTCATAAACGCTGTAGGATGCTGTGGTCTGCGCAGGCACGATCTGAAATGTCTTCAAACCTGTTGATGGAATAGGCGTTGCCGTGGCAGTAATGGCCCCTGATGCGGTATGAGACTGGGTCTGGTTAACGGCGCTGGCGAAGTGCGATGTGTACAACATTCCAGCAACGATAAAGACGAGGACAATGCCGGTTCCGGCCAGCAGGATGTTACGTTTTTTCATAAGTTCTCCTCCTTAGTAGTAGTGAGAATATCTCGATATGGCCCTGACGCTCTTTTCGTGCATGTCGGGCAAGTTAATCAGTTATGGATATGTATCGCGGGAAGCGCAAGCCGATTCATGGTTATTAACAAAATTATCCGGATATCGGAACGTCCACCGGAGGCCGATAAATCGGCGATGGGCGCGATAAATCGGCCCCTACAGATGATCGGGTTATTTGGTTAATCTGCATAAAATGTCTGTTTTGGTAGCGATGATATGATTACTGATTCCTCCTCTCTATCATTGGATGGCGTCGCGTAGGCCAGGGGCAGTGTTAGTGTCACCGTTGTGCCCTGCTCGGGAGCGCTAGAAAAGGAGAGCCAACCACCGTGAGTAACCACGATGCTTCGCGCAATGGAAAGCCCGAGGCCCGTGCCTCCGGCCTCACGTGAGCGGGCTTTGTCCACCCGGTAAAAGCGTTCACCCAGGTGCGCCAGGTGTTCGGCTGCAATGCCGACCCCGTTGTCACGTACCTCAAGTAGCGCTTGTTGATCTTTCGCCTCTGTATGCATTGTGACACGACCCCCAGAACGATTGTATTTGATGGCATTATCGAGCAGCACCAACACAGCCTCTTCCAGCAACATTGGATCCCCAATCACATAGGGATCGTTGATGTCCTCCACCTGGATAGCAATACCACGCTGCTCGGCGAGGGCTTGCATCCGCCGAGCAGCCTGCCTGGTCAGTTCAGCAAGGCTCACCACCTCATACTCCTGGTGAGAGGACCGGTTGTCCAGGCGGGCAAGCGTCAGCAGGTTGTTCGAGAGGCGTGCCATTCGGTTTGCTTCGATAACAATATCTTCCAACAGCGCCGCATCCTCTGCCATTAGGCGCTTACGACCTCGCAACAGGACCTCGGCATCTGCACGCAGCAGTGTCAAGGGTGTGCGAAGTTCGTGCGAGGCATCGGCAATGAAGCGTTGCTGATTGGCCCATGCCAGCCGGGCTGGAGCCAGGGCGCGATTCGCCAGGAAGAGGCCACCAAGTCCCGCTCCGAGCAATGCTACCCCCCCGATGCTCAGTAGAAGCGTGAGCAGCAGCGAGAGTGCGGATTCCTGTGCCTGGACAGACTGGCCAATCAGCACCACGCCGGCATTTCCATTCGCTGCCTGGTTGGGTACTACCAGTGCATAGCGATAGATCTGCCCGGTCGCGCCACCTGCATCGACGATATCATGAGCAGGCTGGCCTGTTTGCAAGGCTGTCTTCACCAGCGTATTCGTTAGAAACGCGGACGGGAAACCTGTGGTAATTTGGCCTGGCAGCAAATTGCCGTTCTGGTCAAAGCATGCGACCTGCTCGGGCATCTGGAAACCCTGACCGGGGGGCGAGCCAAATTGACCTTGTTGGCCAAGTGACGGGCAGGCGCGGCCAGCGGAGTCTGTGAACCATTCATTCTGATGCACCTGAGCATGCATGGCAGCATCCGACTCGATAGGTGTAAGGAGGAAGAACTGGGTCCCAAAGTAAAGCGTTACGCCAAACAGTATCAGGGCCACGCCCAGCACACCACAGTACCAGAGCGTCAGGCGAATGCGCAAGCCCTGAAACATTGCTGCCCCGGCCTCTTGTGAGTGACGACCGGTGCCACGTTGCACTATTGACCAGGCGTGACTTCTCCAATTCATGTTAATGTTCCTTCTTACTGTGCTACGTCTTGAAACTCATTCCTCTAACTGTACTGCGTGCTCAGGCAGGATGATTGGAAGCCTCGATCTTGTAGCCCACACCGCGTACTGTCTTAATTAATGGATACGCGAAGCCCTGGTCAATTTTGTCGCGCAGGTAGTGGATATAAATATCCACGACATTCGAAAGCGCGTCCAGGTCGTAGCGCCAGACCGCGTCAACAATTTGCGTACGCGTGAGCACCCGCCCGGCATGGCGCATTAAGTATTCAAGGAGAGCGAACTCCTTGGCTGTCAGGTCGATGATGCGGCCGTCACGGCGCGCTTCATGCCTCACTAAATCGAGCGTCAGGTCTCCTACGCAGAGCTGGAGGGTCTCATCAAAACGACGCTCACGGCGGCGCAGCAGGGCATTTACACGTGCCAGAAGTTCCTCCATGGCGAAAGGCTTGGTGAGGTAGTCGTCAGCACCCACATTGAGACCCGTCACACGATCCTCTACCGCTCCACGTGCGGTGAGCATAAGCACAGGTGTCATGATATGTTCGGCACGCAATTGGCGGCACACCTCCAGTCCATCTATACCAGGCAACATCAGATCAAGGATCACTACATCATAGGTATCGCTCAGGGCAAGGTCAAGCCCTGCGTGTCCGTCATGGGCCAGATCTACGGTGTGCCGCTCTTCCAGCAGGACACGGCGCAGCAGATAGGCCAGGCGCTTTTCATCTTCCACTATAAGTATATGCATAGTTTTTCCTTGCTGTTCAGATTGTGTAATTGTGTATTCATCGATTCATCGTTTTTCTTCAATCGGAGAGGATGCTCTCCTGTACATAAGGATAGCTGTGTTTCATTGAAGTTGTATTGGAAAGAGATGTGAAAATTCTCATATGGCGATCATGGTATGCGCAATCCTGTATCTTCCAAGTGGCAAATGCTTCTCTTTTTGCGCTTGAGCAGTGCAAAGCATAACATGGCGCAATATACATGAGAAATTCCTCATCTTCCTCCAATATGCTTTTCATCATCCCCTGCTACCCTGATCAATGTAAGGTGATCATTTGGGGATCACCCTCTGCCGGAAAAGTAGAAAGACAGCAATGGAAGTTCCATTGCTCCATCAGATGGCTTCATGGAAGCCGCATGCGACTTTGAAAGGGTTTTTATGATAGACTCATTTGAAACATATACTGTAGAAACATCTAAAGTTCCTACGTCTACCCCACCGCTCTATAATGAACAAGATGCCAGTTCTCATCGATTCCGCGACCGCTTTCACTTGCTCAGGCAGTTGCTGCGGTTTAGCCTGGTCGGTGGATTGAATACCCTCGTGGACCTGCTGATTTTGAATGGCCTGTTGTGGCTCTTTCCTACCACCAGCACACTCTCGCTTCTTTCTTACAGCGCGCTGGCTTTCAGCCTGGGTGCGGTGAACAGTTTTCTCTTGAATAAGTATTGGACCTTTGGATCCAGGCAGAAGACAACCCGAGGGGAAGTAGTGCGCTTTATCATGACCACGCTGTGCGGTATCGGGTGGAGCACCATCATTCTCTGGCTTGCCAGCAATGCCCTCCATCCTTTTCTGGTCAACACAACGGTGTGGGCCAATGCCTCAAAGGTGATTGCCATCGCCGGTACCGCGCTCATCAACTACCTGGGGATGCGTTTGTGGGTCTTCGTAAGCAAGACGCCGACAAAGCAAGCCCTGTTGCCTTCACAAGTGCCAGCGTACAGTAATGCCCGTGATGAACTTCGAGCAGCAGTACCAGGAGCGAGAAGAGAAATCACCGGTGAACACGAGCAACCTTTGACGAACGAGCGTAAGGACAGTGTAGGGGCCGATTTATCGTGCCCACAGCCGATTCATCGGCTCCAGCGCAGCCTCTCGATTGTTCTCCCCGCTTATAACGAGGATGCTGTCATCGGTGCTACGCTTGAGCAGGTCTTGAATGTGCTGGAAGCGTGGGTGAAGGATTTCGAGGTCATTGTGGTGAATGATGGCAGCACTGATAGCACTGGAGCAATCATTTCTACCATTATGGAGACCGAGCCGCGCGTCAGGGTAGTCACACATGAACGCAATCAAGGCTATGGCTCTGCGCTGGCAGATGGCTTCGCTGCCGCAACAAAAGAGTTGACGTTTTTTATGGATTCCGACGGGCAATTTGACATTAGAGACCTGGCCCGGCTGCTGATCTTCATTGATGAATACGACGCGGTGATCGGCTATCGCAGAGATCGCCAGGATACATGGGTGCGCAAACTCAACGCCTGGGGCTGGAAGCTCCTCATAAGGAATGTCCTGGGCATACAGGTGCGTGATATCGATTGTGCTTTCAAACTTCTACACACCGATTTCCTGCATCAACACCCGCTCGAAACGCGGGGCGCGATGATCAATGCCGAGTTGCTCTACAAACTGAAACGTGCCGGCTACACCTACCGGGAAGTCGACGTTCATCACTTGCCGCGCCAGCGAGGGCGCGCAACGGGAGCCAATCTGAGCGTCATTGTGCGCGCCTTCCGTGAGCTATTCATCTTTGCCCGCAAGTGGCAACGAGAGGAGAACGTTCATGTACAGCAAACTCTTATATTCGGGCAAAATCGCATCTAATCATCCATTTCAGAAAGGACAAGTATTGTTATGATAGATACAACCGTAACTACGATCGAAAACCGGCCAGAACAACTGGAGGTGCAGAGCAAAAACGGCTGGTCGCCGCTCTGGCGGAGACTGGGGCTGGCCGGTGTCATGCTCATCTCAATCTTCATGAACTTTTACCAACTGGGACAGAACGGCTTCGGCAACCTTTATTATGCCGCTGCGATCAGGAGCATGCTCGACAGTTGGCATAACTTCTTCTTTGTTTCCTTTGATCCAGGTGGTTTTGTAAGCATTGACAAGCCGCCTCTGGGCTTCTGGTTACAAGCTGCCAGCGCTAAAATCTTCGGCTTTACGCCGTTTAGCATTTTCTTGCCACAGGCACTGGCCGGGGTACTGTCGGTATTGCTGCTCTATTACCTGGTACGTCGCCATTTTGGAGTAGTGGCCGGTTTGCTGGCCGCGTTAGCCCTGGCGATTAGTCCAATCAGCGTGTTGACCAATCGCAATAACACCATCGATAGCACGCTGGTACTCGTCATGTTGCTGGGGGCCTGGGCAGTACTGCGGGCTGCGGAATCGGGCAAATTGCGCTGGCTGCTGCTCTGCGCAGTCTTCGTCGGACTTGGCTTCAATATCAAAATGTTGGAGGCTTACCTGGTCGTTCCCGCATACGGTCTGCTGTACTTGCTGGCCGCTCCCAGGCGTATCTGGGTGCGTATCGGCCACCTGGCTCTGGCATCACTTCTTATGCTGACCATTTCACTCTCCTGGGCAGTCGCAGTAGACCTGACTCCAGCGGCTAGTCGACCTTACGTCGGTTCAAGTCAGAACAATTCAGAGATCAGCCTGGCGCTTGGCTACAATGGCATCCAGCGCCTGCTGGGACAATTCGGCTTTGGTGGGAGCAATACTGGAGGCAGTACGAGCGGAAACACAACCCGGCAATTCCAACCACCCAGTTCAAGTAGCGGTACATTCACTGGAGATTTCCCGCAGCCAGGCGCTCCTGGTCAGCCACAGCAGGGTTTGGGGAGTGGCAATGGCGGCGGTAGTGGCAGTAGCACAGGTATGTTTAATACTGGCAATCCTGGTCTGCTGAGACTCTTCAACGAGCCATTGGGTGGGCAAATCGTATGGCTTTTACCGATGGCACTCCTGGGAATACTCGCGCTAGCCTGGCAACGACGCCCGCGCTTCCGGGAGGACCGGCAACAGCAATCGCTGATCTTGTGGGGCACCTGGCTGCTGACGATGGCCGTCTTCTTCAGCGTTGCGACCTTCTTCCACCAGTACTACCTGTCCACGTTCGCCCCGGCCATTTGCGCTCTCTTCGGTATCGGTGTCGTCGTGATGTGGAAGGACTACCGGCGTTCAGGTTGGCACGGCTGGCTGCTGCCGCTGGCGCTAATGCTGACAGCCCTTGAGCAGATTCACATTATCATGAGCGACCCATCGTGGGGGATGTGGCTCATTCCGTTGATCGCCATTCCCTGCGCCCTTGCGGCAGTAATCCTGTTCGCGGCACGCCTGATTCCACGTCTCCGGTTGAATGCGCGCGTCCTGGTACCGGTGCTCAGTATCGCTCTTCTGGCGCTGATGCTGACTTCGGCAGTGTGGTCAGCGATTCCCGTGCTGGCAGACGAGACGGCAAGCCTACCGGTTGCCGGCGCTAGTGGGCAATTCAGCGGTGGCCAGGGATTAAGGAGCACCGTCGATAGCGCGCTGATCAGCTACCTGGAAGCGCACAAAGGCAGTGCGAAATACCTGGTTGCCGTAGCCAGTTCGAACGAGGCGGATTCCATTATCCTGGAGACCAATCAACCTGTCATGGCAATGGGCGGCTTCTCCGGCAGCGATCCAATCTTAACGACGACTCAGCTTGCTGCGCTGGTCAAGAGCGGGACGGTACGGTTCTTCTTGCTCAACGGCTCCGGCGGTGGTGGCACTGGCGGGGGTCAGAGCACACTGATCACCTGGATTAAGCAGCACGGTACGGTAATCTCGTCAAGCCAGTGGCAATCCAGTTCGACGAGTAGCGCTTCAAGCGGCTTTGGCGGCGCTGAGCAATTGTACGAAATCACGTCAGCGTCGTGAAGGCCGGGATAACCGGGATATTATTGGAATGGGATATGAGAAATCACATTCTATTCCAATGGATATCACATCGTACCAGCCTATACTGAGGGTACGGTGGACAAACCGCCTCACCCTCACTCTAAAGGAAAGGAGGTATACGAATGGAAGATCATGAAGAGATGGTCCCGGTCCAACTGGATCAACCACCTGCTCCGCGCTGGCGTGGGCGCAGATGGCTCCTGATTGGGGCCCTGGCCTTTGCTTTCATGCTCGCTCTAGGGGTAGGTACGCTCCTGGGCTCGACGACCAGTACCACCCAGGCCGCAGCTCTTGTGTCTGGAGGCACCAGTAGTTCCCAGTCGCTGACTTTCGCGCAGGGAAATGCGAATAGCGCTCAGCCGCAAGCTGCCGGACCGGGAACGCAGGGGACACGTGGCCAGTGCGAGACGCTGACTGTATCGAGCGTGAATGGCAATACGATCGTGGCTAAATCGTCGAGTGGCAGTTCAGTCACGATCCACACGACAGCGAGTACCAGTTTCAGACAGGCTGGTAAGACTGTAACGGCAAGCGCCGTCACTGTTGGCGCCCGGATTCACGTTATGGGTACGCACAATAGTGATGGGAGCATCACCGCTACCAGTATTGACATTGGTTGATAGTGAGCCGCAGTACACCAACGATCAGATCACTTCGATCAATGGCTGTTGACTGTGGCGCTTGGACCCTGACGAGTCCAGGGATACCCTGGATTCGCGAGGGTCCAGATTCTGGATCCACTCTTCTCCATTGAGGGAAAGAACCACACATCACGACCTCTGACGAACATTCGAAGAAAATACATGAGAACTTTCACATCTCCCTCTAATACGCTTCACATGAACTTCTCTTACTATTAGAACCAGAGCAAGAAGTGAATCCTTGCGCATCAAACATCAACGAGCATTGTGAAAAACAGTGTGTTTGAACTGAAAGCAAAGGACAATAGCCATGCTACCAGAAGAGAATGAAGTCTACGGACCATACACACCCCCATATCAACAGGGACCCTCTGAGTTAGTCGCAATCTTAGATGATCCCGCAGTCACGCACGCTCCCACAGAGCAAGATACATCCCCGTTGCCCTCGTATCCACCAGGACCGAAGACCTCGCCGCCACCACCGAACCGGCCAGGCCGCGGGGGAGCGATTCTGCTCCTCATACTTGTGCTCACCCTCATCTTTGGTGTAGGACTGTTTGCCGGATTGGATTTTGCAGGCAACGGCACAGATAGAACAGCTACTACCTCGAAGACAGTAGCCACAGCATCCACTACGTCATCCAGTGGCACAACGATAGAAACTCAGCAAGAGGCGGCGATTGCAAAGGTAGAGCCAGCCGTCGTCGAACTTAAGGTGATGACCGCGCAAGGGCAGCAGATTGGCTCAGGAGTGATTATTGACACGAAAGGAGACATCGTAACCAGTTACCATATCGTCAACGGTGAAGAGAGCATTGTGGCCGTTCTGTATAATGGAAGCACGGAACAGGCACTACTGGTAGGCACGAATACTGCCGACGACCTGGCCGTAGTGCGCATCCAACCGTTCGCCAATATGACGGTCGCCAAGTTTGGCGACTCTTCCAAGCTCGTCGTAGGACAAGAGGTGCTGGCAATTGGCAACCCGCTAGGGATTACTGAAACAGCCACCAAGGGTATAGTCAGTGCCCTCAACCGGAGTGTGACGGAATCAACCGGAACCACAATCTCCAACGCTATCCAGACCGATGCTGCGGTGAATCCTGGCAATAGCGGCGGGGCTTTGATCACTTTGCAGGGGGAACTCGTCGGTATCCCAACATTAACCGCAGTCAACACCGAGTCAAATACAGCCGCCAACGGTCTCAGTTTTGCGATCCCATCGAACCTCGTCCAAACAGTTGTACAGCAGATTTTGCAGCAATAGGAAGAGTAACCATTCAGCAGGGTACCAAGGCGCCTGCAGGCGCCCTGGTACCCTGCTGAATGGTTACGAATAAAAAAGGGTCATCGTCTTGAAATGAGAAGTTTCTCATATGATTCCAATAGAATGCCAATGGATCTACTGTATGCTTAAGACAAGATATGAAGATATCCGGCTGAATGAGGGGCTTCTGCCCATAGAGAATCGGGGTATATAGTGCTCTTCGATGCCATAGTTCTCAATAGATTGGAGTCGAAAATGAATACACATCCATATGAATACGATAGAACCTTACCATGGACACCTCAACAGAACCAGGTCAATGAAGGTGGGAGGGTTACTGCATATACAGGTCAACAACAGCTCCCACGACCACAGAATCAGGAGCTACCTAAGCACAGTGTGGGTCAAAAACCCAGAGTACCGGAGAAGATGCCTAAAGCGCGAGCGCTGGCGCTGGCCAACATATTCAAACGATGGCTTGCAGTTGCCTCGATCGTGGGTTTTGGCACATTGGGTGGGCTGGTTGCTTTGCACCAGGTCGGTACCACTACCAGTCAGTCTACTCAATCTTCGTCAGGGTCATCTAATACAAGCTCGACATCAAGTTCATCATCTCAAAGTAGCAATAATTTCTTAAAACAGCAAGGAGGAAATACCAGTGGAACAAGCAGCTCTTCAACAAGCAGTTCTTCGTCAACACCCGTCAGCGGAACCAGCACCTCCTGATTATACCACTCCTCCTGGCATGCGCCGCGAGGAGTTCCGGGCAATGGGGACGACCATTTCTATGCTGCTGCCTGAAAGCCAGGTAGAGATGGGAATGCAGATCGTTCGCGATCTCTTTTCCGAGTGGGAACAGACCCTGAGCCGTTTTTTACCGGAGAGCGAACTTTCCCAGCTCAATCAGCAAGCAGGAACGCCCGTTGCAGTCAGTGACCTGCTCTATGACGTGCTGGCAACTGCTTTGACGGCAGCCCGAGCCACTGAAGGAGTATATGATCCCGCCTTGCTGGATCAGTTGGTACAGCTAGGATATGACCGTACTTTTGATGACCTACCGGCTGTCCGGTTCGATCCTATTATCCCTGGGGAACCAGGAGGACGATGGCGTGGCATTAAGGTAGACCCGATACGCAGGCATATGACCCTTCCTCCCGGCATCAAGCTCGATTTCGGCGGGATCGCGAAAGGCATGGCGGTCGATGCTGCCCTGGAGAGTTTGAGTCAGAACGGCGTGAGCCAGGCACTGGTGAACGCTGGAGGAGACCTCTCTGTACTGGGACTCCCTCCAGATGGGGAGCAGTGGATGGTTGCCGTGCCAGGACAGAAGCAGTTCTGGACAATTCCACTGCATCACGGGGCCATCGCCACTTCTGGCATTGCACATCGTCACTGGTGGCAAGGCAACACACTGCGACACCACATACTCGACCCGCGCACGGGTCTGCCAGCCCAAAGCGATCTCTGGTCGGTCACTGTAGTGGCAGACCGTTGTGAACAGGCAGAGGTTGCTGCAAAAGTCGCATTCATTCTTGGTTCAGGGCCTGGGGCAGATTTTCTGCACAGGCACCGTATAGCAGGACTGCTCATCCACGAGGCTGGCACGTGGGAAACTGTAGAGCCGTGGCCGATACATCTAATGGAGGAAATAAGCAAATGAACACCATCTGGCAAAGCGTCACCTGGGACATTGCACGAGCGGGCGGATTCACCGCATACATTTTACTCACCCTGGCAGTGGTTGTGGGCCTGGCGCTATCGACACAAATCCAATCGCCCAGCCGCTGGCCACGTTTACTCAATAGCGAACTACACAACTTTCTGACACTACTCAGTACGATCTTTCTCGTAGTGCATGTTTTGGCCACCTGGGTTGATCCATTCACCAAGTTTAGTTGGAATGAGATACTCATTCCGTTAGCGAGCCATTATCGTCCAGAATGGATGGCCCTCGGTATTGTGGCGTTGTACCTGGGCATTGCCATCGGCATCAGTACCTGGCTGCGCCCGCATATCGGCTACAAGTTGTGGCGGAGCCTGCATGTACTGACACTGGGCATTTTTGCCCTCGCGACTATTCACGGTATCGGTACAGGCAGTGATACGCAGACCCCATGGGCGCTGGGTATCTACCTTGTTAGCATTGTCCTGGTAGGCTCGCTCCTCTGCCGCAGGGTGTTCTTCTCGAAAGGCAAGCGCAAGCACGCTCCGGCGCGTCCTGTCACTCCTGCACGCGGCGTGAACGCAGTTCCTCAGAACAACCCGCGCATGTTGAATAGTGCAAGGGGCGTAGCAACGAGTATCACGGAACATAATCGTGCAGAAGTTGCCCGGTTGAAATGAAAGAACCGGGCGACCGCGAGGGTCGCCCCTACATTTCATGTGGGAACATTGGGTCGGGAAATGTAGGGGCGACCCTCGCGGCATTGGTGTTAAGTAAATCATTTATGTAGCCTTCATGGAAGAGGGAGGCTTGGAAGACGCGGGCTTCTTCTTGTTGTAGGAGCGACGCGGTGGACGCGGCTTGTAGGTGACATAGCGTGCCTTGCGAGTCAGCACCAGACCCGGGGGCAGGGGTGTGAGCTGTTCCGGAGCGATGGCAGGAGCGACGACCTGGTAGCGAGAAGAGGGACGCAGGAAGTGCTGCGTCTTGCCATGGGTCAGCACCCAGTCGAGCGGGCGGTGGCCAGCGTGCAGCAGGTGAGGCAAGTGCTCGACGAGCAGCGGCAGCGAGACGTCAAAGGGATCACAGCCGGCTTGCTCGGCCAGTTGCAAGCGCAGGGCCTGCACCACCTGGGCCAGCAGCAGCACCACGGCGATTTGTTGCAAGATGAGGGCGAGCTGACTGCTCCACCAGTGATGCAGCCCGAAGAGCTCTTTGAGGGTCAAAAAGGCCAGTTCGATGTCCCAGCGCCGGGCATACAAACGCGCGATGTCGGCCAGGGGCAGCTCTGCGGGATTCAGCACATTGGTGAAGTACATCCGCAGCGCTTTGCCATCGCCAAAGCGCACCAGGCGCACGGCGTGGCCGGCACGCGCGCCGTGGGTTGAGCCGAGCCAGACCACGGCATCCAGGATGACGCCCTGCTGGTAGTAGACATGCAGCAGTTGGTAGCGCGTCTTTTCCCGATAGCGGCTGATCCAGTAGTAGCCGCGTTCGGTCAGATAATCGAAGAAGGGGAAGCTGAAGTAGCCCAGGTCAAAAAGCAGCAAGCTGTGGAAGGGCAGGTCCTCCAGGAGCGCCAGGACTTCCTGTTTGCAGTTGCGCAGGGCGTCGGCCACATAGTGCAGGCGCAGCCAGCGCTGCTCGCGGATGTCAAACAAGGCCGCCAGCTTGCCGGCCAACAACGCCGGGTCGCCGACTTTGTGCTGGCGTTGCCAGGGCAGCCGACGGATGACCGCATCCAGCTTGGTCTCATCCAAGGCGATGATGCGCGTGGCGAAGGGCGCCAGCTGGCAGGCCGGCGAACTCACCTGGGCCTGGAGCCAGGTACCCAGGGTCGCAAACAGGGCCTGCAACGGTTCGGTGCCCGCCTGCTGCAAGCGTTGCAAGACGGCACTGTCGGTGAGGCTAACCGGGGCAAAGCGGCCCAGGGTGTGAGTGGCCAGGTAGCGCGTCAGCGCGCGGTAGCCCGCCAGGCCTTCCAGCACGGCCCACAGCAGCCCCAGCCAGAGTTGGGCCTCGGGCAACTGGATGGGACGCCCCCGTCGGGAGGCGGGGGCGGTGGGACGGTCGGTGGCCAGCCGATCGGCCGGCAGCGCCACCTCCCCACCGCCAGGTGGCAGCAGGGTCAACGCCGTGCTCAACTGCGTCGTGACCTGGGCAGGGGCGATGACTGGCAAGCCAGAGGAGGAGGACGTATCATACATAGCAGGAGACTCCTTTCGAGCGCAACAACTTCGACTCTTGAAAGGATTCTCCCACATGTGGCGCCGCACGGCAACTCTAGTTTTGATTTACTTAACACCAATGCCGCAAGGGTCGCCCCTACATATCCCGTATGGATATATTTATTATGTTGGGTCGCGCCGGCGGGTGCAGGTGAAATTTACCACAGAGCTACGACAGAAGACACGGGCCACTATCGCGCAGGCGTTGAAAGTAGCGGCCCTTGGGACTCCACCGCCGCCGCTCTCGGGCAAGATGGCGGCACGATGTCCAAATTGTAGTCTGTTGCCACTTTGTTTGCCGGATGAGGTGAAGTTGTTGCAATCCAAGGGACACGGGCGAACATGAAGGGCGAGAGAGTAAGGCGAATGAGGCAGAGACGAGGGCGAATGAGGCAGGGCGAGAGACGAGGGCGACCGCAAGGGTACGCCCCTACTATACACGAATG
>WNGD01004354.1_pt1 | contig 13970 bp, 12 predicted proteins | sample 5400671 | NCBI WGS metagenome assembly WNGD01 (sample SAMN13153369, study PRJNA577476) | soil metagenome | isolation source: 40 cm soil or saprolite under grassland replicate 2 | place: USA:California | collected 2016-06-15
CTCCCCGCGCGTGGTGACCACTCGGAGCGCGCCAGCCCCGAAAGCCTTCGGGGTTGTGAACACAGCAATTGCAGCGCATGTCGCTGCGAGGCCATCTAGCTTTACTCCTCGAACGTTCAACACAAACCCGCCTCGTATCATCGGGCAGCAAGGAACGAATTTGCGACCGAATTATTCACCGGTCCTGCAGCCGTTGAATCCCAGATTCGCGGCGATCAACGCACAGCGGATCGCGCGAACTCGCGAGCAGGAACGCATCACGCTAAATCCAGCGACACGTCAAACAGAGTTGCGCACGTTGGCGGCAATGCGTCAACGGGGCGACTTCAGAAATGAGAATGCAACACTGGCGACTCTACACTCTCAACGGCACGTCACGACTCGCGACCCAGGGCACCAACCTCAGTCAGAGACGCGCGAAACACCAAAAGACCGGCAGAGAACAAATTGGCGCAACAAAAATGGGCATTCGAACTTTTTGGATGCGTTCCATCGTCATCGGCACGAGTGGCATGATCGCGACTGGTGGCATAATCATTGTGATACGATCGTATTCGTTACCACTGGATACTATTTCCTGGACGGGAGCTACTGGTATCCGGCCTTTGGTTACGATCCGCTCAACAGCTATTACGATTACGACGGGCCAATCTACACCTACGGTAATCTGCTCCCCGACGAAGTGATCGCGAACGTCCAGGTCGCCTTGCAAGATGCAGGCTATTATTTCGGGCAAATAACAGGCTCGCTAAGCTTCGACACGCGAGCGGCTCTTGCGAATTTCCAGCGCGATTACGGGTTAGAAATCACTGGAGCAATTGACGAAGCGACGGTCGGGACGCTGGGATTGTACCAAACCGACTCGCAAGAAAGCGGACCGCAAGAAACCGACTCGCAATTTTGAAGCTGCCTGGCTGCGCCAGCGGCTTTTAGTCGAAAAGCACCATCAGTCGTTTTCAGAACAAGGTACAGCATCCCTTGCTGGTCGAAAAAGAAGTTGCATCACAGCATCACGCGATCCGGGCCAAATGTGCCGCGTATGTGGCGATGATGCCGCCCAAAACGCCGCCGGCAATTACGTCGCTCACAAAGTGATAGTTCATCGCCACCAGACTCACGAGCATCGGAGCACAGAGAACGATGACTACGAGTTGTACTGTTCGATTATGCGGCATCGCAATTAGCCCCACTGTGGCGAACGCCAGGATCCTGCACGCATGCCCTGACGGAAAACTGCCGATGTCATCGCCGCGCTGAAACGGATGGAAACCGTACGTGCCAGTGCCGATAAGCGATGGATTATCATGGGTCCACGTTTCTGGCCAATAGCGACCGAAAACATCTCCTAACGAGATCCGAAAATCATCGGCAACAATCAAGCTGAGACACGCTACCAGAAGCGCCTTCTGCCACTGCGAAAACGGTGCCCACGCGCGTCGAATGACGAGGATCGTCAATACCAGAGCCGACCAGTTCTGCACTTCCGGCGGGGGGTAAGTCAGCCACCGAAAAGCCCGAACCGTGTTGATGTGATGACGGTACACGAAAAAAGCGACCGGGCGATCAACCCAGAAGTAACACACGAGAACTGCAAGCACGCACACACCGGCTGCGATTAACGTGCGGCGCAGCAATTTGCGATAGTCGTCCTCGCGCATCGTTTGAATCGCGACCATGCTAACAACAGACCGCGTAGCATGGAAATTAGATTCAGCGCAGAGTGATCGAGTAGTTTGGCTGCGCAGGATGCAGGATTCACTTGATCGATACGCGCGAAACGCTTTAAGAGATCATGTGTATGGCCGAGCTCAGTTTTCAGAATAATGTGTCGGATCCCTTGCTGGTTAAAAAAGAATTGCCCAGTTTCAAATTCGAACTGGAGAAACCCAAAGGGAAAGTCATCGAGAACGAAAACCAACGAGGAACCATGTGATGGCCGAGGGTTCGCAGAAGCTCATAGCCGGGAAAATTGTACGTGGCGAAACTCCACTCAACCTCGAGATGCCCTTTGAAAAGCTGGAGGGCTTCCTCACGCCGACTGAATCGTTTTACGTTCGCACACATTTTCCCATTCCGTCGATCGATAAAGATGCATGGTGGCTACATGTCGAAGGCGATGTCGAGAATTCATTCGCCATCAATTACGAAGAGCTGCTCGAATTAGCATCCGTGACAGTTCCGGTGACGCTGGAATGCGCCGGCAATAATCGGAGTTTTCTCGAACAGAAAGTCAAAGGAGTGCAATGGAGCCTTGGCGCGGTCGGCACGGCGGAATGGACCGGCGTGCCATTGTCAATCCTACTCGATCGCGCCCGCGCGAAAGCAAACGGACGTCACGTGGTTTTGGAAGGAGCGGATGGCGGCATGCTCGAAGATCCGAAGAGTCCGCCAGGCGAGTTGAAATTTGCCCGCAGCATTCCTCTTGCAAAAGCGCGTGCTGACGTGTTGCTCGCGTACAAAATGAACGGGCGCGAGCTGCCACCTGAGCACGGGTTTCCGCTGCGCGCGATTGTGCCGGGCTGGTACGCCATGGGCTCAATTAAATGGCTGCAGCGCATCATTGTGACAGATCAGCCTTTCACGGGATACTATCAGACGATCGATTACGCTTACTGGGAGAGGCGAAAGGCAATCGCTGAGCTCAAGCCGCTGACCGAAATGCAGGTCAAAGCGCAAATCGCCAAGCCGGCTGAAGGCGACGTTGTTCCGGCAAATTCCAAGGTGCGTGTTCACGGTGCTGCATGGACAAGCAATGGCGAAATCAAGAAAGTGGAACTGAGCACGGACGGAGGTGCGACATGGAGCGAGGCGAAATTGCTCGGCGAATCGAAACCAAACGCTTGGCGGCTTTGGGAATTCAATTGGCAGACGCCGACCGCGGCGGCAACGCAAACTCTGATCGCTCGGGCAACAGATTCACTGGGCAGGACGCAATCCGTGCACCGCGATGCGGATCGCGGCACTTACATGATCAACCATCTGTTGCCGATCAAAGTAGAGGTTCGGTGAGCCTTCTGGGGAGCGCAGGCTGCCAGCCTGCAGTCGTCGGCAGCTTACCGACGACACTCCAACGTTGCAAAAAAGCTTTGGAGATGAACGTTCAAGAGCTTTTCGGCAGGCTGCCGAAAACAACAGGCTGGCAGCCTGTGCTCCCCCGAGTTTCGACTGCAACGTCGATCTTATTGAAGTTTGCAGCTGCTTCGCGTTAGATTGGCCGCGATGTCGCTCGTTTTTAAAACCATTCAGACTGAAGGTATCGCTGAGCTTTCTTATCTGGTCGGCGACGATGATGAAGGAATCGCAGCGGTATTTGATCCGCGTGCGGACTGCGATGTTTACATTGAAGCGGCGCGCGAAGCCGGCGTGGCTATCACGCACATTTTTGAAACGCATATTCATGCCGATCTGATGAGCGGGTCGCGCGAACTATGCGCGCAGCTCGAATCGGCCAAGATCTACGCCAGCGGCGAAGGCGGCGCAGAGTACGGGTTTGCACCCGAGAAATTAAAAGACGGCGATCGATTCACATTCGGCGAGGTCTTGGTGACCGCGCGGCATACGCCGGGACATACACCAGAGCACATGTCCTATTTGTTGGCTGAGGCTGAGCATCCCGACGAGCCGTGGGCGGTGCTCACTGGTGATTCGCTTTTTGTTTCTTCTGCGGGGCGTCCAGATTTGTTAGGCGAGAAACACACGAAACAGCTCGCCGAACAACAATTCCATACGCTGCACGATTTTTACCTGAACCTGCCCGATCACGTAATGATTTACCCCAATCACGGCGCCGGCTCACCATGTGGGGCGGATATCGGTGCGCGGTTGAGCAGCACCATCGGTTACGAACGGAAATTCAACAAGTTCTTGCAATTCACTGACGCGAAAAGCTTCACGGACTACGCAATCAAAACGGCGCCCCCGGTCCCGCATTACTATCCCATCATGAAAAAAGTGAACGCAGAAGGCCCGAAAGTGCTCGGGAATCTTCCACGAGTTCCCGGTCTTCCACCCAAGGTTTTCAAAGACGCCATCGAGAAAAAGGCTGGCGTCCTTGTGGATGTGCGCAACATGCTCGCGTTTGGCGGAGGCCACATCGCCAGCGCGCTCAACATCGGCGGCACACCCATTCTTTCTATTTGGGCGGGCTGGATGCTCGATCCAGAAAAGCGAATTCTGCTCGTGCTCGAAGAAGACGAAGACCTTGAAAAAATCGTGCGTTTGTTTGTTCGGACCGGATACACGAAATTCGCCGGGTATTTGATCGGTGGAATGAAAGCGTGGCACGCGGCGGGATTTCCGCTGGAAAGAATCGGGCAAATGAGCGTGCACGAGCTGAATGAGCGGAAGTCTTCGTTGCAGCTCATCGATGTGCGTTCGCCCGGTGAATGGAAAAGGGGTCATGTTCCGGGAGCGCATCACATTTATGTCCCGGACTTGCGTAACCGGATTAACGAACTTGATCGCAACAAACCGACGGCGGTTTACTGCGGGAGCGGCTACCGCGCAAGCATCGCCACGAGCATTTTGAAGCCCGAGGGATTTAACGAGCTTTGGAATGTGCCCGGCAGCTGGGAAGCGTGGAAGAAGGCGAAACTGCCCGTGGAAGAAGGCAGTGGCGAATGAGTGGAGCGGCGACAGCGCCTCGAGGAGTGACGGCTTCCCAGCCGTCATCTTTCGACGGCTGCCCAAGCCGTCGTTCCTTGTTTTCAGTCGCGGAATCCCGTTGTACAAGCTTTCTGGTAGCAAACCGAGATCCCTCGACTTCGCTCGGGATGACAGCGGTGATCGGAGATAAGAGCCAATGAATGAATCGACAGCCACGTCGACTTTTCCACGCCGATCATTCGGCGAAACGATGCGCGCTGATGTATGGTGGACTCAGCCGCTCCTGGTCTTTGTTGGACTGTCGATTTTCATCATCTATTCCACGTGGGCGGCGTTTCAGGGTAAGAATTATTTCGTTGGCAATTACATCTCGCCGTTTTATTCGCCAGAAATTTTTGGCGAGTCGCCACACAGCTGGTTTGGACCGAAACCAAGCTCGTGGCCCGGCTGGCTCATCTTTTCTCCCGCGCTGCTGGTTCTCTGGGCGCCTGCCGGATTTCGTGTCACCTGCTATTACTATCGCGGCGCGTATTACAAAGCGTTCTGGGCTGATCCGCCGGCGTGTACTGTCGGTGAGCCGCGCAACACTTATTGGGGCGAGCGTTCTTTCCCGCTAATCATGCAGAACGTCCACCGCTACTTTCTTTATCTAGCATTTCTTTTTCTATTAGTTCTAACCTACGACGTTTGGAAAGCGCTTTGGTTTCCGAATGGATTCGGAATTGGCATTGGCACAATCGTGCTCGCGATCAACGTCGTTTTACTCAGTGGTTACACTTTTGGTTGCCACTCATTGCGGCATCTGGCTGGCGGCTTTTTGGATCAATTTTCCAAATCGCCAACTTGCTATCGTGCGTACGCTTGCGTGACGTGCTTTAATCAGCGTCACATGCTGTGGGCCTGGCTGAGCTTGTTCTGGGTCGGTTTCGCCGATCTCTACGTGCGCCTCTGCGCAATCGGCATCTGGCACGATTTCAGAATCGTTTGAGCGATGAAGCGAGATGCGTTGAAGCGGACTAAATTACTCGCGGACGAACGCTTCAACGCTTCAACTCTTTAACGCTTCAACGACTCCCATGCCCAATTACGAAACCGTCGAACATGATGTTCTTGTCATCGGCGCGGGGGGTGCGGGATTGCGCGCTGCGATTGAAGCTTCCGCCGCGGGTGTGCGCGTTGGCCTGGTTTGCAAATCGTTGTTAGGCAAGGCGCATACCGTAATGGCCGAGGGCGGAATTGCGGCGGCACTGGCCAATGTCGATGAGCGCGACAATTGGAAGGTGCATTTCGCCGATACGATGCGCGGCGGTCAATATGTGAACCAATGGCGCATGGCGGAGCTGCACGCAAAGGAGGCGCCCGATCGGGTGCGCGAGCTCGAAGCATGGGGCGCCGTTTTCGATCGCACCAAAGACGGCCGAATTCTGCAAAGACATTTCGGTGGCCACAAATATCCGCGGTTAGCGCATGTGGGTGATCGCACCGGCTTGGAAATGATCCGCACATTGCAAGATCATGGCGTTCACCAGGGCATCGATGTGCACATGGAGCACACCATTCTTTCGCTGCTCAAAGACGGCGACCGCGTGGTAGGCGCCTTTGGATACGAGCGTGAGCGCGGTCGGTTCAAAATTTTCCGCGCGAAAGCGGTCGTACTCGCCACCGGTGGGATTGGCCGCGCCTACAAAATTACGAGTAATAGCTGGGAATACACTGGAGATGGCCATGCTCTCGCATATGAGGCCGGCGCAGAACTCATCGACATGGAGTTCATTCAATTTCATCCCACTGGAATGGTTTGGCCGCCGAGCGTCATGGGAATTTTGGTCACCGAAGGCGTGCGCGGCGAAGGCGGAATCCTGCTCAACAACGATGGCAAACGTTTCATGTTCGAGGCGATCCCGGGAAATTATCGAGCTCAGACTGCGGATAGCGAGGAGGAGGGCTGGCGCTATTGCCAGGGGCACAAAGACGCGCGCCGCCCGCCCGAGTTGCTAACGCGTGATCACGTCTCGCGTTGTATCGTGCGCGAGATCAAAGAGGGCAGGGGAAGTCCTCACGGCGGCGTTTATCTCGATATTTCGTGGATCAAACAAAAAATGCCCAACGCCGCCGAACACATTAAGCGCAAGCTTCCCAGCATGTATCATCAATTTAAACAACTCGCCGACATCGATATCACAGAGGAACCGATGGAGGTTGGACCAACCACCCACTACATCATGGGCGGGGTGCGCGTTGGTCCCGACACGCAGATGTCGCGCTTGCCCGGCCTGTTTGCTGCCGGAGAATGCGCAGCCGGCATCAACGGCGCAAACCGGCTCGGCGGAAATTCGCTCTCCGATCTTTTGGTGTTTGGAAAACGCGCCGGCGAATTTGCAGCGACATTCGCGAGAGACAATCCGCACGGCCAGATCAACACAGACGAGATCGACACGGCAGCACGCGAGGCCCTGGCTCCGTTCGAGCGGAGTAATGGCGAGAATCCTTATGCGATCCAGAAGGATCTGCAGGAAACGATGCAAAATCTCGTAGGCATTGTGCGCACCGAAACAGAAATGCGCGAAGCCTTAGATAGGATCGGCAAGCTCAAAGCACGTGCAGAAAAAACTGCGGTCACGGGCAATCGCGAATACAACCCCGGCTGGCACACCGCGCTCGATTTAAAAAATCTGCTAACGGTTTCAGAAGCTATAACGCGCGCCGCGCTGGAGAGAAAAGAAAGTCGAGGCGCGCAATTCCGCGAAGATTATCCTGAGAAAGACGAGCGTTTTTCGAAAGTGAATACGATCGTGTCGAAATGTGCGGATGGCTCGATCCCAGTTCGGCTCGAACCGCTGCCGGAAATGCCGGACCATTTGAAGCAGATTATTGAGGAGAATCGTTGAACCGTTGAAGGGTTGAAGCGATGAAGCGGGCAGAAAACAAGGCGAACCAGTATCAGACGTTCGAAGATTTGGAGGTCTATCAAGTCGCACGCGAATTTCGTAAGGCAATGTACCGAGTTGGCAGACGGCTGCCTGAAATCGAGAAATTTGCGCTGGCGAGTCAAATCCGGCGAGCCGCTGTCTCGTTAACAAACAACATCGCCGAAGGCCACGGGCGTTTTCATTTCCTCGAGCAGATCAAGTTCATGCTGCAAGCGCGGGGATCGCTCGAAGAGTTGTTCGATGACCTCAATGTATGCATCGACGAAAACTATTTTCCGGTAGAGCAGATCGAGAAGTTAAAGTCCGACGGATGGCGCGTTCACAGACTCATCAATGGCTACATTCGATTCTTACGCAGCCGGACTGCCGAAAAGTCTTCCCGCATCCAGGAATCTCCTTCTGATTATGGCCTCAGCGACGAAGAGCTCGATGACTTATTCTTCGATCGCTTCAACCCTTCATCGCTTCAACGCTTCAACCAATGACCGCCACCTTCAGAATTTGGCGCGGTGATGCGAAAGGCGGGAAATTTCGCGATTACGCGACCGAAGTTGCCGAAGGCATGGTCGTGCTCGATGCGGTGCACGATATCCAGCGCACACAAGCGCCGGATCTTGCCTGCCGATGGAATTGCAAGGCTGGCAAGTGCGGGTCGTGCTCGGCGGAAGTCAATGGAATGCCGAAACTCATGTGTATGACGCGACTGAGCGAGTTGCCGTTGGAAAGACCGGTGATAGTGGAGCCGATGAAAGCTTTCCCAATATTGAAGGATTTGGTCACAGAGGTCTCGTGGAATTTTCGTGTGAAGAAACAGATCAAACCGTTTAAGCCCCGACCTCCTGACGCCCCGGACGGCACCTGGCGAATGCAACAGGATGATATCGATCGCGTGCAGGAGTTCCGAAAGTGCATCGAATGTTTTCTCTGTCAGGACGTGTGCCACGTGCTGCGCGATCACCAAATGCATGAGAAATTCATCGGACCACGTTTCCTCATCCACGTCGCCGCATTGGAGATGCATCCGCTCGATACGGAAGATCGCATTGAAGAATTGCGAAACACGCAGGGAATCGGCTACTGCAACATCACGAAATGTTGCACGAAGGTTTGCCCGGAAAGCATTCAGATCACGGACAACGGCATTATTCCACTGAAGGAGCGCGTGGTAGATGACTTTTATGATCCGTTTGGATGGGTTTGGAAAGGACTCAAAAAATTGTTAAATCGTTAAAAGAGTTACAAAGTTACAAAAGTGATGTCATTTCGTTTTTAACCACTAACTCTTGCGAAAACATGGCCGAACTGAAATCGCTCCACAAAGACGCAATTCCGGCAGCGTTGGAAAAAGCGGAGCGTTATCGTTTGCTTAACGAACCGGGCGAAGCCGAGAGCATCTGTCTCGACATTCTCCACGTTGACCCGGAAAACCAGCACGCAGTAATCATGCTTTTGCTCGCGTTGACCGATCGTTTCGAGAAAGGCTACGGTGTCAGCGATGCGCAGACCAAAGAGTTACTGACTCGGCTCAAGTCGGAATACGACCGCGTGTATTATTCCGGAATCGTGGCGGAGCGCCGCGCGAAGATGAAACTGCGGCAGAATACACCGGATTGCCGATTTCAAGCGTACGACCTTTTCCGAGAGGCCATGAATTGTTTCGGAAAAGCCGAACCGCTTCGCCCGTCAGGCCAGGACGATGCCATTCTGCGCTGGAATACGTGCGCGCGGATCATTGCGCGAAATAACCTGGTTCCGCGCGAACCAGAGGAACCAATAGAATTCCCGCTGGAATAATTGTAGTGCGTCTGTGTCAGCTCCGAAAACTTTCGGAGTTCACAAAAACGCCCTGCAACACGACGATCGAATTTTTACTGGAATCAGTCATCGCATCGGCAATGCTCTGCGATGTGATGAGATGCGGAGACGACTTCACCACGTTTGAGCATGTCGGATGGGAACGGGTGGCCGACAAATACCATTCGGTGTGGTCATCGCTAACGGCGCAGTTTATTCCTCATCTAATCAACGCTGGCCGAGTCTCACCTGGCATGTCGGTATTGGATGTGGCGTGCGGGCCCGGTTATGTTTCTGCGGCAGTGAGAGAGTTGGGTGCCGTTCCGACAGGAATCGATTTTTCTGAGAAAATGGTCGGGATCGCAAGAAAGATGTTCCCGAATATTTCATTTCTCCGAGGCGATGCTCAGGAGCTGCCGTTTGGCAACGCCAGTTTTGATCGAGTTTTGATTAACTTCGGTTTGCTCCACGTCTCGCAGCCCGAAAAGGCGTGTGCCGAAGCATGTCGAGTTTTGAAATCCGGCGGCAGACTTGGATTTACCGTCTGGACCGGCCCGGACAAAAATCCTGGCGCCAAGATTGTTAATCACGCGATTGAAGAGCACGCAGACTTGGATGTAGGCTTGCCCGAGGGCCCGCCGCATTACTTGCATGACGAAAGAGAAGAATGCCGAAAGGCGTTGGAACATTCGGGTTTTGATGGGAGCTCGATGAGCTATGAGACGCGCACCGTGGAATGGCACCTTCCGACTGCATCTTACTTTTTTGAAGCTGAACGTGATGCCGGCGTTCGCACGGCTGGGCTTTTGGCACGTCAGTCGCCAGAAAAACTGCACGCGATTCGGGTCGCGATCGAAAATCAAATGCAGCGATATGCGGAAGGTAATGAGTTCGTTTTACCTATGGCGGCGCACATTGTTACCGTGACGAAAAGGTAGGTTCAGCCGTTCGCCTTCACGAAACGCGTGAGCGACATAGCAAATCCAGAGAAGTCGTTTGACGCCAGTGTGACACGAGAAGGGGCGTGGTTTTGGGCGGAACGTGGTGTATGGCTGGGTACAATAGCCTTTGCGGTTTCCGTCGTTGGCACGGAGCTGCTACGTCTTGAATCCTTACGAGTCCTGGCTGTGCTGTCGCTGTTAGGCGCAGCTGTGCTGGCCGTGGTAGCTTGGCGTGAAACTCAATGGTCATCTGCGTTTCCAGCGGAACGACCCACTGTTTCCGTTGCCCCGCGCTTCAGCATCACGCAAAGGCGATTATCAATAACGTTATTGGCAGGAGCGGTGTGTTTATCGGCATTGTCGCACGTAGCCTTCCTGGCAACGCCTCGTGCGCCATTTGGCGCGGCAGGCTGGCTATGGGTGGTGGCAATCGCTTTGGTCATAGCTGCGGCCGCACGTCAGAGTAGTGCTCAGCCGCCGCGCGATAGTGGCGTTGAAGGGTTGTCTGCGTGGAGTTGGTGGGAGGTTACCATTGTGGCATCAATTACAGTCCTCGCGCTGGCACTGCGAGTATCGAACTTGAGAGATGTGCCCTTCAATATCTATCCCGACGAGGTAATGACAGGGCTGGTGGCCGAGCGAGCTTATTTGAGCGGACCAAGCCCTGCGCCTTCCCTGTTCAGCACGCTGTGGAGTGACATCGACCTGCCAGCATTATGGTTTGCGATCGTTGCGGGAGCACTCAAGCTAGGCGGGGTAACGTTGGCGACGGTCAGGTTGCCAGCCGCTTTGTTTGGCGCGGCAACGGTGCTGCCATTCTACGGTCTCGTACGCGGTGTATGGGGGAGAGTTGCGGGCATCGCGGGTGCGAGTGTCATGGCCTTTAGTGCTGTGAATGTCCACTACAGCCGCATGGCGCTGAGCAATATTACAACGCCGTTCTTCTGGACGGTATGCTTCTTTTTCTTGACGCGTGGACTACGGAGCCGCAAGCCCGCAGATTGGACGCTGGCCGGACTGGCCGCAGGTATAAGCGAGCATTTTTACTACGGAACACGCTTGCTGCCGTTCATCCTGATCAGCTTTGTGGTCTATCTTTTAGTGTTCCATTGGATCGAAGCTAAACGATACGTTACACAACTTGGGTGGTTATTGTTGGGATACCTGATTGGGTTTGGTCCGTTGCTGAGTTACTTCCTGACGCACCCGGGCTTGTACTACGGGCGCGGCGCGGGTCTAATGACTTGGAACCGGATACCTGTGACGTGGCATGACTTACGACAGATGTGGACCACGCTCTGGCCCATCATGTCCGAGAATCTCCTGGGCATTAGCACGCACAGTGCGCAGGACATCATGTATTTCGCTCCGCTGCTGCTTGCGGCAGAGGCCGCCCTGCTTGTACTGGGAGTGGCGCTGCTGGTGTGGCGATGGCGGCATCCGGCAGCTTTTCTACTGCTGTTATCTGGGCTTGGAGTGCTCTTGGTTGGCGGCACGCTGGTGCTGTATCCGAATAGCGCGCCGCCGATGCCGGCGCATTGGACGCCAGCGTTCCCAGCTTTCTACGCGGCAATTGCAGTGCCAATTGGAGCATGGTTCGGATGTGCGAAGATTGGGGTGCCCGGACGACGGAGATGGATAACGACAGCTGTCGTCTTATTGGGACTCACAGTGCTCGCCTACACGAACATTGACTTTTACTTCCACAAATATTACGCAGACCCGGAGAGTCTGAGGAATGCCCGCTACAAAGCGGCGCAGAAACTGTACGAGGTGCAGACCGTACAAAGCCGATACATGGCTTCAGTGGGCCCAGCGTACCGAGTGGTAGTCGTGGGACAGTCACCGTACCCTTACGACGCCGAGATAACGCGTTATCTCGTGCCGGGCCAAGAATACATCATGATACGTGATCCACTGAAGGAACTCTCACTCGATCGCGTGGCCGACAGAGGCCTGGCGTTTCTGTTCTTCCCAGGGAGCGAGCAGTACCGCGACTTAATCCGCGAGCATTATCCGAGTGGGATGGAAGGAGAGATCCACAATCCAGTGGGCCGCCACGTGTTCTATACATTCGTAGTGAAGCCGGACGTCATTCGGAGTGATTCTCAACAACGCTAAGGAAGACAGGCTGCTAGCCTGTATCTGGGCGACACGCAGCTTGCGTGTCGAGTTTCCTGACGGGGTTCGGCAGGCTGGAAGGCCGCCGGGCGAATCAGACAAGATGCCCGACTTCCACGATCGCGCCGCCGCAGCTTGATCCGGCCCCCGCAGTGCAGCCAAAGCAATGATTGCCAGTCATAATCTGGCGATTTTCAATTTGTTCTGGATCGACGTCCCACAGAAAAATCGGTACGCTATTTTCCCATTGCATTCCGAGCTGTTGATTAAAATCGCAATCGTAAACCTCACCGCGCCAGCCGACGCTGATGGTATTGCGGCACATCAAACCATCAATCGTCGCTGGATTGAACGCGCTGATGAGCAATTCCATGTAATCTTCAAGCTTGTTGTTGCGCCGCAGGTAACTCGCGAACCGGCCGATCGGAAGATTGGTGAGGGCATAAAGCTTGTTAAACACGATGCCGAAATGGTTTTTAAGCTCCCTCTTGTAATCAACTTCAAGCTCAGCCTGGGAGGGCGGTAAGAATGCACCCACCGGATTGTAGACAAGATGTAAGGGCAGGTCTCGGTCCGTTCCGTAGCCTACCGAGTTAAGCAGTTGTAGGGCTGCGATGCTGCCTTCAAAAACGCCTTCGCCTCGTTGCGCGTTCACATTTTCGGGCGAGTAGCACGGCATCGACGCGATAATCTCTACCTTATGGTTTGCAAGAAACGCAGCGAGGTCCTCGTAACCGCGCTCCAACAAAATCGTGAGATTGCAGCGGTCTATGATGTGCCGGTGCGGTTGCAACGATTTCACATACTCGATGAAGTAGCGAAAATCGGGAATCATTTCCGGCGCCCCGCCGGTAAGGTCAACAGTGGGGATATCCGCTTTACCCAGCCAATCGATAATCCGATCGATTGTCTCGTGCGACATGATTTCCTTCCGGTTTGGCCCGGCGTTCACGTGACAATGCACGCAAGTCAGATTACAAAGCTTGCCCACGTTGACCTGAAGAACCTCCGGGCGACCGCGGCGAAGCTGCAAACCTTCCGCGGAAAGTCGATCGGAGAAGCGATTCATTTAGATCAGCAGCAACTGCCGCCATCACAGCATGTGTTATGTGCTTCCGTGGTTACATCGTAATCGCGACCTTTGGTTTCCTTCGGATGCCGCAATGCCGTGCGCGAGCAATTGAACGGCTTGGCTTGTTCGAGCGGTACATCGACAATCGGATCAACAAGCTCGAAGAACTCCCGATACGGCGGCTTTTTGTAGAGATTGTAGGTCTTGTCGCAAACAGCGTAACGCTTGCCGCGTTCCATCCGGTGATTGTCGTCGTCGAGCACTTCCTTGAACGGCCCGCGATAAATCACGGCTTGGTTTCGCTCGAAACAGGCACCCTGTTTTCCCTTAAATGCCGCGATCGCTACGGAACGAAACTCGATCCCTTGCACTGTGCGCCATGGTTGCGCGTCTCGTTTCAAGATTTGAATTCCGTAAAAGCCGGCGTTCACAAATGCGGCGATGAATCCTTCTTCAGTGAGCGCGCCGGAAATGCAGCCGCTCCAAAGCTCCGGATCGTTTTGCATT
>WNGD01004356.1_pt1 | contig 13970 bp, 10 predicted proteins | sample 5400671 | NCBI WGS metagenome assembly WNGD01 (sample SAMN13153369, study PRJNA577476) | soil metagenome | isolation source: 40 cm soil or saprolite under grassland replicate 2 | place: USA:California | collected 2016-06-15
TGGAGTTGCTCCGGGGCGAGTTCCTCGAAGGGTTCCACGTCGATGATGCGCCGGTCTTTGAGGACTGGATGGACGCCCAACGAGCGCAGATCCGGCAGGCGGCGACGGGGCTGCTCGTCGCGCGGGCCGAAGAGCAGCTCGCCGTGAACCGCTACGTCGAGGCACGCGCCCTCGCCCGGCGCGCGTTGGCGCTCGACCCGTTCAGCGAGCCAGCCCTGGCCCTGGGCATGCGCAGTGCCGCGCTCGAAGGGGACTCGACCGGTGCGCTGGCGCTGTACCACGAAGTCGCCGAGCGCGTGTCGCGCGAAATCGGCGAGACGCCGAGCGCCGCGCTCAACGCGCTCGCCGCCCGGATCCGCGCGGGCACGTGGCGGCGCCCTAGCGCGCGCCACGCAGATCTTGAGCCACCTCTGATCGGCCGCCGGGAGGCCCACGCCGAGCTGTTCGGTCGGCTCGACCGCTACCCGCGCGACGGTGCGGCCTGCCTGGTGATCGTGGGCGACGCGGGCTCGGGCCGGACCCGGCTGCTCGCCGCCTGTACCGAGCGGCTGGCGCTGGTCGGCGCGACGGTGGCGACGGCCCGGCTCCTGGAGAGCGACCACGATGCGCCGTGGAGCACCTTGCGCGCCTTGATGCGAGGCGGGCTGCGGCTCGCCCCCGGCCTCACCGGCACCGATCACATGGGGCTGCGGGTTCTCGCCGGGATTGTGCCGGAGCTCGCCGAGCGGGTCGCCCCGCTCGAGACGCACGATGTCGCCCAGGTGTCCGATGCCTTGGCGTCATGCGTTGGCGCTGTCGCCGAAGAGAATCCGTTGGCCGTCCTGATCGACGATGCGCAATGGGCAGATGGATCGACACTCGCGGCGCTCCGGGTTGTGTGGTCCCGCGAGCAGGGGGCCGCGCTGGTGCTGGTGCTTACCCTCGGGCACGGCGCTGAGCTCTCCGCCGAACTGCGGGCGCTCGTCGGGAGCGTGGGTCGTGAGATCCCCGGCGCGGTTGCGCGGCTCGAGCCACTTACGCACGAGGACATCGCGGCCCTTACCGAGGCGATCGCCCCGTGGTGCACTGGAAAAGAAGAGCGGGATCGTCTCGCGCGTCGCGTTGCGCAGGAGTCTGGAGGCAATCCGTTCCTCGCCGTGACCCTGCTTCACGAGCTCGGCCAGACCGCTGCGCTGCGCCAGGGTGTGGTGGAGTGGCCACCTGCCGGTGGTACGCTGGACTCGTCGCTGCCTATTGCGGTGTCCGAAGTGGTGCGCAGCGCCGTCGCGGCCCGAGTGGCGCGCCTCGATGAGGACAGCACGGCGGTGCTGCGGGCGGCGAGCATCGCCGGTGATGTGTTGGACCCGGCCGTCCTCACCGAGGTGTCGGGAATGCTCCGTACCCGGGTCGATGCCGCGCTCGACCGGCTCGAGCGCGAACGCTTCGTCGTGTTCGACGGTCGCTACCGCTTCACCGGCCGGCTCATCGCGGCGGTGATCGAGAGCGAGTGCATGCAGACGGGTGGCCGGCGCCGGCTGCGGGAGCGCTACATCGCGGCGCTCGCCTCCCGCGACGACATCGACTCGCAGCTGCTCCGCGCCGCGTTGCTCGCGTCCGAGCGAGCGCCCGAGGCGTTCGAGGCAGCCGCGCGCGTGGCCGAGCTGGCGTTGGCGCTCGGGGCGCAACGGACGGCGTCTAGCGCGATCCGCACCGCCGCGCGGGCAGCCGGGGCAGACGTCGATCGACTGCGCGTGTTGGAAGCATTACGGCGGCGAGCGAGCGACGGGGTTGTGGCACAATGACTTGTGGCCTCGGCCCTCAGAATTGGTCGCCGCATGGGCGCCTCCTCCTACTCTTGGCTCGCATCGACCGTCACTTACGGTCGCGGTCCGGCTCGCCACTATTGGAGGGGGGGCATCAGCATGAGGCGCTTTGCGACTCTCGCAGTCTTCTTTGGCGTCCTGGCCACCGTGTACGTCGCAGCGTGTATACTGCCGGGCGAGCCATCGGGCGTTCAGCGCATCCAGTTCACGCTCGACTCTGCGACGCCCAATCGTGTGCCCCTCGCAGGAGTGTTTGAACCCCTGATTACGATCTCAGCCGACGGTCAGGTGCTCAGGAACCAGGCCTATAGGCTCGAGACACTCGACGCCGGCGTCGTGGGCGTGGATTCGACAGAACGCCGACTGCTCGGCCTGATGCGCGGGACGGCCGCCGTGCGCGTCACCTACCTCGGGGCGACCGGTACGCCGGATACTGTGTTCTCTGTTCAGGTCGTTGTATCCCGCGTCGTGGTGGACTCGCCCGCGCTGGCGTTCACTCGTCTTGGAGCAAGGACACGGCTGAGCGCCATCGCGTTGGACGCAAACAACGCCGCGGTCCCCAATGTCCCCTTCACCTGGTCCAGCGCAAAGCCGACGGTGGCGGCAGTGAACGACACCGGGCTCGTCACGGCCGTGTACGACGGCGCGACAACGATTACTGCTGAAGCGGACGGTGTGGCGGATTCTTCCGACGTGAGGGTGACGCAGGTGGCCGCGGTGGTCACGGTCCTGCCCGAGCTCGATACCCTGCGCACCGTCGGGCGCTCGATCCAGCTCTTCGCCGTGGCATTCGACTCGAGCAACAACGTCCTCTTCACCGCCAGGCCGCACTGGATCAGCACCGACTCGACCGTCGCCCGAGTGGACTCTACCGGACGCGCCACGGCTACGGGAGCCGGCACGAGCCGGATCGTCGCCCGCGTCGGCGCCGCAGCCGACACGGCGACCCTCGTCGTAGCCCAGGTAGTGCGGGTGCTCGCCGTCTCGCCAGGCTTCGACACGTTGACGGCGATCGCCGATACGGCGCGCGTCATCCCCCTGGCTTTTGACAGTGCGGGCAACAAGGTCCCGAGGCCGAGCGTGGCGTGGGCCACGAGCGATGCCGCGATCGCCACGGTGGACGAGGCCGGGCTGGTGCGGGCGGCGAAGAACGGCGTCGTGCTGGTCACAGCGTCTGCGGCCGGGCAGTCCGCATTCGCGACGATCGTGGTTCACCAGCAGGTCACGGCCGCACGGATGGCACAAGACCGCGTAGCGCTTGTGGGCGTGGGCGACACGGTGCGTCTCAGCGCCGTGGGTCTCGACAAGAACGGCTATCCCGTGGCCGACGCCGGGTTCCTCTGGCGCAGCGCGTCCGGATGCGTGGCCTCGATTCCGGCAAATAGCCTCGCCTCGGGCTGGCAGGGGCCCTCGGCCCTCGTGACGGCGCGGGGCGCCGGCGAGACGGTGATCATTGCCGAGCCATTTGCACTTGCACTTGGTGGGGGCGGGCAGTCCGACACCGCCGCGGTGAGCGTCACGGGCGCGCCCGCGCAATACGCGGAGATCGCGTACTCGACCGCCCGGGGGATCGAGGCACTTTGCTCCCGAGAGGGCCGAACGGTGCTGATCCCCAGTCGGACCGTGGTGTTCCCCAGCGGAGGGGATGATACCTTCCAGCCATTCGCGCCGGCTTGGTCTCCAGACGGCGCTAGGGTCGCGTTCTTCCTCTCGGAGTACGGGCGCGGCGTCGGCTGTGGTATCTACATCGCACGCGCCGACGGCTCCCAAATGAACAAAGTAGCGGACGGGTGCGGCCGCCCCGCTTGGTCACCAGATGGAATGAAGCTTGCCTTGTCCCGCGCGGACACCATCTATGTCGTGAATGCCGACGGCTCCAATGTCAGGCCGCTTTTTGCCCTGGGCCCCGGGAGCTGGGCCGAATACCCCGCGTGGTCACCGGACGGGACCAAGCTCGCTTTCGACCGTAACGACGGCGGGTGCATCTACGTCATGAACGCAGACGGCAGCGGTGCCGTATGTCGTGGTTTGGGCATCTCCCCGGCCTGGTCCCCTGACGGCTCGCAACTGGCCTTCGCCCGGTCGGGCGACATCTGGCTGATGAACCCGGATGGCTCTAATGCCACGAACCTGACCAACGGCAACGGTTCCGGCGCCGAGTACCCTGCGTGGTCGCCCGATGGTTCGCGCCTCGTCTTTGAGGGTTTCGTTGAAGGGTACGACTGGATTGGACAGCTGTTCGTCATCAACCGAGACGGGACCGGGCTGCAACAATTAGACACCGAAGGCTGGTACTCAAGTTACCCAGCCTGGCGCCCGGCGGCGACGCCCCCTTGATGCGCGCGCTCACCGGGGCGCCGCTGGGCATGTGCGGCCCACTCCGTAGTGGCGAGAAGCATCGACTGCTGGCCGGACCACGAGGCGCGGCGTATCGTATCCCGCGATGCGCTGCGCTCATTGCGCGAGCCCCCTGCCCGACGGCAGCGTGTTCTGCACCAACTGCGGCGCCGACGCGCGCGAGCCGTCGTCGACTCCCGCGGCACCGCTGGATGACGCCGGGGTCGCGAAGCTCACGCGCCTGCTCCGCGAAGAGACCGCGGGCGACTACGAGATCGACCGCGAGCTTGCCCGGGGCGGGATGGGCGTCGTGTACGTAGCCACCGAGATCCAGCTGCGCCGTCGCGTCGCCATCAAGGTTTTGCCCCCCGCGCTCACCTTCGGCCAGGGCGCCATCGAGCGGTTCCGCCGCGAAGCTCGCACCGCCGCCGCGCTCGACCACCCCAACATCATCCCGATCTACCGCGTCTCGGCCGGCGGCGAGCTGCTGTGGTACTCCATGAAGCTGCTGGAGGGCAAGAGTCTCGACACGATCCTCGAGGAGCGGAAGCGTCTCGAGTTCGACGAAACCGTCGCGCTGCTGGACCAGGTCGCCGATGCGCTGGACTACGCCCACCAGCACGGGGTCATTCACCGCGACGTCAAGCCCGGTAACATCATTCTCGATGAGCGCGGCCGCGTCACGGTTACGGACTTCGGCATCGCGAAGGAGGTCCAAGAAGCGTCCGCCAGCGCGTCGGGGCACCTGCTCGGCACGCCGCACTACATGTCGCCCGAGCATTACCGTGGCACCGAGATTTCCGGGGGAGCGGACCAGTACTCCCTGGGCGTAGTCGCGTACCAGTGCCTGGGCGGCCGCGTCCCCTTCGACGCGGTCACGGCCTACGAGCTTCTGAACAAACACGTGGTGGAGCCGCCGCCGCCGCTCTCGGAGCTGCGGCCGGGCCTATCGCCGAGCGCGTACATGGCGATCGACCGCGCATTGGCGAAGCGCTCCGAAGACCGGTTCTCATCCGTCACCGACTTCGTGAACGCGCTCGCCGGACGCGTGCAGCAAGTCGCACCACGGCGTGCCGCCGTTCGCCGCAGGAGGGTGGTCGGCTGGGGCGCTGGATTGGCTGCTGCGGGCGTGACGCTGTACGCTGGAATAACCTTACTGCGCCGCAGTGAGCAGAACACTGAGCCGCCGCGACGCTCGGCGGCAGACGACACGGTAGCCCACGCGCCTGCGGCTCTACCATTGTCTGGAGAGCACACGGAGGCTGTTGCTCCGCCGCCGCCCGCGCCCAGGCAGGCGCCCGCTGCCACGCTGATCATCCGCCTTCCCACCGGCTGGGCACGCATCTACGTGGACGGCGAGTTGCGCGGCGAGCGGCCGGTGCACCGTGAAGAACTGCCACCGGGTACCCATACGTTGCGGTTCGAGCGCCCAGGATTCGCTGCGGTGGACACCACAGTCACACTCCGGGCCGGCACGAACGTCGTCGAGATCACCATGCGCCGGGTCAGCTCATGAGAAGCCTCGCCTCGTTGGCCGTCCTGCTGCTTGCCGCCTCGCCGGCCGCGGCGCAAACCGGTCGCCAGGCGTTGGCAGCGGGGACAGAGCGCTATCTCCTGGCGGATTATCGCGGTGCGATCCCGCTGCTGGCCAAGGGGCTCGACCCCAAGGCGGGCGCACCGGATCAACACTGGAAGCAGGGAGTGGAGCGCCTGGCAGACGTGCTGCTCGTGCTGCGACAGGATTCCCTGGCGGCCGCCTGGCTGCGCTGGGCGGCGCGCCTCGCTCCGGACTTCGACGTGGACGTGGAAGTCGTCCCGCCCGCCGTGGTGCGCGCGGCGGCCGCCGCCCGTGCCTTCGTGGAAGCGACCCCTCACGACCCGTTCGTCACGCGAACGCAATTCGAATGGCCGGCCGCAATCCGCTCGGACGGTCCGGGTACAGTCCGCCTGGCAGTCGCCAACATCCCGATCACGGCCCGTGTCGGCGCGGATCAGTTCTTGCGCGGCGGAGAGTCACGACGCCTTCCCCCGGGCAGCTACGACGTGGTCGTCTCCGCACCGGGGTACCTGCCCGCGCGCCTCACGGTGGAGATCCTGCCCGAAGTCTCCACCGTCATCGCGGTCTCCTTGCTTCCCGAAACGGCCGGCCTTCTCTATGTCGTGGCGCGCCCCTGGGGAACGCTCTTGATCGATGGCCAGCGCATCGGCTATACCGGGATCGCTGCCCATCGCATCACCCCTGGCCGCCACGTGCTCCGCCTGTTGCGAGATCATGGCGGCGGCACCACCGACACCACCATCGAGGTCGCCGAGCGTCAGCGGGTCCGACTGTCGTGGGTGGCGACGCGCGACACGACCGGCGACCGCGGGATCGACGACGCATTCGCCAAACTCGACGCCGGAGAAGTCGAGCGTGGGGTGGAGACGCTGGGCGACGTACTCGCACCGCACCAACCGCCGTTCCCGGCAGTCGTGCGAGCCCGGGCCCTGGCGCGCTTGGCCGAGGTGACCTGGTCCCTCGGCGGGACGGATTCCGCTCGCGCCCTCCTCCGACAAGCCATCCAAGTCGACCCGTTCTATATGCCTCCGGGCGACGCCTTCAACCCCGAGCTGCAAACGGCGTACAGGCGAGTGCGCCGGAACACCCCCGCGATCGCCATCCGGGCCCCGCGCGACACCGTGCTGACCCCGCTCCGAGACTCCCTGCCGGTCGAGATTGCGGTCGGCCGGCCCGGGGAAGTGCGCCTGCTTTTGCGCCTCACGGTTCCGCGGCCCCGCGACTCGGTATTGACGGTGCTGTCCGTCGATAGCATGGCGATCGCCAGAATCCCACTCGGGGCTCCAAATGGGAGCATGCTGGCACCGGGATCCTATGCGATCGAGGGTGAAGTCGCTGCCTCCGGGCGCGGCGCGAGCGACCTGCTCCAACTGAGTGTCGAACGCACGTCCGTCGACATGATGTCCCCCCGGTCCGCTATTCCGGGCACGTCGTTCCGGCCCGAGACCAGGAAATCGGGCGCATCGCTCCGAACGGTGCGGGAGGGTATCGGCCTCGGCGCGCTCGTTCTGTTGGCATCGGCCGCGGTGAATGATGGCGCCTTGAGTGGACGTTCGATCCCACCCGCGGCGGTGTTGATCGGGGGATCCGTCGCCGTCGCGACTATTGCCCTCAAGCGCTCCAACGTCCGGATCCCGGAGAACATTCGATACAACGACTCGCTCCGCGCCAACTGGGACGCGCGCAATCGCACCATCGCCGTCGAGAATGCGACCAAGCTTCGTATCGCGCCATTGCGGATCCGCGCGACGAGGGAGCCTTGAGCGCACACCTACGTCTGGCCCTGCCGCTCGCGTGCTTGGCCTTGACCGGCCTGCAGCTCCCCGGCCAGGCGATTGCCGCCCGCGCCGTGATGGCCGTGCCGAAAAGCAGCGTGCGCCTGGGCGGCGTGACTGAGCGGGTAGACGGCGTGTGGGCGGGTGCCGCGCTCGGCTTTGACGCTGGCCGCTTCTTTTTTACCGCGAGCGGTACGCGGGGCCAGCTGACCGCTTCAGGAACGGGAACCGTACCCAAGCGCGATGTCGGCGAGATCTCGGTGAGCGGCCGATACGCGGTCCGCCCCTGGCTGAGCTTCGATCTTGGATACGTCGCTCGGGCGTTCAGCTCGGCGGCGGGCTACCAGCGGTGGGATATCGTGAGCGTCGGTGCGTCGGGATCCCGCGACCTGGGGACGCCAGCGGTGCGTGCCGTCGTCGCTCTCGCCTGGCTGCCAGTCGCTAGGATCAGCGGCCAACCGGATCCGTCCTTCGCTCTGCGCAGCGACGTAGGCCTCTCCGTCGCCCCCCACGGGTCGCCGCTCACCTTCACGCTCGGGTATCGCGTGGAGCGATTCCATTTTTCACGGTCCGCCGTTCGCTCAGAGCAGTTCGAGGCATTGACCGTCTCAGCCGGGGTGCGGGCCCAGCGGGTCGACGGGCGGTGGAGGCTCGGCGGGTAAACCAGAATAAATGTCCAATATCCAATAGCCAATGATGAATTTCGAAATTGGGTATTCGACATTGGACATTTTACATTTGCACCATGACCTGGCTCACCTCGCCCGAAACCTGGATCGCGCTGCTCACGCTGACGGTGCTCGAGATCGTCCTCGGCATCGACAACATCATCTTCATCTCGATCCTGGCCGGTAAGCTGCCCGCCGGCGAGCAGCCGCGCGCCCGTACCGTGGGCCTCACGCTCGCCATGGTGACGCGCATCCTGCTGCTGCTCTCCCTCACCGGCATCATGCGGCTCACGCGCCCGCTGTTCAGCCCTCTCGGCCACCCCTTCTCCGGCCGCGACCTGATCCTCCTCTTGGGCGGCCTGTTCCTGCTGTGGAAGAGCACCCGCGAGATTCACGACAAGCTCGAGGGCGAGGAGGGTCAGCAGAACGTGAAGGCCGGTGCCACGTTCGGCGGCGTCATCGTCCAGATCGCCCTGCTCGACATCGTGTTCTCGCTCGACTCGGTGATTACCGCCGTGGGTATGGTCCGGCAGGTCGGCGTGATGATCGCCGCCATCGTGCTCGCGGTGCTCGTCATGCTCGTGGCCGCCGGCCCGATCAGCGACTTCGTCCACCGTCACCCGACCTTGAAGATGCTCGCGCTGTCCTTCCTGTTGCTCATCGGCGTCACGCTCATCGCCGACGGCCTCGGCCAACACATCCCGAAGGGCTACGTCTATTTCGCGATGGGCTTCTCGGTGTTCGTCGAGTCGCTCAACCTGCGCCTGCTGCGCAAGGCGCCGCCCGTGCACCTGAAGGAGTCGATCACCCCGTGACGCGCCGCGGGGTCGCCCTCAGTCGTGCCCCCCGATATAGAGCCGGATCATCTTCTCCCAGTAGGGCCAGTCGTGCGACCACCCGTCCCAGATCCTCAGCGCGTTCCCGATTCCCTTGCCCCAGAGGGTTTGTGAGAACTCCTGGTTGTTGCCGCAGGCGGGGTCGTCACGGCCGACCGCCAAGATGATGTCCTGGCGGCGGAACGCCTCGAGCCGCGCGGCGTCGTGCTCGTGGCGCATGAAGTCGGAGGGGTTGCACGCATACACGTTGGCATCGGAATACCCGCCGGTCAGCCGCGTGATGTCGTACAGTCCGGAGAGGCCGATGATGCGGTTCACGAGGTGGGGATTGCGCAGGCCGAAGCACGCGGCGTGGTAGGCTCCGAAGCTCGCACCCACCGCGATCACGAACGGGTTCGGGTTCTGGCCGGCGCTGAACGGGATCACTTCGTCCCGCAGGTACCGATCGTACTGCAAGTGGCGCCAGGCTCGCGCTCCCGGGTGCAGCTGCTCGCCGTACCAGCTCTCCTCGTGCACGTGGTGGAGACAGAACATCTGGATCCAGCCGTTCTCGAGGTGGTCGCCCAGCACGCCCGCTCGATCCATCCGGCGGTCGGTCCACTCGGAATAGCTGCCCAGCGACGTGGGGAACACCAGGACCCGCGCGCCCGCATGTCCCAGCACCTGGAGCTCCATGTCGCGCCCCAGCGCAGGGCTGTACCACTTATGGTACGCGTGCTTCACGCCGCCGGCTCCCGCAGCAGGAACGGCAGAGCTTCGCGGAAGCGACGGCCCCACGCCGACTCGTGGTGCACGCCGTCCTTGTCCTCCACCCAGCGAAAGTCGCGCCCCGCCTCGTAGCCATTCGCGAGGAGCAGGTCGCGCAGCCGGCGTCCGAGCGCCACGGTCTGCTGGCCCTCGCGCATCCCGACGTCGAGGTACAGCCGGCCTGACACGCGGGGCGCCCGTGCCACGAGGTCGAGCAGGGCGCCATCGGCGAACCAGAGGGAGGGACTGAGCGCGGCCGCGAAGCCGAAGCTCTCGGAGTCCCGGAAGAAGGCGTACAGGCTGATCAGCCCGCCCATGGAGGACCCTGCGATCCCGGTGTGACGGCGATCGGGCAGGGTGGGGAACTGCGCGTCAACGATCGGCTTCACCGTGTGTGTGACGAAGTCCAGATATCGGTCGCCCGTTCCCCTGAACGGGTCGTATTCCGCGATGCGTGCGTCACCCATGTTCGGGATCCCAACCACGATCGCATCGAGGCCGCGCCGGCTCGCCCACGAAAGCGCCTCGTCCACACCCCACGTTCCGGCGAAGCTCACAGCCGGGTCGAACAGGTTTTGTCCGTCCTGCATGTAAATGACCGGGTAGCCGGTGTCTCCTGGGGCGGGAGCGGCTGGGACGTATACGTAGAGGTCGCGCCGGTTGTCGAGCTCGAGGCTGTGGACGGAGGGGAGCACCACGAGGCGGCCCTTCCGCGCGTGCCAGCGCCGCAGCAACCGATGGAGACCGAGCATGGAATCGACAATCTACGAGCCTCCGGTCGCGCTTGTCACCCGCGCCGCCGATGCGCAGTTTCAGCCCCATGAACGCGACAGTGGGTCTCGTGGTCGGTCGGGAGTGGTCGTTCCCACCAAAGTTTATCGAGGAAGTGAACGGTCGCGATCGCGGCGTGGTCGCCGAGTACGCCAAGCTCGGCGCCGAGCGTATGGATGCGCCGAGCGCCTACGCCGTCATCATCGACCGCATCTCCCACGAGGTGCCGTTCTATCGGACGTACTTGAAGCACGCCGTGCTCCAGGGGGTGGCGGTCGTCAACAACCCCTTCATGTGGAGCGCTGATGACAAGTTCTTTGGCGCGACGCTCGCGACCAGGCTCGGGGTCGCGAGCCCGAAGACCGTCGTGCTGCCGAACAAGGAGTACATCCCCGGGATCAGTCACGCAGAGAGTCTCCGTAACCTGGTGTTCCCGCTCGACTGGGACGCGGTGCTGCGGCACATCGGGCTTCCCTGCATTCTCAAGGACGCGCACGGCGGTGGCTGGAAGGACGTCTTCGTCTGCCGGACGTCCGAAGAGCTGCTGCACCACTACGATCACTCTGGGCTCCGGACCATGATCGTCCAGGAGTTCATCGAGTGGGAGCAGTTTGTGCGCTGCCTCTGCATCGGGCAGCAGGACGTATTGCCGATCCACTACGACCCCGCGGCGCGGAAATATCACGTGGACCCCGGCTACCTCGATCCCGCGCTCCGCGACCGCATCGTACAGGACTCCCTCACCCTCGTGCGGGCCCTGGGATACGACATGAATTCGATCGAGTGGGCGGTGCGCGGCGGCGTCCCTTACGCCATCGACTTCATGAACCCCGCGCCGGACTTCGACATCAATTCGCTGACCCCCGAGTACTTCGATTGGGCGGTGCGGCACATGGCCGACCTCGCGATCCGGCTCGCCATACGCCGGCCGGCGGCGAAGCGAGCGTTTCACTGGCAGGCCTTGTTCAAGGGACGGTCCAAGGCCCGGCCCGCATGACGTCGGTCGTGCGGCGGGCGGTGGACCATTATCACGAGCTCCTGAGCGACGACCTGGCCGGCGAGTCGCAGGCGGCACTCGAGGGAGAGCTGCGGCGTCGGGGCCTGTTTTTCGGAGACCGCGCGCTGTGCACCGTGCTGCGACCGCGGTTTCTGGCACCCGCGCAGTATCGCTTCATGCAGGAGCGCAGTGCGATTCTGTTGCGGGCGTTCGACCGGGTCTACCAGGCCGCGCTCGTGGACGCCGTGCTGCGCCAGCAGTTCGGGCTCGTCGATTGGGAGGAGGCCTTGATCGAGCGGGATCCGGGTTTTCCTGATGCCAGCCCGACATCCCGCATCGACGCTTTTTATCTGCCCGAGCAGGACGTGATGCACCTGACCGAGTACAACGCCGAGACCCCGGCCGGGGCAGCGTATGGCGACGCGCTGACCGAAGCGTTCTTCGCGCTCCCGGTCATGCGGCCATTCCTGCGCCGCTTTGACGTGCGTCCGCTCCCCTCGCGGCAGGGCGTACTGCATGCGCTGCTCGGGGCGTATGCAGCGTGGGGCGGCGACCAGCACAAGACGCCGCGCATTGCGATTCTCGACTGGCGCGAGGTGCCGACCTACAACGAGTTCGTGCTGTGGGTGGACTTCTTTCGCGCCCGCGGCCTAGAGGCGCGCATCGTCGACCCGCGGAACACGGAATTCCACGCGGGGCGAGGGGGGCGTCTCGTGGCGGACGGTGAGCCGATCGACCTGATCTACAAGCGCGTACTGATCAGCGAGCTCGTGGAACGGGGCGGCCCTAACCACCCGGTGATCCGCGCCGTCCAATCCGGCGCGGTGTGCATGGTGAATCCCTTTCGCTGCAAGGTGCTCCACAAGAAAGCGAGCCTGGCGGTGTTGAGTGACGAGCGGAATGCGGGACTGTTCCCGGCTGACGAGGGTCAGGCGATCGACGCGCATATTCCCTGGACGCGCGTGGTTGCGGAGCGGAAGACCCGCCATGAGGACCGAACGGTGGACCTGGTGCCCTTCATCATCGATCAGCGCGAACGCCTCGTGCTCAAGCCGAATGATGCGTATGGTGGAGCGGGAATCGTGCTCGGGTGGGAGGTAGATGCCGCAAGGTGGGAACAGGCGGTCCGCGTCGCGCTCACCGAACCATTCGTGGTGCAGGAGCGTGTACCGATTCCGAGTGAGCCGTTTCCGAGTGTCGTCGACGGCCGCGTTGTGTTCGCCGACCGCATTTTGGACACCGCGCCGTTTGCGTACCAGGGGACATATGTCGACGGGTGCATGTCGCGCCTGTCGACCGCTGCTCTCGTCAACGTCACAGCCGGCGGTGGGTCGCAGACACCCACGTTCCTGGTGGAGGCGCGATGAAGCCACCGTCGCTCACGCTCGGCATCGAGGAGGAGTACCAGATCATCGATCCCACGACGCGCGAGCTGAAATCGTACATCACGGAGCTGCTCGCCGGAGATCATCTGGTCCTGGCTCAGGTGAAGCCCGAGCTGCACCAGTCGATCGTGGAGGTCGGGACCACGGTGTGCCGGACGCCGGCCGAGGTGCGGGCCGAGCTCGTGCGGTTGCGACGGGACATTATGGGGCTCACGGCCAAGAACGGCCTCCGGATTGCCGCGGCGGGCACGCACCCGTTCTCCTCCTGGATGCAACAGGAGATCACGCCGCTCGAGCGCTATCTCGGCCTGCGCCAGGACATGGCGGACCTGGCGCAGCGGCTCCTCATCTTCGGCACCCACGTTCACATCGGCATCGAGGACCGCGAGTTCCTGATCGATGCCCTCAACGTGGCGCGCTACGTCCTCCCGCACGTCCTCTGCCTGTCCACGAGCTCGCCCTTCTGGATCGGCCGCAAGACGGGTCTCAAGTCGTATCGCAGTGTCGTGTTCCGCGGCTTTCCACGCACCGGCGTACCCCGGGCGCTCCGGTCGTGGAGCGAGTACACGGAGCTGGTCGACATGCTGACCCGTACCGGGTCCATCCCCGACGGATCCAAGATCTGGTGGGACGTGCGGCCGAACTGGAGCTACCCGACGCTGGAATTCCGGATCTGCGACGTCTGCACTCGCGTGGACGAAGCCGTCTGCATCGCGGCGATTCTCCAGGCGGTCGTGGCCAAGTTGTGGAAGCTGCGGCGTGAGAATATGACCCTCCGCGTGTACCCGGCGGACTTCATCGAGGAGAACAAATGGCGCGCCGTCCGCTACGGGCTGGACGGGCGGCTCATCGATTTCGGCAAGGGCGTCGAGCTGCCCGCGCGCGACCTCGTGCGCGAGCTCATCGAGTGGTTCATCGACGACGTCGTGGATGAGCTGGGGAGCCGCAAGGAGGTCGAGTACGCCTACCGGATTCTCGAGGAGGGCTCGAGCGCCGACCGCCAACTCGCCACCTACGAGCGCACCGGCGATCTCAAGGCCGTGGTGGACCAGTTGATCGCCGAGACGGCGGACGGCTTGTAGCAGCCACGGAGC
>WNGD01004357.1_pt1 | contig 13970 bp, 13 predicted proteins | sample 5400671 | NCBI WGS metagenome assembly WNGD01 (sample SAMN13153369, study PRJNA577476) | soil metagenome | isolation source: 40 cm soil or saprolite under grassland replicate 2 | place: USA:California | collected 2016-06-15
GCGATAATCGATCCGGGCAAGCCATGTTCGTTCTCCTGCTGGTGATGAATACTTGTTGTTTTTCTCATCTTAGCAGATAACGGCTACTTGCCACTCCTTTCTCACCCTTCTTTCCCAAAAAACCTATACTTGTAAGGGGGTGATGGTGAGAATGCGTGCCGCAGTCGCGGCCTTCAAACGAGAGAGCAGGAGGTTGGTGAGTAAAAACGGCCCCAGGTGGTTAGTGGCAAACATGGTTTCATAGCCATCTGCGGTGAGCGTGCGATGTCGCGTGAAGACCGCGGCGTTGTTGATCAGGACATCGAGGTGGTCATACCTGCTCTCAAACTCCCTCACGGCGGTGCGAACCGAGTGTTGCACCGAGAGATCCAGCAGCAGCAGGTCAACGGTGGCCGTTGGGTTGGCTGCCTTGATCTCGGCCAGGACCGCTTCCCCACGCTGCTTGTCCCGGCACCCCAGGATGACAGTCGCGTGCTGGTGTGCCAACGCGAAAGCCGTCGCTTTGCCCAGTCCTGAGGTACTGCCTGTCACGAGGCAGATTTTTCCCTGCATATCCGTTGGTGTCATCTCTTTCCTCCAAAGTTCTAGGGTCCATCGTCCTTTGTCGTCAGAATCGCGACTTCCAGGCCGATTGCTGTGGACATGGTCTTCTCCTTTACATTGCTTGCAACTCTTGCACATACTCGACCAGATACTCCCAGGTCATACTCATCCCTTGCAGGATACCCAGATCGACCGCGACTGAAAGTGCCGCTGCGCTCGCGAATTGGACACGAGCAGTCACGCTTGTTTTACCAGCCTCTTCCGTGAAGATCACGGTGGTCAGGTGCTCGGGCATCCCCTCGATGGGGTTGGCATGCTCATCGGCGAAGGTCGAGGTATAGACCAGCTTCTCCGGCGGGACGATCTCGCGGTACACGCTGCGCGCCCACTGATCTTGATCCTGCGGCGAACGCAAGCAGTAGTGCCAGATGCCACCAGGCCGCAAGTCGATGGTACAGACGGGAATGGTGAACGGCAGTGGTGCCCACCAGCGCTTGAGATGCTCCGGCTGGGTGAAAACCTGAAACATCAGCGTGCGGGGTGCGGTGAAGTGCCGTTCCACGACACATTCCTGTTCCCCGTGAAAAGTGCTTTAGCGACAAAATGACGGGATCAAAGTTCGAGCGCAAGGGCTTGGAAGAGTTGCTCGCGTTTATGCGGCCAGGGGATACGGTGGTCGTCTGGAAGCTCGACCGCCTGGGCCGCTCTCTCCAGGATCTCATCGCCACCCTCAACGTCTTTAAAGAGCGTGGAGTGGACTTTATCAGCTTCACGGAGAAGATTGATACTACCGCACCAAGCGGGAAGTTGATCTTTCACCTGATGGGAGCACTGGCCGAATTTGAGCACGATCTGATTCGCGAGCGTACCAATACAGGACTCGCCGCAGCTAGAGCAAGAGGACGTGTAGGAGGCAGACCCAGAAAGCTTTCGACGAACGGGAAAGTCGCCCTTGCTCGGCGTCTATTTGAAGACCCCAATCACTCCCTCGACGATATTTGCTCAACGCTTGGGATCTCTCGCTCGACATTGTACCGCTATGTCAGAGAGGCGAAATCACCAGAGTAATCACAAAGAAACCACCAGCTTAATTCCAGAATTTACAGGTAGCCGGCCAGATACAGGGCAAAGAGGGCGAGGGAGGCAGAGATGCCTACCCCGCAGTACGTGATGATCTGCTGCCCTGGTTCGAGGCCCAGTGCCCCCGCCAGCTCACCGATGCTTTCAGCGGACCGAAAGGTCCAGTCGGTTGGGTCGAGCATCCTCGATGCCTATAGATGGATGGCACCAGCTATGTGTCCGCCTCGCATGAGGCGTCCGGGAGCCACTTCCAGCCAATCCTGCCCGGTCGGGAGCCAGCGGCTCCCCTGCGGGGTCCAGATGGCCTGACCGGCGTACTGTTCAGGTGGACGCGTATCAAGCAGGCGGGTCTTCCTCGTCGACTCATTCAACGCGTACTCAATCTCAGCAGCCGTCGCCAGCCAGTGGAGCTGTGATCGAGGCGTGAAGCGAGTAGGGATAGGGTGCGTGCTCTCCGTACTCACTGGCTGTCCTTCTGCCACCCATTTGGTCCATCCCCCATTGAGTACCGCCACCTGCTCGTGTCCATAGAAGCGCAACGCCCACCAGAGTCGCGCTGCCCCGGAATGGTCCGTCTCGGCATAGGCGACCACCCGCGTCTGGTCTCCGATTCCCACCGCTTCCATCACGGCTGCGAATGACTCAGACGGCAAGAGCAGGTCCCGGACGCCACGCTCATCTGTCCAACTCAAATCGCGGTGCCAATCGAGATGCACGGCCCCTGGCAGGTGACCGCGCTGGTAGAGGGCTCGACTCGTGCCATCGCCTCGCCAGCGCGCATCCACGATGCACAGGTCGTCATCCGATAGATGTGCTTCCAGCCAGGCTGTTTCCACTAAGGGGTGCGTTGAAAAATCCATATATGGAGGTCCTCCCTACCTAGATCAAAGGAGCAGTGACGCTACTTTTGCTATCGCCAATCGGAGATGAGGTAAACATCTGGTCGATTGTAGCCAGGCTCGTTGGGCTTGTGCATGGCGAGCCCAATCAGGTCGGTGCGGAAGCCGCTTTTGAGCAGGTGACGATACGCCTCGTCGCAACCCATGTTGACTCCAGCGGCCACACGCGACATACTCGACGCTTGAGCGAACGCTTCACAAGCACTTAGCAATTGAGTAAAATGCTGTCCTGCTGCCCGTCCGGGACGCACGGCTCCAAACTTGATATAGCACACGCCGTTTCCAGCCTCAGTGCCCGCGCCGTAGTGACAGACAGCAAACCCGACGAGGTGCGTATCGTCCAGCAGGAGCACGGTGTCGCCAAGCTGCTGCTGCTGGACGGCCTGAATTTCCCGTTCCAAATCGAGCCCCTCATAGATGGCATTGGTCAGCTCGCGGCAGGCAGCCACATATTCCTCTCGCTCGCTCTCCGATCGGCCATCTCCCGGCTGGTTTTTCCCTGGGCAATCAGCGCCGCTACTTCGCGTTCGCGTGGCGTTAAACCACCAAACGCTTGCCTGGCAGCCTCACGAGGGAGTGGAGGTTTTTCCCTTGGCAACAGATCAAGCGCTGTGTGTAAGAACCGTTCGCGCAGGGAGGTATCATCGATCGTCGTGGCAAGTTCCTGGATGAAGTGCCGGGCCGCAGCAAATTCACGCTGCGCCTGGTCTTCTCGTTGGAGCAAGTGGTAGACGCGCCCCAAGGAACGATGGATACGCCAGAGGATCGATGGGGCTTGACGCTGCTGTGCGCCCAGTTTGGCGTCTTCCAACGCCCCGGCCGATTCCTCCAGGCGCTTTAACGCGAGCAGTGCCTCGCCCTTTAATGCCAGGAGATGAGGGATAGGTTGCGGGCGTGCATCGCCTGGAGCCGATACAAGCAATTGCTCTGCAATGGCTAACGCACGAGCCGCCTCCCCTTGTGCCAGCGCAAGTTCGCCCCAGGCGCTGGCCGCCTGTCGCTCAAAAAAGTTGACCGGTTCCTGACCTCGTGGCAAGATGGTCTCGAGCGCTGCTTCTGCGCGAGGAAATTCTCGCCTGAGGAGGTAGGCCAGCGCCAGGTACGGCGTCAGATACCCAATCCAAATCATCGAGCCGCTTGCCTGTGCGCCTGCTAACGCGGTTTCCAAACAAGCAACCGCCCTGTCGGGTTCAAGCAGCAAAAGGTACAGTTGACCCAACGCGCCATTGGTGGCGGCGATCCACTCCTGATGTTCGATGCTGGTGGCGATGCGCAGGGCCTCGTGTGCATGGGCAAATGCCGGACCGAACACACCGAAGGAGGACAGCACGTTCGTGGTGGCCATTTCGACAAAGGCCTGCCCCGATGGTGAGTTCGTCTGACGGGCCAGGCGTAAAGCTTCTTCGGTATCTTGCACGCATTCCTCGCGTGTGAGGAGGGCACTGAAAGTGGATTCAATCGTCTCGGGAGCTGCGTCCCAGGCTCGCACAGCAAGAGTAGAGGACAGTTTTTGCAGGTCGCCCAGGGTACGGAACAGCTCAATCACTCGTCCAAAGAAATCCTTCACCGCCCTGGCCGGGTCTCCGGTGAAAAAAGAGGCCCCGCCAAGCATCTCGAGCGTCTCAGCCATGCCCTGTCTGTCGGCTCGCGTTTCAAACAGACGCAGCGCCTCCTGGTGGGCCTCAAGCGCCTCCTGGATTCGTCCAGTATTCACCAGCCAGTTGCCCAGGCGGTTGAGGCTGCGGGCGCGCAGCGTGATGTCAGCAAGCTGCTCGGCCAGCGCAAGGGCCTGGCGAAACCACACGCCCGCCCGTTCGTAATCATGTCCGGTCCACAGGAAGCCGATTGCCATCATCGTCTGCTATCCTTTCAACAGTTTCAGTTTCTCTTTCACCTCTGGGAAAAAACTATCTTCCAGCGTTCCTGATCTCCTCTACCATCTGCCGAATCGTCTCTACTACCAGATCAGGATCATCCTGTGGAATATAATGTCCGGACTTGGGAGCCATGATTTGTTTGCCTTTGGGAGTAGAAGCTGCTAACTGGGCGTGCAGGCGTGTGATCTCTGCCCGTACCTTGGTCTGGTACTTTGGGGCGACTGCTCCAGTAAGCACAACGAAGGGTACATCTGGGAGCGTACTTTGCTTGCTAACCTCGCGCATCGTCTGGCAACCTGCAGGAAGCTCGCTCATCTCCTGGCGTATAGTGCGATGTACGATAGGATCCAGGAACTCTGCCATAAATTGGTCGCGATCTTTAGCTGGCAGGATGTTAGCTATCTGCTTCATCTCCCCCATCAGGCTGCGCAACAGCCCTTGCATCTTGAGCCGTGCCATGCCTTCGGTCATTTGAAACACGGCTGAAGTAAGCAACTGATAGCCCGGTATATGGAATTGCGAGAGGTCTTCATGGCTGGGGTCTATCAGCACAAGTCCCGCTACTTCCTCTGGATAGCAGTATGCAAAGAGGCGGATCAAGAGACCACCCCAACTGTGTCCGACCAGCAGGTAGGGGCCAGGTATGGCTGCTTCTTTCAAGAGCATATGCAGGTCTGCAACCAGTCGCCTCACGGTTCGAGGTGCTGTGTCTGGCTCGCTGCGGCCCATGCCTGCCCGGTCATAGGCTACTACGCGACTGAACTCTGCCAGGCGGGGAAATACCAGTGCCCACTCGACGCTCGACACTCCTAGCCCAGCCTCAAGGACGATAGTTGGCGAACCGCTTCCCGCAGCAAGATAGTGCAAGCGGCGACCACCCAGTGAGACAAAGTCGCTTTTGGCAGTAGCAAAACCACTTGCGGGCATTTCTGGCGATGCTGAAATGTGACCCTCATGTGCTTGTGCAGGCTGGTTGTTTTCTATTGACATACTGCCCTCGTTCTTTGTCGGTGTGTCTAGAAGTTCCATACTTTCAAGTTGCTATAAGTGACTTCGGTCGAGGCAGAAATGCTGTTGGCGATCAGACCGACGGTACCCCGGCTGTAGGTGCTATCATTGACGCTATCGATCTTTTGATTATTGACATAGACATCAAGTGTGGTGCCATTGGCTACCACTGCGACTGTGTTGAGTTGATTTAATCCGGTGTTAATGGCAGCAGCCGAGCCACCTGTCAAGGTCTTAATATTATTTCCTGAGAAATCGGGGTACATGTAGAACTGGTAAGACCCACCCTGACAAATGCTGAACATGTACATTTGGCCTTTTGCATTGCTACGAAAGACGAGTCCACCACAATCACCGCTGATAATCCTCATTTGTACTTCGAAAGCAAAATTTTGGAAGATAGAAGTGGAGGTACACTCATAGAATCTGTGTGTTTTTGTTTGACTAAGATGATATGTCCCGCCTGTGAAGCCACAATGACCACCAAAGGAACTATCTGTATAATTAAACCACTGTGAATTCGTGACTGAACTGAGTGGATCATAGAGGGCAAGTTTGCCATTGGTGGGAGGGTAAGGATCAGGATTGGCTGCTATCACGCTAGCGGTGGCATTGACTTGAGCAACGCCAGTGGCGGTGGCATTGACTTGAGCAGTGGCGGTGGCATGAGTTTGGGCAGCAACGGTGGCTGTAACAGCGTTGACCGTAGCCTGTACGGTTGCGGTAGCGTTGTTGTGAGAGAGGGTAATGGCTGTACTGGTTGCGTTAGCATTATCGCTAGCAGTCTTGCTAACAGAGTAGGCGATACCGCTTGACGCGAGAATAAGCAGTGCAAGGGCAACCAAGGCTATGGCCATTACACGAGAGAGAGTACGTCGGGGTTGAACTGGCGCAACTGGAGGAGGGGCAGGAGGAACAGGAGGCGGAGGAAAACTATATGGTGTTGCTTGCATTGTGCCTGATGCTCCTGGGCCATAGGATATTCCTGACCCACTTGGACCGTAGTCAGTATTATTGAACGATATAGGGGTATAGTTGGGTGGAGGTGGAGGTGGTGGTGGCGGAAGAGGTTCGCGACCCTGCTGGGTTGCCTGCAGAAACGCCTGGGCGAAGGCAGAGATGGAGGGGAAGCGATCTTCAGGTCTTTTGGCCATCGCACGCAGCAAGACGGCATCTATGGCAGGAGGAAGTCGGAAATTAAGTGTACTGGGTGCTTGGGGGGTAAGTGTAAAGTGCTGGAGCATCACCTGCCCCTGTCCACCCTGGAACGGTGCCTGTCCGGTTAAAAGCAGGTAAGCCATGACGGCAAGGGCATATTGATCGGTGGCGGCAACTGGTCTACCTTCCCACTGTTCAGGTGCCATGTATGCGGGAGTGCCACGCACTGTTTGACTTGCTGTGGCTGTTGCACCCGTAAATTTGGCGATGCCGAAATCACTCAAGAGCAAATCAGGACTCTGGAGTCTGTCTTTGCGTGTACGGATAAGGAAGTTAGAAGGTTTAATATCCTGATGGACAATGTGTTGATCATGTGCATGTTGGAGTGCTTCGGCTGCCTGCTGTACAATATGAGCTACCTCTTGTACCGGGAGGAGTTCAGATGTGCCTCGCTTCTGCAACCAATCATTCAAAGAACCTTCTTTGAGTAGTGGCATGACCATATAGGTGAGAGTCGTATTATGTATAATGGCCTCACCATAGTCAAAAAGCTGCAAGATGTATGGATGATCGAGAGCAATAATGACCTTCATTTCACGCTGGAAAAGACGTGTAGCTTCCTCCGTGGCTTTCTTATCAGGATAGCCAACGGATTCAGCCTGCACGATTTTGACAGCCACTTGCCGTGGCATATGCGTATCTTCTGCCAGGTAGACTTCGCCCATGCCACCCCTCCCAATAAGCTGTCTAAGCCGATAACGGCCAAGCTGCATTCCTTCTAATTGCATCTTTTGCCCCCTTGCAAGTTCTTTCCCAATAAGAGTATGAGCATATATTCCTATGATAGCATGCTAGCTAGTATAACACATGTGTTTGGCAATGAAAACTCAGAATGTCCATACAGGTGAGTTTCATTGTTTTTGTGGAGTGCATGATGTGGTGGGCATGATGACCGCCCCTCCGCGCCATGATGACCGCAAGGGTCATCACTACTATACTACGCCTTCTCAAGCCGATTCGCACGTCTATAGTAGTGATGACCCTTGCGGTCATCATGCTTCGCAAAAATATGAAACTCACCCTGTCCACACCTTGGCGTTAGTGAAGACGACCTCCGTTGGGCTATTATTACTATCTGCCTCAACCCCTATTTGCCCCTGGCTGTAGGTGCTATCTTGTATGCTATTAATCAATTGATCATTCACATACAGGCTAATAGAGGTATTGTTTGCGACGACTGCAACTAGATTTGATTGACCAAGACCGCTATGAATATTTGGGTTTGGATTAGAATCCTGTGCTAATATCTTTGTCTCTGGGCCTGTTGGCTGTGTATAGAGTCGCACTTGGTAGGAGCCATCCTGGCAAATACTGAACAGGTAGTAGTGACGCTGTGAAAAATCGGCACGAAAGATAATCCCCCCACAATCACCAGAGGTAATGGCTAGCTCTACTTGATAGGCAAAGTTGCTGAAGCTATAGCTCCGAGCAGCACAGCTATGGTACGTTTGACTGGATGGTGCAACGGCATGGTAAGCACCTTGCGTAAAGGTGCAGGTGCCAAATTGGGTAGGTTTCACGTCCCAGTTGTAGCCTTTGCTGTTATCACTTAATGGATCGTTGAGTTGCAATGTTGCGCCAGAAGGTGGATAAGGGGCGGTGGTTGATGCTGTAGGTGTCGGCGCATCATAACCATCTTGTGTTACTGCTGTAGGGTGATTGTGTGCATTGATGGTGACTGTAGCAGCAAACACAGTAGCATCTTTCGCCTGCGTCGTGGCAATAATATCGGCACTACTCAAGGTATTGTGGTTAAGTTCTTGAATGTAAAAGAACCCACCACTAGCCAGGAGAACAAGTATGATCAGTCCGATTAGTAAAATTGCTCCTGTTCTAAGTTGCTTAGCGGCAGACTGTGAGGGTGTCGTAGTGTGTGAGATAGGAGGTGTAAGATGGGGTGCTGCAACTACAGTATCTTTATTATTCCTCCTTCCTGACACCACAGTCTCTGCCAGTATGCCAGGATTTGACGAAGCAACCGTCTTATCAAAGCTCTGACTAGGTGTCGAAGGCAAAAACGTTGGCTCAGTCTCTTTCACAGATAATGTGATAATCAATGTTCCTACCGATGGATCATTAAGACGGATTATGTGACCGTCGTAAGCTCCTGCCGGAACAGAAATCGTTACCTGTCGTCCTCCAGCCAGATTCAAGGTACGGGTTGTGCCGTTCTGGGCTTCTCTTTTGCTGATAGCCAGAGTTGCACGGACCTCTCTTGGACTTGCGAAATTTGGTGCTCTTGCGACTGTAGAAGCATCGCTATATTGTGCGGCCTGTTCTAAAGCACGCGCAAAGGCTGCGATGGACACAAAACGCTCTTGGGGGTTCTTTGCCAGAGCGGTCAGTAGAACTGTATCAACCTCTTTGGGAAGTGAGGGGTTCACACTGCTTGGTGGCTGTGGTGGTGTATTGGTATGGAGATACATCATGCGCATGGGTGCCCCTTGAAACGGGGGATGCCCTGTCAGCAGTTCATAGGTCATCACGGCCAGAGCATACTGATCGGTAGCTGGTACCGGCTCGCCGCTCCATTGTTCAGGGGCCATATAGGTAGGTGTGCCACGAATGGAGTGGCTGACACTCGACGTTGCGCTGCTCAGCCGGGCTACGCCGAAATCGGCCAGTACTACATCGGGTAAATGTGGACGTTCGTTGTTAGCACGCATCAGAAAATTGCTCGGTTTGACATCCTGGTGAATAATCTGCTGATCATGGGCGTATTGAAGCGCACTGGCCGCCTGCCGTACAATCTGTACCACATCTGCTAGCGACAACAACTCGGAGTTGCGTTGCTCCAACCATCGCATTAGTGATCCTTCTGGACGAAAGGGCATGACCAGGTAGGTTAACATCGTGCCATTGACGTTTTCCTCACCATAATCAAAGAGTGGCAGGATATGTGGGTGATCGAGCCGCGCAATCGCTTTGGCCTCACGCAGGAAGAGACGCTGTGCATCTTTGGTGCTGTCTTCATGAGGATAAGCACTTGCTTCAGTGCGGACAATTTTAATCGCTACCTGTCGATGAATGCGCGCGTCTTCGGCGAGATAGACTTCGCCCATGCCACCGCTGCCAATGGAGCGTAGGAGGATGTAGTGACCGATGTGTAGTCCGTCGAATGGCATAGCTGGCACCTCATCTCTAATCAGGGAAGTTAAAGATGCACAAATATTTGTCGAGAGAGAGTATAGCACATCGGTTGGGTGAATGGAAGAGGAATTTATTTATAGGGTGTAGTTCATAGTGTAGTGAGCATGATGACCGCCTTCGCTTCATGATGACCGCAAGGGTCATCACTACTATATACGAGTGCATCAGCCTGTGAAGCTAGAGTAGAGGAGTGGTGATGCTTGCAATCATCAAGCCGACTCTTATTTGAGTCCTTCCTCATCTTCTCTCAGCCCAGCATCCATCAACGCACGTTCTAAAAGATCACCGACTTGTAAAACGGCAGCCCAGCGTTGCAGATAATCCATATCAAGGCTGGTTCCTTGCACTTTAAGTACGCCAAGAATATCGTTCCACTGGCGGTCAGATACTTCATTGCCTATTCTGTACCATTCGAGCTTGTTCAGGATCGTTCCTTCGGGGGAGGCTACATAGAAGGGGCGAGTGCCTTCTATCAATGTTTGTAGTTGTGTGCGGTGAAGTTCTTCCTGGTCAAATAGACGGGTTTTTGGTATGAATACATCAACCTTGAGCATTGTGTCTAAGTGAATGGTATTGAATGAACTGCGGCGTCTGATAGCATCTTTTACGGCATCTTCGTCTATGTAGTAGTCTGTTTCAAGAAGTCTCACTAAAGGTCGAGCTTGTTCTAAACGCAGCTCTGCAACGAGATCGGCGTCAATGGTTGCTCGTATAATGCCATAAATAGAACTGGCAACAGAACCGCCAATGTGATAATTTATACCAAGTTGCTCAAATGCTTCTACAATGGGCGTTATGGCAGCAAATACGAATTGTACGTTAGATACATTCATTGTTTTCGTCTCCTCAATGCTATCCTGAGTCCATCTGCCAACTTCTTGCCATAGTGTATTTCAACGAAGATCAGCCCGATTTCTTCTTCACTGGCATCTTGATGCTTCTGCCGGATACTTTGTTTATTGGCTTCTACAAGAAACTGACTCCACGCTTCCATTAGAGCAATGCGTTTGGTGAGTGGAGCCTTGCGTATCAGTTCAATTTGTACTCGCTCGGCTTCGGGGCTGGTATCCATTGATTGTGTTCTCATGTTGCTTTATCCTTCGTGGTAACTATGCTGACTCTTATGCTCCGCGTCCTGCGTCTGTAAAACTGCTGGTGAAGATGCTCAGGAGTTGGCCGGGGTCGGGCTCGGTAAGGACTTCGATGCGGGTGATCCATTTGACCCATTCGAAGCCGCGATGGCCTGGGGCGACTAGGCGAAGGGGAAAGCCATGCTCGTGAGAGAGTGGTTCCTCAGCGATATGTGTCGCAAGTAGGGCCGAACGTGCTTCCTCCAAGGGTAGGCTCCAGCGGTAGCTGGTTACAGATATGAAACTTACGTAGCGTGCATTAGGGTGGAGGGTAGCGGAGTCGAGTAGACGTGCGATACGGATGCCTCGCCAGTGCTGGGTGCTGTAGAAGCCACCGGTACAATCCAGCGTTGCTTGCAATTCGTCGTTTGCCGCGACAAGCTCAGCGTAGGAGAAGGTGTGGGGTGTGGTTACGGCACCGTCCAGGGAGAGCCGCCAGCTCTGCACATTCAGCGGGTGCGGCGAATCGGCAACCCAGCTTGAGGTAGGGAAGATATTCCCTGCGAAGCTGCCGCTCTCTCGCGAACCGGTGAAACGCTGCCTGGAACCGGGTAGATTCAGTGTATGTTCGGCGAACTGTTGCACGGGCCAGAGAACTATACTGCCCAGGAGTAATGTGCTAAAATGCAGCATCCGTCGCCTACCGGCAATGTCGCGTTTGCGCAGCCGTTTGGCGCGTGCAAACATGTGTATCACAATCGCTGCCGTTACCACGAAGCCCAGGATAATATGCCAGTTCAACAGATTGAACCCGACAAAGTACAAATCGCCACCTCCGACCCACCAGATGCCTGAGACAAGCGCCAGCGTGACCAGCAGCAGCGCCAGCAGTCCAAAGGCGGTGCGGCGATCCCAGCGTCGGGGATGGATCAGCCGGGGCCAGACGCGCCGCAGCTTGCCCCATAAGAGAAGCAGCAGCCAGAGGCCCGCTATGCCATGCACCACGAAGATGAACCAATCTTCCAGACGGCCACTTATCAAGCTGATAATACCAGTCGCGAAGGCGAGGACGGCAACGAGAGCAATGCTCCAATCGGTGAGGCGCGGAGACATTAGAGACTATCCTTGTTTTCGATAGCAATCGAGATATCGATGAATTTCTTAGTCATCATCTTTCCCTTTAACGCATCAATCCATAACTGACATAAAACTGTCATCAAACAGGAGCATATGTGACACCGCTTTTTCTTGAAAGTTACCAAGAATTCTGACTAAGATAGTAATATGTTACAGGTAAGAAACTTGTTCCCAATAAGAATCTATTATCTTGGGAAACGAATGTCAAGGATAAAGCCTCTTAAACGTTCGGCCAGATCATATATAAGAATGGATTAAGTAGCCCGTGAAATACAGAAGCATTCCAAATACTCATTTACGCCCTTCTATAATATGCTTAGGCACTGCATCATGCTGAACGACTTGGAGTGTAACAGGAGCACATGTTGAAATTTCCCACCTTCCCGATGCGCCAGGTTCATCTCGACTTTCACACTTCACCTGATATCCCGGATGTTGGGGCCGACTGGGACACCGAGCATTTCATCGAAACCCTGCGAGGCGCACGCGTCAACTCGATTACCGTCTTCGCCAAGTGCCACCACGGGATGAACTACTACCCGACCAAAGTTGGACCGGTCCATCCAGCGCTCAAGTTCGACCTCCTCGGTGCACAGATCGAGACCTGCCATGAGGCTGGCATCCGCTGCCCGATCTATGTCTCGGTTGTCTGGGACGTTTCGGCGGCGCAGCGCCATCCGGAGTGGCGACAGATCGGCTACGAAGGCAAACCGATCGGGCGCGGCCCACTTGAGTCTGGCCGCGGCTGGCCGTGGATGTGCGTAAACAACGCCTATACTGACGAGATCATCGCCCAAACCGAAGAGCTCATGGTACTCTACGACTGCGATGGTTTCTTCTACGACATCTTAATGTACGACCCCGACGGCTGCCTTTGCGCCAACTGCTTGCCGGAGATGCTGCGGCAAGGCCTCGATCCCACCAACCGCACACACCGGCGCGCCCACAACACGGCCGTTGCGCGGCGTTTTATGGAGCAAGTCTCGGCCTGCATCCGCGCCAGGCTTCCCGATGCTGGTATCTTCTACAACTCGCGCTGGGGCTTGCAGTTCGAGGACGAGTTCCAATACTACTCGCAGATCGAGATCGAATCGCTGCCCACGGGCGGATGGGGCTACGGCTTCTACCCGCTCTGGTCGCGGTTCGCACGGAACTTCGGCCTGCCAATGCTGGGCATGACCGGCCGCTTTCACCGCTCGTGGGCTGACTGGGGCGGACTGAAGCATCCGGCGGCGCTGCGTTTCGAATGCAGCGGCATCCTCGCTACCGGTGGGGCCATCTCCATCGGTGACCAGCTCCATCCGCGTGGGCGGCTAAACCGCGCCGTCTACGATGTCATCAGCGAGGCGTTCCGTGACGTGGAGGCGGTAGAACTGTATTGCATCGGCGCCATAGCCGTACCGCAGATCGGCCTGTTGGTACTCGAACCGGACACAGATCGTGCGCAGGTCGGTAGCGGCGGCAGCTCGGTCGAAGGTGCTGGCAAGATGTTGCTCGAGCTGCACCATCAGTTCGACGTGATCACTGGGAAGTGCCCGCACTTCGGCAAATATCAGGTGCTCGTCGTGCCGGATCGAGGTGTGGCGACGCCGGAGGTTACGGCCCGGCTCAAGGCATACGTGGCGGCTGGCGGCAAGGTGCTGCTGTCGCACGAGGCGTTGCTGGATCAGGCCGTCGGAGCCTTTGGCCTTGCCGATGAGATGGGCGTCGACTATCTTGGGCCCTGCGCCAGCGTCCCCGACTACTTTGAGGTTACGGAGTCGGCACTGCATACAATAGTCAGCCGACCCGATTTTGCCTACTCGCTCTATGAAGGCCCAGGCGTACGTGTAGCTCCACGCAGCGGCACGGCACGTCTGGCCGAGGCATACGAGTCCTACTTCAACCGCACATGGCAGCACTTTTCCTCCCATGACTTCACGCCGCCGCAAGCCGAGGCCGCAGGTTACCCTGCCATCACCAGGCGAGAGGACGTCGTCTACATTTAC
>WNGD01004358.1_pt1 | contig 13969 bp, 15 predicted proteins | sample 5400671 | NCBI WGS metagenome assembly WNGD01 (sample SAMN13153369, study PRJNA577476) | soil metagenome | isolation source: 40 cm soil or saprolite under grassland replicate 2 | place: USA:California | collected 2016-06-15
GGCATGCCGGCGACGAGAATGTTATCCTTGATGCCAACTGGCACACCGTCGATCAGGCCTTGGGGCGCGCCGGCCCTCCAACGCGCCTCGGAGTCCCTCGCGCTTCTCAGGGCGCCCTCGCGATCTAGCCAGCAATAGGCGTTCACGATGCCATTGTGCCGGTCGACCTGATCGAGGACGGCACGAAGCATCTCGACCGGTGAGAGATCTTTGCGCCGATAGCGAGACAGCAACTCCGCAATCGATAAGAAGGCGGTATCGTCTTTTGTCGCTTTGGTGATGATGCGATGCCCTCCGTTCGCCGCAGATCATACCTCACGATGAGCATCTTGTGGCCACGTCCCGCAGGCGTGGAACGATTGATGCGGCTCTTCAAAAATTTCGCCCGGCAGAGCCGGGCGAAACCGTTTCGGTATCTCAGCGCGCGGTGTGCGCTAGACGCACCACCTGCGAGCATAGAGCGCCTCCATCTTCGCCCGGGCCTCGGGATACGTGTTGGCATATGCCACCGACTGCCATCCGGGGCCCCACGGGGCGTTAATGTCGTTGCGCCAAATCTTGCAGTCGCCATAGGCCCAGCGCACCACAACCCACGGCGGCTGTACGACGCGGGCATCGGCCGCCGGCATGACGGCAAGCGCGAGCAACAGTGTCGCGAGGAAAAGCGTTACGCGTCTCATCGAAATCTCCCGTTGCAATTTATTGGGATCGTCGGAGAGAGGGGTCCACCGACGGCGCCGAGTATAGTTGGCCCGACAAATTATACCAGTGAGATGGCGGGAATGCCGGCGCCTGCGAACGGTATTATGTTCCAACTATTCCTCAGGCTTGCTCCGCTCTGCTCGGCTTATCCCTCCGGGCGAAAGCCGAAGGTCGCTTCGAATCGTTTCGCGTACGCCGGCCACACCTGCGGATTGACAATGCGCGGCGGGCGCTTGCCGTCGAGCGTCATCACGAGTTGCTCGGCGGCGATGCGGCCCATATTGGCGCGCGCCTCCCGCGTCATGCCCGCGGTGTGCGGGGTTGCGAGCACGTTGTCGAATTGCAGGAGCGGGTGGTCGACCGGCGGCGGCTCCTTGTCCCACACGTCGATGCCGGCACCGGCAATTCTTTTCTCCCGCAGCGCCTCGGTGAGCGCGCGCTCGTCATGGATGAACCCGCGCGCCGTGGTGATGAAATAAGCGTGCGGCTGCATCAGCGCGAACTCTCGCGCGCCGATCATGCCACGCGTGCTCTCGTCGAGGGGACAGTTGATCGATACGAAGTCGGCGCGACGCAACAGTTCGTCGAGGGTGACCTTGATGGCGCCGCGCGCGGCAATGGTCTTCTCGTCGAGATACGGATCGCAGGCAATGACCTGCATGCCGAGGAGGCCGCGGCAGAGTTCGGCGACGCGGCGCCCGACATTGCCAATGCCGACGATGCCGATGGTGCGTTCCTTGACGTCGCTGCCCATGAAGACGGTGCGGTCCCGCATCGTGCCGCGCCGCAAGGCGTGGTTGGTCTGGACGATTTGCTTCGACAGCGCGAGCACCATGGCGAGCACGTGCGCCGCCACCGCCTCGGCGTTGCCTCCGGTCTGGTTGACGACGAGCACGCCGGCTTCGGTGCAATCCTTGACGTCGACGGTGTCGAAGCCGGCACCGTTGGTGGAGACGACCAGCAGGTTGGGCATGCGCGCGAGCAGCTCACGCCGGGCATGGAAGCGCGGCGCAAGCTCGTCGCGCGCCGAGCCGATCTGGTAGGCGTGCGCGGCCGCCATGATCGGCTCCGCGACCTCGTTGGCGGTCTCGTTCTCGAGCTTGTCGAGCCTGATCTCGGGCCGCTGCGCGATAATGTCGAGATAGCAGGGGTGCGCGACGTAGCGCACGTAGAACACGCGCTTGACGTTGTCTTTCATTCTTCGAGATCCTCGATGCTTGAGTAAGCCCTCATGCTGAGGAGTGCCGCGTAGCGGCGCGTCTTTAAGCATGAGGCCGTCCTTCGAGACGCGGGCCGCAAGCGCGCTTACGGCCCGCTCCTCAGGACGAGGAACGGAGTGGGCCTATGCCCGCTTGAACGCGGGCATGACGTCCTTGGCAAACCAGGTGAGCTGCTCTTTGAATTCCTTGGGCGACAAGCCCTCGGCCCAGTGGATCATGAAATTTTCGAGCCCCGGATATTTGTCCGCGACCGACTTGATGCCGTCGATGACGTGGGCCGGCGGGCCGCAGAACCAGGCCTTCTGCGCGACCCCATCACGCAGCGAGGGCACGCCTGCGGGCGCTCCAGGCGTGCCCCAGGTGCGCCCATGCTCGTCGGCGTAGCGCACGAAGCCGAACGGTGCGAACCACTTGAAGCGTTCGTCGTGCGCGGGCTCGAGCCTGCGGATCGCCTCCGCTTCGGTGTCCGCGAGATAGATGCCGGCGCCCCAGATCATGTCCTCGCCGAGCTGCTTGCGCCGGCCGTGCCGTTCGCAGGCGGCGTGATAGGCGCGCAGGACGTCGTCCAAGATCTTCTGCCCGTTGAGCGTGACCATCGCCTTGAGGCCGTAGCGCGCCATCAGATCGATGGTCTTGCCGCTGGCGATCGGCATCCAGATGTCGACCGGCAAGTGCTTAGGGCGGGGAATTACCGTGATGTCCTTGAGGGTGTAGCCGCGATACTCGACCGGCGGCGGACACTCGTAGTACTTGCCCTTGTGGTGGAACGCATCCTCGTTGAAGCACTTGAGCAGCAGCTCGAGCTGCTCCTCGAACAATTCACGGTTTGCCTGCGCGTCGAGCAAAGGCGCGCCGAACGTTTCCACCTCGCGCGTGTGATAGCCGCGCCCCACGCCCATGATGATGCGCCCATCGGTGACGATGTCGGCCATCGCGTAATCTTCGGCCAAACGGATCGGATGCCACATGGGCAGAACGTTGAAGGCGCAGCCGAATTTGAGGCGTTGCGTCTGGGTCGCCAGCCACAATCCGAGCTGGATCAGATTGGGCAGGCACTCGTAGCCCTCGCGCTGGAAGTGGTGCTCGGCCGTCCACAATACATCGTAGCCGAGGCGGTCCATGTGCTGCGCCACGTCGCGCGCGGCGGCAAAGGCCTCGCGCAGCCGTTCAGCGGAATAGCGCCGCTCGTTGGCCGGCGTGCCGGAGCGGCCGATATCGTCGAGCTCGATCTGGCCGACGTAGAGCACGTGGAAGCTTCTGATCATCGCGCTGTTTCCCCGGATCGATGGATCGGCACGACGAACATAGCATCGCGCCGCGAAAGCGCGAGCGCTCCTAGTGCCGCCACTTGATCGAGCATCCCATGCTCGCGCTCTGCTCCAGCGGACCGCGGCCGGTCTCTGCCACCTGGGTCATGGCCTCGAACAGCTCGCGCCGCGCGTCCGGCACGAGGCTCGTGCGGGAGGCGTCCAGCCGCCCTCGATATTGCAGCTCGTCGTCGCCGTTGAAGCCGAAGAAATCAGGGGTGCATTTGGCATCGTAGGCGCGCGCGACCTCCTGTGTCTCGTCGATCACGTAGGGAAAGGGGAAACGGTGCTCCCGTGCGAACCGTTTCATGTTGTCGAAGGAGTCCTCGGCATACGACTGGGTATCGTTCGGCATGACCGCGATCGTGCCGATGCCGATTGCGTCGAGCGCGCTAACCTCCTCCACCAGGCGGTCGATGACCGCCCGCACATAAGGACAGTGATTGCAGATAAAGACCACCAACGTGCCCTTGGGCCCGCGCACGTCGGCGAGCGTGTAGAACTTGCCGTCTACGCCCTTGAGCCTGAAGTCGCGTGCCTTCCAGCCGAAGTTACAGATGCTCGTTGCGGTGAGTGCCATGGCGCGTCTCCACATCCATTGGGACCGTCTCAGCTCCGCCGCGACCGCCGTATAGCCGCCGCCAACGCAACCTATGCCAGGCCTTCGACGATGCGCAAATCCCGCTCGGCCGCTTTGCCGAATACTTTCAGCGCCGCCTGATAGGCCTCGCTATCGTGCGCGGCCACGGCTTTGTCCACGCTGTCGAACTCGATCACGACCACGCGCTGGGCGACGCCCGCCTCGTACGCCTTCGCAGCGTTGCCGCGCGCGAGAAAGCGCCCGCCGGCAGCGGCGATCGCGGGACCCGCGAGCTTCGCGTAAGCCGCCAATGCATCCGGATTTGAAATCGAGCGATAGAACGCGATCCAATACGCTTTTGCCATTGCGATCTCCCGTTGCCGCTGACGCCGCCGATGCCGCTGTGCGAGCTTACCGGATCGCAGCGATCCTCACAAAGGCCTCTCGACGCGCAAGAAATTAAGTCGGAACCGATGCGGACCGCGGGAAACGTCAACGGGCCGGAAAGGCACGCAATATTCGACATTCGCGCACAGGCCCCCGCGGTTTCTTTTTGCGCTGGACGCGCTACGATGGTCTGCCACCGGCTTAACCCGGAGATCGGGCATGAAAACCCTACTGGCCCTCATCGGTGCTCTCGCCATCATCTGCGTGATCGCCGCCGCGGCATTTTTCTTCGGCGGGTTCTACAACGTGGCCGCGACGGTGGAGGACCCCGCCTCGGTCAAATGGGCACTCGCCTACATCCGTCAGGCTTCGATCATGCGGCACGCAACGGACGCGCCGCCGTCGTCGCTTGACGATCCCGCGCTGGTGCAGGCCGGGGCGCGCGCGTTTTCCGAACGCGGTTGTGTCAACTGTCACGGCGCGCCGGGCGTGAATTGGGCCAAATTCTCCGAAGGCTTGCGCCCGGATCCGCCCGACCTCAAGGAACTCGCCGACCACCGCAGGCCGCAGGATCTTTTCTGGGTCGTCAAGCACGGCATCCACATGACCGGGATGCCGAGCTTCGGGCTCATCGAGGTACCTGATCGGGAAATCTGGACGATCGTCGCGTTCGTCAAGAAGCTGCCAAGTGTATCGGAAGCGGATTTCAAGGCTTGGTCCGCGAAACCTTGAGGCACCCGCAGTGTCTCAAGTGATCTCGACGATTTCCGCCTGCGATTTTGCGACCTCGACCGTGTCGCCGACCTGCTTGCCGAACAACGCGCGGGCCATCGGCGATACATGCGACAGCGTCCCGTGCGCGGGATCGGCCTCGTCCTCGCCGACGATCCGGAAGATCTGACGGCGCCCGTCGTCGCGGACGATGGTTACGGTCGCGCCAAAATGCACCTGGCTGCGATCGCTCGGCGCAGGGACCAGCTGCGCGCTTGCCCGCCGCGCAGTCCAGTAACGCAAGTCGCGAGCTGCCCGTGCGAGCGCCGCGCGATCGTTCGCCGCGTGCGCCGCAGCGTGCTCCTGCTGAAGGCGCGCGACTTCGGCCTCGATTCGCGCAAGCCCCTCCGCGGTCACGAGGTTCGGATGCGGCGAAATGGGCCGATCCGGCAGCTCTTCGACCGCGTCCTCCATGTCTTTGACGAATGCTCTACTCATGATCAGGCGTTGCCATCGGTGAGTGTTTTTGGTTCTTGTTTGTCGGCCCTGCTTTGTCGGCGCTGCCCGAGCCGGCTGCTTGCTTATATGGGATGTCGGAAGCGATATGGAAATGTTGGGCGGCAAAACTCGCTGCGCTGCAGGAATGCGATTGGCGGGAACTATTCCACCGGGAAAGAGTTCACCTCTACTGGGTGCGATATGACGTACCGTCGATGCGCGACTCTGGAGCATGCGATGCATAAGGCGATCACCGCTGCCCTCGCATTGATGCTGTCGTGTGCCGGCGCCCCGGCGCAGGTTGCGCCGCAACAGCCCCAGGACGTGGTCGCCCCGACGTCGAAGCTCAACCTGACGCTGGAACAGCGCCATACCATCCGCGAATTCGCCAAGGACATGAAGGCCGACGCAGCCGACGCCAAGGCGGAGGTCGGCGAGCCGATTCCGCAAGGCATTACGCCGCGGCCCATGCCGAGCGAGGTCGGCCAGAAGGTCCCGCAAGTGAAGAGCCACCGGTTTTTCCTCACCGCGCAACAGATCGTGATCGTCGATCCGAAGGACAACAAGGTCGCCGACGTGATCAAGCTCACCGCGGATTAGATCGCGGACTGCGCTACGTCGCTTTGTCGAGATATCGCTTGGCAAGCATCACGTGGATGCCCTTGTTGCCGTTCACCACTTGCGTCACGCGCACATCCGCGGCGAGGCTCGCCAGTGAATAGGCCTGGTAGCGATCAAGCCCAGCGCGTGCGCAAATCAGATCGAGCATCTGCCGCAGCGCAATCACCACGCAGTCGTCGAGATCGGGGTCGAACGCCATCGTGATCACATGCGTGGGCGTCTCCGCCATCGGCCATTCGAGCCGCATGTCGTCGCGAAGCGTGAGCCGGAAGGTGCCGATCAATCCGGTCTCGACCGCGGTGACGCAGACCTCGCCGTCCCCCTGGACGCCGTGTCCGTCGCCGACCGAGAACAGCGCGCCGGGAACGAAGATCGGCAGATAGAGCGTGGTGCCGGCAACAAGCTCCTTGTTGTCGAGATTGCCGCCGTTCTTGCGCGGCGGCTGGGTCGAGATCATGCCCCAGGCAGGCGGCGGCGCCGTGCCCATCACGCCGAAGAACGGCGCCAGCGGAACCTCCTGGCCCCAGGGCAGTCGCCAGCACTTGCGCGCGCGGTCGAGCACGACATGGATGTGGCGGTTCTCGGCAAAATCGTCCGGCAAAGCGCCGGCGAGCGGGCGCACCGAGTTGTAGCCCCAGTCGTAGAACACGTCGATCGACTCGATGTCGACCTGGAGCACTTGTCCCGGTTGCGCGCCCTTGATCGCGACGGGTCCGGTCAAGATGTGCGGCCCCATCTGCCGCGGGACCTTTTGGTGAATGGCGGGAAGCGCCGGCGGCACCTTGAGCGGCGGCGCCGGCATCAGATCGGGGCCGCCCGATACTGAGGAGATCGTCAGGCGCTCGCCGCTCTCGACGGTCAGCCGCGGCGCAAGCCGCGCGTCGAAATATCCCCAATGCACATTCTCAGGTCCGGGCTCGAGATGGATAGGCATCAGCTTGGTCCGTTGTGGAGGGCGTGATTAGAGCGCGGCGAGCGTTTTGACCTCGATCAGGAACGGCTCCTGCACGAGGCGGTCGACGATCAGCAGCGTGTTGGGCGGATAAACGCCGTTCGCAAACAGGCGCGGAAATTCGCGCAATCGATAGGCCATGAATTTGGCGATGTCTTGCGAATGCACGAGATAGGTCGTGAACTCGACCACATTGGCGAAGCTCGCGCGCTGCGACGCCAGCGCAGCCTCGATATTGGCGAAGACCTGGCGGCATTGCGCATCGAAGTCGTCGGCGCCGACGACCTTGCCGCTGCGGTCGGTTGCCACCTGGCCGGCGATGAACAGAAACTCGGACGCCTTGACGCGCGCGAGCTGCGAATATTGGCCCAGCGGTTTGCCGAGCGCGTCGGGATTCTCGATCGTAATGTTGGGCATAATGGTCCTCCCAGCGTTGCGGCGCGCATCTCACGCGTAAGTCGCTGGATGATCGTATTCGACTAGCACGCGATGCCCGGACAGCGAGAGATGGAAGGCGCCCGTTTGCGTCATGGTCCCCCCGTGATCCGGCCGGACGAGGTCATCTTCGAGCCTTCGCGGCACGGCGACAAGACGCAATTCGAACACTTATCTCCCATGGCTGCGGCGCGCGGCAGCCATGCACAGCGCCGTTTGTATTCGATTGGGGTTGCTCGAGCTGCATCGCCTTGGCAAGGAAGCGCGAGAGGACGCCGATCGAGAAGCGCCGAGGAAACGCCCACACAATGCCGACGGTCCGCACCCTTCACGCCGGGGTCGAATCCCCCTTCGCGTGGCTGCGGCTCGCTGCCGCGGTGGTGCTCGCCACCGTTGGCGGTATCGGCATGTGGTCGGTGCCGGTCGTGCTGCCGACGGTCCAAATCGAGTTCGGCGTTGCCCGCGCCGACGCTTCGCTGCCGTTCACGCTCGCGATGATCGGGTTTGCCTTGGGCGGCGTGCTCATGGGGCGGCTCAGCGACCGGTTCGGCATCGTGATGCCCGTGCTGTGCGGCATCGTCGCATTGAGCGCCGGCTACATCGCTGCAGGATTTGCTTCCGGCCTTATGCTGTTTGCGCTCGTGCACGTTTTCATCGGGCTCGGCACCTCCGCCACGTTTGGGCCGCTGATGGCGGACACCTCGCAATGGTTCACCCGCCGACGCGGCATTGCGGTTGCCATTGTCTCCAGCGGCAATTATGCCGCAGGCGCGGTCTGGCCGCCCGTGCTGTACCATTTCATCGCGACCGAAGGTTGGCGAGCCACGCATATCGGCGTCGGCGTATTCTGCGCCCTCGCCATGCTGCCGCTTTTGCTGCTGTTGCGGCGACGCGCGCCAAGTTCCGGCAACGAAGCTGCGGAGGCCCTCATCGCAGCAGCGCAGCGTGGGCCGGGCCTCTCGGCCAACGCGCTGCAGGCGGTGTTGTGCGTCGCCGGTCTCGCCTGTTGCGTGGCGATGGCGATGCCGCAGGTCCACATTGTCGCCTACTGCGGCGATCTTGGTTACGGCGTCGCGCGCGGCGCCGAAATGCTTTCGTTGATGCTCGGTTTCGGGATTTTCAGCCGCATCGCGTCGGGTTTCGTTGCGGACCGGATCGGCGGCGTGGCGACGCTGCTTTTGGGCTCGACCCTGCAGGGCGTGGCGCTGTTGCTCTATCTTCTCTTCGACGGCCTAGCCTCGCTCTACGTGATCTCGGCGCTGTTCGGACTATTCCAGGGCGGCATCGTGCCGATGTATGCCATCATCGTGCGCGAATATTTTTCGCCGCAGGAAGCTGGCACGCGGCTCGGCATCGTGTTGATGGCAACCTTGCTCGGCATGGCGCTCGGCGGCTGGATGTCCGGCGCACTCTTCGATTTCACCGGCTCCTATCGCGCCGCCTTCGTCAACGGCCTGATCTGGAATCTGCTGAACGTGTCGATCGCGCTGTGGCTTCTGATGCGGGCGGCGGGCGGACCGCGCACGGCTGAGGCGCGGCTGGTGTTTGCTCGCGAGGGTGCGGACCAAGGCCGCTGATGGAATTCTCTCTCGACCAGCAATGACCAGCTCATTGTTGCGCCTTGTAATCCTCCCGCGGTTGGTTCGCGATTCGGATCAAAAACTCGGCGTCTTGCCGGTCCCGCTTGAGGAATTGCGCGAATTCCTCAGGCGTTCCGGGCGCCGGCAGCACCGCTTGCTTCTCGAGATACTCGATGAATTTCGGCTCCCGATAAAGCTTTACGAACTCGGCGTTGAGCCTGTCCACGATCGGCTGTGGCAGGCCACGGGGAGCGGCCAGTCCCCACCAGCCGAACGGTGGAAAGTCGATCCCGGCCTCGGCAAGGGTAGGAACGTCCGGCACAAGAACCGAGCGCCGGGCGGCGGCGACCGCAAGCGGCTTGATCTTGCCCGTCCCCAGGAGTCCGAGAAAATTTCCCAGCCCCATCTTGGCGACCTGGAGCTCGCCGGCGACCAGCGCCTGCGCGATCGGCCCGCCGCCGCGGTAGGGAATGCCGACGATGTTCACATTCCAGGTCTGGTTCATCCATTTCAAGAACATTTCCGGATTGGAGCCGGGCCCGAGCGTGCCGTAATTGAGCGCAGCCGGATGCGCCTGGGCATAAGCCTTGAGTTCGGCGGCCGTGCTGACGTTGAGCGAGCTGCTCACGAACAACGCTTCGACGAGCAGATATAGATTGCTGATGAGCGTGAAGTCGCGCTGCGGGTCATAAGGCAGCTGGTTGAACAGCAGCGGATTGATCGACAGCGTGTTGTGGTAGACGAGACAAAGCGTGTAGCCGTCGGGCGCCGCTTGCGCGCAGGCCTGTGCTCCAGGAATGCCGCTCGCGCCGCCACGGTTCTCGATGACGAAGGGCTGGCCGAGGCGCGGCGCGAGTTCGTTCGCAGTGGCACGCATGATGACGTCGGTTACGCTGCCGGCCGCGATCGGCACGATCACGCGGATCGGACGCTCGGGATAGGTCTGGGCGTGGACCGGACACGCCCAGACCAGCGCCGCGATCGCGGCCCACGCGGCAGGGCCGCGCAGCGCGGGAAGGGCTCGCTTCATGCTCCTTCTGTCGCAGTCAGCGGATGCTGACGACGCCTTCACTTGAGTTGATCGGCGACCTTCTCGATGCCCGCCTGGACGCAGGCTTCGTCCTTCTCGCCGCCGGGAGCACCGGAGGCGCCGGCGGCGCCGATCACCTCTTCGCCGATCTTGATCGGCAGCGCGCCGCGCCCGGTGGTGAACCCGCTGAGATACTGCGCCCCCATTTGCGGATTTTTCTTCAGCCGTTCTTCCATCTCGCCCGAGGGAATGCGGAAGGTGCGCGAGGTATAGGCTTTCTTGAAGCTGTTCTCCATTGTGTGCGGCCCGGTGCCGTCGCCGCGGATCTGGACCAGAACCTCGCCGTTCCGCCCCACCACGGTCGCTGACACGCGGTAGCCGTTCGCGGCGCAGGCGGCGATGGCTGTTTGCGCGATCGTGACCGCCAGGGCGGCGGACAGATCCTTGCGCGTGAGCAACTGCGCGCTCGCGGGCGTGACCAATGCACAGGCCAGGCCGATGGCGGCCAGGCGATACGACACAGACATGGTAAAGTCCTCCCCTTGATAGTCGCGAGACCCCGTGCTGGCGGTCTGCCGCGCAAACCTATCCGATTTCACCCCGTCTGTACGGCCCGAATCGGGGTTTCCCGTCCGCGCTTCCAATGTGGTATGCGGGCGGCAGCAAAGGCAGGAACGGCAGGCGAATGAGCGTACGGCGCATTCTGGTCACCGGCGGCAGCGGCTTTCTCGGCTCGGCCCTGGTCAAGGGGCTCGTGCGCCAAGGCGAGACGGTGCGCGTGTTCGATGATAATTCCCGTGGCGCCTTGCGCCGGCTGGGTGAGGTCGAGCGCGACATCGAGTTCGTCCGCGGTGACATCCGCGACGCCGCCGCCGTCGATGCGGCCATGCGCGGCACCGACGAGGTGCATCATCTCGCCTTCGTCAACGGCACGGCGACGTTCTACAGCGCCCCCGATCTCGTGCTCGACGTTGGTGTGAAGGGCATCGTCAACGTCATCGACGCCTGCCGGCGTCACGGCGTCGGACAACTGATCCTTGCCTCGAGCTCCGAAGTCTATCAGTCGCCGCCGCGCGTGCCGACCGACGAGAGTGCACCGCTCGTGGTTCCCGATCCGCTCAATCCGCGCCTCTCCTACGGCGCCGGCAAGATCATCAGCGAGATGATGGTCATCAACCACGGCCGCAAGCATTTCGAACGGGTGCTGATCTTTCGGCCGCACAATATCTATGGGCCCGATATGGGATTCGACCACGTGATCCCACAATTCGCCGTGCGCTTGAAACGGGCAATGAGCAAGCATGCGAGCGGCGCAGTGCCGTTCCCGATTCAAGGAAGCGGCGCCGAGACCCGCAGCTTCTGCCACGTCGACGATCTGGTGCAGGGCGTGATGGTCATCCGCGCAAAGGGCGAGCACCTCGGCATCTACCACGTCGGCACGACCGAAGAAGTCAGCGTCGCCGATCTTGCCCGCCGGATGGCCAAGATCGCGGGCCGCGAGATCGTACTCGGTCCCTCGGCCGTGCTCGAGGGCAGCACGCCGCGCCGCTGCCCCGATATTTCGAAACTGGCCGCACTGGGCTATAGACCGCGCGTCCCGCTCGACGAAGGGTTGTCGCCGACGCTTAAGTGGTATTGGGATCACGAGAGCATGGCGCCCGCAGCATGAGCCGCTCGGAAGGAGATTACATTGTTGTTCCCTGCAAAAGTCGCCCGTGCCGCGGCCAGCGGCGCCAGCGTTCCGGTGGAATGCTGTCAGATCTGCGGCCACGCGCCGCTCTCCAAGGTGCTCTCGCTCGGCTACATGCCGCCGGTGAACCAAATGGTTGCCGTGGGCGAGGTGCCGCGGCAGCAGCCCTGGTTCCCGACCGATCTCTTGTTCTGTCCTAAATGCGAGTTGGTGCAGCTCGGCCTGGCGGTCGATCCCGTCATCATCTTCCCCCCCGAATATCCCTACACAAGCGGCACCACGAAACTGTTGCGCGATAATTTTGCCGAGCTCTATTCCGAAGCCTCGGCAATGCTCAAGCTCGCTCCGCAGGACCTCGTCATCGACATCGGCTCGAACGACGGCACGCTGCTCTCGAACTTTAAGAGCCACCGCGTTCTCGGCATCGAACCGACCGAGGTCGGCAAGATCGCCAACAGTCGCGGCATTCCCACGCTCATGCGCTATTTCGCCCCGGCGGTGGCCGCCGAGGTCAAGCGTGAGCACGGCGCGGCGCGCGTGGTGACGGCGGCGAATTGCTTCGCGCATATCGAGGACGTGCATGCGATCGTCGAAGGCATTATCGATCTGATCGGTCCCGACGGCGTGTTCATATCCGAGTCTCACTACCTCATCGGCCTGCTGGAGCGGCTGCAATACGACACCGTCTACCACGAGCACCTGCGCTACTACTCGCTCACCAGCCTCGCGAATCTGCTGAAAATGCACGGGCTCGAAGTCTTTCACGCGCGACCCATTCCGACCCATGGCGGATCGATCCGCGTCTATGCCGGCCGGCCGGGCGCGCATCCGGTCAAGGAGAGCGTTGCGAAGATGCTGGCCGCGGAACCGCGCGGCGAGGCGATGCTCGCGCGGCTGAAAGCCTTCGGCAACGACGTGATGCTGTCGAAACTCAGGCTGCTCGCCATGATCCGCGAGCTCAAGGAGAGGGGCGCGCGCATTTGCGGGATCAGCGCGCCCTCGCGTGCCTCCACGCTGGTCAATTATCTCGGTCTCGACGAGGCGATCATCGATTACGTGTGCGAGATCGCGGGTTCGCTCAAGATCGGCAAGTGCATGCCGGGAACTTCCATCCCCGTGGTCGAGGAGAGCCGGCTGTTCTCCGATCAGCCCGATTGTGCCGTCATTTTTTCCTGGCACATTGCCGACGAGCTTGCGCCCAAGCTGCGCTCGAAGGGCTATCGCGGCAAATTGGTGACGCCGTTGCCGGTTCCGCGCGAGATTTGAGGCCGAGGCGGCGTGAAACCTTTGAGTTGCGCCGGCGGCTGGGCTATCACTCGGCGGGACCGCCTTCTCTCGCCGTCAACTCTTGGAGCAACTGCGTGAATATTGCCGGTACCAAGCCGACTGTAGCCATGCCTACGCGCCTCGATACCACCGACCTGACCGTCGTCGGCGGCGCCGGTCACGTCGGCATCCCGCTCGTGCTGGCATTCGCCGAGGCGGGCTATCGCGTCAATGTGCATGACCTCAATCGGGACGCGCTCGAGACGCTGCGCTCAGGCCGTCTGCCGTTCATCGAATACGGCGGCGAAGAGCTGCTGGTGCGGGCGCTTAAGCGAGAGCGGCTCGTGTTCACGTCCTCGCCGGCGGAGATTTCTCAGACCGGTCCGGTCATCGTCACCATCGGCACGCCGATCGACGAGTTCCTCAACCCCGTTCGCAAGGTGGTGCAGGACTGCATCGACGCACTGCTGCCCTATCTCGCCGACGGCCAGCTCCTGGTGCTGCGCTCCACCGTGTTTCCCGGCACGACCGATTGGCTCGATGCCTACCTGCGCCGCAGGAATCGCAATCTGAAGCTCGCGTTCTGCCCGGAGCGCATGGTGCAAGGACATGGCATCAGGGAGCTTAAGGAAACCCCGCAAATCATCAGCGGCACGACGCCCGCGGCCGAGGAGGAGGCGTCGAAGCTGTTTTCCGCCATCGCCCCCGAGCTCATCGTCGTGAAGCCGCGCGAGGCGGAATTCGCCAAGCTGTTCAGCAACGCCTACCGTTACATCGAGTTCGCGACCTCGAACCAATTCTACCTGATCGCCAAGGCGGCCGGCCTCGATTACCGCAGGGTCTACGACGCCATGAAGCGCAACTATCCGCGCGCCCGCAGTATTCCAACCCCCGGGTTCGCGGCCGGGCCCTGCCTGGTGAAGGACACGATGCAGCTCGCCGCCTTTGCCCAGAACCAGTTCAGCCTCGGCAATGCCGCCATGCTGGTCA
>WNGD01006196.1_pt1 | contig 13968 bp, 11 predicted proteins | sample 5400671 | NCBI WGS metagenome assembly WNGD01 (sample SAMN13153369, study PRJNA577476) | soil metagenome | isolation source: 40 cm soil or saprolite under grassland replicate 2 | place: USA:California | collected 2016-06-15
CCTGCGCCTACGTGAAGCGGCGGACCGCTCAGGGCAAGACCAAGGCCGAGATCATCCGCTGCTTGAAGCGCTACATCGCTCGAGAACTCTACGCCGTCTTGACCGATCCGACCGGTTGACAAGCCATAAGAGCATCCGATGTGGTCACCGGACAGGCGGCGCTTCGAAGCTACGGCGACCCTACCCCCAGCCTGTACCACAACCGTCTCAAGCCGACCGTGGACCTGTTGTGCATCCTCGCATCATTGCCGGAGCTGAAGGGAACCGTCGAGCTGCGACTGCTGCCGTTCCCGCCGTCCTTTGGGCTGGTGCTGATCGACCCGGATCAAGCTGACGGGACCATCTACGTAGAGGTCTATCCGCACAGGACGCTGGAGCAGAACCCCGTTTTCGCGCTCGACGCTCGACGCGACAGCCGCTGGTATCAGGTCTTCCGCCGACAGTTCCAAGTCTTGTGGGACAGCGCCAGGGAGGCAAAGCCAAGCGACGGCTACGACCTCCACCGCTGATTCTGCAGTTCGGCTGCGACGCCGGACTATGGATCCTCGAGATGCGGGGTGGCACCAGCCGTCGGGCCGGGTGGCGCTCGGCATCTCAGCATTGAACCGCCTCCACGCTGGAGCTGGTGCCGGCTGTGGCGAAAGGGATCCTCATGTCGTTGTCGACGGTCCTTGCGGTGCCCGGAAGCCCAGTGGTCGCGTGCCAGCCTGCTTGGCAAGTCGTCGCTGCAGGTCCTCGCCGCGCTGATCTCGTACCTGGGCGGGGGAGAGGTATCTCTGGGTGCTGAGCGGGTGGGCAGAACTTCTGCCTGTAACTGGGGGAGAAGGCGATCCCCGTCAACAAGTAGCCTCGTGGACGGCGCGTAGCGGGCGATGACATCGAGGATGGGCTCATGCGCAGATACCAGGTAGGAAAGGTTGCCGGGACACAAGGGAATGATGGGTTTCTGGCTGCGATCCTCGGCGACGGCGTGCTGCTGCTGCTTGCCACCGCGGCCAGCCTCGTCCTTGCCGGCGGGTTCGCGATGCTGCTCGCCGCAAGCGGCGAGTTCCTCCCACACGACATCGCCTACCTCGGCATGAGCGCCGCCGACCTGTGCTCGATCGCGCGCTGCCGGATCGTGGACTTCATGATCCACGACCGAGCCGCGTTCGGTGGGGCGCTGTTCGGGGTTGGCGTCTTGTACACCTACCTGGTTCTGTTCCCGCTCCGCCAGGGGCAGGCCTGGGCCTGGTGGCTGCTGGCGATCAGCGGGGGCGCCGGATTCCTCAGCTTCCTCACCTACCTCGGCTACGGCTACCTGGACACCTGGCATGGCCTGGGAACCGCGCTGCTGCTGCCGGTCTTCGTCATCGGCCTGTGGCGCTCACGGCGGCTCGTCGGTCAGCTGGCAACCCCCGGGGTCCTGCTGCCCGCGCATGACCTGCGCGGCCTGTCCGCACGGCGCCGCGCCGGCAGAGGATGCCTGCTGCTGGGTGCTGTGGGGACCGCGCTTGGCGGGCTGGCGATCCTTCGGATCGGGATCACCGACATCTTCGTCCCCGAGGATCTGTCGTTCATGGGCTTGTCAACTGAGCAGCTCCAGGCCATCAACCCCAGGCTCGTCCCGCTCATGGCTCACGACCGAGCCGGGTTCGGCGGAGCGGTGTTCACCCTGGGCCTCACCGCGTTCTTTTGCCTGTGGTGCTCATCGCCGACCAGGGCCTTGTGGGAGGCGATGCTCGTCTCCGGCGGCATCGCGCTGGCAGCGGCGATCGGAGTCCACTGGTTCGTCGGCTACACCGACCTGTGGCACCTCGCGCCAGCCCTTACCGCAGCGGCGTCGATGATCGTGGGGCTAACACTGACGTTCCCTCTTGGTGATGAGCGCCAAGAGTCCGACCTGATCCCACCGGGACATGCATAGCGTGGCGGCTTATGTGTTGGTGAACACTGTCCACCTCCGGTCGCCGGTCGCCCCGGCGCCTGGCGCACGGCCATCGGGGAGGTAGGCGCCGACAGGATGTCCCCCTGCGGCGGGCCGACAACCGTCGCCTCACTGGGTGCGGCGACTCCGCAGAACGCTTGATTACCCTGACGCTGCATCATGGGAGAGTCTCCCAGCATGGACGCGAGCGGATCGCTGGGTCAGGGCGCAACACGGCGGCTGTTGCGATGCGTTGGAGCGGGTGCGGTGGTGGTCGCCCTTGTTGCTGGATGTAGCGCGCAGGTGGACCACGCAGAAGGACCACCGGCTCAGCCCGCCGTGAGCACTACCTTTGCTGCCGTTAGTGTCCCGCAAGCCGGTCGTGTCCCCGATCCCGCCGCGGCCGCTGCGAGCAGGCGATGCGCCGAGTATGGGGAGAAGCTGAAGGCCGCACAGCGAAGACTCGCCAAGCTTCGGGAAGAGGGCCCGCCTCCCCCCGCTGGCGGATACGACTTCAGTGATGACTACGCCCAGGATGTGGCGATCGCAGAGTCGGAGGTTGACTTCTATGCCGGCCTGCTCAACGAGGAGTGCAGCGGGGAGCCGCAGTACGCCCAGCCTGACGAGCCGACGTATGACCCCGATCCTCCTGATGCGCCAGAGCCCGACTATGGACCCTGACCTGCGTGTAGGTACCAGCCGTCGGGCCGGGTGGCGCTCGGCATCTCAGCATTGAACCGCCTCCACGCTGGAGCTGGTGCCGGCTGTGGCGAAAGGGATCCTCATGTCGTTGTCGACGGTCCTTGCGGTGCCCGGAAGCCCAGTGGTCGCGTTGGCGCCAGCCTGCTCGGCACGTCGTCGATGCGGGTCCTCGCCGCGCTAATCTCCTACCTGGGCGGGGGAGCGTTCTCGCTGGGTGCTGATAGGCCAAGACCGGTGGATCTCGCTGGCGCATCAGCCGGAGGAATTGTCAAGACCTGTGGATGGCGTGTCACGCGGCTTGCTGTTCACCTCCTGAGCCGGGCTCGCGCAGACGAGCAGGGTCAGGCCGGCTGCTGGGCCGGCGCGAAAAACTCGGTGAGTGCCTCGGCGAGCGCCTCGGGATGGGTCAGGGGGGCGGCGTGCCCGACGCCGGGGATCTTGTGCACCCGTGCGTTGGGGACGTGGTCGGCCACGTGCCGCGCGCTGGCGGTGAAGTAGGGCTTGGTGTCCGACCCGAGCAGCACCGCCACCGGAGCGGAGATCGCGCCGAGCACGCTCGGATCAGCGGCGGGGTCTCCGTGCTCCATCGCTTGCTGGAGGAAGTTGAGCAGGTTCGTCACGTAGCGCCCTGCGGCCTCGAAGTAGCCGGCGTCCTCGGCCACGGCGATCTCTTCGTCGTTGAAGGGGAAACGAGCGAACGCGCGAACCGCAGCCGCCAACCTGCCGTCGGCGGCCAACTCGCCCGTGCGGGCGATGGCGTCGCCAACAACGGCTTGCTCCTGCTCGTCCATCAAACTCAGGATCCCAGGCTCAAAGGGGGCCACCGCGTTCACCGCGTCGGACTGCGCTGCCACGGCGAGTGCCAAGTTGGCGCCGCCGGACCAGCCCACCAGTCCGGTCGGTTCCCCGATGCTGTCGATGTAGGTAAGGATGTCGTCGGCCTGCCGACCGGGGCTGAGGTCAGGGTGATCGCCGCTGAGGCCACGGCCCCGCAGGCTCGGCAGATGGCAGGTGAACCGGTCGGTCAGGTGTCCCACCACCCGGTTCCAGTCGATGTCGCCATCGCCCACGGCCCCTTGCAAGAACACGAGCGGCCGCCCTTGGCCGTGCACGGTCCCACCGATGGTGACGCCGTCGGTGGTGGTGACGTAGTGGGTGCGTTGGTTGCTCATGTGCTGTCTCCCTGCGTCTCGTGCGGTCATGCCTGCAACGCTGACGCAGAAGACGTCGGGGAATGTCACCCGACCGGGTACGTTTCGGCGACCAGGGGTGGTACTACAGGTCGCGGCGGGCGACCTGTGCGGCCAGATCCGCGCGTCCGTCGACGTCCACCTTGGCGTAGACGCGGGACAGGTACTTCTTGACCGTGTTGACGGAGATGAACAGGCGGTGACCGATCTCGGCGTTGGTGTGGCCTTCGGCGACCAGCCGCACGACGTCGCGTTCGACGGGAGTCAGTGACGCCCAGCCGATCCGCGGGCGTTGACGCTCGCCCCGCCCGCGGCGGGCGTAGGCGACCGCGTCGGCCAGCGACAGCTCGCCGCCCGCGTCCCAGCAGGCGGTCGCGTCGGTGTCGTCCAGGGCGGCTTGTGCGGTGTCGCGGGCGCGATCGAAGCGGTCGGCCTGAATGGGGAAGCGGGCGATGCCCGTGTCGGTGTGGAACCGTTGCGACGCTGCGAACAGGCGAAGCGCCCGCTCGGGCTCTCCGAGGGCCACGGCCAGGTCGGCGATCGCCTCCAGCGCCGCGGCGGCCCCGACCCGGTCGCCGTAGTCGTCCAGGACCCCCAGGCCGTCATGGGCCAGCTCCCACGCCTCGTCGAGGTCCTCATCCTCCCTGGCCAGTTCCGCGAGGCCGAGCAACGACCGACCCAGCGTCTGGGGGAGCCGTGGGTCGGTCGACAGTGCGCGGCTGGCCTCCAGGTGTGCTCGCGCGTCGTCGTGGCGCCCCTGGCCGTGTGCGAGCACGCCCAGCAGCCACTCACCGATGGACTCGTCCAAGCGGCTGCCGCCACCACGGCCGATCCGCACGATCTCTGCGGCCATGGCCCGAGCAGCTTCCAGGTCGCCGGATGCATAGGCCGCCAGGGCCAGCCAGTGACGCACCCACATCCCGTAGAGAGATCCCTCCAGGGCTCCTGGCTGCAACACCGCCTGCGCCTCGGACAGCCACTCCTGCGCTCGGCCGAGATCGTCCTGCAGGACGGCAGCCGCTCCAAGCCCGGTGAGCCCGACCGCCTCCCACACGGGACGTCCAACCTGCCGGCTATGCTCGACGGCACGTCGAGCATGTCGGCGTGTCTGGTCGAGCCGCCCGGACCACGCCAACCACGCCAGAGCGCCCGCGTGGGCGGCCGGCAACTGGAAGGCGAGGTCGTTGGCCTCGCACACCTCCACGGCCTGCTCGAACAGGCGGTACGCGGCGTCGATCGAGCGGCCATGAAGCAGTGACGGTGCTCATCTGAAACTCCCCAGACCTGCTCACTGAAACTCCCCACCTTGAGCCTCCTGGTGGCCGGCAGGGTCCGCTACCAGGAGTGGGGCTCCCTGATGCTGGCGGTGTGTGACGCCGCAGCCCAAGGAGCCCCGGTCCATGCTCACATGGGAGGAAGACGTGGAGGCAGCAGCGCTCCGCGCGCAGGGCTGGTCGGTCGCCGCGATCGCCCGCCATCTTGACCGTGACCCCAAGACGATCCGTGCCTACCTCAACGGCCAGCGCGTCCCCGGCCAGCGCCGCTCGTCGTGGCCTGATCCGTTTGCCCCGTTCGCCGACTACGTGGCGGCACGGTTGGCCGAGGACCGCCACGTGTGGGCGACCGCGCTGTACGACGAGGTCCGCTCGCTTGGCTATGCGGGCAGCTACCCCAGCTTCACCCGCGCGCTGCGCAGCAGGGGGCTGCGGCCCCGTTGCGAGGCCTGCGCCGGCGTCACCGGCCGCGAGACGGTCGACATCGAGCATCCGCCCGGCCAAGAGCAGCAGTGGGACTGGGCCGATCTGCCCGGCGCGCCCTGGGGCGGGACGGCGCATGTGCTGGTCGGGGCGTTGTCGTCCTCCAGCCAGGCCCGCGCGGTGCTGGCCGAGGCGCAGGACCTGCCGCACCTGGTGGAGGCGCTGGACGGGGTGCTGCGCCGCTTTGGCGGCACGGCCCGCCGCTGGCGGGTTGACCGTATGGCCACCGTGATCGACCCGCACACTGGCCGGCTGCAGCCAGGCTTCGCCGCGGTCGCCAAGTACTACCGGGTGGGCGTTGACCCCTGCCCGCCGCGGCGGGGCAACCGCAAGGGCGTGGTGGAGAAGGCCATCCACTTCATGACGCAGCGGTGGTGGCGCACCGCCCGGCTCGAGCGGGCGGCCGGCGCGCAGGCATCCCTGGACCGCTTCTGGGCCACCACCGGCGACGCCCGGCCCCGCCCAGGCGGCCGCAGTGTCGGCGAGCTGGGCGACACCGAGCCGCTGCAGCCGCTGCCGGTCGAGCCCTACCCGGCCACCGTCGAGGTCGAGCGCGTGGTCGCGGCCAACTGCACCATCGCCTTCCGCGGCAACCACTACTCGGTCCCGCCCGGCCTGGTCGCCCAGGCCGTCACCGTGCGGCACCGGCTCGGCACGCTCGAGCTGGCGGTGTCGTCGCCGGCCGGGGTGGGGCTGGCCAGCCACCGGCTCGCCCCAGCTGGTGCCGGCCGCACCCTGCGGCTGGCTGGCCATGCCGCCGCGCTGGAGCGGGTCGTCCTGGCCGCGTTCACCACCAAGCGGCCCTGCCAGCGCAAGGCCAACCGCCCACCCGGCCCCCAGGCCCTGGCCGCCGCCCGCCAGCTTGGCCTGTTTCCCCAAGAGCACGGCGAGGTGACTGTCGACCTTGCCCGCTACGCCGAACTCGCCGGAGGCGACCAATGAGCACCCAGCCCCAGACCCCAGCGGCCTCGGCCTACCAGCAGCTGCGCGGCCACCTGCACTACCTGCGCTTGGAGGCCGCCGCCGAGGCGCTGCCCGCCGCCCTCGACCACGCCCAGCAGGCAAAGCTGGGCCACACCGCGTTCCTGGAACACCTGCTCGGCATCGAAGTCACCGCCACCCAGACCCGCCGCCAGCAAAGCCGGCTCCGCTTTGCCGCCTTCCCCGCCCCCTGGCGCCTGGAAGACTTCGACTTCGACGCCCAACCATCGGTCGACCGTGCCCTGGTCCAGGAGCTAGCCACCCTACGGTTCATCGACGAGCACGCCAACGTGCTGCTGATCGGCCCACCCGGCGTCGGCAAGACCCACCTGGCCCTCGCGCTTGGCCACCTGGCCGTCGACGCCGGCTACCGCGTCTGCTACGTCACCGCCGCCGACCTGGTCGCCCGCTGCCACCGCGCCGCCATCGAAGGCCGCTGGGCCACCACCATGCGCTCGCTGGCCACCCCCAGGCTGCTGATCATCGACGAGCTCGGCTACCTGCCCCTACAGGCCGAAGGCGCCGCCTCCCTGTTCCAGGTCATCGCCCAGCGCTACCTCAAAGGCTCGATCGCGCTGACCACCAACCGCGGCGTCGCCTCCTGGGGCCAGATCTTCGACGACCCCATGGTCGCCGCGGCCATGCTGGACCGGCTGCTGCACCGCTCCACGGTGCTCCAGATCGACGGGGAAAGCTACCGGATGCGCGCCCACCGCGCCCGCGTCGAGGCACTCCGGAAGGGGGTGACGCCCACCCAGCGTGGTTGAATAAGACACGCCACCGGCTGGCTCACCTGGGGAATTTCGGTGAGCACAAGCGGGGAATTTCGGTGAGCGCCATCACTTGACCGCATCATCAGCCGCACCCTGGCCTACGGGGTCCTTACGGTGCTGCTGGGCGGCGGCTACGCCGGCGTGGTCCTGGGGCTTGGCCAGCTGCTCGGCCGGCAGTCGAGCCTGGTGGTGGCCGGCGCGACCTTGGCGGTGGCCGCCCTGTTCCAGCCGGCCCGCCGCCGCATCCAGCGGGCGGTCGACCGGCGCTTCAACCGCCGCCGCTACGACGCCGCCAGGATCATCGAGGCGTTCAGCGCCCGGCTGCGCCAACAGATCGACCTGGACACCCTCACCACCGAGCTGCTGGCGGTGGTCGATCAAACCATGCAGCCAACCCAGGTGTCGCTGTGGCTGCGGCCCACCACAACGCTGCAGGGCGTACCGAGCACCACCAGCAGCGCACAGCGTCAAGGAACTCACCAACCGCGACACTAGGTTGCGTCGGGCAGACCACCAAGAGGAGGCGACTTGGGCGTACTGGACGGCACCGTGACGCTGGCAACCGGCGGTTCGACCAAGGACATCCCAACCCAACCAGCACTCGAAGGAGGCACAGTTTGAAGCGTCCGTCGGGATCCTGGTCCCCGCTGTGGTCTGGGTCATGGGAGCACCGCCCGGACCGCGCTGCCGACCGCCCGCACGGTGCGGATCACGATCAGCGAGCGGGCCAGCCGCACCAGGGTGCTGCGCCGCCCGCCCTCGATGACCGCGCGGGCCGCCCACGAGGGGATACGGATCAGCAGCCAGAACAGACAGCAGGCCACCATCACGTCCACCAGGTGGCCGCCGCCCGCAGGCAGCACGGTGGTGCGGTCGGCCTCGAAGAACACCCGCACCGCCAGCAGCAGCCCCAGCGCCTGGGCGACCTGCACGCCAAGGCAGGCCGCCATCGCCCGCCACCAGAACCTGGCCAGCCCCTCGGTCTGCGGCAGCGCGTGGGCGGCCAGCATGACCGGCGCGGCGACCACCAGGAACACCACCAGCAGCGACCGCACGACGCAGGTGCCGGCCAGCATGAGCGCCAGGACCACCAGCGCGCCGACCAGCAGTGCGGTGAACGGGCTGGCCGGCTGCAAGGGCGCCAGCGCCAGGGTCTTGATGGTGGCGGTGACATGGGCGGGGTCCACGCCCTGGCCGGTCAGCGCCGCCGAGGCGGCGTTGGCCAGCTCGATCGCCTGACTGGAAAGCCAGAAGCTCAGGTTGGCGGCCACCAGGCCGATCAGCAGCCTGGGCGCGATCTCCTTGACGCCGTAGTGGACCTGCAGGCTCTCGTGGGCCAGCAGCACGACCCCGGCGATGGTGACCAGCAGCACGTAGGCGCCGTCGGCCAGGCCCAGCGACAGCTGCCACAGCTCGTGGGCGCGCGGGCCGGTCGCCACCGCCGGGGTGGCCAGCAGGCTGCGGCCCAGCAGGTCAAGCGCCGGGCTGACCGCCGCTGACACCATGCTCTGGAACCAGTCGTCGATCGCCTTGCGGATACGGCCGGGGATGTCGAACAGGCCAGGGGTGACTGGCGGGTGCGGCACCAGCCCCGGCGCGGTCGTCGGCGGCGTGCCACCCGTGGTGGTGGTCGTGCTGGTGCTCGTGGCGGCGCTAACGCCGGGCGGCAGGGTCGTCGCCGGCGCGGCGCCCGCGCCAGGCGGCTCCTGTGCGGCGATGCCAGCCCGCGAAGGGGCCGCGCCGGCGACTGGCGTGGCCAGCGCCAGCAGCCCACCGGCAGCCAGCAGGATCGCCACCAGGGTGGCGAGGCGCCGGAGCCTGTTGGGGTGGCTCATGCGCCCACCACCGAGTGCAGGATGCTGACCAGCGCGGGTGCCAGCGCGGCGATGCCGTAGCCGACCGCGGCGGCCTTGAACATCGTCTTGGCCTTCTGGATCTCGCCGGGGTCGCCGCCGGCTGTCAGGTAGCGGACCCCGCCGACGGTCAGCGCCAGGGTGGCAAGCCCGGCCAGCAGCCCGACCAGCAGCAGCCGCAGCCGGTCGATCACCCCCTGGATGGTCGGGTCGGCCGCCAGCGCCGGGTCAGCGGCGCCAAGCCACACCAGCACCAGGGACGCGCTGGCCGCGCCGGCCCGCCGGCCGGCGGCCAGCGGCCTGCGCCACAGCAACGCGGCAGAGCGAGACGCGGGACGGTGCACAGGCAGCTCCTCCGTGTGAGCACGTGAACGGATCGCAGGCGGTGGGCGGAGGGCATTCGCGGCGGCATCTGCACTGGGGGACGGCGCGACCGGCGAATGCCCTCCTATCCTGGAAACCCGCCTTCAGGGCCCGTTTTGGAACATTCGCCTGCTCACAAGCCATGCGATCAGCGCTGGCTCGGCACGGATTCGCCGCCTGCGCAGCCCCTGGTACGACACCCCCCACTGGCGCGCCAGCATCCGCAGCGGCACCTCGCCGACCCGCGTCTCGCCCACCAGTTCCGCCGCCCCCGCCGACAGCACCCCCGCCCGCACCGCGGCCTGCAGCACCAGGTCCGGGTGCGACGGCCACCGCTGTGGCGCCGCCAGGCTGGCGTGCGGGGCCTCCCAGGTGCGCCACTGGCGCTCGCGCCGCACGAACCGGTGCCCGGCCCGGACCGCCGGCCACACCAGCCGCGCGGCCAGCCGCTCGGCGCTGGCCGGTATGGTGCGGATCGCCTCCACCAGCCCGGCCAGCATCTCGGCCTCCAGGTCGGCGGCCTTGCCCGGCACCGCGTGCGCCAGCGGCACCGCCGCCCGCCTCAGCGCCGGCAGCACCACCCCGCACAGGCCCACCGTCCACGCGCCGCCCTGCCCGGTCTGCTCGCGCTCGCGCCGGACATGGCGCAGCAGCACCACCAGGGCCACGTCGCGGGTGCGGTAGCTGACCGACGGGTGCAGCAGCCGGCTGCGCAGCTCGTCCAGCGGGACCGGCCGTGGCGGCAGCCCGCGGACCTGCCGCCCGTCGATGGCAAGCGGCGCCGGCCCAGTGACCAGCAGCCCAAAGGTCTCCTCAAGCGCATCAAACGGCCACACGACACCGGAATTGGCGCGGGCGGGCATCAGCGGCTCCTTTCGCGTCGCACACGAGGTCGAGCCGCAACAAAACCAGGCGCCACTGTCAAAACATTGTCGAGCGCCCGCGACAATGCGCAGATAATAATCTGGCAGCACGGCGACAACGCCAGCGCCGCTGGTGACAATTTTCTGACAACATCGCGACAATGCGCCGGCCGCCGCTGTCCGCGTGCGCAGCAAGGCGGCCCGGCCTACTGACAATGTTCTGACAGCGCCCACTGTGTAGCCTCTGACCTGGCCCGCCAGACGATCGCCCGATCGTGGGTCGAGGTCCATGGATCAGGAGAAGCCACCGCTTGCTACCGCGCCGCCAACCAATGGAGGAGGCCATCAAATTCCTGCTGAGAGAAGGCGCCTGTTATTTGACAAAGGGGCCAATGACCTGCTAAATAACAAAGAGGAATCAACGCGAGCAAATCGTCGCCAGCTCGGCAGGCAGGTTCATGGGTTTCAGTGTATTTGCAATCCCAATTGGATGCCGTGACCGCAAATTGCAGTAAGCCGTTTCCGAAGCTGTCCGGCCGCAACGCTCGAAGGAGGATGCGCCCCGCATGCCCGATCCCCGCCGCGGCGACCGCCGTCCTCGCACCCGCCCCTACGCCTGTCCAGCCAGCGGGTCAGGAAGCCCAGCGTCCCGCAAGCGAACCCCCCCGGCCAGCGAGCGGCCCCTCAGGGTGCAGCTTCCCCAGGCGCCGCCGAGGCTGTCGCCCGAAGCCGCACGAGTGCTGCTGCGCATCCTGCTGCACATCGCCCATCAGCCCGACACCCGCGATGCCGCCGACGCCATCGACTCGCCGCCGAGGAGCCATCTACCATGACGCCTAGCCCCACCAGCCTCGACGACCTGGTCGACCAACTCCTGTTCGCCTTCTACGGCCGGGTCTCCACCGAAGACCAGCAAGATCCCCAAGCCTCCTACGACTGGCAGATCTCCCGCGCCCGGCAACTCATCGAGCCCAAGGGCGGGGTGATCGTGGCCGAGTTCTTCGACATCGGCCACTCCCGCGCGCTGCCCTGGCCGCGGCGCCCCAGGGCCAGCGAGCTGCTCGCTCTGCTGCGCGACCCGGGCTGCGGCTTCCAGGCGGTGGTGATCGGCGAGCCGCAGCGGGCCTTCTACGGCAACCAGTTCTCCCTCACCTTCCCCGTCTTCGAGCACTTCGGCGTCGGGCTGTGGGTGCCAGAGGTCGGCGGGCCGATCGACCCCGACTCCGAGGCCCACGACCTGGCCATGACGCTGTTTGGCAGCCAGTCCAAGAGCGAGCGGATGCGGGTCAAGACCCGCGTCCGCGCCGCCATGGCCGCCCAGACCGCCATCCAGGGCCGCTACCTCGGCGGCCGCCCCCCCTACGGCTACCGCTTGGCCGACGCCGGTCCCCACCCCAACCCCGCCAAAGCCCGCCTGGGCGCGCGCCTACACAAGCTCGACCCGGACCCGGCCACCGCGCCGGTGGTCAAGCGGATCTTCGCGCTGTTCCTGCAAGGCTACGGCTACCTGGCCATCGCCGAGCTGCTCACCGGCGAAGCCATCCCCTCGCCGTCGGGCTACGACCCCGACCGCAACCCCCATCGTGACGGGCGTGCCTGGAGCAAGTCCGCCGTGCGGGCCATCCTCACCAACCCGCGCTACACCGGCTACCAGGTCTGGAACCGCCAGCGCCGCGACGAGATCCTGCTCGACGTCGACGACGTGGCCGCCGGCTACACCAGCCGCATGACCCGCAACGACCCCGACGGCTGGATCTGGTCCGAGCAGCCCGCCCACCAGCCCCTGATCCCCAAAGAGACCTTCGACGCCACCCAGGCCCAGATCCGCTCGCGCGGCTGGCGCGACAAGCCCCACCGGCCCCGCGAGCTGGCCACCGCCCGTATCTACTTATTGCGGCGCCGGCTGCGCTGCGGGCTGTGCAAGCAGCGCATGGAAGCCCACTGGATCCACAAGCAGCCCTACTACCGCTGCACCCTCCCCAGCGAGTACGCCACCGCCAAGCACCCCGACCTCGACCACCCGCGCACGGTCTACCTGCGCGAGGCCGAGCTGCTGCCGCACCTGGACGGCTGGATCACCGCGCTATTCGATCCCGCCAACCTCGACCACACCCTGGAGGCACTCGTCGGCGCCGCCGAAGACGACAGCGCGATCGTCAAGGAGTTGCGCGAAATCGACCGGACCCTGGCCGACTGTCAGCGCAAGCTCGCCCACTACCGTGCCGCCCTGGACGCCGGCAGCGACCCGACCACCGTCACCGCCTGGATCAACCAGACGACCGCTGAGCAGGCTATCGCACAGGCCAAGCGCGCCCAACTGCGCGCCGTCAGGCCCATGACGGTCACCAAGGATCAGCTCCGCGCCATTGTCACGCAGACCGGCGACATGGTCCGCGGCCTTGACAACGCCAGGCCAGCCGACCGCGCGGAGCTCTACGAGCGGCTGGGCATCGAGGGGCTCTACCAGCCGCGCGAGCGACTCGTTGTCGTCTCTGCTGACGTGGTATCCGAATGGTGCGCATCGCACCTCCGACACGAACCCCACCGTGACTGGATTGACTTCGGTAGGGATCGGGTCTCGCCCCCAGCGATAATCGTGCCGGTGCCCTGGCAACACCTCGGAGTTCCCCGTGGGCGGGCCGATGGCCCTTCAGGGATCTGGTCCACCCCTGCGCCGCACCACCTGCGGCTTCTCGCATCGCTCCAGCCAGCACCCCGACCCATCAGCGCCGTTGTCAGCTCTGACGCCCAGGTATTGGACGCTGTCACACCGCATCATCCCCATCCCGTCGTGCCTGGCTCGCGCCAGCTGACAACATCACTGGCGGCCCGATGCCCGGTCATCGCATCGGCGGAAGCCGCACGACGCTGTGCCCAGCGCCCAAGCCGCAAATGTGGGTCACGGGATGCTGAGCCGATGCATCTGGCGCTTCAGCCATACGGAACCCACCCGCAGCTCGGTGAGCATGCGCCGCAGCGACCAGGCCTGCTCGACCCGCCGCACCCGCAAATACCCCTCCACACTGGCGAACCCCAGGCCAGCCAGGCGGGCCTGCCGTTTGGCCGCCCAGCATTCCGTCTGCCGCTGGATGGACCGGTGGGGCCGGATGGTCGCCCGCTGGCGGGGCAGCCCGTGCTGGTCGAGCCGGTCCCGCACGGTGGCCTGCTGGACGCCGAGCTCGCTGGCGATCATGGTGCTCGGCCATCGCCGGATCATCGCTCGGTCGGCAAGGTATGCCCGCAGCGTGGCAAAGCCCAGCCCCGCGGCGCGGGCCGCCAGGTGCTGGTCGGTGCTTGTGGGGTGCGTAAATGCGTTCATGTAGCTCGCCGGTGCTGGTGCGGGAGACCACCGAGTAGGTCGCGTCGATAGACCCGACGGTGTCGAGCTTTGCCGGCGACGGTCAAAACGGCGGACGGGTCAGGCGATTCCAGCCCCAGCGCCCGGTGGGACGATGCCGGTTGTGGTGCTTGACGTCGACCCGGAGCACCTGCTGCAGGTGGCCTCGCCCGACGATCAGGAGCCAGTCCAGACACTCGGCACGGACCGTGCCAACCAGCGTTCCCAGCGTTTGGCGTAGGC
>WNGD01011031.1_pt1 | contig 13967 bp, 11 predicted proteins | sample 5400671 | NCBI WGS metagenome assembly WNGD01 (sample SAMN13153369, study PRJNA577476) | soil metagenome | isolation source: 40 cm soil or saprolite under grassland replicate 2 | place: USA:California | collected 2016-06-15
GGTCAGCGTCATCTACGAGGGTGACCGCCCGGTGGGCGTCAGCAAGGTCGTCGTGTCGACTCAGCACTCCGATCTCGTGGTCGCGGCCGACCTGCGCGCCGGGGTCGTCAACCAGGTCGTGCAGCCGGTGCTGCGCGCCGCGGGCTTCGAGGCCGTCGACGCGGACATCCTCGTCAACCCGACGGGCCGGTTCGTCGTCGGCGGCCCCCAGGGGGACGCCGGGCTCACGGGCCGCAAGATCATCGTGGACACGTACGGCGGCATGGCCCGGCACGGCGGCGGCGCCTTCAGCGGCAAGGACCCCTCCAAGGTCGATCGCTCCGCCTCGTACGCGATGCGCTGGGTCGCCAAAAACGTCGTGGCCGCGGGCCTGGCGACCCGCTGCGAGACGCAGGTGGCGTACGCCATCGGCGTCGCCGACCCGGTCTCCATCATGATCGAGACGTTCGGCACCGCCACCGTCGCCCCCGCGGCGATCGAAGAGGCGGTGCGCGAGGTGTTCGACCTGACGCCGGGCGGCATCATCAAGGCGCTGAAGCTGCGGGCGCCGATTTATCGCCCCACCGCGACGTACGGACACTTCGGGCGCGCACCGGAGTGCCGCCGCGTGGGGGACAACGACGTCGAGCTGTTCACCTGGGAGCAGGTGAACCGCGTCGAGGACCTGCGCCTGGCCGTGCAGCGCTCCAAGCACTACCGCACGCAGCAGGCGAACGCATGACCACCACCGCGCACTCCGCCGAGCACGACGTCAAGGACCTCGGCCTGGCGGCGGCGGGACGCCGGCGCACCGAATGGGCCGAGCGGTCGATGCCGGTGCTGCGCCAGATCCGCGAGCGCTTCGCCGCGGAGCGGCCGCTCGCCGGCCGCCGGCTCTCGGCGTGCCTGCACGTGACGGCGGAAACGGCGAACCTCGCGGTGACCCTGAAGGTGGGGGGCGCCGACGTGGCCTTGTGCGCGTCGAACCCCCTGTCCACGCAGGACGACGTCGCCGCCCACCTCGTCAAGGATCACGGCCTCAAAGTCTTCGCCATCAAGGGCGAAGACCACGACAGTTACTACGACCACCTCCGCGCGGCGCTCGCGCACCGGCCCGACATCACAATGGACGACGGCGCGGACCTCGTGGGCGCCCTGCACATGATCGCCCTGAACCGCCTCGACGATCTGGCGCCGCCGGTGCGCCGCTGGGTGGAGCGACTCCCCGCCGACGATCGCAAACGGCTCGTCACCGGAGTGCTCGGCTCCACCGAGGAGACCACGACGGGCGTGATTCGCCTCAAGGCCATGGCCAAGGACGGCGTGCTCCAGTTCCCCGTGATCGCGGTCAACGACTCCGACACCAAGCACCTCTTCGACAACCGCTACGGCACGGGCCAATCCACGCTCGACGGCATCCTGCGCGCGACCAACCTGCTGATCGCCGGGAGCACGGTCGTGGTGGCGGGGTATGGATGGTGCGGGCGCGGTTTCGCGCTGCGGGCGCGGGGAGCGGGGGCGAACGTCATCGTCACCGAAATCGATCCCCTCAAGGCGCTCGAAGCGCAGATGGACGGCTACCGGGTGCTCCCGATGGCCGCCGCGGCGCCGCTCGGTGACGTGTTCGTGACGCTCACGGGGAACGTGCACGTGATCCGTCTCGAGCACATGCGGGCCATGAAGGAGGGCGCCATCATCGCCAACTCGGGCCACTTCAACGTGGAGATCGATCTCGAAGGCCTGCAGCGGGCCGGGCAGGGGCCCGTGCCCGCGCGCGATTTCGTGGACGAGTGGCGGCTCGACGGCAAGTCCCTGTTCGTGCTCGCCGACGGGCGGCTCGTGAACCTGGCGGCCGCCGAGGGGCACCCCGCGAGCGTCATGGACATGTCGTTTGCCAATCAGGCCCTAGCGGCGGAGTACGTCGTCCGCCACGGCGGCGACCTGGGTCGCGATGTGCACCGCATTCCCCGCGAGCTGGACCGGGAGATCGCCCGCTTGAAGCTCCAGGCGATGGGCGTCGCGATCGACGCGCTCACGCCGGAGCAGCAGAAATACCTCGCCTCCTGGGACATGGGCACGTAGTGGCCGACATGCTCGAAGTCCGGGTGGCTCACCTGGGACTCGACCGCACGACCAATACCCCGGTCGTCATCCTCCAGGAGAAAGAGGGCGAGCGGGTGCTGCCCATCTGGATCGGGCCCGCGGAGGCGAGCGCCATCGCGATGGAGCTGGCGGGCGTGAAGTTCTCCCGGCCGCTGACCCACGACTTGCTCAAGCAGGTGATCGTCGGGCTCGGCGCGGACCTGCGGAAAGTGATCATTACCCAGGTCAAGGACAACACCTATTACGCCGAAATGCACATCTATCGCGGCGACGCCGTGATACAAATCGATGCCCGTCCCTCGGACTCGATCGCGATCGCCCTGCGGCTGCACGCCCCGATCTTCACGAGCGAGAGTCTGCTCGAGCTGACCTCGATCGACACCGGCGACGGGCAGACCGAGGCGGGCCCGCAGGCGCTCGACCCCGATTCGCTGAAGACCTACCTCCAGAACCTCGATCCTGAAGATTTCGGCAAGTTCACGCCCTGAGCTGCGCCTCGCCCTCTTCGCCCTGCTGCTGGGCGGCGGGGCCGGTGCCCTCGAGGGGCAGCGCGCCGCGGTGACGGGTGTGGTGTGGCGGGGTGGGCGTCGGGCCGGCCCGCTGCCGGGGGCGTGGGTGGTGCTCCATCGCGTCACCATGCGCGGCGGCGGCGTGGTGGATTCGGCGCGGTCGGATCCGCGTGGCCGCTTCCGCCTCGCCGTGAGCCGGCCCGACACCTCCGCGATCTACCTGGTCAGCACGCTGCACGCCGGCGTCGCCTACTTCTCCGCGCCCCTCCCGCTGCCGCCACAGGGGACCCGCAGCGCCGACACGCTGTTCGTCTGGGACACGACCTCTACCGGCGCGCCGCTGACGATCAGCCGGCGGTTGCTGACCGTCGCGCGGCCGAAGCCGGATGGGACGCGCGACGTCTTGGAAATCATCGAGCTGAACAACGCCGACACGCGCACGCGCGTCGCGCCGGACACGGTCCGCCCCACGTGGGCCGGCGCCATCCCCTCGGAGGCGATCCAATTCCAGGCGGGGCAGGGGGACTTCTCCGCCCAGGCGGTGACGCGCCGCGGGGACAGCGTCCTCGTTTTCGGCCCGGTCCAGCCGGGCGGCCCGCGCCAGCTCACCTACGGCTACGTGTTGCCTGCCACCGGCCGGCCCGTCGCGGTGCCCATCGCGCAAGAGGTGGCGGAGCTGGACCTGCTGCTCGAGGACACGACCGCACGCGCCGGCGCGCCGGCACTCGTGGCCCTCGGCGTGACCGCCATCGAGGACCGCCGCTTCGCGCGCTATCGTGCGGGCCCGGTGCGCTCGGGCGCGCCGGTCACCATCGAGTTCCCGAGCGGCCCGTTCCGCTGGGAGCGCCTGGTGCCCGCGATCGCGGTCGCGGCGGCGGGAGCGCTGGCGGTGGGGATGTTCATCGCGTTAAAAAAGAAGACGTCTGACGTCAGACCTCAGACGTCTGATGTCTGACGTCTTGCGCTCGGCACGTGGATTGCCTAACGTAGCTCCGTAACTGCGAACGGGGCATTACGGAAGCCGGTGCGAGTCCGGCGCGGCCCCGCCACTGTAACGGGCAGATCGTCGTCGGCTCACGTGCCACTGGGTGTTTATCACTCGGGAAGGCGAGCCGACCGCCCGAAGCCAGGAGACGTCTCCGTTCGCGCCACCTCGTAGATCCCTCGCGGGAGGGATGGTGGCGCTGCGCATTGGGCGCAGACGCTTCCCCATCTCCGCTCCGTCGGGGGTGGGGATTTTGCTTTGGCCCAACGCCCCCACCTCGTCGGCCTGCTGCTCGCCATCGCGGCGTGCAGCCGCAGCGAGCCGCGCCTCGCGGGCGCGATCACGGTCACCGACGACGCCGGCCGTGCGGTCGCGCTCGCCGCGCCGGCACGGCGCATCGTTTCCCTCGCTCCGTCGTCCACCGAGCTGCTCTTCGCCATCGGCGCCGGCGACCGCGTCGTGGGTCGCACCACCTGGTGCCGGTATCCCGCGGCGGCGCTGAGCGTCCCCGTCGTTGGCGACGGGCTCAACCCCAACGTCGAAGCCATCGCCGCGCGGCGGCCCGACCTCGTCGTGCTCTACGCCTCCGCCCTGAATGAGACGGCGGCGCGGCAGCTCGAGCGGCTCGGCATTCCCGCGGTCATCCTGCGCCAGGACTTGCTCGAGGACGTCGCGCGCGACGCCCGGTTGCTCGGCCGCCTCACCGCGCTCGCCGGCCCCGCCGACTCCGTCGCCCGCGCCATCGAAGCGGTGCTGGCGGCGTCGGCCCCGCGGACGGCCGTCCGCGTGGCGGTCGTCGTCTGGGACAATCCGCCGATGGTGATCGGCGCGGGAAGCTTTCTCGACCAGCTGATCACGCTCGCCGGCGCGCAGAACGCGTTCCACGATATGCGGCCCGCCTCCGCGACCGTTTCGCTCGAGACCATCGCCGCGCGCGATCCGGACGTGGTGATCACGATCGCCGACTCGGATGAGGCCAGGCTCCCGGCCTTCGCCACCGCCCGCGAATGGCAGACGGTGCGCGCGGTGAGGGAACGGCGCGTGCTGACGCTTCCCGGTGCTGTGTTCGGCCGTCCCTCACCGCGCGCCGCCGCGGCGGTCGCCGACCTGCGGCGGCGGCTCGAGGCCCTGCGATGAAATGGGCCGGGCTGACGGCGCTTGCCGTCCTCGCCTTCGGACTCGCGGTGCTGCTTGGCCCGGCGCACGTGCCGGTCGCCGACCTATGGCGGTCGCCGATCGTGCGTGATCTGCGCCTGCCGCGAGCCGTGCTCGCGTTTCTCGTCGGCGGTTCGCTGGGGGTTGCGGGCGCCAGCCTCCAGGCCCTCGTGCGCAACCCGCTCGCCGACCCCTACCTCCTCGGCCTCTCCGGCGGGGCCAGCCTCGGGGCCGTCGCCGCCATCGCCCTCCATGTGACGGGACCCTGGGCGCTGCCGCTCGCCGCCTTCCTCGGCGCGCTCGTGGCCATGGGGCTCGTCTACCGCCTCGGCCTGGTCGGGGGTGCGGAGCTGGACCCCCGCGTGCTCGTCCTCGCCGGCGTCGCGGTGGGCGCGTTCGCGGCGGCAATCAGTACCGCCATCGTGTCCCTGTCGGAGGCGACGGCGCTGCGCAACGCCTTCTTGTGGCTGTGGGGAGGTCTCTCCGGAGCCAACTGGGAAACGGTCCTCGTTCTATGCCTCTATGCCCCTCTGCCCCTTGCTGTTCTGTACGCCGCCGCGCGACCGCTCGACCTCCTCGCCTTGGGCGAGGAGCCGGCCGGTTATCTGGGAGTCGACGTCCGCGCCCTGAAGCGCTGGGTGTACGTCGCCGCCTCGCTGCTCACGGCGGCGGCGGTGGCCGTCTCCGGGGTGATCGGGTTCGTCGGCCTCATCGTTCCGCACATCGGGCGCCTCGTGTGGGGGCACCGGCACCGTGCGCTGCTGCCGGTCGCGTTTCTCGGCGGCGGGACGCTGCTCAGTCTCGCCGACACCGCCGCTCGCGTCGCGGTGGCCCCGCGCGAGCTGCCGGTCGGCATCGTCACCGCCCTCGTGGGCGTCCCCGTCTTCGCTCTGTTGCTACGCCGATGGACCCGGACCTGATTCTCGCCGCCCAAGGCGTGCGCTACCGCTATCCCGGTGCCGGCGGCGACGCCCTGGCCGGCGTCTCGCTCACCGCCCGCCGCGGAGAGCTCGTCGCCGTGCTGGGGCCGAACGGCAGCGGCAAGACGACGCTGCTCCGCGTCGCGTTGGGTGCCCTCGTGCCCGCGGCGGGGAACGCGGTGGTGAGCGGGCGACCGGCGACGGCATGGACCCGGCGCGAGCTCGCGCGCCTCGTCGGCGTCGTGCCGCAACGTGAGGAGACGGTATTCCCCCAACGCGTGCGCGAGGCGGTGCTGCTCGGCCGCTATCCGCATCTCTCGATGTTCGGCGGCGAGCGTCCGGTCGATCATGAAGCGGTGAACCGGGCGCTGGCGCAGTGCGACGCCGCCCACCTGGAGACGCGCTGGCTGTCGACGCTGTCCGGCGGCGAGCACCAGCGCGTGCGCGTCGCGCGCGCGCTCGCCCAGGAGGGAGCGGTGCTGACCCGTGAGACGGTGGAACGCGTCTTCGCGTGGCCGGTGGCGATCGAAACCTATCAGGGTGCTCCACAGATGATCCCCTTGCGCAGGAGACCGCCCGTATGACTCGAACCGTTTTCGTGACGGCGCTCGCTGTCGCCCCGTTAGTGCTGCACGCCCAGGAGCCGGTCGATACGGCGCGCTTGGGCCCGATCGTGGTGACCGCCGACCGTCTGCCGATCCCGGCGGCGGCGGTGCCGGCCGCCGTCACGGTGCTCTCGGGCGCCGCGCTCCGGGCGCAGGGGATCCGCACCGTCGCCGACGCCCTGCGCACGGTGCCGGGCGCGACGGTCGTGGCGAGTGGATCGTTCGGCGCGCAGACGTCGTTGTTCGTGCGCGGCGGAGAGAGCGACTACGTCAAAGTGCTGATCGACGGCGTGCCCCAGAACCAGCCCGGTGGCGCCTACGATTTCGCGCACCTGACCCTCGACGGCGTGGACCGCATCGAAGTCGTGCGCGGGCCGGTGAGCGTGCTGTACGGGTCGGATGCCGTCGCCGGGGTCGTGCAGATCTTCACGCGGCCGGGCACCGGCGCCCCGCGCCCTTCGGCGGCCCTGCGGGCGGGCACGTTCGGGACGACGGAAGTCTCGGCCGGCCTCGACGGTGGCGGCCCCGCGTTCGGCTACGCACTCAACTTTTCCCGGTTCGGAACGGACGGGATCTATCCGGTCAACAACCGCTACCGCAACGTGGTGGTGAGCGGCCGGCTCGCCTGGCGCACGGACCTGCTCGGTGACCTGGGGCTGTCGCTGCGTTTTGGGGACGACGTCTTCCATTACCCGACCGATGGGGCCGGGAACATCGTGGACACGAACCAGCGCCAGACGACCCGTAGTCCCAGTGTGGGGCTCGACGCGGGCCGGTTCCTCTCCTCACGGCTGGAGGTGCGGGTCAACGCCGCGTACCACGAGGACGAGGTACGCTTCGACGACGAGCCCGACGACTCGTTGGATACGGGACCGTTCGCCTCGTATCACAGCCGCGACCGGATCCGTCGTGTCTCCCTCGGCGGGCGCTACAATCTGCACGTCGGCAGCGGGACGATTCTCACCGGGGGCGCCGAGGTCGAGTGGCAGCGCCAGCGCGGCACCACGCTGGACACGGCGCGGCGCACGGGCGCGGTGTACGCCCAGGCCGTTGCTGGATTGGACCGGGCGATCTCGATCACGGCGGGTGCGCGGCTCGAGGACAACGAACAGTTCGGCGCCCACGCCACGGGACGGGCGGGGGCGGCGTGGCGCGTCGCGGCGGGGACGCGGCTGCGGCTCTCCGCCGGAACCGGGTTCAAGGAGCCCACCTTTTACGAGAACTTCGCGACCGGGTTCGTGCGGGGAAACCCGAAACTCGAGCCCGAGCAGTCCACCAGCTGGGAAGTGGGTGCCGAGCGCGAAGTGGCCGCCGGCGTCGCCGTTGGACTTACCTACTTCGACCAGCGGTTCCGCAACCTCGTGCTCTACTCGTTCACACCGGTGGGTCCCGACTCGCTCAACTACATCAACGTGGCCCGCGCGCTCGCCCGCGGCGTGGAGGTGACCGTCACCGCTGCCGTCGGCGCCGGTCGCACGCTGAGCGCGGGATACACCCGGCTCACCACCCGTGTGCTCACCGGCGGTCCCGATCCGGCGTTCGTGGCGGGGCAGGCACTGCTGCGCCGTCCGCGGGACGGCGCCACGGTGGCGTTCGCCACGCCACTCGGCGCCCGCGGGATGATGTCGCTCGCGACCCGCTACGTCGGCCGCCGCGACGACTTCGACTATGGAGCGTTCACGCGCGTGACGCTGCCCCCCTACACCCGGACGGACGTCGCGGGGGAATACCGGCTCGCGCTGCCCGGCCTCACGCTCACTGCGCGGGTGGAGAACCTGTTCGACACCCCGTACGCCGAAATCAAGAACTTCCCGGCGCCGCGGCGCACGCTGCTGATGGGAGGCAGGTTGAATTAGCTTTCCTGGCATGTCCCTTGTGGCCACGCCGGCGGTGGTGCTGCGAACGTATCGCTACAGTGAGACGTCCAAAGTCGTGCGGCTCGCCACGAGGGACCTCGGCGTCCAGAGCGCGATCGCCAAAGGCGCGACCCGCCCCCGCAGTCCGTTCGGCGCCGGCTTGGAGTTATTGAGCGAGGGCGTCGCCCAGCTCTACCTCCGCGAAGGCCGCGAGCTGCAGACGCTCGGTGCCTTCGACGTCGTCAATCTGAGGCGCGAGCTGGCTCGTGACCTGGACCGGTTCGCCGGAGCGGCGGCCCTCGTCGAGATGGTGCTGCGGATGGCACCGCCCGCCCCCCTGCCGGCCGCCTACGATACCCTCCTCGCCGGGCTCGACGCCCTGGTGGCCTCCGAGATCGGCAGCGCCGACGCCGCCGGGGTGCGGGCGCTGTGGCGCCTGCTCGCCGTCCTCGGCTTCGAGCCCGCGCTTGGCGCGTGCGTGCGCGACGACACGCCGGTGAGCGGCGACCACCCGGCGATCTTCAGCGCCGGCGAGGGAGGGGTGCTGTGCGATCGCTGCGCCGCCGAGCGGCCGGACACCGCCCAGACCCGGCTAGCCGCGCGGGACTACCGCGATCTGGTCGCGCTGAACGACTCGGCGGTGCCGCTCCCCGCCCTCGACGCCAAGCACGCCGCCGCCCATCGCCGCCTCGTCGCCCGGTTCGCGCGCCACCATTCGGGGGAGGCCGACCGCTTCCCCGCCCTCGAAATCTGGGAGCGCCACGCGTGGCCCCCCTCATCCGCCCAGCCCGTCGCTTCGTAGTCGGCACCGCGGGTCACATCGACCACGGCAAGACGGCGCTGGTCAAAGCCCTGACCGGCGTGGATACCGACCGCTGGGAAGAGGAAAAGCGGCGCGGCATCACCATCGATCTCGGCTTCGCTCCCCTCCCGCTCGGCGATGGCGTCGTCGCGAGCGTCGTCGACGTCCCGGGGCACGAAGGGTTCGTGCGCAACATGCTCGCGGGCGCGACCGGGATCGACGTGGCGCTCCTCGTCATCGCGGCCGATGAAGGGATCATGCCGCAGACCGAGGAGCACCTCGCCATCGTCGAGCTGCTGGCCGTGCGCCACGGCGTTCCGGTCCTCACCAAGCGCGACGCGGTGGACGCCGAGTGGCTGGAGCTCGTGCGCGGGGAGGTCGCGGCGCGGCTGGCGCGCAGCCGCATCCGTTGGGAGCCCGCGGTGGCGACCTCGGCCGTCACGGGCGAGGGACTCGATGACCTGCGCGCCGCGCTGCGCCGCCTCGCCGGCGATCTCGCGGAGCGCCGCGCCGACGACCTGTTCCGGCTTCCGATCGACCGCGTGTTCGCCGTGGCCGGCGCGGGGACGGTCGTCACCGGCTCGACGTGGAGCGGATCGGTCGCCGTCGGGGAGGCCGTGCGTCTGCTGCCGCTGGACCGCGAGGTCCGGGTCCGCTCGATCGAGGTGCATGGGCAGGCCGACGACCGGGCGGGCCCGGGCCGCCGCACGGCATTGGCCTTGGTCGGCGTGGACAAGCAGGAGCTCGCGCGCGGGGACGTGGCAGTGACGGGCGAGGGCTGGGCGGCGACCACGGTGCTCGATGCAGTCGTCGAGCTGCTGCCGGCGGCGAGAAAGCCAGTCGTGTCGCGCACGCGCGTGCGCGTGCATCTCGGCACCGCTGAAGTGCTGGCGCGGGCCGTCCAGACCCGTGCCATCGGTCCGGGAGAGCAGGGGCTCGCCCGGTTCATTCTGGAGCGGCCCCTGGTCGCCCGCGGCGGCGATCGTTTCGTGCTGCGTAGCTTTTCGCCGGTGACCACGATCGGCGGCGGCGTGGTGCTGGACCCGTCCCCGCCCCGGCGCCCCGGCCGCCTGCGGCAGCGGCGGCTGACCGTCACGCAGTCGGCGGCGGAGCGCCTCGCCGCGTGGGCGGGAGAAGCCGGCCTCGCGGGCCTGCGCTCGCGCGACCTCCCAGTGCGGCTGGGCATCTTTCCGGGAGATGTGAGCCGTGTCGTCGCGGACGCGGGCAAGGGTGTCCTATCGTCAGGGGAGTGGCTGATGGCGCGGGCGGCGCTGGCGGCCGAAGTGGACAGGTTGGCCGCCGTCGTGAAGGAGCACCACCACGCGCACCCATTAGACCCTGGCATGTCGTTGCAGGCGCTGCGTTCGGCGGTGGGCGGCCCGGGACAGGAAGAGGTCATAGATCAGGTGCTGGACCTGGGGGTACGAAAGCGCGCCTGGGAGATCGCAGGAAGCGTGGCGCGGCAACCGGGGTGGAAGCCCGCGGTCGATGGGGGAGTGAGCGCCGCACTGGCGCAACGCCTCGGTGAAGCGCGCTGGCAGGTGCCTACTGTGACGGAATTGGAGCGCGAGTTCCCCGACAATCCCGTGCGCGCGTTGCTGGCGCACCTCGCGCGAGGCGGCGGTGTAGAATCCGTGGACCAAGAGCGGTACGCGGCGAGCACCGCGCTCGCGGAGTTTCGCACGGCGCTCGAAGCCGCGCTGGGGCAATTGGGATCCGCCACGCCGGCCCAGCTCAAGGATCGCTTTGGGCTGACGCGCAAGTATCTGATCCCGCTGCTGGAATGGGCCGACCGGCGGGGCATTACGCGACGCGAAGGGGACACCCGGGTGCTGGCGGTTCGCTTGACAGCCGGCCGCGAAGGCGCCTAACTTCGGTCATTCTTACTGCTTGAAGGAGCTTGGGTCAGGAGCCTTTACGTCAGACCAGGAGTGGTAGATGAAGCGGTATGCCTGGGCGGTAGTGCTGGGGCTCGGGCTGGTGGCGGCGGGGACTGGTATCGCGGTGGGCCAGGGGAACAACCCGGCTCCGCCAGTTGAGTTGAGGCAGAACTACCCGAACCCGTTCAACCCGGCAACGACGATCCCGTTCACCTTGGGCGGGGAGTTGTTCGCCAACGGCCACGAGCCGCGGGTCTCGCTGAAGATCTACAACGTGCTCGCGCAGCTGGTCGCGGTGCCGATTCTCCAGGGCACAGGCGACCCGCTCGATGGGCGCGCCCTCACGTGTTCGAATCCCTCCGGCTGTTCGTTCACCGCCTATTGGGACGGCAACGTCGCAACCGGCCAGCAAGCGGCGTCCGGGATCTACATCTACCAGCTCACCGTTGATGAGCGTCGGTTCACCAAAAAGATGATCATCATGAAGTAAGCCTAAGCTGAGGAGGCCGTCATGAAACCATTAGCCTTCGCCGCTGCCTTCCTGTTGCCTATCGCGATCGTCGGTAGCCAGCTCCACCTGCGCGCTACCAATTCGTACGATTCCGAAACCACACGCATCCGCACGCGTCTCGCCGCGGTCGAGCAGCAGCTTCGACAGACGGATGTCTCGAGACTGACGTCGGCACAGCGGGCGGCCCGCGCGCGCAACCTCGACGTCCTGCACGAGTATTGGGTTCGCGCCGTGTTTCCCAAGAACACCGACTTTCCCGGCCAGATGATGCCGTACTTCGTGGATCGCTACGGGACGCGCTGCGCGATGGCCTATCTCATCGAGCAGTCGGGACACGGCGATCTCGTTGCCCGCGTGGCGGCCACCACCAACAACGCCCGCATCCGCGACCTCAAGTCGGACCCGGAGCTCGTTGCGTGGCTGCGGGACAACGGACTCACGGCGGCGGAGGCGGCGCACATTCAGCCGCAATATGGCCCTCCCCCCCTGCCCGTCCCGGTGCAGACGGCGAGTGAGGGCTACAAGACCACCACCGGCGTGGCGGTGGGAGTCAACGTTGGCTCGGTCGTCCTCAACGCCGCGCAGGTCGGTTTCGGAGCCCGGGGCAACGGACTCCTCGGGATCGTGACGGGCGCCGCCGGGATGGGGGCGGGCATGTCGAATCTCAACCGCTCCGGCCAGCGCTTCAACCTCGGCCTGCTCAACACCGGGATCGGCGCGGCATCACTGGTCCTCGGCGTCTACCGGTTCGCCGGGGCACCACGGGCGCAGCCGCGCGCCAGCGTTGCTCCATGGATCGGTGGGGCAACCTCACCCGGAGTCACGGTGAACGTGACCTTCTAGGGTCCTGGCGCGCGATCAACAGGCGGGGGCTCGTCGCCCCCGCTTTTGTTTTGACTTTCCCTCTGTCAAATCGGCATCTTTAATCCGGCACGGACGTTGCCCTGTGCCCGGAGTGCCATGATTCGACCTGAACGACTGACCATCAAGGCCGCCGAAGCTCTCCAGCAGGCGGCCGCTCTCGCCCGTTCCCGCGGTAACCCCGTGGTGAACGACGCGCATCTCTTCCACGTGCTCCTCGAGCAGGAAGAGGGCATCGTCGTCCCCCTGCTGCAGAAGACCGGCCTCAACGTCACCCAGCTCCAGGCCGAGACGGCGCGCGAGCTGGAGCGGTTCCCGCAGCAGTCTGGCGCGGCGGCCGAGCCCACGATGTCGCGGGAGCTGTCCCGCGTGCTCGACCGCGCCGACGAGGAAGCCAGGGGGCTGGGCGACGCCTATGTCTCAACGGAGCACCTGCTGCTCGCGCTTGCGGACGAGAAGGGCACGACGGCGCGCCAGCTGCTGTCGGCCGGCAAGGTGGGCCGGGCCGAGCTGCTCGCCGCCCTGGAGGGCGTGCGGGGGTCCCATCGCGTGACCGATCAGGAGCCCGAATCGAAATACCAGGCCCTGGAGCGGTTCACGCGCGACCTCACCGAGCAGGCGCGCAAAGGCAAGCTTGACCCGGTGATCGGCCGCGACGAGGAGATCCGCCGCGTGATGCAAGTGTTGTCCCGCCGCACCAAGAACAACCCCGTCCTCATCGGCGAGCCCGGGGTCGGCAAGACGGCGATCGTCGAGGGGCTGGCGCAGCGCATCGTCCACGGCGACGTCCCAGAATCGCTCAAGAACAAGCATCTGATCGCCCTCGACCTCGGCGCCCTCATCGCCGGCACCAAGTACCGCGGCGAGTTCGAGGAGCGCCTGAAGAGCGTCATCAAGGAGATCACGGAAGCGGAGGGCCGGTACATTGTCTTCATCGACGAGCTGCACACCCTCGTCGGCGCGGGGGCGGCCGAAGGGGCGGTGGACGCCTCGAACCTGCTCAAGCCGGCGCTGGCGCGCGGCGAGCTGCACGTCGTCGGGGCGACGACCCTCGATGAGTACCGCAAACACGTCGAGAAGGACGCCGCGCTGGAGCGCCGCTTCCAGCCGGTGTTCGTGGGTGAGCCGTCGGTCGAGGACACGATCGCGATTCTCCGCGGGCTGAAGGAGAAATACGAAGTCCACCACGGCGTGCGGATCACGGACAACGCGCTGGTCGCCGCCGCGACGCTCTCGCGCCGCTACATCGCCGACCGGTTCCTGCCCGACAAGGCGATCGACCTGGTGGACGAAGCGGCGAGCCGGCTACGCATCGAGATCGACTCGTTGCCGCAGGAGATCGACGAGGTCGAGCGGAGGATCGTCCAGTACGAGATCGAGCTGGCCGCCCTCGCGAAGGAAAAGGACAAGGCGTCGAAGGAACGCCGCGAGCGGGTCCAGCGTGAGCTCGCCGAGCTGCGCGAGCAATCGACGGCGATGAAGGCGCAGTGGCAGGCCGAGAAGGAGACGATCACCGGGCTCCAGGCCAAGAAGGCCCAGCTGGAGCAGCTGCGCATCGAAGCCGACCAGGCGACGCGCCGCGGCGACCTCCAGAAAGCCGCGGAGATCACCTACGGGCGCATCCCGGCGCTCGAGAAGGAGATCGCGGCCGTCGAGCAGCGACTCGCCCAGATTCAGAAGACGAGCAAGTACTTGAAGGAAGAGGTGGACGCCGAGGACATCGCGGAAATCGTGGCGAAGTGGACCGGCATCCCCGTCGCCAAGATGCTCGAGTCCGAGCGCGAGCGGCTCACCAAGCTCG
>WNGD01004362.1_pt1 | contig 13962 bp, 16 predicted proteins | sample 5400671 | NCBI WGS metagenome assembly WNGD01 (sample SAMN13153369, study PRJNA577476) | soil metagenome | isolation source: 40 cm soil or saprolite under grassland replicate 2 | place: USA:California | collected 2016-06-15
AACTCAAGCAGCTCCATGGTATCGGGCCAAATGCTATCAAACAGCTCCGTCACGCCCTCGGGGCGAAAGGCCTGTCGTTCGCCGACGGGAAGACCAGGAAAGAACGAGGGTAATAAAGTCTTCTGATGTCACATATCTTAGCAGCCTGTTGAAAAAGTCCTCACCAAGCTCATCAGCAAAGTGAGACGCATTGCTTCATGAACATTGAGTAAGCTGAACCAATCAGCACCAGAAAAGACCACACCTCCAAAAAGAGGACAGGCAGATCACGCAAAAGAACCCAAAAAGAGGCGCACATCGCCTCTGTTGGGAACGGGCGCCGTCCCCATCCCCGTTTTTTGAGTAGGCGCTTGAGATTTTGTCCGGCTGCTCGCATGAGTGCCTCACAGTTCACCCGCCAGAGCCGACGCAAGCGGAAGCGCCGCATGCCATGCCAGTCTTTGCCTTCAGCAAATAACGGCTCTACCCAGACCTGGCGCTTACGCAGCGCCTTTTTGTAAGGCTCGGTCTGATGATAGGCCCGGACTCGATCCAGATAGGTCTCATTGACACTGCGGCAAAGGCTTCGTCCCTGGGTACTGGTGGTACACTGTGCTTTGAGCGGGCAGTGATTGCAATCCTTGGCGCGTGCTCTATACCGTCGTGAGCGTTCGGTGGTTTGTCGCTGGCAAAAGTGCAACTCCTTGCCTGCCGGACAGACGTACACATCGCGCGTGGCATCATACTGGAAGTCGGAGGGTCGAAAGAAGGGCGTGCGTTGGGTCAGATCAGCGATAGGGACGTAGGCCTGGATGTGCTCCCGTTCGAGTGCCACAATGTTGTCGGTGGTGCCGTATTTGGTATCTCCTGTCATGTGGCGGGGCCGCAGTTTCCAGCGAAAGCGAGCACGGAAGACGAGGTCGCGCATGGGTTGATTGTCAGACACCTCAGAGGGGGTCACCAACACCCCGACAATGACGCGCGCCTTACCGCCGTCGACCACATAGTGCGTGCGGTAGCCCATCGCCGCGCCACTCTTGGTCTCCATGAGTGTGGCATCTGGGTCGGTCGTGCTGACCAGGGAATCGGCCATGCGCTGATAGCCGCGAGAGGTCACACGACGATCTTGTGCTCCTAGCTGTGCAATCCAGTCATGACGCTGGGCATTCTGGTAGGCGAGTTGCTCCTGCTGCGCGAGTGAGGTGGGAAGCTGTACGGGAACCGGCATCTCCTCCTGCTCACCTGGCTCCTGAGACACGGCTTGCTCTTGGGTCACGCTTTGCTCCGTCTCTTTTGCCCCTTCCTCCGCTTCAGAAGAGAAGAGGTTGCCTAGATGGGCCTCGACAAAAAAGCGTGGTTTGAGCGAGTCCTTGGAGGCATTGGCTTGCACCTTCGTCCCGTCGATGTAGAGTTCCTTCCCCCAGACCAACCCTGGAGGCTTTCACTGCTCCACAATCTGCTCAAAGAAGCGGCGAAAGATGTCAATCCCATAGCGCTCACGGATACGGGTGAGGCTGGAATGGTCGGGCAGTAGCTCATTGAAATCATAACCAGTGTACCAACGCACACTCAGTCGATCTGCTGCATGCCGCATCAACTGGCGCTCGGAGCGTATCCCTTCAAAAAACATGACCAGTTGCAGCGGTGCCAGAAGACCACCGGATCAATGGAAGGACGCCCACCGCCAGCATAGCTCTCGTGCACGAACTCGCGCACAAATGACAAATCGAGTGTTCGCTCCAAATGCCGATAGAAGTGGTCCGCTGGTACTAACTCTTCTAAAGAAACATGGATGAGCGGGGCAAAGTGCCGCTCTTTCATTCCCATCATCGTGGTTGCCTTTCATGCTCAAAGCGTGGAAATGTGGATGAGCCAGGAACCCTTTCCCCTCTTCATCTTCCCTCAGAAGGAACAGGAGTTGCTCTCCAAGGAGCCCGCTGTTTTCCATCATGTTCAGATGGACGCAACCACAGCGAGACATTGGCTGGCTGCATCGTCTCTTGCACCACAGCCAGCAACTGTTCGCGCAATTGGTCCAGGTCCACTTGCCTTCCCAAGGTGGCGCTGAAAGCGGCCACGGTCTTGGCGGCGTCATACTTGCTGCGATAGAAGCGCCGGTCAATCAACCGCTGGATGCGGATGCGCAAGGGCCCGATGAGCGCGTAGATGACCAGGGTGGAAATGATGATAGCGACGCTGTTATCCTGGCGGATGAGGCCCCGCAGCAGCGCGGAGAGGCCAATCACCAGCCCAACGTAGACCCCCGTCAGGACGACCGTGAGCATCCCATAGATCAGCGTGCGACGAATGATGACATCAATCTCCCATAATCGGGAGCGCAGAATAGCAATCGCCACGCTCAGGGGCACGAACAGGAAAATGACAAAGGTGAGCGTTCCATTCGCCAGTTGATAGAGGGAGTCAGGCGCTCCCAGTCCGGGGACCAGGCTGCCGATGAGATCATACAAGATACTCAGCACAATCAATCCTCCCAAGCCAAAGAGCAGCCACTTCGCCTGCTGCCGCTGCGAGGCACTGAAGACACGCACGTAGCGATAGATAAACACACCAAGCGCCCCTCCATTAGTCACTACCCCTTCGGCAGCAGAGAGCAGAGGGGGCCAGAACATGATATTGAATGGGCCAGGGATCACATAAAAGATGGCCTGCACCATCCAGAGCACCACCAGCAGCCAGCTCCAGCGGGGAATAAAATGACCATCGGGAAACGTGACCAGGAAATAGCCCAGCGCTGCAAAGATGCACGGAACGCCAATATATCCGAAAATCACATATGGCGGATAGGTCGTAGAGGGAAAGAAAGCCCCCAATCCAATGCTTACCAAGAAGAACGAGGCCACCAGCCCAACTGGTTCACCGGGCTTGCGCCAGAAGATGAACCCTCCTACGCTGAGAAAGACCAAAGATTGCAGTAGTCCCAGCACCAGATTGTAGGTGGCATAGCTCGTAGGGGCAATCGACAAGCGGTGCAGCGCTTGCACTGTCGCTGGAGTCACATCGCAGCTCACGATGAACGGACAGATGGTCAAGCTCCGCCCGCGAGTCGCCACCAGCGTCAAGATGAGCACCAGGAGTTCGACCAGCATGAAACCGATCCAGGCCCATCGTGACAGGTGTAGCCAGAACCCTTCTAGTTGAAAGTTCGTCCTGGGCTGCCTGCTCCTGCGTGCGGAAAAATCTCTTTGTCGGTCTTGTGTCACACCCTTACTCATTTTTATGAGATTGCTCCCGCTCCTTGTCTCCTGACTCCTTCGAGGAGCATACGATTACGCTCGTTTTGTTGAGTATAGTGTAGCATACATCCGTCTCAAAAGCGTTACGAATGATGAGGCCACAGGGAAAACGACCAACTCCTCAGAGCAACAGCGGCCAATCTACAGACAGTGTAGGCGCAACAGACGACAAATGCATCCGAAGAAATGCGTATTCTAGAGGCAGAGGCTGTTATGAGGAACCAAAAAGGAGATTTTCAACAGGCTGCGAAGTTTTGCGGCTCGTGACGCAAGGATTGACCTATGCCCAGATCGCCGAACAGCTTATCATCAGCCCTCGCACTGCCGATGCTCACCTGCGCTCAATCTACGGCAAGCTCGGTGTCACTTCGCGCAGTGCTGCAACTCGTTACGCCATCGAACACAAACTGGTCTGATCCTGAAGTTTTCTCAGCCAGCTCCCCGTTAATTCCCTAGGGAACTATTAAGAACACGTTCCTCCAGCTCATATACAAATTAGGGAACGCAAATCGCGTATTCTCCCGATGTGTCATGGCCTCCAGCAAAGTAGACTTTCATCAGTAGCACAACACAGCAGTCGCTGAGGAAGCTACAAGTGAACATCTACCAGCACATACAAGGAGGCATCCCATGTCCAATGTCACACCCGATTCCATTTTCCAGGTTGCCAGTGGTTTCATGGCATCCAAACACCTCTATGTCGCCAATGAAGTAGGTCTGTTTGAGCAGTTGGCCGACGGACCCATGACCCTCGACGAATTGTCAGAGCGTACTGGCATCCCTCGTCGAACCATACGCATTCTGACCGATGCCATCGTCGCCCTAGGCTTCGTCGATCGACAGGGAGACCGCTATCAGAACGGTCCTGTTGCTGCCACCTTCCTGAGTGGTCGCACACCCGCTGACCTGCGCCCGTTCCTGCGCTTCTGGAACCGCATTAGCTATCCCGCGGAGATGCATCTGGAAGAGTCCATTCGTACAGGTCAAGCGACCTACGGGCAGCTGAGCGAAGAACTCGTCAAGGTGTTCTCCGAAGGGGTCGAGGCTATCACCGCCGGAACAGCGATGGCACTCGCTGCGACCTATGACTTTAGCCAACACCAACGGGTGCTCGATCTCGGTGGCGGCACTGGGTCCTTCCTGCTAGCCGTGTTGCGCAACTACCGTCACCTGGAGACCACGCTGTTCGAGCAGCCGGATGTCGCTGCGGTAGCACGTCGGCATCTGGCCGATACTCCTGCCGGGGAACAGGTCAAGATCGTCGAAGGAGATTTCTTCAAGGACCCAATTCCCGAGGGTCATGACGCGGTCCTTGTCGCGAATGTCGTGCATCTGCTCTCGCCGGAGCATACCCTTGCATTGCTCCAGCGGACCCGTGAGCGCGTCCCCGTTGGTGCTCGCCTGCTCCTGGTCGACTTCTGGACCGATCCAACGCACACCCAACCAACCTTTGCCGCCCTGATAGCTGGCGAGTTCCAGATGTTCACAGGCGAAGGGGATGTGTATAGCCAGGAGGAAGTGCATGCGTGGCTCCAGCAAACGGGATGGCAACCGTTGGAGCACAAGCCACTGGCTGGACCAGCCAGCCTGATCGTGGCCGAGGCGGTATAAATGGGACTGATCTACACAAGCCATTTTACCGTAAATGTATAAAAGACCAGAGAGAGTTGCCCATACGTATGTATGAAACATGCAGGAGAAGATCGGCTGCCAATAGAACAAAACAAGCGATTGAGTCACCCTTCCATTGAGGAAGTCGGAACGCTCGGAAACCTGGCTGCCGATGATGAACTTTATGCGCAACTCGAGCAGGAGCCGCTTGCAAGAACACTCTTCCAGCTGGCACTCGCTCTGGCCACTGAACCGTCGAATCGAGGACAATTGCGGCAGGTGGTGCATCTGCAGGAACAACGGGCGATCGCTCTCGACTTCTCTACCTGGGCCATTGGACACATTGACGCAAGAGTGAAGTCGATGGCCCTTGAGTATGCCCATGACGCAGAGGTCCTGGTGCAAACCCTCTCCTTCAAAGGAGGGACTTTTGTCAGTCTCATGCAAGCGATTGAAGACCTGTATCTGCACGAGCAGATTACTCAACGGGTCTATATCAAAGCCAAACTGTTGCTCTGGACAAATGTACCACCGAAGCCCGAACGTCAGGTTTCCTGAACCCCTATTCAAGCAGCACTCCACTGTCTTAAGGCCTCTATCTGTCTCTTTCTCGTTTTAGAATTTGACACATATCTTCGCCATTTTATTCTCCTGACGCATAACTCCCCGTTTCGGCGAAGATATGTGTCAAATTACAGTGTTCGCAGGCATTCCACGCTCAAATATCTGAGCCCGGTGGCCTATGAACAACAGATGGGATGATCTTCTACTTTCCAGTCTCCGAAAAAGTCGGGAAAGCCCATGCTCGCTTTGGGACAAAGTGGCAACACTCATCTCTACTGGACGCGACCTGTGGTCAGCTTCAACAACGGGCTCGCAGCACCACAAAAGGTCGACCTTGGCTCGCAGCTCCCGCTGCTATTCTAGCCCATTTTCATCCTCTTCTCTGGCTCGCAGAGGCATCTCGCTTCAATAGGCTGGACCGTTTTCTGCAACAAATGGATGAGAAAAAGAGTGCAAGCCATCGGAGAGTGCGTGCGCGAAAGCTCTTCCCTCTGCACCATATCCGACTGGAAAAGAGGCCCATTCCACGCACGAAGCTCTCCTCCCACCGTCTCTTACTTGACGATACGGAATCTGAGATGGGTGACTTCTTTTGACTGGATCACGCTGGTGATTTCGAGTTCAGTGGGTCCACTGCCCAAATGCTCAAACAATCTTTTCCCCTCCCCCAGCAGGACTGGCACCAGATGCAGCTGGATTTCGTCAAGCAATCCCGCCATCAGGAATTGCTGAGCGAGATCCGCGCCCCCATCACCTGGACATTTTGGTCACCGGCGGCAGAGCCGTGCCAGAAATCACGAACGAACCATGAAGCGCGTCCACAAACGCCTGGCCTAGAGCCTGGATGAGGAACCAGTCAAGTGTTGTGGCAAACCCGCAAAGCATCGAGCCGAGCAGCAAGAGCACTAGCCCGGCCAGGAACAAGCGCTTGCGCCCATACCGATCGCCAAGTGTGCCAGCAGTGAGCAGCAGGGCAGCAAAGGGCAAGGTGGAGGCATTCACGGTCCATGTCAGATCCGCTCGTTTCGCGTGAAGATTGGTCTGAATCGTGGACAGGCGACCATGACAATGGAAGCATCCAACAGGACCAGAAAAAATCCTAGACTGGCCACCACTCGCGTCATGATCTAGTTGATGCGGTGCGTCGCACTCATCATATGCTCCAATCTTCTCCATCCAGAGACAGGTCGTTTCCCGACACACACGTCTGCAGGCGCGCGAACAAGACCATGTCAAAGGTGAAAGGGATCCTCTCACGTGATCTGCTTGTCCTAGCCTCTATGGGATGAGCCAGTCCACGTGCGATAATAGCGCACAGAGAACAGCGTCTGCCGAGATCCCAGAAAGGACATGCAGGGACGCGTGACGCGGGTGTGATGAGTGGACGAAAAACAAAGGTTGACATGGTGGTGTCAGCCTCAACAGCGCTATGAGCTGCTTGAAACCCAGCGGTTTTTCGTCCACCAATCAGGCAAGGTTACCCATCTGGCAGAGTCCTGGTGAGTTTGGGTGCCTGCCTACTCACAAGTATACCAAAAACTTGCGTAATACGCAAGAATATGAGAGAATGAGGAAGGGCAAGCCAATGCTACGCCCGAGACGAGGACGCAAAATTGATCAAGGACGAAGGAACGTGTCAGGAATCTATTTTGATCTTGCATGTGCAATCGTTGGGGTCTCCCAGGAGGAGGTGGCGCGACGGGCAGGAGTGGCTGCCTCAACCCTTTCTCGTGCCTTTAGCGGGAAGCTGCGGGTGCGGCGAGAAAAGTTGATTGCTTGGGGAACTATCGTCCTTGAGCTGTGCCCAGAGGAAGATAAGGACCTTTTATTGGCGATGGAGGCGGAGATGTTGCACACCCTGGGCCATGCCACACGCGAGGACGAGAGGCGTGGTGTTGAACGGCTCTCCTATTTTCAGCAACGGGTGAATGAGGTCCTGGCCAGGCGAGAGCGAAACACGCCGTAAAGTCCCGCCAGCCCGTTTGGGGTGATATCTCCTCTCTGGAGAGTGTCTTGAGCAGTGCGGCGAGGGTTGGAAGCCGTGTTGGCCTTTCGAAACAGGTACAATTGACAAAGGAATTAAATTATTTTTACGGGGGAACTCATGGCGAACACGGCTTATACCCTCATCACTGGTGCGAGCAGGGGGATCGGCAAAGAGCTAGCTGTGGAGGCTGGCAAGGATGGCCGCAACCTCATCCTGGTTTCGCAACACCAACAGTCACTTGAAGAAGTGGCCCAGATGCTCACCTCTCAGTATGGCAGGACGGTCGAAATCCTTGTTCAAGACTTACGCACGCCGGGGGCCGCTTTCGCCATGTATCAAGAGGTCAACCGTCGTGGCCTTGTGATTGACGCCCTCATCAATAACGCCGGCTTGGGAGACTATGGCTTGTTTCAAACAAGCGACCCCCAACGGCTCCATGACATGCTCACCGTGAACATCATTGCCCTCACAGAGCTGACACGGCTGTTTCTGCCCGACCTGCTCAAGCAGAAAAACGCCAGGATCATGAATGTGGCTTCAGTAACAGGCTTTTTGCCAGGTCCCTTCATGAGCGTGTACTTTGCCACCAAGCACTACGTCCTGGCGTTTTCCGAAGGCCTGCGAGAAGAGTTACGCGCAAGTAACGTTGTGGTCACGGCTTTGTGCCCACCGCCAGTCAACACCGCCTTTGTGCAAGAGGCTCACATTGCCAAACGCAATTATATGGCCACCACCACCTTCACGGCTGATAGGGTCGCTCGCTCTGGATACCGAGCGATGAAAAAAGGGAAAGCAGTTGCCGTCTATAGCCTCCGCTATAAGCTCTTGACTGCCTTGTTGGTTCGAATCACCCCCCGTTTTGTCTTACGCAAAATCCTCTACGGGCTCAACAGCCAGGGAGGGGGAGCGCTCTAGGGGAGACGGCTGGCTCAGTGGATTGCTGTCCGCGAGCTCACTGCAGGATCTGAGAGGAAACGTGAGCAGGTGCTCCGTACGACATCGACTCTTCTGATGTTGGATCTTCCGCGAAGTTGATGAATCGGTGTCGTGTCCGCCTTGGGTGTAAATATTGAGAATCGGTGGGCGAAATTTTGACCCTTACGTAAGCGGTAAAACGAGCATGAGGATGTACATCCGTTCTTGTATCCTGGATAATGAATTGCTCTTACGGCTCTGCTGGCTTATCCCTACTGACTACTTGCTTGCTCATGTAATTGTCAAAATTTTTAACAATCCGCCCATTTAATTATCAGATTTACACTCTGTCGTATTTCAACATGCTCTTTGGATTTCCTTATTCAATAAATTATTGCGTAGCACGCAAGTTTTTGGTATACTTCCTCGTATAGGGGACTTGTCTCTCTGCGCTATTATCGCATGTTCCTTGCTCTGTCAAGAAATTCAGCTTGGTCAAGCTCTATTCTCTCATTTTGTAAGGAGGGCTCTATGGAGAGTCTTGGAGTGTTTTCGAGTATTTCCTGGCTGCTTCTGCCAACCGTGATGTTTGGGGGATATTCCCTTTTGAACTTGCTGGCACACAAGACTGCCTGGCTGACAATCGAGCGAGCACGGTTCTTCCGAGCTGGTCATGCCCACGCCGGAGTCTTGTTGGTTCTTTCCTTGAGTTATTATGTGTATCTGGCTCAGACCACCTTCTCTGAAGGGCTAAAAATCACCGTCTGCCTGGTGCTGCTCCTGGGCATTCTAGCGCAATCGGGAGGCTTCTTCCTCCACATGCTCACAGGAGCACCATCAGCGAAATTCTCTGCGGGAAATTTGGTCACGATTCTGGGGGCGATTCTGCTGGCACTCGCTGTCTTGTTCCTGGTCTATGGCCTGCTCTTTGCCCACCGCTAGCATGCTGGACTGACGCTTCGTCTACCGACAGGCGAGAAAGGGATCTTCTCTATGACGAGACCACGTCTTTTCCGTTTCAGAGCCCTTTGTGAAGGTATGCCGTCTGCCCAGCAATGGATCAGCAGAGCGGGGCAGGCTGAACAGTTGGGCTACTCAACCTTGCTCATCCGTGATCACTTTATCCAGGAGCCATTTGGCGACCAATTGGCCCCACTGATTGCTTTAATGGCAGCAGCTGATGCTCCCACGGTCCTTCGTCTTGGGAGCACGGTGCTCGACAATGATTGCCGCCATCCCGTCATGCTGGCAAAGGAAGCTGCCACCTTGGATGTGCTCTCGAATGGGCGAATTGAGCTGGGTCTAGGTGCTGGGTGGACCAAGGCCGGGTATAAGCAGGCTGGTATCTCGTTCGAGCCCGCCTGGGACAGGGTGAGCCAGTTGATAGAGGCAGTCCGGGTCATTAAGGGCCTCTTGAGGGAGCCTCCGCTCACCTTCTCAGGTATCTACAACACCATCGAACTGATCGATGGCTATCCCAAACCCTTCCAACAACCGCATCCCCCTCTGCTCATCGGAGCGAGTAGCAAACGCATACTCTCGCTAGCCGCACGGGAAGCCAATCTCATCGATCTGCTCACTGGAGACTTTACTACTGGAGTGGAGAGAGATGATCTGCTCAACCGTTCGCCAGAGGTGCTGACCCAGAAGATCGAATGGAGACGTCAAGCTGCTGGAGAACGCTTTGATCAGTTGGAGTTGAGCATGGTGATCGTGCCCATCTTGACTCAGGTCTTGCTTGAGATAGCGGTAGGTGTGCTCATGGGAGAACCAACGTTGATAGGAGATTGCCATCTCGCCCTGGGCCAGATGTCCAGGACCAACCCAGACAAACCAACTCTCGCGTGGATCACGCCTGGTCTCTTGTGCTTCCATTCACACAACGCGATAGATGCTCACCTCGACTTCACGCGCTTGCCGACAATGCAAGTGATGCCACGCCTGGACAAGGAGCTGCTTGCCCTCAGAGTCTTCGCCTTTCCACTCTTCATCTGGCTTACCCCAACTCTCAGGCTTGCTGTCTTGAAACAAGGCTCCATCTTTGCCCTGCGATCCACGTTTTCCGGGAACTTTTGGTGGTGCTGGTCGATACAGTTTGCGATAGCGTTTGCAGCGCAGCAATGCGCCTATCTGGAGGCGCTGACAGGCTTGCAGGAAGGGGTCTGTTACATACCAGCGATCCGCCAACAGCCGTGTGTGAGCAGACAGTTCTGGCAACAACTGCTCCACTTGCTCGACGGCGGTCTCGTTGCTCTGGATACGACGATGAGCGAGAAGAGCGCCCCAACTACTGCGCGTGGTTGGCAAGAGCATCTCCGTCGAGAATTGCCAGCCGACGCTGACGGGCCGCTTGGCATGCGGCAGGTTGGGCACATAGATGATGCCGCGATCTGGACTCGTCTCGGCGAAAGTTTGAGCGATACTGGTGCTCTCAACGCTGATCCACACGGGACTTTGCTGCTGCGTGAGCTGGACACAGTTCCGCCTCCAGCTCATCTGACCAATTTGTCCATCTTCCAGGGCTTCGTACACACTCATCCACTTGCGTCGAAACGCGGGCGAGAGCGACATCTCCGGCAGCCAACGGGCGGTCGGCTCGCAGCTCAGCGCATCCACCAGTTCCAGGAGCGCATCGGCACTGCGGTGAAAACACCCATCCGTAGGCTTCCGAACCTGTTTCAATATGTTAAAGTGGAAGCGCGTAAGCCTCCTTTGCTTGGGTTGGTTGTGTGCAAAGAACTCTACGTCATTTGGCAGTTCCTGGCAATCCTGGGGCCGCCTTTTGCTTACCGTAGTTTAAACACCAACAGTAAAGAAGGGAAAGAAAAGCATGTCAGAAACAACACCAAGCCAGAGCCAAATTACGGAAACCACTTCACGACACCGAGGGTTTCAGGGAAAAGTCATTTTCGACATCTCCCTGTCACTGGATGGCTTTATTACCGGACCTAACGATAGCCCCGAGCAGCCTCTGGGCGAGGGCGGTGAACGGCTCCATGAGTGGATGTTTCTGCCCTCTGGTGGCCCCATAAGACCTGAGGTGGATGAGGAAAGGTTTAAAACGATTGGGGCAATGGTCATGGGCAGACGAATGTTCGACGTGGGAGAGGAGTCGTGGGGGGAGAATCCTCCCTTTCATCTGCCAGTCTTTATCCTGAGCCATGCCGCCAAAGAGACGCTCATCAAGGAAGGAGGAACGAGCTATACCTTTGTGACTTCCGGGATTGAAAACGTCCTTGCACAAGCCAAAGCCGCTGCTGGTGACCAAAACGTCCAGGTGATGGGGGGCGCGAATCTCGCTCAGCAATTCCTGACGGCGGGATTGCTTGACGAAATCCAGCTGCATCTGGTGCCGGTCCTGCTGGGGGAGGGGAAAAGATTGTTTGAGCATTTGGGCAGTGAACCTCTTGAACTGGAAATCATCAGCGTGATTCAGCCAAAAGAGGTCATCCATCTCAGATTCCGTATCGTCAAGTAAGAAACGGCGAGAGGAGAGCTTCGTGCAAAGAGTCAGGATGTCACACGTTCTGAATAGCGTCCCGAATGCCGGGGCAGTTCCCACTGAGGAGGAAGAGCACTATGGCTCAGTCCGCATCCCAGCCAGAACAGGAGAACGTCTTCTCCTCCAGCAAACAGATCGTGAAGTGTGGCCCCTATCATCTTGTGGCACAAGAGTCCAGAGGGCAAGACCCGGCCATTGTCCTGATGCATGGTTTTCCAGATGATTTACATCTTTATGATCGTCTCGTGCCTTGTCTCTCGCCTTTGCGCCGGGTCATCACCTTTGATTTTCTTGGATGGGGAACCTCCGAGAAACCGGTGGGGTACCCCTATACCGCAGCCAATCAAGTGGGGGATCTCGACGCGGTGGTGGAGCACTTCCACCTGGAGCAGGTGGTGCTGGTAGCCCACGATGCTTCTGGCCCACCAGCTATCGATTGGGCACTTGCTCATCCTGAGCGGGTCGCAGCGCTGGTGTTATTAAATACCTACTATTGTTTCATGCCAATGCTCAAGTCACCAGAGGCGATCTGGCTCTTTTCTACCCCGATCGTGAGAAACGTGGCGCGAGTGGTCTCCAGGTTATTTGACAATTGGCTCTTCCGCAGGATGTATTGGTGGCAGGTCGGCCGCTTCATGCGTGACGCAGCGGCACGGGAGGAGTTTGTGCCGCTGCTCTATCAGCAATTTGCAGCCTCCCCTTCTACGCAACCCGCTTTCTTTCGCCTCAATGAGGATTTGCCAGTGACGGTGAGAGATCACACCAACAGGATCCCGGAGATGAAGGCCTTCGCTCGGCCTGTGCGCATCATCTTCGGCGAGAGTGATCCCTACTTGAATGCAGCGGTTGCCAGGAGATTCCACGACCTGTTTCCCACCTCTGATCTCTTCCTGGTGCCAGGGGCTCGTCACTATGTGCAAATCGATGAGCCAGAAGAAGTCGCGCGTCTCATTCTCTCGATCCCTCTGGCACATCAGGCAGAAACGATACGAAAAGACCGTTGAAAGATCACTCTGAAAAGGAGAAAACATCGACTCAGGGGTCATCCCATTGCGGTGAGGAAGGGAGCGCCATTCTTCAAGGACATGGGAGGACAGACTGAAGCTGAAATGGGAGAAACACGCGATCTGCGCGGAAAGGGATCGTGCTCCCGTGTGAGAAGCCATCGTAAAGGAGGGTGATTTCTATGATCCCATTGGCTGTCTTGATCGTCGTGTTGCTTCTCTTTCGTGGCCTGGGCGCACTCGGTGTCTGGCTTTTTCTCTCCTGGCAGGCGTGTGCGCTCTGGGCGCTGGCGGTCATGCTGCTGTTTACGGCCAGTGCTCACTTTACATCCACCAAAGAGGACCTCATCAAGATGGTGCCTAGCCAACTCCCTTTCCTACGTCAACTGGTCTTCATCACAGGGCTCCTGGAGATCCTGGGGGCCATTGGGTTGCTCATCCCCCAGGTGCGGCCCGCTGCAGGGATATGCCTGGCCCTATTATTCGTCGCCCTGTTGCCTGCCAACATCCATGCCGCCCTCAACCAGGTGCCCCTGCGTGGCAGGCCAGCAACTCCGTTATGGCTGCGGGTTCCCATGCAACTGCTCTTGATTGGTCTGGCGTTGTGGGCGCTGTGGTAGTCCTTTCCGGGACTACTACAGTCTTTGGAGCGGGCGAACCTCTCTGTGGTGTCATTAGATAGAGACCATGGCAGAACGGGGGCAAAGCGCCTGCTTGCTGAAAGCGAGTTGGCCTGTTGACTGACGGTCTCAAAGGAGCTTCTTCGCAACCAAGCGATCAGTTTGCCCCCGTTCTGCCATGGTCTCCAAGAACTGAGGCAAGCCTGGGCTGGCGCGATGAAAGTGCTCCTGCTCGCAATGAAAGCCGAGGTGGAGCAAGCCAAAGCAGCAGGCCAGCACGAACTGGCGATCCCAGTGCTCGCTGTTGTTTGACTTAATTCGGTTCGTTTTTCCGACGCATAAATTTCTCGCTTTGTGGATTCAACATGAGTGTGGCTCTCCAGCGAATTTGACACTCCCATGAAAAAAGGCGAGACCAATGTTCAGCTTCCCACCCAAAAAGAGCATGACCGATCCGCCGAAGACAGCAGCTGCTTCGGATGACATGAGCATCCCGCTAAAAGAGAGCGCAAGGCTGGGAGAGCTT